>LSQX01307482.1_pt1 | contig 11831 bp, 9 predicted proteins | sample 654561 | NCBI WGS metagenome assembly LSQX01 (sample SAMN04489861, study PRJNA283612) | anaerobic digester metagenome | isolation source: 4 biogas reactors fed with cattle manure at either 37C or 55C with and... | place: Denmark: Kongens Lyngby | collected 2014 | reverse complement strand
AAAAATCATATATCATTTATTACACACTTTTTCAAATAAGACAAAACTTATAATGGACATAATCCGGCTGCTTCTAGTGTGATGTTGGGCATATTTATAGTCGGCTTATTTTGTAGCATTTCCGGATTTATGCTTTATTCGGTCGAGAACCCATCATTTATAAATATAAATTTCAGTGAAGATTTTTTAGAGGAAGCACATGAAATATTGGCAAACTTGTTTTTAATATTAGTTGTAATTCACTTAATTGGAATATTTACAGACTTATTGTTTCATTCTAAAACAAAAACATTACAATCAATATTCACAGGATATAAATCAGTTGAGGGTGAAAACTCAAAACAAAATACTTTGCATGTAATTTTTTCATTCATTTGGTTTGTAGTTCCGTTTTTAGCATTCCTCTATGGTAATAACTTAAAAACGGAAACCAAAACAGAAAAAAATAAAACCGAACANNATTTCAAAATATTAATATTTATGACATCCAAAATACCTAATGTTGCGTGTAATATTTATCAAGGAAGCACATCTGATAAAATCCGGATTGAATAATTTAATTGGTTGGTATAGCATAAAAATTCGCAAAAAATTCGATTGCGTTTATTTCAGGCGGAAGACACTTACATTCTGCTACTTAATCTTCAATTGATTTAGTTATTAGTTTAGCCGGTCAGCAGTGGGTAAACAGATATATTCACACTTTTGTCTGCTTTGTTGCTCTGTCAGTATGAGGTTTGCTAAATTATTCCTAATATTGTTATCATGAACTTAGAAGAGAAATCGAAATATATTAATGAGCTGCTGATCGACCTGAGGGCTGAGTATGTGGTCTTTAATCTTCAGGAAGAGGGCTTCCCCCGAAGTGCCCTTCAGGTAGCTTTTGGCGGACCAATGAAAAGAAAATGGTCAACCGATATTGACCGTTGTGAAACGGAAAGTTTTGAAAATGGCGAGGAGACACTGACACTGCACTTGAACCGTACGGGCTTCTATGATGCACTGCCCGAGGCGCTGTTTCATCAAATGGTTGACACCCGGCATACAAGTGCCGATGAAATGGCCAAAGATTCAATGAAGCTTAAGGCAGAAGAGAAAAGTGCCCGCTTGTTTTTCAGGATTTTTGAAAATGAAATTTTCATGCAGAGTGTTGATGTTGTGAGCAGTGAAAATCATAGCCTAAATAGTCTTCATACTGATATACTCGGCAGCATGATTCCCGGTTTTTGGAAAATAGATGAAACAATTCCCGAAATTTATATAAACAGGCTTGTGAAATTTTTACCGGCTATTCATAAAATCTCCGGTGATTATGAATTAACCGCCTTGTGCCTTGAGAATATTTTAGACGAAAAAGTTGCTGTCACCCTGTCGGACAGGGAGCCGGGTGAAACAAACAACAACAGTCAAAAGGAAATGGTGCCGGCGGGTTTGCTTGGGAGTTCGAAACTTGGAAAAAACCTGGTGTTAGGAAACGAAGTATCGGGTTTTTTGGGGAAAATAATTGTGGAAATCGGACCGCTAAAAACACTTCATGCCATGGAGTTTTTTCAGGATGGAACCCTGAAGAAGATGCTTGAATGTTTGTACGGCTACTTTTTCCCTGTAGAGTTCGACGTGGAAACAAAATTGGTTAGTCCTGAAGAACAAAATGTGTTTGTTTTGGTTTCGGAATCAGAACAAAGTTTCGGAAAAACAGTTTTAGGTTATAACATAACGATATGAGTTTTTTGAAAATTTTTTAATCTCAAAAGCAGATGAAATGAGTGAAACGAAAATTAAATATTTTCATGTCAACTGGCAGAATGGCATGAACATCAGTAAAGAGCATTTCATACAAATGGAAAATGCTTTCACGGCTGAGATTGCCGACGCCAGAGGAGTTTTATTGAACAACATAAATTATGGATTATTTCCCGTAGGTATTGGTTCGCAGGGGTCAGTAAAAACCGTCATCAAAATTGACAATCAGAAGTTTTTGAGAGTCAGGATTTTTTCCTGTCAGGCTGTGACCCGGAGCGGTGCCCGCATAGATATACTGGAGGAACACCAGCTTCCGGAACTGGAGAGTGATATTTCAATGTTGTTGGATCAGGCAGGCAGCGAGGGAGAATATTTTTATATACTATTCTCTGTCAATGCTTTTAACCGCCAGCCATTCGGGGAGTTAAACACATTTGAGGAGCCGCCGAGGCACCCTTATACAATTCCCGGCTACGGAATCAGTCTTGTTTCTGAAAAAGACCTGCTGGCTCAAAGTGTTCAGCCCGATTCACTGATTATTGGGAAATTGAAAATTGAACAGGGCGTGCCCGAAATTGCCGGTAATTACCTGCCATCCTGCATGACTGTGAAAAGCCACATGCAGCTAATGGAATTTTGTGAGCTGACTGAAAAGATTTTCAGTCAGCTTGAACTTAACCTGCTGAGCATAATCCGAAAAATCAACGAGAAAAATCAGGATACATCTCTTGCAAAATCTGTGGGAACACTATCGGAAAATCTATTAAACTATATATCGGAGAATCATTTGCGCCTTCGTTTTGAAATACCCAATCAGCCTCCCGTATTTCTCTTTATGTACATAGCAAATGCCGCAAGGGTTATCCGAAACACAATTGATTCCGATGCTTCCGCAAACAAGGAGGAGCTGCTGAATTACTTCACCAACTGGTCGGAGCTAAAACAGGGAGATTTTGAAAAGCTCCTGGTCTATTGTATCAATTTTGAATATCGCCACTTTGATACTCTTTTAAGTGTTGAGCAGTTTGGCGAATTTCTTCAAATCATTGCACGTCTGTTTGAAAAACTGGAGGCGCTGACATATATAGGCAAGAAAAAGGAGACAAGCATTTTTGTAAAAGAGCAAAAAACCGGAAGAAGCTTTTTGGCTGATTAAGTATAAATACGAATAATTGATAAAACAAATGGCTGATTACCTCGAAATACCCTTTTCAAGCAGTGCGATAATGCAGCAGAAAGATGTAAAACGAATCGATTTAAAACAGTCGATTCATAACATGATTCATCTGATAACCATTACATCATACAATGAAGTGAGGCACGATCCGCTTTTTGGTACAGAAATTTCAGAATATGACTTTGAAAATATTTACAACACGAATGTTCTGAATGATAAATTGAGAAAATCTGTTATTCAATCCATTAATAACAATGAAAAAAGGGTGATTAATGTGGATGTTGAACTGAAGATTGACCAGGTGGAACTGAGCGCCCGTTACCGGGATAAAAGAGTTAAAACGCAGATTAGGATGAACATTAGAGGAGTAATTGATAAAACCAATGAACTTTTTCAGCACAATGAAGTGTTTTATATTGGTCCGTTTTCTTATTAACAGCTTGATAATAAGCAGTGTGATTCATTTTGGAATAAAATATTAATAATGAGCAATCATGGCTATCGACTCCATTGACTCCATAAAAAGAAGAATGATTAGGAACGCTTCAAGAATTTGGGGCTATTCTGATGTTCAGGATATTAACTCATTCGATCCTGTGCTGAACCTGATTTTTGGCGCACTTGCCGAAGAAATTCGCAATGTTTCGCGAGAAATTTACAACTCCGATGCAAGAATTATAGAAAAGCTGCTGGATGTGCTTTTTAGTAAAAATATGTTTACCCATTTCCCTGCACATGCCATTGCCAATGCAATATCTTTCCGGCCAAGAAGCTCAATTAACGAATTTTACCGTTTTTATTTCACGAAAAATATTGTGAAAGATGAGGGCAGGGGCGAGCAGACTGAACGAAAGAATATATGGTTTACACCAACCGGAACTTTCACAATCTTTAATGGCGAGATGAAATACCTGCTTTTCGGGAAAGATTTGTATGAGATAAACGGTAGGTTTAAAGATGTCATCGCAGTCAAAAGTAGTTTCGAGGAAGGCTCCCTGTCAAAACTTGTTTTGGGTGTCAGGTTCGATCCGCTGGTTGATATGTTCGATGGGCTCTCTATCTATTTCTCATTTAAGAATATTTCTGCCGACGACCGGTTTTTTGATGCGATTCAATCGGCAAAATGGAAAATTAACGGACAAAAGGTGAGTTTCAGAGAAGGGTTTTTATCGTCAAAACAGCAGTTTGAAAAACTGGTGCATGAGAGTCAAAGTCTCTTTTCTGACACAGCCCGATTCATCAATGAGTTTTATAAAAAAAACTTTGTGACGCTGGCTGACAGAAATTATCAAAAGAAAAATTTTCCTCTGAATGAGGTTCATGGAAAACTGCTTTCCGGATTTTCGAAAGATAAGTACCCCGGTATTTTTGATGAAAATATTCTCTGGATTGAGGCTGAATTGTTTCAACCGCTGACAGCGGAAGAAATTAATGAATTGTTGGTTTCCATCAACTGTTTCCCGATATTTAACAGAGAGCTGAACGAAAGCACCCATTCTGTTGTGAAAGGGACGAATGTTATTCCGCTTTTGACCGACGACTATTTTTTTGACATCTCAAGAGTAACAGACAGCTCCAATTCGCTTTATCTGCCGCACGGAACTTCCGGGAGAAACCGAAATGAGCAGAAATCATATCAGATCAGGCAGGGTGGAATAGCGAGATTTGACTCCCACGATGCGCGGCAAACCATTGAGCGGCTTATTGATCTGGTACGTGATGAAGCGGCTGCTTTTTCCATTAAGGGAGGAGAGCTTATTTCAATGGAACTGAAACAGTTGGATCAAATTCTGAGCAGATTGCAGCAGCGGGTCAATATGTCGGGAATAACCAATGATTTAAGCTCATATCTCGTTTTGGAATCTGAATCTGTTTATGATAAAGTTAATGTAGAATTCTGGTCGTTGTCCGGCGAGCAGGCAAACCATATCAGGGTGGGCGAAAAGCTCAATGTATATAAGGGAAGTGATTTGAATGACAAAAGCCTTGCACTTGTTACACAAACAATTGGCGGAAGGCAAAAATTGTCGAATGAAGACAAACTCAGCAAGCTTAGAAGATCACTGCTCTCCAAAGGAAGAGTCGTTACTTCGGAAGATATAAAGGCACTCTGCTTTGAACTGTTTGGAAGCGTACTGGAAAAAGCTGAGGTTAGAAAAGGTGTTCGCATAGAGTCGGTTCCAGGAAAAGGATTGAGCCGCACGCTTGATATTCATCTTAATTTAAAAGGTGATGTGAAAATCTCTGAAGAGGAGCTGCAATATAAAACAGAAACTTTGAAAATCAGGCTGAAAAATGAATCGGTTAATTTACTTCCCTACAGGGTATTTATTGATTAACGACAGTATTTTTGAAAATTAATAAGTGTGAATCATGAAAAAGAATATAAAATTAACATTTCTTGCCCTCATTTCATTTTTTATGGTTTGCAGGGGAACAGCGCAGGAAAATTTTGCATCGCATGTTGTTACAAATGTTTCAGATGGTGAAAAACTGCTGATTTCCTATGATCTTGTTTCGCCCGATGGTTCAGGCTTGTTTACAGTGGTTTTGTTTGCCACATATAAGGGGGCACAGGTGAAAACAACATCTGCCTATGGTGATTTAGGAAATAGTATAAGCCCGGGAACCGAGAAGGCAATTGTTTGGTATTTTAAAGATGACTTTAGTGAAAATATTTCGGATGTCAAGGTAGAGGTTTTTGCTTACAAAGAAAATGAGCCCCAGGCTATTTTTGAAATTGCTTCCATCAGTAACAACGGATATGCTCCTTGTGAGGTAACATTCATCAATAAGTCTGTTTACACCAATGAATATCAATGGAATTTTGGCGACCCGTCATCAAGTGCGGCAAATCTCTCCTTTGAAAAAGAGCCAAAACATGTTTATCAAAAGGGAGGTGTTTATACCATTTCATTAATTGCGCGAAATTCACAAACCAGGCTTGAAAATGTTTATTATCAGAGTATTCAGGTAAAGGAATATGATCCGGTAGTGGCAGAATTTGAAATTGAAGGTAATAATCAGGTTGCACCCGCCAAGGTGAAGTTGAAAAGCACTTCTGTCAATGCCGATAAACACCAGTGGGATTTTGGTGATCCGTCTCTTAAGAAGAAAAACAGCTCTGATAAAGAGAGTGAATCGGTAACGTACAAAGCTCCGGGCACATACCGGGTTAAGCTTGTTGTGAAAAACAGTCAGAGCGGGTTGACCGATGAAATTACCAAAGAGGTTGTGGTAGAAAGCATACAAGAGGCAAGTGTATCATTTATCTATACCAAATCATCAGACACAGCGCCTTCAATAGTAACTTTTAAAAATACATCTACATCTGCAAATCGCTTTGAGTGGAATTTTGGTGATCCTTCATCAGGTGCAAAAAACAGTTCTGCAGAAGAAAATCCGGTTCATCTTTTTGAAAAACCGGGAAACTACAAAGTGCAGCTTTCTGTTTGGGCGCAGGGTATCAAAAAGCCCAAAACTTTTTCAGAGACAATAAAGATCGAAGAACTTCCTCAGCCACCGGAAGCCCGGTTTACAATTCAAAACAACAATGCTATTGGACCCGTATCTGTCATTTTCATAAACAATTCGCTGAATGCCTCCAATTTTTTATGGGATTTTGGCGATCCTGAATCGGGCAGCGATAACACTTCAAAGAAAAAGGATCCGGTTCACACCTATAAGAGAGCCGGACGGTATGAGGTTGTGTTAACTGCTTCAAGCCCGGGATTCTCAAGGGATAGTAAGTATTCTGACTGGGTGGTTGTTACCTCACCGGAATCATCCGTTTCTGCTGCGGTTACAGAAGCGCGTTTCTCTACGGAAAGAGACAATTACTCTGCGCCTGCGGTGGTCAATTTTACGAATTACTCAGTAAATGCCGACTCCTATCTATGGGATTTTGGGGATAAAAACTCATCAGAAAACAGTTCAGAGTTAAAAAACCCGACTCATATCTATTCAAAGGAGGGAAAATATCAGGTTAAGCTTTCAGTGAAAAATAACACAACCGGTCACACTGCTGAATTTGTTGATTTTGTTCAGGTTTCCGGGAAGCAGGCACCCGAGCCTGTTGTTAAACCTGTTGCTGAGCCCGTTGCAGCATTTGATTTTTCTTTTGATAAAAACATCGAAGGCAAAGTTGTTTTTTTAAACTCTTCTGAAAATGCTGATGAGTTTAAATGGAATTTTGGAGATTTTTCAGCTGATGTTAATGAATCAAATGCAGCGTCGCCTTCTCACACTTATCTGTCGCCCGGCAAATACACCGTTACACTTAATGCTGTTAATTCAAAAACAGGCGATTCCCGTCAGGTTTCCAAGGAAGTAGTTTTGAAAAGCAATGTTTCAGTCTTTGTGAAAGACAACTTTGGAAAAAACACAGAATCAGTTGTTTCGCTTTTAAATCTTCCTAAAAATGAATATCTGGCAGTGATGAAAAAATCGAACAACAAGTCGTTGTTGGTAAAAATTAACAACAGCGGGAATGTTACACAGGAGAAGGAATTTGACGAACTGATTTCGGGAGTGATACCACTGCCCGGAGAAAAATTTATGGTTTCCGGAATTGACCTTTCCGGGAAATTATTTGTAATGATAATTGATACGAAGCTCAAAAATGAGAGTCCGATAGTTTTTCCTGTCGATAAAAAATTCAAAACCGATTACTTTTATCCCGAAATTGCAGTGAGCGTTGCCGGAGAAGCAGGAGTAATTGCAAACATTTTAGATGATCGTTATCCTGTTGATTTGCTTTTTCAAAAAACAGATTTGTCGGGCAGGATTATTCCGGTTACAGACCGTACATTCAAATTTATCGGACTGAAAACGGTAACCGATTTTGTGCCCATGCGAAACGGCGGTTTTGCTCTGACAGGCTACTGGCAGGAAAAGGAACAGTCCAGGATGAGTATGTTATTCGCAAAAATAGACCGGAAAGGAGTGGGGGATATGCAGTTGATCACTTCTGCCGTGAATATGTTCGGCTGTAGCATCATGGAGTCGTTTCAGGATGGGTTTGCCCTGCTCAGGGCAGAGGATCTGCAGCGTAACGGAATGTATGAAGTCAGTTTTGCACTGGTAAAAGGCAACGGGGAGGCAACAGATTGCGAGCATATTCTGCCATGTGCCATAAAAGAAGAAGATCTTTTCAGATTTAAACCCACTATGATTAAAACCGATAATGAATATGTTGTTGCAAGTCATTGTTTCAATGGAGTGGACTATGATATTTCGCTCTGCTGGATTAACCGTACCGGGAAAGATATGTTTCGTTATGAAACCCTGACTTTGCCCGGCGACCAATTTGTTATGGACTTGGTGCAAACAGAAGACGGAGGGATTTTAGTAGCCGGCACACAGGTAAAAAGCGGTAAAAAGGAGCCGTTTATCATCAAAACAGATGCGTGGGGAAAAATAATTCAATAATCGCCGGATTCTTTCTGATTAGCGGTTTCTGACCTTTTCAATCTCCTGCTTTAGTGCTCTGTTCTCAATATTGCAGGTGTTCAGTTGCTGTTTTACTTTTTGCAGTTCTTTTTCCAGCTGTGCTACATCGGCGCCGCCTCCGCCTCCGCCTCCTGCCTGCAATAGTGTAAGCTGGGTCTGGAGCCGGTCTCTTTCAGTAATGCAAGCCTGGAGTTTCTGGTCCAATTCGCCCGAACTGCCAACCTGATCCTTGAGCTTCAACTGATTATTGTATGCCATTTGAAGATTCGAAAGGGCTTCAATGACATCTTTATACATTTTTGTTTCCCAGGTGTCATCTTCAGCAACCTGATTTTTGGTGTTGCTTAAAATGGAAGCAATATCCTGGTTCAGAACTTCAAGATTTTCTCCGGTCTCCTTTGCTGTTGGCACTTTGGCAAGCATGGCAGCAGTCTCGCCAACATTGGGTGCAAAAACATTTTCCTGAAATTTTAAGTGGTTTTTTAATCTGTCCAGTTCCGTGTTGGTCCTATGTTCTGACAGTTTTCCAATATTCATGGTTGAAAAACCAAGTATAATGGCAATCACAAAGCTAAGCAGAAATAATCCTGTAACTTTGAAAAATGCTCTATTTCTCTCTTTCTTGTTAAGCGCTTTCATGGTCGTTCAAATTTTCATTAACATCATCTCTTGTACAAATAAGTATATCGTTCTCTTTAATGCGGCAATTAATTATTGTTTCATCCGGATCAAGAGGGGTTTTGATCTTGAGTAATTTATTTTTCAGTTTAAAAAAAGTCCACTGGTGGGGTATGTTGTTTGCGTCAACAAATGAAACCGGACCTTCCGGATGTCTGCTGTTGTAGTCATTGATGAAAAAATAGAAAAGCCTTCCCAACTTCATCTCCTGGGGTGCTTTTGCCCTGAAAGTGGTCTCCCCGTCTGAATCGGGATTCTTTTTGAAAATAAAACTGATTACAACTGGGTTTTCCATCTCCCTGTCTGTTGGGTCTTCTACTTTAACCCCCACCGGATACTGCCATTTTTTGTACAGTTTTGGCGGCACTTCAAGCAGTTTGACGATTGTTAGATTAAGCAGCACAGGAACAAGAAACCATAGCGAAGAAAGATGCCACACCGGTACCACCTTCGAGCTGACAAGAAAAGTGAAAGAGAGATTGGAAAAAAAGAATGTGAACAGCAGGATGGACAAAATGAATGCAAACCGGATACTTGCAGCTTCTTCAGAATACCATGGCAACAGCTTTGGTGCCAAAAGCACATGTAAAATGCCGATTGCTGCAATAAATAACTGGGCAATTATGAGCTTTGTGAACTCACCTTTTTCAGGCCATAAATAGAGAAAAAGTGTTGATGCCGATAAAAGAACTGAAATAAGTAAAATGTAAAATAAACTGACAACACCATATTTTTTCAGTTGCTTTACCTGCTTGTATAATACCAGAAAAGTACCCAGACCGAATACAAGACTTCCTATCTTTAATGCTAAACCAGTGCCCTCCATTTGATATAGTTTTAAACATCAAAAATAGAAAAGATTATATGATTCCTCAAACTAAATTTTTTCTTTGTAAAGAACATATTTACAGACATATTCATTCGTACTTCGTTTAATAGTAAGTAACCTGTTTTTTCATCTCTGCTCCACCATTTTGAGATTCCGTGTAACTCATAAAATTTGTTAATTATTATTACCTACACAGATAAATGTTTAACCCCCGATTAACACTGTCGGGCAGCCAATTGTTATGGTTCCGCCGTGTGCCGTCATATCTCCCTGTCTGGCAGCCGGCATTCCGCCAATCATTACGGTTGCTGAACCCATGGCAATAGTGTCGGGCGGGCCCGCACATGCAGCCAGGTCGCCCACACGGGCAGCCGGCATTCCACCGATTAGTACTGTCGGGCATCCAGGGGGTAAAATTGGTCCCCCTACATGAGGTTTTGGCCCGTCAGACATTGGGCACATGTGCATATCTCCAATTCTTGCTGCTAATGACATTTTAGAATTAATTTATCTTTACAATTGTTCCTTTAACTGTAGTTTGGCCAGAGGAAGATACCTCAGCAGTAGCGCCTCCTTTAGCCTCAAATAACACATCAGCACTGGCTTTAATATTGTTTGCATTTAGTTTCATATTTGCAGTAGCTGTGCTGTTAATATCCAATGCATTCTGTCCCAGCTTATTATCAGCACTCATGTCGATGTTGCCGGAGGCTTTAATTTCAATATTGCTTGCGCTGATTTTTAATGTGCCGCCGGCGCTGATGCTCATGTCTCCGTTTGTTCTGATATTAATTGTTTTGTCGGCACTATTCAGTTCCAGCTCATTGTTCCCGGATGTATCATATATTCTGATTTTTTCAGCTCCATTTTCGTCATGCAGTTCAATGGTCTGACCTTTACTGGTTCGGATAGCATGAATTTTAGCATTTCCTTCATCGTAATTGCCGCTCCAATCGGGATCAGGATAAACATTTTTGTCGAATAATGCACCCAGACAATATGGTTTCTCAACGTCGCCATCTTCAAACCCAACCAGTATTCTTGAATCTTTAGCAGGTATAAAATAAAATCCGCTTTTTACATTGGAATAGGGGGTTACAACCCTTACCCAGGGAGTTGTAAATTTATCTTCCATCCAGAAAAAGCTTATTTTGATTCTGCCTAAGTTCTCGGGGTCTTTGTTGTCGGCAACCAACCCCAATTGATTTGATGATCTGCGAACAAAATAGGGGTTGGTGTTTTCTGGGATAGCTGTTTCTGCCGGAATGGCAGTGAAGTTATTTTTATAGGCAAGAGTGTTGTCAAAATAATGACGTACTGAAGTGAGCAGGTATTTTCCATAACTCATTTTTGAGTCGCCATCTTTTTTCAGACAATCAATTGTTGCATAGTTTCCGGCTGAGAGCGTGCCGTTTGTAGAGTCTCCCGAAACATGTGCAAGATTCACAGCATCGGCAGATTCCTGAAGCTCGCCAACAGAATTCAACCCGGATTGATAATCATCTTCATTCAGATTTAAATGCTCAAAATAATCTTCACCTTCCAGGGGATAAACCACTTTTGACATGTTCAGTGCATGTTTTCCGTATGTGTTCAGGTTTGATTCTATTGAGCTGTTGCCTGAATGGTATCTTTGAACCGAAACACTCAGTGGTTCGAGGGTTGTCAGATTGAATTTTACCGGAGCTACCCGTAACCCGTATCTGAAATTATCCAGATTTTGCCCTATAGTGAGTGTTTTTTCTTCTTCGGGGATTTCGCCGAAAATTAATTCGCTGCCATTAAAAAAGAACCATTCTCCGTAACGGATGGAAAGGCGCCGTATAAATGCCAGATCGCTCTCTTCAAATTGCACAATGTAGGGGAACCGCTGCTGGTTTCTTGCCTTCACTTTTGATCTTAACTCATAATCTGCTAAAATTTCCTTTAGAATTTCATCAAGTGTTTTATCGG
>LSQX01235312.1_pt1 | contig 11831 bp, 8 predicted proteins | sample 654561 | NCBI WGS metagenome assembly LSQX01 (sample SAMN04489861, study PRJNA283612) | anaerobic digester metagenome | isolation source: 4 biogas reactors fed with cattle manure at either 37C or 55C with and... | place: Denmark: Kongens Lyngby | collected 2014 | reverse complement strand
ATTATATTTCATACGATATTTTACAACGTTATAAAAATTACATCTCTAATACATTAACAGAGAAGATAGAAGTGAGTATTAACTAGTAAGTAAATTTTACAATATTAATTACATAAATATGCTTGACAAGATCAATAGGCTTTGTTATGATACTAGTAAGCTTTTAGAAAAACAAAAAAGCAAAAAACCTTAACAATCTGACACGATCTAACAAGCGGCTGCACATTAAGTATGGTGTAGTTTGACGAATAGTTGGTAGCAAACAGGGCTAGGCAAGCGATGTGTAATAAACATCATTTTTTATACAGAGTTTAAGCAAAGCTTTGGTGCTGCCAATGCTCCGTCAAATTTATTTGATGTGTGAGCGCACGGTGTGCGAGTACCGATTACGCCTAGTTAATCCTCGAATTTTAAATGCGATGAAACTACTAGGCGTGATCAGGGAAAGGACCGTAAGTAAGATATGCTCGGACTTGTTCCGAGCGGTCAGTCGCCTTTGAGTAGTGATTGAGCCATTTGTTCGCCCGCCCTTTTAATCTTTTTACAGCGGTGGTTGTCGACGATAGTTCGTAAAGTCACTACTCGGGCACCCTAGATTCTAGTATAATAGTGCATATGCTAGGAAAATTTATCGGTATAGTAGGGGTCGTCTCATTAGTGATATTGTTATATATCCTGCAGACCACTACACCCACAGAAGCCGGCGCCGTAGGCGTATTGGCTGTTTTTTTATTATCTTATATTGCTATAACAGTAGCGTTAACTTTTTTTATTTTTTGGCTATATAGGCTAGTTGTTAAAGTTTTTTATAGCGATAAATTAACCACTCTTGAAGATGCTTTTAGTCTACGAAAGTCGTATTATTACTCATCAATATTGGCACTTGGGCCGGTTATGATGGTCAGTCTTCGTTCGGTTGGTAAAGACGGTATCGTGGAGTATATGATGATAGTCTTTTTGTTGTTTTTAGGATGTGTTTACGTGTCTCGTCAAACTTCATAAAAGAGATGCTAATTTGCTTATGGTTGTGCTATAATGTCAGGTATGCAGCCAGAGTTCTCACCGCAAAATCATAGAGGAGCGGAGGTACAGCCTCCTGTGCCTGGCTATAGCTATGAGGTGCCACCTAATTTTGCATCTCAAGAAATAGCTACTGGTCAATCGTTTGAGGCGCCTATAGACTCACCAGAGCGCGCCCTGGAACGTAGTCCAGTTGAACTGGCGCCACCGCCACCGGTTCCGATGATGCCAGCTCAGCCCAATCCTGTGCAGCCAGTCATGGACCAGCCTGCTCCTGTATCCGTCTCTAATCCAGCCTCGGCTGATGACGATGATGTCATAGAGAAGGAGTGGGTTGATAGGGCTAAGCAAATTATTTCTCAAACAAGAAATGACCCAAGTGCACGTGAGAGGGCACTTGGCGCTTTGCAGAGAGATTATTTATTTAAAAGATATGGTAAGCAGCTGGGTGTGGTTGATGGTCAGTAGGTTGGCATTGTTATGTTTGGCGTAATAATTGCAATTTTTTTAATTATAGTCATTGTCATTGTGGCTGGCTCACTTATATATATGGCCTATCAGGGTACTCTAAGGGAGGCTAAGAATTACGAACGTGGTCTGAAGATGGTTCCGATGATGATACATCTTCCGCCGACAAGTGACGACCTTGATGCTGGCGGTCGTGATGAGCGAGACGTTACTGAAGAGCTTCTTAGTCAGGCTCAAGTTATGTATAACATTATCGCCAGTACGTCACTAAAGGGCTTTAAGCATAGAATTTATGGCCAAAGGCATGTTTCTTTTGAGATTGTAGCTAAGGGCGGATTAATTTATTATTACGCAGTAGTGCCGATTGTTTTAGTTGACACGGTTAAGCAAGCTGTAGCTGCGGCTTATCCCTCTGCTAGGCTAGAGGAAGTCGAGGAGCATACAATTTTCACTGAAGGTGGTCGCATGACCGGTACAATAGGTGGAGAGTTTAATCTGCAGAAGAGTTACGTTTATCCAATTGCGACTTTTCAGGAGACAAAGCGAGACGCTTCGCGAGCGCTCCTAAATGCATTATCTACCGCTGGCAGGCAGGACGGGATTGGTGTTCAGTTTTTAATTCGACCCGCTCAGGAGGGTTGGGTTCGTTCATCTATTAGTGCAGTTGAGCGTATAAAGAAAGATCGTGCTATGGGGCGGTCTGCAGCTGGTGGAATTAACTCGATGGTTAGTCCACACGCAGTTAGGGACGTGGCGGAGGCCCTATGGAAGCCGCCTTCCATGGAGAGCCAGGAGCAGAATGTAGATACTCAGTTAACTGCCCTTGAGCAGCAGGCGATTGATGCTATTGAAGAAAAAACACGCTATCCTGGCTATGAAACGCTCATTAGGATTGTTGTTTCGTCTGATACTGCCATACGATCACAGACACTCATGAAGAATGTGGTGGCTTCTTTTTCATTATTCGATTCACCCAGCCACAATGGCTTTAAGTTTATACCAACTCGCAATGTTGATGAGTTGGTCACTTCATATATTCTGCGATTCTTCCCGCAGTCTATAAAGGGTAATGTATTGAATACGGTAGAATTAGCCACACTCTTTCATTTACCTGATCAAAAGAACATTCCAACCGCTCAAGTTAAGCGTCAGATGAGTAAGCAAGTTGATGGTCCTACAGAAATTATGGATAGCGGCTTCTTGATTGGATATAACGAGTTTAGGGGTCTAAAGAAGCCTATTCGTCTGAGTGATAATGATCGTCGGCGACATCTTTATATGATTGGTCAAACTGGTACTGGTAAATCTAAATTTTTGGAGAATTTAGCTTATCAGGACATGATGGATGGTAGGGGATTTGCGTTTATCGATCCTCATGGTGACTCTGCCGAGGTTCTAATGGGGGCAGTCCCTAAAGAGCGTGTTGAGGACGTTATTTACTTTAATCCGTCTGACATGGATAACCCGATTGGTTTAAATATGTTTGAATTTAACACTCCAGACCAGAAGGACTTTTTGGTGCAGGAGGCTATTAGTATGCTCTACGGTTTGTACGATCCAGGCCACACAGGAATTATCGGTCCGCGCCTGGAGCATATTTTCCGTAATGCAGCCCTGCTTTTAATGTCAGATCCAAACGGAGGTACTTTTGTTGATATACCAAAGGTTTTGGTTGATGCTGAGTTTATGAAGAGCAAACTTAAATATGTAACAGATCCAACCGTCTTGGAGTTTTGGACAAAAGAGTGGCCAGCCTCTCAGAAGTCTAGCGATGCTGGCGAGCTTGTTAGCTGGGTGGTTTCTAAATTTGGTCCATTCTTGTCAAATGACGCAATGCGCAATATTATTGGCCAAACTAAATCGGGCTTTAATCTACGCGAAATTATGGATAATCGCAAGATTTTAATCGTGAACCTGTCTAAAGGTAAGATGGGAGAGTTGAATTCTAAGCTACTTGGTATTATCTTTGTGATGAAGTTTCAGGCTGCAGCCATGGGTCGGGCCGACATGCCAGAGCATGAGCGTGAAGACTTTAGCCTTTACGTTGACGAGTTTCAGAACTTTATGACCGAGAGCTTTGAGTCAATCCTATCTGAGGCGCGAAAATATCGCCTAAGTCTAATTTTAGCTAACCAGTTTATGACTCAGCTGACGGATAAGATTCGAGAAGCTATTATCGGTAACGTCGGTACGGTAATTAGTGGTCGCATCGGTATTACGGATGCTGAGCTGCTAGTTAAGAAGTTTGAGCCAGTTTTTACAACTGATGACATGACTAAGATGCCTAATTTCCAAGGTGTTGCTAGTGTCATGATAAATAATACACCTTCAGCGCCATTTAGCATGTCGTTTACACCGCCATTGGCTAAGTCTAGTGAGAAGCTGGCCGATGCCATGAAGAAACTATCCGCCACTAAGCATGGTAGGCCTCGGGCTGAGGTTGAGGAGGAGATAAAGAAGCGCATGATGTCAGCACCTCCTTCTCCGCAAAGGTCACCTATTGGACCTGGCGGTGGAGGTGGAAGTTTAGGTCCTGGATCTGCAAAACCTGGCGGTTCGTCTTTCTTGGACGATTGGCTTTCAAAGCGAAAACAAGCTGGCGGCTCGAGACCAGGAGTAATTAAACAGCCGGCCTCAGCATCTCAGGGGGTGGCATCACCCATGGCTAACCAGCCACAACAGATGGATCCTCTGGTTCAGCAGATGGTTTATCCAGGTTCGCCTCAGGCGAGTCTAGCACCTCAGGCGCAGCCGCCAGTGCAGCAGTCTCAGCCAGGCTACTCTCAGCAGGCTGTAGCGCCACAGCAAACTATACCAAGGTCGCAGCCACAGCAAGTGGCAGTACCGCCGGCGGCAAATCCTGCTAACGATCAATCTGACGGTGTTTTGAGGTTAAGGTAGTATCTAGAACAAGACTTGACGGCGTGTAGTATGTGATATGACTAAGCGCTGCCTATAGTTCTACTATGTAGCGTGTATCTGTTTTGTAATAAAATAAGTATTGTTTATTTCTTCTTAAATCCAGCTAGTAGCTGAAAGAACTCAGTAATAGCTCCTATTAGCCAGCCGATAACAAATCCGGCTATACCTTCAAAGCTGGAGACTTCATAGCCGATATTTTTGGCGGTTCCGTAGATGAGAGCCAGCGATAGAATCATACCTATCATTCCGCCGATTAGGGGGATTGGTCTGGCTATGGTGCTGGCTAGTAAATCACCTATGATACCCAAAGGTCTAGCGTGAATAATGCTACTGAATATCTTTTGCGGACCGTTCATATGGCTACGAGCCTGTGTCATGGTCCGATCAAAAGCTTTTTTACGAATAGCTGGAGTTGCCTTAGGTTTCTTTTTCATAACAACACTCCTTCGTTTACATCTCGGCGAATTAATCTAACTTCTTCTTTGTACTGAAGCGATCTTAGGTATAGAAAAAGTGTAACTAGCGACAGTGTTGCGATAAATATCGACACGGTGGAAGTATTAACTTTAGGCAATTCAGAAGCTGCTTGTTCGGCTAGTTTATATGGAGGACACTTAACATTAGTAAGAATGGTGTTTCCAAAGTTACTTTTCATGACGCAGTCAAATGAGTGCGGATTACTTACGCCCGTAGCAGTTGCCGGTAGGGTTGACTTTAGTCTAACCGTAAAGCTTCTTTGTTGTACTTCTTCGGGAGCCATATCTATAGCTGGCCAACTAATTGTTTGCGCCCTTACATCTAGAGTACCTCCATGTGTGTTTATGACGTCGGAGTACTCTAGTGTGTCTGATAGGTTTTTTACAAAAGTAAATTTTTGAGTTTGTTCTTTGTCGGTATTTTTTGCGCCTATTGTGTAGGTTATTCTATCAGATGGCTTAGCTATGGCGTTTTCTTGCCCTTGGGTATTATTGTAGGCTTTAATAGATAGTGATATGGACCCGGGCTCTTTAATGGAGAGGTTTTTGGGGATGTTATTTATAATAATAGCACCAGAGCTTTTAACTATTGAAAAATCTCCAGCTAGACTAGAACTGCCTGATAAGACTTGATAGGTAAGGGGGCGCGTCTGATTGTTTATTAGGGGTGTGAAGTATAGACCGCCAGTACCACCGTCGTGTTTTTTGAAAGTAGATACTTTTCCGCCTTCTTGATGTGAGACTTTGAGCTGCGTTCCAACTGTAAAAAATTGTTCTGACGAGTGAGATTGTATTTTGTCAGGTTTTAGGTTGCTTAATTCTGCACGGTTTATGCCTAGGGCGGAGAATATGTCACGTATATTTAACTCATTTTTGTCATAGTGTTGCAGTAGGTCGTTGGTGTTATTGACGCCTCCATATACTAAGTCGTTTTCACTGGCTTTGTTTGTTGACTCGGGAGGGTTAGCCAGTGCTACTATCTGTAGAATTAAGGCTGGAATCATAAGAGTTAGGCCGATGCGGCGTAGTTTTTCTTCATGCTTTAGCTTTTTAGCATAAACAGCAACCTCACCAATTAGACTTGGGCTAAATGAAAGATTTGTAATAAGTTTTCGGAACATGTTAGTTTTATATTAGCCTCACCCCTTATAGTACTTATGCTTAAGTATAGCATGAAAGGCTGCTGGCGGGCAATAAAGCTTGAGGGAAAGGGCTTTTTTAGATATACTAATACAGGTATATAGCTGAAAATTCTAGAGACAGTGAGGGAAGCATGGCTAAACAAAAAAAAGCCGAATCATACGATGGTTCACAAATTCAAGTGCTTGAAGGCCTTGAGCCGGTGCGCAAGCGACCGGGAATGTATATTGGAAGCACTGGATATGACGGTGTTCACCATTTAATTAAAGAGATAGCCGACAACTCTGTTGACGAGGCGATTGCTGGTTACGCAACAAGGGTAGATGTACGGATTTTAGAAGACGGTGGCATTACTATATCTGATGATGGTCGCGGAATACCTGTAGATAAGCACCCGAAAACTGGGCTTAGCACTCTTGAAACAGTGCTGACCGTACTGCATGCTGGTGGTAAATTTGGCGGCGGCGGCTATAAGGTGTCGTCGGGTTTGCACGGAGTAGGGTCTAGTGTTGTAAATGCGCTTTCTTCAAGAATGGTGGCAGAGGTGGTGCGCGATGGTCAGCTGCATCGTGTAGTTTTTGAGAGAGGCGGGATTGCAGAGCCGCTTAAGAAAATCGGTAAAACTGATCGCAAAACTGGTACAACCGTTACTTTTTATCCAGATCCAACCATTTTTAAGGAAACTGTGGAGTTTGACTATAAGTGGGTGGTTAGCTATTTGCGACATCAAGCCTATTTAACTAAAGGAATCTATACGTCTGTATATGACGAGAGGACCAAAGAGCGTCGTGCATTTTATTTTGACGGTGGTATTAAAAGCTACGTCAAACACCTAAACGTTGGTAAAGATGTAATTTCGAATGATATTTTTTATGTTGAGAAGCAGGTCGAAGACTGCATGGTTGAGGTGGCGATTCAGTATAACGACACCTACGTGGAGATGGTTAAGCCATTTGCTAATAACGTACTTACGCCAGATGGTGGAACACACCTGATTGGCTTCAGGACGGCAATGACTCGTGTTATCAATGACTATGCTCGGAAGAACAACCTCCTAAAAGAAAAGGAAGATAACCTTACAGGAGATGATATTCGTGAAGGTCTAACGGCTATTATTCTTGTTAAGTTGCCAGATCCACAGTTTGAAGGTCAGACTAAGAATAAGCTGGGTAATCCAGAGATGCGACGTTATGTCGACCAGGTCATGAATGAGTATTTTAGCTACTATCTTGATGAAAATCCTGCGATTGCTAAGAAAATAGTTGGTAAATCTATATTGGCGGCTCGTGCTAGAAAGGCGGCTAGAGCAGCTCGAGACAATGTGATACGCAAAGGCGCACTCGACGGCATGAGTCTACCTGGCAAGCTGGCTGACTGTTCAAACAAAGACCCAAAGAATTCTGAACTTTATATTGTTGAGGGAGATTCAGCTGGTGGTTCGGCTAAGTCTGGTCGAGATAGTGAAACTCAGGCAATTTTGCCACTTAGGGGTAAAGTTTTGAATACTGAGCGAGCTCGACTTGATAGAATGCTTAATAATAATGAAATTGTTAGCCTGATAAAGGGTATGGGGGTTGGCATTGGTGATCAGTTTGACATTGATGGACTTCGCTATGACAGGATTATTATTATGACCGATGCCGATGTCGACGGTAGCCACATTGCAACCTTATTGATGACGTTTTTCTTCCGATACATGAGGGAGGTTGTTGAGGGTGGTCACATCTACTTGGCTAAGCCGCCACTGTTCTTGCTGAGGGCTGGTCAAAGTAAGAAATGGTATGCCTATAGCGACGATGAGCGAGATAAGATAATTGATGATCTAATTGCTGAGCGTAAAGAGCGAGGGGTAAAGATCAATCCCGAAGATGATCGCATTAAGCAGGCGGGTCTTACTATGTTGCAACGCTACAAGGGTCTTGGTGAGATGGACGCCGAGCAGTTATGGGAAACTACTATGAATCCAGAGAATCGTGTGCTAGTTCAGGTTAAGGTTGAGGATGCTGAACGAGCAGATGCAATATTTACCAAGCTAATGGGGGATGAGGTCGCATTGCGTAAAAGCTTTATTCAGAGTCGCGCTAAAGATGTTAACCTAGAGGAGTTGGATATTTAAGATGAATGACGATAAAAATACATCAATTGAGGGTGAGGTTATAGAAAAGCCGACACACTCAAGGTTGGTTGAAAATCGCACGCTTGAGAATGTTATGGAGGATAGCTTTTTACGCTATTCAATGAGTGTTATTATTGAGCGCGCTTTACCTGATGTTCGAGACGGCTTAAAGCCAGTTCATAGACGAATCCTTTATTCGATGCATCAAAACGGCAATAGGTCTAATGCAAAGTTTGTGAAGTCAGCCCGTATCGTTGGAGACGTGATGGGTAAGTATCACCCACATGGCGATTCAGCTATCTATGATTCGATGGTTCGTCTAGCTCAGGACTGGAGTATGCGCTATATGCTAGTTCAGGGTCAGGGTAATTTTGGCTCAATGGACGGAGATCCAGCAGCTGCAATGCGTTACACTGAGGCTCGTATGGCTAGGCCAGCAGAGGACATGCTTGTTGATATTGAAAAAGATACAGTTGACTTTCGCGACAATTTCGATGGATCAGAAAGGGAGCCGTCGGTCTTACCAGCTAAGGTTCCAAATCTATTGTTGAATGGTCAAATTGGTATCGCGGTTGGTATGGCTACTAATATACCCCCACATAATCTTAGTGAGCTAGTAGATGCTACGATCGAGCTAATTGACAATAAAGAAGCCACTATTGATGATCTATTACGTCACGTTAAGGGTCCTGATTTTCCAACCGGTGCAGTTGTATATGGCGGTACGCCGATGAAGCAGGCTTATCAAACCGGTCGTGGCAGCGTCATGATTCGAGCCGTTGCTAATATAGAGGAGACTAGGCGTGGCCGTCATCAGATTATTGTCACAGAGATGCCGTATGCTGTAAATAAAGCAACGCTTATTGAAAAAATTGCTGATTTAGTTAAAGAGAAGAAGGTTACGGCAATTAGCGACTTACGTGACGAGAGTGCTCGTGGCGATGTTAGGGTAGTGATTGAACTTAAGAAGGACGCCTATCCTAAGAAGGTCCTTAATCAATTATATAAACTAACTGCTTTACAAACTAGCTATCATTACAACATGCTAGCTCTGGTGAATGGTATACAGCCAAGAGTCTTAGGATTGCAGGAAATTTTACAACAGTATATTTCACATCGTCAGATCGTGGTTAGGCGCCGTACTGAGTTTGAACTTCAGAAGGCTAAGGATCGCGCACATATTCTAGAGGGTTACAAGATTGCACTTGATCATATTGATGAAGTCATAAAAACAATCCGAGCCAGCAAAACAACTGAAGATGCCGAGAAAGCTTTAATTAAACAATTTAAACTTTCTGAGATTCAAGCTAAGGCCATCCTGGCAATGCAGCTTAGGCGTTTGACTGGACTTGAACGAGATGCTGTTGAGAATGAGCTAAGGGAATTGCTAGAGTTAATCAAGCGACTTGAGGCTATACTTGCAGACGAGCAGGAGATTCTTAATATCATTAAGACTGAACTGCTTGAGATGAAGGATAAGTATGGTGACGAGCGTCGCAGTAAAATCATTAATCATGAGCTTGGTAAATTTAGTGACGAAGAGCTAATTCCTGAAGAGGAGGCGGTAATTTTATTGACAGGCGAAAATTACATCAAGCGTACGCTTGTCAGTGACTATCGAAAGCAGCATCGTGGCGGTAAAGGTAAGCGAGGTATGACAACTAAGGATACCGATGCTATCGAACATATGGTACAGGCTAGTACTCACGACTGGCTACTGTTCTTCACGAACAGAGGTAGAGTGTTCCGTCTGAAAGCCTACGAGGTTCCCGCTGCAGGCTTAAATGCCAAAGGTGTAGCTGCGGTTAACTTGCTACAGATGCAGCCTGAGGAGAAGATCACTACGATTATTCGCTACGAGAAAGACGCTCGTGATGATGGCTACTTGTTCATGACTACTGTTAAGGGTACGATTAAGAAAACCCCTATTAAAGACTATGGGAATATTCGTAGCAGTGGATTGATTGCAATTAGGCTTGATGATGGCGATGAGCTGCGCTGGGTACGTCGAAGTAGCGGTGACGATGATATTATAATCTCAACCTCTGCTGGTCAGGCGATTAGATTTAACGAAAAAGATGCTCGGTCGATGGGCCGTGCGGCACGAGGTGTTAGGGGTGTTCGCTTGCGACCAAATGACTGGGTTGTAGGTATGGATATAGCAGATGATGGCAGGACGCTGCTTGTAGTGTCTGAGAATGGTTACGGAAAGGCGACAAAGATATCAAACTTTCCGACACATAAAAGGGGAGGAGTTGGTATCAAGGCTGCTGTGGTAACTGCTAAAACTGGTCCGATTGTTGCAGTGAAGACTATTCAGGATTCCCATGTAGAAGCACTTCTTATCTCCAGTCTTGGGCAGGCTATTAGGGTTGGTCTAAAGGATATACCTACCCTAGGGCGAACCACTCAGGGTGTGCGAATTATGAAGCTGTCTGAAGGGGACACCCTAGCTTCAGTTAGTTTGATGGCTGAGCAGCCGGCCCCAGGAGAGGAGTAGCTGGTAAATGATCTCGCCCTATCTACTAGCAGCTTTGATGGCGTGGATTGTAGCACAGGGTGCAAAGTATGTTATAGCTGTTGCTAAAAGCCATTCAGTTCGTAAGTTTCGTAGCTTATATATATCTGGTGGTATGCCTAGCGCTCATAGTGCTACAGTCATGGCGGTACTGGTGGTAGTTGCACTAAAGGATGGTGTTGACAGCGGCTTGTTTGGAGTAGCTGCACTACTGGCGGCAATTGTAATGTACGATGCAATGATGGTCAGGCGATCCAGTGGCAAGCAGGGTGATATATTAAGGCAGCTGCTACTAGACACCAGGAGTAAGATTACTGCGCCACGTTTTGCTAAAGGCCATGAGCCAATCGAAGTAGCTGCTGGTGCAGTTGTTGGTTCGATAATTGGTGCTATTGTGTTTTTCGCTACACTTTAATTATTAAAAGGTGTTGACAGAGTGTGGATACATACGGTAAGATAAGTATCAGTCTGGTCGCAAGGATTAAAATCTTAGCGATATACAATCAGTGTGGAGCGAGAGCGAGCAGATAAATGTTCATTAACAATTTAGTTGTGCAATTAAAAGAGTTTGTTTAACAAGCTCTTATCATCGTCAATGTTTATATGAGCAATATAGACGTATCTGTAAAGATACATCTTTTATGGAGAGTTTGATCCTGGCTCAGGATGAATGCTGGCGGCGTGCCTAACACATGCAAGTCGAGCGGCAGCGAGTTCTGCACTGGCTTTTTCTCTCCTTTTGAGGTAAGAATGAAAAAAATTATTTTTAGTCAAGAGGGTAAAATGTGCGAATATGTAAAATTATCGTAGCGCGAAAGAGGAAAAGGTTGTGCAGAATGTCGGCGAGCGGCGGACGGCTGAGTAACGCGTGGGAATCTGCCCCAAAGTGAGGGATAACTGCCCGAAAGGGTAGCTAATACCGCATATGGTCTTCGGATTAAAGTATTTATACGCTTTGGGAGGAGCCCGCGTTGGATTAGGTTGTTGGTGAGGTAATGGCTCACCAAGCCGACGATCCATAGCTGGTCTGAGAGGATGATCAGCCACACCGGAACTGAGAAACGGTCCAGACTCCTACGGGAGGCAGCAGTGGGGAATATTGGACAATGGGCGAAACCTTGATCCAGCAACGCCACGTGGAGGATGACGCATCTAGGTGTGTCAACTCCTT
>LSQX01136186.1_pt1 | contig 11831 bp, 10 predicted proteins | sample 654561 | NCBI WGS metagenome assembly LSQX01 (sample SAMN04489861, study PRJNA283612) | anaerobic digester metagenome | isolation source: 4 biogas reactors fed with cattle manure at either 37C or 55C with and... | place: Denmark: Kongens Lyngby | collected 2014 | reverse complement strand
TACTCATCATTCGTGAGCTGTTACCATGCGTGCGGTGGCTTTACAAGCAGGCGGTTTTGGGAATATCATTTGGAGTGCAACTTCGATTTTCGATCTGAGTTTAGAAGGGAGGGCTGCAGTGCACGCGGGTATAGCAACAATTGCCTTGAGAAATTACGATGTCTTTACAGCACTGGACATCGCGGCTCAAGCCGGATTTGCAGGAGTAGAGATTTGGGGTAAGCCTCCGCATATTCCCGAAGGGGTGGACGAAGAGCACATCCGCCGGATACGGGATAGAGCTTGCGCCAACGGAATCAAAATACCGATCTTCGGCTCCTATGTGAACCCGTCATGGCCGGAATACGAGGCTAAATCCGATGAAGCGATCAAAATTGCGCTTCGCCTCGGCGCAAAAATCATTCGCGTATGGGCGGGCAACAAGGAACCTGACGCCGCCGAGCAGGATCTGTGGGAGCACGTTGCAGGCTCGTTGCGAGAATTTGCACTCCGCGCGGAATATGAAGGGCTGCAACTTGCCATAGAGATGCATTCCGATACCCTTTGCTACACCGCCAAGGGTGCTAAGCGGGTCCTGGAAATGGCAGACGCTCCCAGTTTGAAATTGAACTATCAGGTTGGAGATTTTGCCAATCCCGATGTGGACAATGACATATCTCTGGTCGGCGATCAGATTATAATGGGGCATGCGCAAAACTTCGTAGCGTCGACTTACAAACCCGGCAGTCTGGTTAGATCGTTGGTTAGGGATGGTAATGTGGACTACGACAGGGTGCTGTCCCTGCTTTCTGAGCGCGGTTTCAATGGTTACGTAGAGGTCGAATTCGTCAAAGACGAGGAGATAAGCGAGGATGCGATGATGGAGTCGCTCAAAAATGATGCGCAGTACCTCATCGAGCTTACTAAGCGATATTCAAAGGGGTGATATAGATGGGCATTTGCGATTTCATATCTTCCAACGAGGGCGCAAAGAAATGCCTTGCAGACATAGAGTTTCCCGCCACCAAGCAGCAAGTACTATACTGGGTGGAATCCAGCGATGGCCCGGAGGCCGTGGTTGTTGCGGCAAACAAGCTTCCGGATAAAATATATGATAATATGAATGACCTGCTGGAATCTCTGGGAACTGCCGAGCAGGCCGACTGACTGGATTGATACTTTTTCTACTGTTGGATTAGAGGCTTCGATTATTCAAAGGAGGGTATATTAATTGAAATCATTTACGGGCGAGGAACTGGCGAAATACGACGGCACAGGCGATAACCCGGCTTATGTCGCATACAATGGAAAGGTCTACGACGTTTCCGCCGGACAAAATTGGGATGGCGGGTCTCATTACGAGCACCTGGCAGGAATGGATCTAACCGAGGAGATGCAGGATGCTCCTCATGATGACGATGTAATGAGCGAATTTCCGGTAGTGGGCGAGTTCACAGACTGACAAAAAACACATACGGGAGGCAGACAATGCTCGAACACGTGCACGAGTATGTCATCGTAGGCGGAGGGCTTGCCGGAGCATCGGCAATTGATGGTATCCGGGAAGTCGACGCCGAAGGCTCAATTGCGCTTATAGCAGCGGAGCACTATTATCCATACCATAGACCCCCGCTTTCCAAAAAACTGTGGTTTGGCAAACAAACTGTGGATAAAATCTGGGTTAACAAAGAGGATTATTATTCTGCCAATGGCGTGGATGTAGCCCTCGGAACCAATGCGGCGGAGATAAACCCGGCCAATAAAACAGTGCGCACCGATGCCGGTGATGTTTTTCACTACAAAAAACTGCTTATTGCCGCAGGGGCCAGCCCTCGGCGTCTGCCGATCCCCGGAGGTGAGCTTGATGGTATCTGCTATTTGCGCTATTTGGCAGATTATGAGGCGCTGAAGGCGGCGACTGAGATCGGCAAGTCCGCATTGGTCATCGGCGGCGGATTTATAGGCTCCGAAATTGCGGCTGCCCTCAACATCAATTCCGTCGAAGTGACGATGGTTTTTCCTGAAGACTATATCTGCAACAGGGTATTCCCGGAATCGCTGGGTCTGTCTATTCACGATGACTACATCCTCAGGGGAATAAAGCTTCTGAGCGGGGATTCCGTCGCGTCGATAGAAAAGGATGGCTCAGGGTTCAAAGTTCAGATAAGGTCCGGCAAAGAGCTGAAAACGGATATGATAATCGCGGGGATTGGCGTCGAACCGGAACTGGGCCTTGCGCATAATGCAGGATTAGAGACACAAAAAGGCATTTTGGTAAACGAATATCTTCAGACATCCAGCCCGGACGTCTATGCCGCCGGCGACTGTGCTACTTTCCCTTATCAGGCGTTGGGAGCCTTGATGCGATTGGAGCACTGGGACAACGCATTGAATCAGGGCAAGCAGGCCGGTCGTAATATGGCCGGGGCAGGGGAGTCCTACGCTTATATGCCCTATTTCTTCTCCGATCTTTTCGATTTTGGCTACGAAGCAGTCGGAGAAGTGGATACCCGGCTGGATATATTTGCAGACTGGCAGGAAGAGAACAAGACGGGCGTAATCTATTACCTGCGCGATGGGGCGGTGCGCGGGGCTATGATGTGCAACGTGTGGGATCAAGCGCCCGCGGCGCGCGAGCTTATAAAATCAGGTAAAAAAGTCGATCCCAAAGAATTGCGGGGTGCGATCCGCTGAGCGTTATCTTGCCAGAGCTTGCCTGACATCCGCGTTCCCTTTAAGGGTTATCGCGCCGTTGGAGACATCGACCGACTTGAGCTTCGCGTCGAAATCCATTTGACTGGTATCGAAGACAGGGTTCAGGTCTTTGGTCAATTTCTCTTTGACGAATCCGGGCACGCGGATGCCTCTGGCAACGAGTCGGTTAATAACCAGGTTCAGCCTGGTATCCTCCTCAATTTGCAGGGAGCACTCCAATGTGACGGGCGTTCTCGTGGCAAGCACGCGCGGGCTGACCGAAAGTTTTAGTATGCCATCGTCGAGAACCACCCTGGCATCTTTCATATCAGGGCGGGAAACGGACATAAAATCGATGAGGTTGGATTCCGTCAAAATGGCTGAAAAATCAGCGGATTGAACGTCTGTTATGGTCTGGTCGGGCTTGAAACGGATTTCTTTGAGCCTCACGTCGAGCCTGTCTATGGTCAGTCCGTTGGCAAGTCGGACGTCATAGCCACGGATGTTTATCGCCTCGATTCGGCCTTTTATAATATCAAAAGCTCCTCCTTTGACGCTGACGGAATACAAGCGGGCAGGGCTGATCATCTCCGGGGCCTTTTCTTTTACGGATTGGCCTATTTTCCATCGCATCGCAGCGCTAGGGGCGCCGCTTATGGCTGCAACGACAATCAGCGCAACCAGCCATTTCTTTGAGCTTCTCTTCCGGTTTGTCAATTAGAGCCTCCGATTCTCGACTAAGAAAAGTGTATCTCAGTGCGTGCGCGAGTGTCAATACAAATGCAATGTAATAGCCCATGCATTGCACGACGCAACGCAAAAGCGCATAACCGGCAACCGGACTCCAGAAATGTCCGTAAAACGCCGATAATGCATCGTACAATAACAATTTGGTTGAAATATACGTAAAAAGGATTATGCCAGGCAGGTTGACACGCAATAAACTTGTAGCTATACTGCTTATGGGGGGCAGCCCATAGCAATGATCAACTGCGCAAGCGGCAGCGCAATATGCCGCATGTCCAGCACTTACTCCGCCGTGTTGGTCTTGATATCCTATTATCTACAGGAAAGGACGGGTATCACGATGCCAAGAAGAAAAGGTTTTACGCTCATCGAGTTGCTGGTCGTTATTGCGATCATCGCCATTCTAGCTGCCATCTTGTTCCCTGTATTTTTGACTGCAAAGGCTGCCGCTAATAAGTCGAAGTGTCTGAATAACGCCAAACAGTTTGCTCAAGCTTGTATTATGTACGAAGGCGACTACGACGGAGGTATGGTGCCGGGAAGCCATAAAGCAGGCAATGACGCTGTATGGGGCGACTGGTATGGTTACTTGAACTCATACCTTCGGCAGATGAGCAAGGGTTCGTCTGATGCGGGTGACTTCAAACTGCGCGGAATCTATCTGTGTCCGAGCATGCCCAGGTCAGTATACAAAAGCAATGGTCAGGAGATTCCCATCAGCTTGAAACGCTGCTACGGCCTGAACGCTGCGTATCTTGGCGGCGACCCGCTTGGTGGTGCCATCAAATACTACAAAACTTCCGACCTGGCTAAGCCTACCACTACGGTTCGGTTACTGGAGGTTTGGAACTTCAGGGAATATGAAAAGGCGACAAAAGGCTGGGGTTCTGCGTACTGCTACCCGCCTGTAGAAAAACCCACTCTCTGCCTGCCGAATGTATGCTGGCCTCCGGGATGGCACAGCGGAGCCAGCGTTGTGGGCTGGTGCGACGGCCATGTGTCTTGGACAAAAGTGTCACAGCCCAGACCCAGCGGCCCGACCGGGACTGCAGCGGACTATAAGGGTGTTTTGCAGAAGTATTTCCGAGACAATGAATCTGCGGCTAATGCCGATCCGTGGTTCCGCAGAGACTTCCCCAAGCCGTAAGGCAACAACAAATATCGCAATATCAAAAGCCGCTCAAATCGGGCGGCTTTTTTATCAGGCATATAACGCGCATCGGATGACGACAAAAAAGGCGGGGCTTTGAAACCCCGCCTTTGATTGCCAAATTATATCGGATTATTATTCGGTTTGGGCAGCTTCCTCTTCAGTTGATTCGGCTTCCTCAGCAACCGCCTCTTCACCCTCGGCTCCCTCTTCAACCTCAGGAGTCTCAACCCGAACTATAGGCTGGTAGCACGAGCATATCAGGGTATCTTCATCAGCCAGAATTTCGAGTTCTTCAGCCAACTGAAGATCGCCGACTCTGATAAGATCACCAAGGCCGAGCGGGGCAATGTCCACTTCGATGCGAGGCGGGATATCCATAGGCAGACAACTCAGATGGAGTTCGTCGAGCACCTGCTCCACAATTCCGCCTTCGGCAGTTCCGGCCGCCTCTCCAATAAGCTCTATCGGCACGTTGACCGTGACCTTCTCTTTGAGGTTGATTCTCTGGAACTGCATATCCAGCACTTTTCGTGTGATGGGGTCCTTGTCGAACTCCTTGAGAATCACCAGAGAGTCGAGATTGTCATCGCTGCCGGTGATTTTCATCTCAATCAAAGTTCTGGTCCCGGCCTCTGCGGTCTTAGCCTGCTTGACAAAATCTTCCAGCTTCAGAGAAATCGGAACCGGCTCAAGGTTCAGGCCGAAAACGCTTCCGGTTACGTAACCCTGTCTTCGGATACTATTTCTATGTTTTTTGCTCTTATCGGATCGATATAACGCATCGAGCTTCAAAGTTTCCATTATTAACCTGTCCTCCCGTTTGTCACCGTGACAGTATAATAAAAATACCTCATTTCGTCAAGAGGTTGTGAGCTTGCAGGTGAGTTTAGAAGAATGTTGAGTCATGTACCTATTGAAGGCAAAGCCCGTCTTTGTGGGACGGGCCTTGCATCCCAGTGACGAAACACTGGGAAGGATAACGTTATAATTTTTTCATTAGAACCACCTGTAATATACCACAAGCCAGACACTATGTGAATCCGTTAATTTCGTGTTTGTGACCCTGCAACTTGAAGGCTCCGTCGTCTATAACCCGGCTGCCTGCTTCAAATCTCACTTCAAAAATGGATTCAATCATTGATTACCGGCTTTGTTATAAGCTACAATAGGGTTGAGTTTTTCCTCTACTCAAAAATACGACTTGCCGGGATGGTTATGAGCGCACCGTTTGTCCACCTTCATACGCACACAGAGTTCAGCCTTTTGGATGGGGCATGCCGAATAAAAGACCTCATAAAAAAAGCGGTCGAATGTGATATGCCCGCGCTTGCGATAACCGACCACGGCGCGATGTATGGCAACATTTCATTCTACTCAGAAGCCAGGGCTGCCGGCATCAAGCCGATTCTTGGTTGCGAGGTCTACGTTGCGCGTCAATCACGAACCCGGCGTGATCCCCAGTTTGATAAAGAACAGTTCCACCTGGTGTTGCTCGCAAAAAACGAGAATGGCTACAAAAATCTAATCAAACTGGTCAGCATCGCATATTCTGAGGGGTTTTATTATAAGCCAAGGGTAGACAAGGAGCTTTTATCGCAGTATAGCGACGACTTGATCGCGCTGACTGCTTGTCTTGGCGGCGAAGTCCCATCGTATATTCTGCGTGGAAACATTGATCAGGCTCAGCGTTCGCTGGGCGATTATATCGATATATTCGGCAGGGATAATCTATACCTCGAGCTGCAGGAAAACGGCATGCCGGAACAGCAGCCGGTCAATAAGGAACTTATACGATTGGCAGGGCAGACCGGCCTCAAGCTCGTAGCGACCAACGACATCCACTATCTCGATGCGAAAGACGCTGATTCGCACGATGTGTTGTTGTGCATTCAGACCAACTCCACTTTGAGCAATCCGGATCGATACCGGCTTCCGACAAGGGAGTTCTATTTCAAAACTCCGCAGCAGATGGCCGAGTTGTTTGCCTATGTGCCTGAAGCGCTGGAAAATACAATCGAAATTGCCGAGCGCTGCAACGTCGAGTTCGATTTTACTCAGTCCAAACTCCCCGACCCTGGTGTTCCGATGGGCGCGAGTCCGGATCAATATATGACCGATGAAGCTCGCATCGGATTGGCCTCGCGAATGGGCGGCAGTATTCCTGATGATTATCTGAAGCAGTTCGAATATGAGTGTGAGATCATCAACCAGTGCGGCTTCGCGTTATATATGCTCATTGTTCGCGATTTTACGGATTTTGCCCGCAAATCCGGCATTTATGTCGGAGTGCGCGGTTCGGCAGCGGGCAGCCTGGTTTGCTATGGTTTGGGCATTACCGATGTTGACCCTATAGAATACGGGCTGGCATTCGAGCGGTTTCTTAACCCAGAGCGAATCGAGATGCCGGATGTCGATCTGGACATTCAAGATGACCGACGCGATGAGCTTATCCAGTATGTGTGTGATAAATACGGCCGCGACCACGTCGGCCAGATCGCTACATTCGGAAGCCTGAAGGCCAGAGCTGCGGTCAGGGATTGCGGCAGGGTGTTGGGAGTGGAGCTTGCGGATGTCGACCGGATATGCAAAATGATCCCAACTGTTCCGACCGGAATCACCATTGAGCAGGCGATGGCGGAAAACCCGGAGCTTAAGGCTGCTTATGATGACAGCAAAGAAACCAGGAGATTGATCGACACCGCGCTTACTTTGGAAGGGTTAAACCGAAATGCCGGCGTGCATGCGGCTGGGGTGCTGATATCTGCCGACCCATTGATTAACCACGTGCCCGTTCAACAGGGCAATAAAGGCGAATCGGTGGCCCAGTTGGCAAAAAACGACATCGCCAGAGTCGGGTTGCTCAAAATGGACTTTTTGGGACTGGCCAACCTGACGATCCTTGCAGACGCCATAAAAAACGTCAAACGCACCAGTGGGATTGACCTTGACGTGTTCGAATTCCCGCTCGACGATCCTAAAGTATTTGAGATGCTGGGCAGAGGGGATACAAACGGCGTATTTCAGCTCGAAGGCGACGGCATGCGGCGAAGCGTGGTCGATCTGAAGCCGAACTCCGTGCGCGAACTGGCGGCTATTGTGGCTCTGTATCGTCCCGGCCCGATGGCGTTCATACCTAATTTCGTCCGCTCCAAGTTTGGTCAGGAGCCGATTAACTATCTCCATCCTTCCCTGGAGCCAATCCTGGAAGAAACATACGGAGTAATATGCTATCAGGAGCAGGTGCTGCGGATCGCAAGGGCAATCGGCGGATTTACGATGGGACAAGCCGATGTTTTGCGCAAAGCTATGTCCTCTAAAAATCGGGAGATTATGGACAAGCAGCGAGAGAAATTCCTGCAGGGAGCCAAATCCAACGGCGTGCCCGAAAGAATAGCGGCTAAAATCTACGAACAAGTGGAGCCGTTTGCCGGCTATGCATTCAACAAGGCGCATGCGGTTTGCTATGCTTTTCTGGCCTATCGCACCGCCTACATGAAGGCTAACTACCCGGTCGAATACTATGCCGCGCTGCTTTCGGCCAATATGGACGACAAGGAAAAGCTGGGAATATATATCGAGGACAGCCGCAGGATTGGCATCAAATTACTGCCGCCGGATGTGAACGCGGGCGGAGTGGAGTTCGAGGTAGAGGATGGCGGCATACGGTTCGGTTTGAGCGCGATCAAAGGCTGCGGGCGGGGAATCATCGAAGGAATTGTCGCTGCTCGACAGGCAGGCGGAGCGTTTCGCGATTTGTTCGACTTCTGCGAAAGAGTGCAGGATCACACACCGATAAACAAAAGCGCGCTGGAGTGCCTGATTAAAGTTGGAGCATTCGAATCGGTCTGGTCAAACCGCGCGCAGCTTATGGAGATGCTTCCCGACGCCACGAGCGCAGCAGCAAACAAGATGCGGGATCAAAAAACCGGGCAGGGCGGATTGTTTGGAGACGATTCATTTGCTGGCGGAGCCGGGCTTGACCTGAGTAAATATAAGCATATCAGTGACTTCAACCATCAGGAAATTCTTACGATCGAAAAGGATTTGACCGGGCTGTATCTCTCCGGCCATCCGCTCGAACGCATGCGCGGCTACCTTGAAAAGAATTGCACCGCGACTGCATCGACCTATAAGGGTCTGGAGAACGACCAGGAATGCGTGATCGGCGGCATAATCACGGATATCCGCCCTAAGATCACAAAACGCGGCGACAAAATGGCCTTTGTCAGGATAGAAGACCTTTCAGGCACGATACCCGTCACCTTTTTTCCGCAGGCGCTGAAAAATTGTGAGCCTCAACTCATCAAAGAACGCATTGTCACCATCAAGGGAAGAGCTACCCACAGAGAGCGGATCATCATCGATGAAGAGAGCGAATCGCAGGTGGAGGTCGAGATCAGAGGCGAGTCCGTCACCCTTGTAAGGACCAATAACAACGGATCCAACGGCAACGGATATCGCACGGTTCATATCCGCATCAAGGCGTCAAACTCCGACAAGCTCAATCTCCTCAAATCCCTCATTGAAGCCAATCCCGGCAACAGTCCGGTCTTCTTCTGGGTCTTCGACGAGTCGGCCTCCAGGAAAGTGTCTACCCGATTTAAGGTCGATGCTTCGCAAAGGTTTGTCAGCGAGGTCGACACTCTGCTGGGCAGGGATTCACTGAAAATCATCTGACATAACAGTCGATATGCCGCATATTGAAATCAAGTTCAGCATAGTTGAGTTTGTTGAACTGCGTGGGCGGGTAATATCTTACGATGCAACATTGACATCGGAGGCAGATGATGCGCAGCGTTCGGCTCGGCAGGATACTCGGCTTCGAGATTAACATAGATTGGTCCTGGCTTCTCATCTTTTCCCTGGTCGTATATACCCTCGCTCGCGGCTATTTTCCCAGCTTGCGACAGAACTTCAACGTGCCCACCAATTGGATGCTTGGCGTAGTGGCGGCCATATTGTTGTTCGCCAGCGTGCTGATTCACGAATTGAGCCATAGCATAGTCGCTCGCATGCACGGCATCGGCGTCAGGGGAATCACGCTTTTCATATTCGGCGGCGTATCGCAGACAGCCGAGGAACCCAGATCGCCGTCAGAAGAGTTCTGGATGTCGATCGTCGGGCCGCTGACCAGCCTGGCGCTTGCGGCTGTGTTTGGATTGGCGGAGCTTATCGGCATTAAGGCTCATTGGCCAGTTGCCACGGTTGCGCTGGTGGGATATCTTGCCATGATCAACCTTTTTCTAGGCTTATTCAATCTGGTTCCGGGATTCCCTCTCGATGGCGGTCGCGTTCTGCGGTCGGTATTGTGGGGCGCAACCAATGATATCAACAAGGCAACGCGCTGGGCGTCATATTCCGGGCAGGGTTTTGGTTACTTGGTGATGTCCTTTGGATTCTTCAATATTCTGACTTTGGGCGCGACCATCGGCGGGTTTTGGCTTATTTTTATCGGATGGTTTCTTAGCGATGCGGCGCGCAGCAGCTATGAGCAGCTTATTGTTCGCTAGGCGCTGACCGGCGTGACGGTTGAGTGGATCATGTCCGCCGATGTGCCGGAGGTCCCGGTCGATATGACGGTGCGCACATTCGTCGATGAGCGCCTTCTTCGTAGTGACTATTCCTGCTATCCGGTTACAAATAACGGCGCAGTTATAGGGGTGGTCGGAGCGGAGGAAGTGCGCAAGGTAAGCTCGGAGAAGTGGGAATATAGCAGCGTAGGAGAAATAGCCCATGCCATAGATGGAGCCTACAAGATCAATGCGACCGACGACGCCTGGTAAGCTTTGGGCAAGCTGGCATCACCCGATGTGTGTCGGCTTATGGTGATGGAAAATGGCGAGTTGAAGGGCACCCTTGGCAGAGATGCGATCGATCGACTGATCGATACGAAGGCTCGGCTGGGCATTTAGGCTGCCTGTATTTCTCACTTGCCTGCCGGATTCGCGACCATCACAACACGTCTTTCAACGGAGTTTGCCGCAATTATCTCGATTTCATGCAGGCCGTTAGAGGTTTTTGCGGTGTCCCAATGCCATGCGCAGTGTCCGCTGCACGTATAAACGGGATAGCCATCCAGATAATACTCAACAAGCGTCTGCGCGTTTATCGCTTTGGCAGGTTTGATTATCGTCGTCCCGCTAACTTTTCGAATATCAATTACGCGCCTTGAATACTCCTGCGCCTCGCGAGCCAAATCCGATGCCAGAAGCGATGAATCATACTCCGGAAACAGCAGTCGAATTGCGGTCACTCCGCTCGTTATTTTTCGCGTGTCGGCTGAGAAGTATTTATTCAAATAATTTGCTGTGAATGCGTCATCGACCCTGCCGATAATTTTGGGCATTTGCTCCCATTCGCCGCTATCTATGCGAACCTCGGCTCGAAAGGAATGCTTCGCATCAGATTCATACCTGCTGAGATTGATATTGCCAAAAAACAGCGGCTCGGTTCCTTCCACGACCGGTTCCTTGCCACTTGACTGCTTGACCGGCCCTATGACCATCACCTGCGGGCTTCGTTCTCCCTGTTCGGCGGCGTGAAACACGGGCTGGACCATAAATCCGCCTCTGGTTTCTTCCTCTTCGCCTTCACGAGTCATCGGCTTACGAATCGGAGCCGTAGAAATGGTCAGCACTCCGCCGTGATTGGTATTTACCGCGCCAATGCCGGTAAACGTGGTCGCGTCATATCTGCCAACGCCCTTCACCGGCCGTATAACCTCAGCTATGGAGCTTGCAGATCGATCGCAATAGTTGGCTATAACCCTGCCATCTGCTTTATTTTCAAACTCGATGGATGAAACGGCTTTGTCCGGTCGAAGCGCGATTATCACAAATACATCCCCTTCGATGGGCGTATAGTCGCCCGGCAGGACGTGCAGGCTGTGGTCGCGTTCGATGTAGACTGAGTTGCCCACGTATGGAGATTGATTGCGAAAGATGGAACGCCCGGTGTAGATATCGGTATAAATGCCGGATGAGCGCGACGTATGGCCGCCGAACCCACTCGGTTTTTTTGCGAATTCGAGAGGCTCGATGCTGAACAGCATCGTTCTTTGAGATTTCCCTACGCCCAAGGAGTATTGTCCTGTCTTGATACGAATCCCGTGAACGGCGGTGGCTGCTACTGATGCGTGAGGGACGTATGAGGAGGCGGCAAATCCGACGATCCGCGCATTGGCAGGAGAGGTCACCCGCCCGACAGTAGCCCACTTTTTACCCTTGTCCAGGCTGACCTGAACCAGGCCGCTCTCTTT
>LSQX01251136.1_pt1 | contig 11833 bp, 7 predicted proteins | sample 654561 | NCBI WGS metagenome assembly LSQX01 (sample SAMN04489861, study PRJNA283612) | anaerobic digester metagenome | isolation source: 4 biogas reactors fed with cattle manure at either 37C or 55C with and... | place: Denmark: Kongens Lyngby | collected 2014 | reverse complement strand
GGGCTGAAAAGCCTACGGAACGCATTTTTTCATGCAGCAAATCCTATTTCAGGATCTCCCGTTTTGGAAGCTAGTACCATGCTAGTATAATAATACTTTAACGATTCTTTGCGATAATGTCAACTATTTCCTCCTTATTCGTTACAAACTTTCCTGGAAGTTGTGAAACAGGAGGGAATACAAGCCCATTCCCGAACCCATTGCTGGAGGAGGCAGGATTGTAATGAACTACTATTCACCTATTACCGAATTGGACTATTTAACAAAAGACACAGCCCGGTATCCTTTCCGAGCAGAAACCAGGGATGAAGCAGTGAAATGGCAGCAGGCAGCTAGGCAGGCTTTAGCTGAGATAGTGGGTTTCGTGGACGATAGCGAGCCGGTGACACCTGAAGCAAAAGTACTGGATGAAATGGACCGCGGCGATTATGTACTACGTAAAATCGAACTCACCACCAGTCCTGCGGCTAAGATGCCCGTGTACATCCTCCAACCGAAGACAGATTCACCCCTCCCGGCGGTACTCGCTTACCACGGCCATGGACCAGGTGTCAGGATGTTTGTGGGTTTGGATGAGGACGGCAATCTGTTGGACGGTGATCCCGATTACCACAAACTCTTTGCGGTAGAGCTCTGCAAGCGCGGTTTTGTAGTAGCGGCACCGGAAATCGCCTGCTTTGGCGAGCGGCAGGAAATCCACAGCGGATTGGGGGAAGGTCGGCAAGCTCCCACCACCTGCCATCAAGCAGCAACCTACGCAATAATGCTGGGCAAATCGGTTCTGGGCATGCGGGTACGGGACAGCATGCGCTTAGCGGATTACCTGAAGACGCTGCCAGAAATCGACGCCAATAGGGTCGGAGCCATGGGCATCTCGGGCGGCGGCATGCTTGCCTTTTTCCACGCTGCCCTAGACTGGCGCATCAAAGCAGTCGTGTTAAGTGGTTACTTTGGCAACTTCCGGGACAACATCTTGGCCCTCCACCACTGTACCTGCAACTTTATTCCCGGTCTCCTGCAGATCGGCGAAATGGAGGATTTGGTAGGCCTTTTAGCACCCCGTCCACTCTTAGTGGAAGCGGGCGAAAGAGATCCCATTTTCCCCATTGAATCGGTGCGGGCCTGTTACCAGAGAACACAGGAGATCTATAAAGTCTTCGGTACCGACCCAAGGGACAAACTGCAACTGGATGCTTTTCCTGGCGGGCATGAAATAAGCGGCCGCGTCAGCTACGATTTTTTGGCTCGTCATTTGGCCTAGACCCATGACTAAAGACAACTTGTTCGTTCTTTGTAATCCAGAACAGGCCTTGAGCAGGTTGAATGCAAACCGGTCTTTTGACCGGTTTTATTCTGACGATAATCGCATTTTTGAGCAGGCGTTTACTTTTTGATGTGGAATTATTTACATTGAATACTAGAATGCAGATTATTCCATTGCACAAGGTGTAAGCGTCGGCCGCGCTGGTCGGAGTAAGCAACTGTCGTTAGTTCTTTCCAACCTGTAACCGACAACCATCCTTTGCAGCACAACTGGAGGCGAGTCTATGTTTCGGAACTTAAAACTGAGATCAAAACTAGCAACAGGATTCATTCTTGTACTCCTTCTCTGCACATTCGTCTGCTGGGTAGGACTTTCTTATCTGAACGAGGTTGCAGACAACACCAGGCTTATGTACGAACAGCCCTACACTGTACACACCTCAATTCTGCGCATTCAGCGCAACATAGCCGCGATGGGCCGGGAGATGAAAGAAGTGCTTGTCATCACCGACTCAAGCGATCTTGAGCTGATTCAAGCCAAGATAGATGAGCTGGAACAAGAAGTCTACGATGAATTTGAGCTGCTCTATGAGCAGTTTACAGGCGACCACGCTATTTTAGATAGTGCTTTGGAAGCCTTTTCCGAGTGGAAACCCGTCCGGGAAGAAGTGGTCAGATTGATGGGCCTCGGCATAATCTACCACGCCAATGTGGCCTCGGAAGAACGGGAAAAACCCCTACTGGACCACATAGAAGCCCGAATTCAAGAGATTGTTGAACTCGCGGAACAATCCGCTTGGGACTTTGCGGAAGACGCTGCCAACAACGCGGCTTACGCCCGCAGTATGGTACTCGGCTTTTTGGCCGCAGCCTATATAGTCGCATTCATCGTTGCCACCGCCACAACAAGGAGTATCACCAAACCGGTCAGACAGCTGCTCGCGTTTACGCAGGAAATTACCCAAGGTAACTTGGCAGTTGCTGACGTGGATTACGAGAGTAAAGATGAGATCGGCGTGTTGAGCAACGCGCTCAACCAGATGAAGCAGAGCCTGCGCAGCATGGCAGCTTCCGTTACAGCTTCTGTGGCAACAGCCAGCTCCTCTTCGGAACAGATGGCCGTAACTGCCCAAGAAACTAGCGCTTCAGTTGAGGAACTAGCCAGCACAGCCAATCAATTTGCCGCTGCAGTTGACCGACTCAGCGTAGGAGCCCAGAACATGGCCGCTTCCGCCCAGAGGACAAGCGAACTATCTGGCCAAGGTAAAGTTGAGATTGACCGTACGGTAGATACGATGGCTGACATAGCTGAACAGGTAGGCCTGCTGGCAGGTGAAATTAGGAATCTGGGACGCCATTCGGACCAAATTGGCGAGATCGTCGACCTGATTACCGGGATAGCAGATCAAACAAACCTCTTAGCTTTAAACGCTGCCATTGAGGCTGCCCGTGCCGGCGAGCAAGGCCGCGGTTTTGCTGTGGTGGCAGACGAAGTCCGCCAGCTGGCTGAGCAGTCCGCAGCCGCTGCCCGGGAAATCACTGAACTGGTGCACAAAATTAGAGATGCTGCCCAGAATTCAGTCCAAAACGCCGATCAGACCGCTGCCAAGGTGAATGAAGGCAGAGACATTGCCAACCACTCCGGTCAGATGTTTGAGGACATCAACGGCGTAATTCAAAACCTAGCTGAGGAAATCGATGAGATTGCCAGAGCTGCCGAAGATCTGGCCACCGGTGCGGAAGAAATTGGCGCTACCATTGAAGAACAGTCCGCGTCGACCCAACAGATGGCTGCCTCGGCCGCAGGCGTATCGGCTGCAACCAGTCAGGTAGAAGAGGAAATGAACAGATTTAAACTCTAAGGCACATAGATTCTACGGAGCTTTGATGTATTGATGGCCGGTGGCTAGAAACCCCGGCCATCTTTGTTTTTAAACGAAGTTTGGTGTATAACGAGTCCTTGTATTGTGAAAGTGCCCGGAGTAAGGTGTCCAAACCTTGATGGTATGTCCTCAGACGTAACGCCACAGCTTCCCTATCCAATGACAAGAAAAAATGCACCAACCTATACCTCCGTGGTGTAGACTGCGTTTTCCTTAGACCTCTATTGGCTCCTTTCAGCCGGGTATAGATAGAAGGAGGTAGCACTTGGGCGGACAAAAAAGCACCAACCTGCCTTGCCGCAGATTGGTGCTTCTAGTATTTTGTTACTGTTCACTTACTCCTTCACGCCGCCCAAGGTTAAACCGTGGACAAAGTACTTCTGGAGGAAAGGATAGACAACTACGATAGGAACACTGACGATGACCGTCATAGTTGCCCGGATCGCCCTTGGCGTTACAGTGTTGGTCGAACCAGCCGCTGCCCGGGAAAGGGCTTGTAAGAGCGAACCGGTCATTGTGTTCGCAGTCTGCAGCACCTTCATTAGTTCATACTGCAGCGTACTGAGGTTAGCACTAGCTGAGTTGTACAGGAAGGTGTCAAACCACGAATTCCAGTTATCAACTGCAACGAACAGGGCAATTGTGGCCAGAACAGGCTTACACAACGGTAGAATTACTCGGAGAAAAATGGTGAACTCCCCAGCTCCGTCAATTCTCGCCGATTCAACTAGACTGTCCGGTAAACTGGTGATGTAGGTTCTGATCACAATTAAGTTAAAGGCGGAGACAAGCCCCGGCAGTACGTAAACCCAGAAGCTGTTCGTTAGTCCCAACGACCGCATCAAAAAGTACGTTGGCACTAGACCGCCATCGATATACATGGTCAAGACGTAAATAAAGGATATGAGCCGACGCAAAACATATTCTCTACGGCTGATGGTGTAGGCGACCATGGCAGTTGAGAAGGTGCAGAAGATAGTGGATAACACCGTTCTTCCCACCGATACTATGCTGGCCTGCAGCATTTGCTGCCGCCCCAACAGCGATTGGTAGTTGTAGAGTGTAAATTTACGCGGCCAGAGATGGATTCCTCCCCTGGAGCTGTCTATAGCATCGTTAAACGAAATGGCCAGGGTGTTGAGGAAAGGATATAGGGTAACGATGATCAAGAAAATCAAACTGAGGTAGATCACCGCATCGATAAAAAAGTCGCCCCAACGGATCTGTTTGATTCTGTTCATTCTATCAACTCCCGCATTGATTCCCGACCTAAACAAGTCGTTCTTGGCCCCATCGCTTAGCCAGTTGGTTTGTGGCAAACACCAGAACCAAGCTGACCACACTGCGGAAGATACCTACCGCGGTGGCGAAGGAGTAACGCATCATTTTGATCCCGTAGTCCAGCTCGTAAATGGTAAATACCCTCGCGTAGTCAATAACGCGCCCGTTCTGGAGCAGATACTGTTGTTCAAAGCCGGAACTAAGCAGATAACCCATGTTCATGATCAAAAGAATGCTGATTGTGGGCCGAATGGAAGGTAATGTGATATGCCAGATCTGTTTGAGCCTCCCTGCCCCGTCAATCTTAGCAGCTTCGTATAGCGCAGGGTCGATCGCGGCTATTGCAGCCAGGTAAATAATCGCTCCCCAACCAACCTCTTTCCAGACATGGGAAACGCCGATTACCCACCAGAAAAGTTTCGGTATACCCAAGAACATGATGGGTTCTTTAATGATCCTCAGATCCATTAAGACCTTGTTGACGATACCCCCGTCTGTGGATAGGGCGTCCCTCACCAGGTTAGCAGCAACTACCCAGGATATAAAGTGCGGCAAATATGAAATGGTCTGAGCAGCCTTCTTAAACCTGATTTTCCTAACCTCATTCAACATCAGGGCCAGAGTAATGGAACTAATCGTTCCCATTGCCAGCTTAATGATGTTCATGGCCAGGGTGTTTCGCAGAGTCTGATAGAAAATCTTATCCTCGAAAAGGAGCCTGAAATTCTCAAAACCCACCCAGGTCTGCTGAAGGAGGGGTTTTCCAGGCCAATAATTCTGGAAGGCCATGAGCCAGCCCCAAATTGGAACATACTTAAAGATAATAATATGCACCAAGAAGGGGACGGACATTAAGATTAATATCTTCTGCTGTTTCAGTCTTCTCCAAAACAGCGCTGCACGATCAGATAAGCTTAAAGATGCATTCATGATTTCACAACCTACTTTAAAAATATAGTGTAAAAGGGGGCCCGGAGGCGCCCCTTTTACCTAAGAGAACCTAGTCTCTACCAGTTCTCCATGCGCCAATCGATGCCTTCTTGGTAGACCTTCATCTGCTCTACCATGAGAGGCTTAATGTCTCTGACGTAGTTGTTCCAAATGCGCTCAAACTCTTCAGGCTTGCTCATGACGAGCTCGGGTACGTAGCGGTTGAGAACTTCCTTCATCCGAGTCTCTTCAATGTGAGCTGCCGAGCCGGCCGGCATGGTGATGGTCCAGAGCGGGAAGTATTTCTTGAAGATGGGTTCGTTGAACAACTCAGTGAACGACTGTACGCCGTACGCATCCAATACTTCCTTCTCGGCATCGCTCATGCTGGAGTAGATCAAGTGCGGTTGCGTGTTGGGGAAGAACATATTTCCGTTTTCATCCAGACCACGGAGGCTCGGGAATGCGTTGTGGAAATACTGTCTGCCGAATACGTTCTGCACCCAATCAGGATCATTAAACAGCGCCAGCTGTTCGGGGGTACGGTAGTAGAGACCGTCTTCATCTACTTCGTAGTGTACGCCCTCGATACCCCACTGGATCAAACGCTGAGTGTCCTCTTTAATCAAGTAGTCGAGGAACTTGATGGCTCCAACCGGATCTTTACAATTGATGGTGATACCCATACCCTGTGTCGGCTGAACGTAGGGGATATCCCTTTGACGTTCTTCAACGAGAGTATCAATTACGATCGGGATGGGAACCAAAATGCTGTCAGGATTATCCCTTCTGAGATAATTCTGGGCTTCCTCTACCTGCCAGTGCTGGTTGAACGTGCCAAGCACACGGCCAGAGCTCAATTTCTCAATGTACTGGTCGTAGTTCATGATAAAGGTTTCTGGATCTACGACACCCTTGTTGTACATTTCATTGAGTTTCTGGTAGTAAGCTTTGGCTGTTCTGGAGGTATGATACTCTGTGACTACGTAGCGGCCGTTTACCATGACCGGCACAAACTCACCTTCGTTGGGATAACCCATGNNATGAGGTGCTGCGGTACGTTGGTGGTGGCGAAACTACGCCAGTCATCAAACAGGGTTACGTAACCAATAGTGGATTCACCATTATAGGTTGGGTTCTTAGCCATGTAATCTTCGATCAGCTGGAAGTACTCATCAAATGTTCTGATTGTGGGCCAACCAGCGTCTTTCAGAACCCGCTTGCTGATATAGAAACCAAGGGATGGATACGGGGAAGTATCGGGCCCGTAGGGGATTGCCTGAATCGGCAGCCAATACACGTTTCCATCTTCCTGCTGCAGCATTTCCCAATGGTTAGCATACAAACGCTTCAAGTTGGGAGCATGCTCTTCGATCAAGTCGTTGAGGGGCAGTAATGCTCCTGCGTCCTTCAGCAGGCTGGTAAAGTGGGCCGCAACTACCAGGTCGGGATAATCGCCACTGGCAATCATGAGGCCAACTTTGGTTTCCAGGTCGCCAACTAGGGCTTCTCTGATTAACCTTACGCCTGATTCAGCTTCAATGATGTCTCCAACAATGGTTGAACCGGGATAGTCTGGCAGAGGTTCGCCCGTGAAGACAGTGAACTCTTTAAAATCTTGCGCAAAAAGTGTACCGCTTGCCAATACAAAAATCAACAGTAAAGGCAGGAAAAATGCTCTTTTTTTCAATACTGTTCTCTCCCTTTCTTTTCTTCATACCAAAACCTACTACCGAACAGTACATGCAAATAGGTTACCCTCTGGTTATCTACCCCCTTTTCATGTGAATGATTTGTTTATCTTATGTTTAGTTCAGCACGTTAAGCAAAAAACCTCCCCACTATCACCATTTACACAAAAAAATCTATGTTTTTTCTAACACGGTTAATAAAAAACCATCGGATTGTCGTACCCGCTTAACGACGGATACAACAAAACCCGATGGTTCACCTTCATTTTAAGCTGTCCAAACGGCTTTATGTTTTTCTAATTACACCATTACGCCTGTTTAGCCAAGCGAATTACGTTCCAAGAGGCCTTGTCAAATGAACCAGACAGAACGCCGTCCACAAAGCGGGCATTGCCACCCTGCTTGGGAGCTACGTTGTCCGGATTGTCAGCAGTGTTTATCGCCTTTAGATCCGGGTGGGACATGGTAATCTGGTCCACGATCCGATACTCATTAAAGCCGCGCAGCTGGCACTCTAGCTCCAGGCTTCCTTCCAGGTTGCGGTTCACTGCAAAGACAGTGAGTTCCTCGTCCTCTTCGTTATAAACCGCGATGGAATCGAGGTAAGGCACGTCTGTAAAGTCTTTGGAATCGTAGCGGTCGCTCTTGACCACAGGCTGCAGTACCACACCACGACCGAAGGCAGAAGCATGCATGAAGGGATAAAAGATGGTCTGCCGCCAGGCCCGACCGCCATTCTCGGTCATAATCGGTGCAATAACGTTTACGAGTTGAGCCATGCAGGCAATTTTCACCCGGTCTGCCCGCCTTAACAGGCTGATCAGCATGCTGCCAACAAGCAGGGCGTCCTCCATGTTGTAGATATCTTCCAGCTGGGGAGGGGCAATGGACCAGGGTTCGATCTGGCGGTCCGCCTCGTTGGAGTGATACCAAACATTCCACTCGTCAAAGGAGAGGTGAATGGTCTTATTGCTCCGCTTTTTGGCCTTCACGTAGTCACAGATGGCAATAACCGAGTTAATAAACTCGTCCATATCCAGCGTCCGGGCTAAATAGTTGGCAGTATCGTTGTCCCGGTTACCGTAGTAGGTGTGGAGAGAGACGTAATCCACGTAGGGATAGGTGTGCTCCAGCACAGTTGCTTCCCATTCCGCAAAAGTGGGCATGCCCCTGCCAGAGCTTCCGCACACTACCAGTTCAATGCTGGGGTCAACGGCCCGCATAACCTTAGCAGTCTCCTCGGCCAGCCTACCGTACTCGGTTGCAGTCTTGGCCCCTAACTGCCAATTGCCGTCCATCTCGTTACCCAGGCACCAGACCTTGAAGTTGTGGGGTTCTTCGTAGCCGTGGCTGCGGCGCAAGTCGCTCCAATAGGACCCGCCGGGATGGTTGCAGTACTCGATCAGATCACGGGCTTCGTTAATACCCCGTGTACCGAGGTTAACTGCCATCATCGCTTCGGTGCCAGCCAGCGTAGCCCAGTCCGCAAATTCGTTAACTCCAACCTGGTTTGGTTCAATGGTACGCCAAGCAAGCTCCAGTCTTCTCGGCCTCTGTTCTTTAGGACCGATGCCGTCTTCCCAGTCGTAGCCCGACACGAAGTTACCGCCAGGATAGCGTACGATGGGTACGTTCAGTTCATTCACCAGTTCCAAAACGTCTTGCCGGAATCCCTGTTCATTGGCTGTGGGATGATCGGGCTCGTAAATACCGCCGTAAATTGCCCGGCCCAGGTGCTCCAGGAAAGCCCCGTACACGCGGGGATCCACGTCACCCACTCGGAAATCCCTATCAAGAATCATTTTAGCTTTTTTTGTTGTCGACAATTGTCTTCCCTCCATTTTCAAACTGCTGCCTGCTGGAGCAGTGATTGTAAATAGTTCTTTATGTTTTGAAGCGGAACCAACCGAAGTCGAAGTTGGAGCCCGGCAGGAAGATAAAGGTTACCTTCTGGAGGCCGGTTATCCGCCCTAACTCAAATTCGACTGCCTCGTAGGCACTCCTCTTTTTAAATTCGATTATCTGGACCTTTTCCCCCTGTTCACCAGAAAAGAGGATATGGATCGTGTTGTCAATGGGTGCCCGGCCGTATATGACCAGTTTTCCCGCACCTTCCGAACCAAAGTCCATATCAGCAAACTCTATGGAGACGTTGTTGCCTATACCCTCTATTACCTCCGCCCGTTTACTGAAAGTATCGCCGTAGATGAAGTCGCAATCCACTGCCCTGTTCTGGGAAAATGCTCGGCTCTGCTTGGCAAAGGAGAATCCCTTAATATGGACCTTGTCCTTGAGGACGAAGCAGAGGGACGTGATACCCCGCAGCCTTTTAGACAAACGATAGGTTTCGGGCTGGTAAACGTTCCACACAGAAGGCTTCTGGTAGACAACCTCATTCAGAAGCTCGCTACCCTTTTCACCGGGCATGCCTTCCCAAATCTGAATAGTGTAGGGATCGTCCGACAGAGCGAAAATGGGGATGGTGATCTCATCAGAGCCGTAAGGTCCGAAATCTAAATCCCTGTAACCCACATGGGTCTCTCCGTCCCGATCGGTGGCAACCCCCCGCTCATTGCCGGGAGTCACGCTACCCTTGGCGTAATCGTAAAGCCCGCCGGTGACAAAACCGTATGGGTCTTTGTAGGCTGTGCCCAGTCCATGGATGGAAAATTCCAGATCAGATATGAGCCTGACCCTATCGCTACCGTTTTTGCTGGTGCACCGCACTCGGAAACTGCCGTCACCCAGGGCGGTTATCTTCGCCTCTAGGCCTGACGCTTCGATCTTAGCAATGTTAGTGGGCGCCCCCAAATCGGTCACGACACTCCACTCCACATCCCGGTAGGAGGTGTCTCTGGGATAGAGTTGGGCACGGACAGCGACTTCCCGCCTCTCTGGGCCGAGCTCTTGTCCTCCCTCAGCGGTAAGTTCAATCTTACGCAGGGGTATTTCGTCTAAGGAGCCCAATACAATGGGTCTTGGTCCATTCTGCATCACAGCCGAAACACCGGTTAAGTCTTCTCCCTCAGCAGGTAGAACCTGAAACTTGAGGCTGCTCCCTAGCAGGCCGGGAGATGAGACGGTAATCTCCCCGTCCCCCGACTTGAGCCCAGCCGCGATTATGGCCATCAGTTTCCCGCTGAACAGCCTGCGAGATAGGCCCTTGTACTGATCATAATCGGTGCTGTCACCGTTATCCAAACCAATCAGTCTACCCGCCCCGGTTACCTCAACCTGGACCCTGTTCGTGGCGTTTTCCACCGGATTGCCAGCTCCGTCTTCCGCACTTATCTCCACAAAGATCAGATCCGTTCCATTGGCCCGGATAATACTCCGGTCCGCTTGAAGGCGAATCCGCTTCGGGTCGCCAAAGGAACGCCTGACAGAGGTGGCAATAACATTCCCTTCTTCATCGTAGGCTATAGCCTTCAGCTCCCCGGGCTCAAAGGGCACCTTCCACCAGCCCACCAGTTCCATTCCCTTGGCATGGTCGATGCGATGCGTCCCAAGGGATCTTCCGTTCAGCTGCAGCTCAATCAAAGGGGCGTTGGAGCACACCCGCACATCAATCAGCTGACCGGGGTTAAAGTCCCAATAGGGAAAGACGTGGATCATGGGTGCCTTTTTGTAGTGCGTCCAAGCGGACTGGAAAATGTAGTAGGGATCCTTGGGGAATGAGGCGGTGTCAATCTGGCCCAGATAGGAATTCTTTGTGTGGTAGGGCGTGGGCTCGCCCAAATAGTCGAATCCGGTCCAGATAAACTGCCCCAGGGTAAAGGGTGCATCCCGGTGGGCAATGAGGCAGGCCTCGGTTGAGGCCGCTCCCCAGCTGGTAGGCGAGTTGCCCAAAGCAGAGCACTGCCCATCATCACTGCCTAACACTTTCTGTTCATAGGGAAAATGGTAGATGCCCCTACTCTGCACAGATGCCAGTGTTTCACTGCCGTAGATCACCCAGTCCGGGTAGCGGGCGTGATGCTCGTGGTAGTAGCGATCGCCGTAGTTGTAACCAACTATTTTGAGCTCATCGGCGCATTTTTGCGCCCCCTCCCAGGGCATGTAGTTGGAGCCCATGGTAACCCTGCCATTTTGGCGAGGATCATGCTCCAAGACATAATTCCGCAGCATTTTTGTAAGTTCCACACCCCGGGGGCCCCCATGGGTGTCATAGATCTCATTGCCAATACTCCACATGATCAGACTGGGGTGGTTTCGATCCCGCCGCACCCAGCTGCGTATATCCCGCTCTGCCCATTCTAGAAAGAACCTGGCGTAATCGTACTTGGTCTTGGGCAGTTCCCACATATCAAAAGCCTCTGATACTATAAGAAAACCCATCTCATCGGCCAAGTCCATCAGTTCCACAGCGGGCATGTTATGGGCAGTTCTAATAGCGTTGACGCCCATTTCTTTCAGGATTTCCAACCTGCGCCGGATGGCATCCTTGTTCACGGCTGCACCTAAAGCACCAAGATCGTGGTGTTCACACACCCCGTTAAGCTTCAAGGGCCTTCCGTTGAGAAAGAAACCTGCCTTGGGATCGAAGCTCGTTTCTCTAAAGCCCACATTGGAGAGGTGCATATCCACAACAGTGGGTCCATCGCCACTGAGCGAAATCAGCTCCGTTTTCAGTTGGTAGAGGTTGGGTTCGTCCACGCTCCAGAGCAGAGGTTTTTCCACCTTGAGCACTAGAGTGTCAACGATCTGTCCTGTCCCTTGCGGAGAGAACTGCACCGCACTTTCAGCCACCACTTGCCCGTTCTCGATGAGGGTGTGGGTGAGCTG
>LSQX01189086.1_pt1 | contig 11833 bp, 11 predicted proteins | sample 654561 | NCBI WGS metagenome assembly LSQX01 (sample SAMN04489861, study PRJNA283612) | anaerobic digester metagenome | isolation source: 4 biogas reactors fed with cattle manure at either 37C or 55C with and... | place: Denmark: Kongens Lyngby | collected 2014 | reverse complement strand
ACTCTTCGCTTTGCTCAGAGTGACAATAGGGGGAATCTTCTATCCGGGTGCGGAGCGGAAGCTCTTGCCACTATTTACAACGGTCTTTGCGAGTTCCGCTTGTCGGAACGAAGCAATCTCAACAATACAATATAATTATACCTTTCCGCATATACTATGAAATATATTGTGTTTTAAGGCGCAAACGTTACAAAATCATACAGTAGAGACTGCCAAGTCGTCCCGAGCTGATCGGGACTCCTCGCGAGGGCAGATAGATTCTTATTCCCACTTGCGGTTATCGATGATGGCTTTGCTGTCCTGTGGCAGGGTGCCGGACGAAACAAAATCTATCCTATCGGGAGTGACAAGGCATATACTCTTAAACTTAGCCCCGATTTCGTCTGCCAGTTCAATCTTATCGCAAACATCGTTAATTAACTCTGCGGTTATTGTCATTTCATCGCGCTGGCTGATGCGGTCTACCGTAATCTGCCATTTTGCCACTTCTTCAAACTGTGCAAAGACGCTTTCAGCCTGTTTTGAAACCACAAACATACCCCTTACTTTGACGGCTTCACCGATTCTGCCCTGAATGCCGTTCAGTTTTTTGGAGGTTCTGCCACAGGGGCAGACATCATCTACAATCGAAGACAGGTCTCCGGTTCCGAAACGCAACAGTCCCCAGGTAGAATTATGAACAGGGGTTACCACAACTTCACCGACTTCTCCGTCTGACAGTTGCTTTCCGTTAGCCGGATTAACGATTTCCACAATGTATTCATCCATCAGATGCAGGCCGTCTTTACAGTTGCATTCGTAGGCAATGGCGCCACCGGGTTCGGTTACGGCATAAGCCTGATAGGTGTCGATATTATAGTCTTCTTCCAGCGTTTTGCGTACAGAAGGAGCCAGCATCTCTCCCGTAAACCAGGCGCGTTTTACATAAAAATCCTTCTTGAAATCATATCCCAGCTCTTCCGCCTGTTTGATTATCGCCATTAAAAAGCTGGGAGTACCGACATAGCCGGTGGCTCGTAAGTCCAGCATCACCTTTACGGTTACTTCGGTATGCCCCGTTCCGACCGGAACAGCTGTTGCTCCGCAATCCCTTATTGCTTCATGGCATAGAATGCCGGCAGGGGACATATGATATGTGAAGGTGTTTACAACTACATCTCCCTTACGAAATCCGGCTGCCCAGAAGGATTTGGCAAACCACTTTATGCCGGTATGCTGCATCGGTTCATAGATTGGTCCGGGAGATACGAAAACACGTTCTACATCATCTTCGGGGATACATAAAAAACCGCCGTAGGGAGGGTTGCTCTTCTGCATTTCAATAATATCCGCTTTTCGAGTTACAGGAAGCAATTCCAGGTCTTTTATAGTTTTTATTTGCGATGGGCTTACTCCGGCGTTATCAAGCATTCTTTTGGCGGCTGGCGCGTTATTATAGGCATTGGTAACGGTCTTCGCCACTCTATTCTTAAAATACGCGTCTCTTTCATTGGCAGACATTGTTTCAAGTTCATCGAAATATTCGTCTTTTTTAATTTGATTATCTAAAGCCATCTCTTGCGCCTCTTATAATGTTTGATTTCACGGTAGTTTTTCTTATCTCCCATTGCCGAAAGCCCGATATAGAACTCTTTAACATCCTCGTTATTTTTCAGGAAGTCGGCATCGCCGTCAAGCACGATACGCCCGTTTTCCATTACGTAACCATAATGGGCAATGCTTAGAGCAACACGGACATTTTGTTCGACAATCAGTACCGAGGTCTTCTGTTCATCATTAAAACGTTTGATAATATCATAAATCTCTTCGACCAGCATGGGAGCCAGACCAAGCGAAGGCTCGTCCAGCATCATCAGTTTGGGGGTTGCCATCATCGCTCTGCCAATCACCAGCATCTGTTGTTCACCGCCGGAAAGATAGCCGGCAGTGTTTTTCCTCAGGTCTCTTAAGCGCGGAAAGTATTCATATACCATTTCGATATCCCGGTTGATTTCAGCCCTGTTTTTTCTGTTGAATGCTCCTACCAGCAGGTTTTCTTCAGCAGTAAGGTGTCCGAAAACGCGCCGACCTTCGAGCGCCTGAACAATACCCAGCTTACCGATGTCTTCAGGGCTTTTTTTGTCGATTCTGGTATCGTCCCATTCGATACTGCCATCGGTTACTTCGCCTTCTTCTATGTGTAAAAGGCCGGAAATTGCTTTTAGCGTAGTGCTTTTACCGGCGCCGTTTGCCCCCAGCAGGGTAACAATCGAGCCGTCCGGTACGCTTAACGAAACGCCGTGCAGTACGCGTATGACATTCAAATAGGTTACTTCTATGTTGTTCAGTTTTAGCATTGCTGTATTTCCATATTATATTCTTTTTACGCTCACTCTGAGCAGCTTGGTTATTACCCTCATCCGTCATCCCGATATGACATCCCGATATAATCGGGACTTATTATGGCTTCCCTTGGGGGAAGTCCCGACCAGTCGGGAANNTGTCGAAGGGTCAAATGAACGGAAGAAATCCTATTTACATAGGCGACGCCGTTATGGTTCGACAGGCTCACCACGAACGGCTTTTGTATTAACCTGACCACGAACGATTTTTTATATACTTCACCTCGAACGGCTTTCGTACATCACCACTAACATTGCTACCTTTATCAACCGTCATCCTGATATACAAGAATGACATTTTCTTCTTATTTTCCGAACCAATCGAACTTTTCATATTCGATAACAGGAGATTCTATCCAGTCTGTTATGGCTTTAATTTCACCGCTCTGCACCTGGAATACCCTTAGTGATTTCGATAATCTGTTATCTCCGTCGGTATAACTGACCGGTCCTTGTAATCCTTCAACGTCGTAATTATTTAGAGCTTTAATGCCATGTTCTTCGATAGCCTGCCATGCTTCCGTTCCGCCGTCTGCCAGACCATCGTAACCGACAGATTCTACAGCCAACGATACTATTTTTGCCATAGTGAGGCTCTGGCACCATGAAGTAATGTACTCCATATTACCATAATCATCAGGATGGTTTGCCTGACAGTACTCGGCCATTTTAGCCATGCCCGGCACATCGTCTTCCCAGCTAACGGTAGGGAACATCCCATAAACACCCTCGCATTTATCGGCACCGGCAAGGTCCACCAGAGCTTTGGTCATGGCGGCGTGCCCGCAGGCGATAACCATGCCGGTCGAGGTCATTTCGAGGTCATAGGCGTTTTTAATTATGATAGAGCTTGGCTGCGGAGTACTGGCGATGTAAAGTATATCCGGATTTAAGGCCTTAAGTTCCGTCAGGCTTGTCATTTCTGAAGTTGTGCTGGCGGTATGCTCTCTTACAACAATATCGATACCCAGTTCCTCAGCCATAGCTGTAGCACCGTCTTTGGCTCCGTAACCGGTGGAGTTGCTGAGGATATGCATTGCCATCAATGGCTTGCCTTCACCCTGCCACAGATTTTCCAAAAAGTACTGGGCAAAGACGACCCAGTCATCACCGTAATCCGGCATCTGCCCGTAAATATGCTGCGGCGGCCGGTAAATTATGGGGGCGCCATAGGCCGCCACACCGGGGAAACCGTTCTGGTTGGCCACAGTCATAGCTGCTGTCATCATAGCCGATGAGGAACAACCGAACATAACGCAGCCATCGTCCATTAATTTATTCACGTTGCTGACCATAGTGGCTGCATTATAGCCGTTGTCCATCCATACCAGTTCAAGTTCGTAGCCTCCTACCCCGCCGAGATCCTCATTTACATATTTAATGGCATCTTTATTACCGTGCTCCAGTACTTTGCCTTTTTCTGCGGCAACTCCGGTGCTGGGGGTTGTGATGCCGATTTTTATGGTTTCTCCCTTTGTATTACAGGCAGTTGTTAGAAAAGGGAGTCCGCCCATAAACAGGAATAAGGATGCCGCACCGGTCCCGACAATAAAATTTCGTCTTGTAATCCCGTTAGATTCTTTGTTTACCATTGTAAGCTACCTCCCTTTTTTTACTTATACCAAATTGTTAATATGAAAACGGCCAGATACGATACGAAGTCTTAAACAGCTGCCACCTGTGTGCTAATCCGCGCGGTTCCAGAATCAGGAATAAGACTATTACCGCACCGAAAATCATCGGCTTCAATCCGGATGCCCATCCGGATGTAAACAGGGTAACGTGTGTTTCCAAAAAAGGCACAACTTCCAGCGATAATATGCTGTCCAGCAGGCGAATCAGAATAACTCCGAAAATAGGTCCTACCGAAGTGCCCAGCCCGCCGATAATAATCATTCCTGCATATAGAATCGATTCCTTGAAATCAAAGAATTCCGGATTCAAGAAGCCGTAATAGCAATGAGCTAAAAGCGACCCGGCAATACCGGCAAAGAAACAACCGATAAAGAATGCCAGCAGCTTGTAACGGAACAGATTGATTCCCATAACCTGCGCCGCCAAATCGTTATCTCTTATCGCTACAAAAGCTCTGCCCGGTCTGGTTCTGGCAAGGTTTTTGGCAAAGAATATTACCAGTACGGTAATTGCCAGTATCAGGTAATACTTGCTTGCCTGGCTGGTGAAAGAGTAGCCGAATATTTCAGCAGTCGGAACGCTAAGCCCGATATTGCCGCCGGTAACTTCCGACCAATTTCTTATAACCCACATGATTATAAATTGCGCTGCAATGGTGCTTATAGCAAGGTAAAATCCTTTAACACGCAGCGACGGTAAGCCGAACAGCATGCCGATGAATCCGGCCATCAGTCCACCGCAGAGCATCGACAGCAAAAACGGCATTCCTAATTGACCGCTCAGTATTGCCGATGTATAAGCCCCGACAGCTATAAAACCGGCGTGCCCGATTGAAAGCTGCCCGCAGTAGCCGGTAAGTATATTCAAACCGGTGGCGGCAATAATTGTTATTGCTATGATATTACATACGCTCAGCCAGTAATTGCTCAAAAAAGACGGCATCACCATAAGTAAAAGAAGCAGCACTCCAAGTAACACCCATTGTGTTTTGGTGCGAAAGATTGCCATATCCTGGGCATAACTGTAGTTTCTCACTCCGGCAGGTAAAAACACTTCTATATCCTCTCTATACGGACTTCACCGAATAATCCGTATGGTTTAATCATCATCACGATTATAATCATAATAAACGGAATAACCTCTTTAATTCCGGGCCATGTCAACGCCGTCAGATAGCCTCCGCCGAGATTTTCCACCAGACCGATTATCGGCCCGGCAATCATAGCTCCGAGGAAAGAATCCAACCCGCCCAGAATTACCACCGAGAATGATTTCATACCGGTATCGATTAAGCCGTGCCCGATGCCGCCGATGCTCGCCATAAGTATTCCTCCGATGGCTGCCATAGCGCAGGCAAGCATCCATGAGCGCGAGAATATTTTTGTAACCGGTATCCCGCAGGCTTGAACTGCCATCTGGTCGTCAGCGGTAGCTCTCATTGCAATCCCCATCCGGCTGTATTTAAAGTAGAGTGTCAATGCTGTGAATAACAGCAGTGAAATACCCGCCGCCCAAAGGTACTCCTGCGAAACGACCGCTGTACCGATATGAATGGTATCCTGCGGGAAGAGGCGCGGCAGCGCATCGACACTCCATGGCCAGATGAAGGTAATCAACCCGTCCAAAAAGTAAGATAGCCCCAGCGTTACCGCAATCAATGAAAGTATTGGTTGCGCAATTAAAGGGCGCAGCAGGAATCTTTCGATTAACCAGCCAAGTCCGAATGCTATCACTATTACAATCGGAACGCCCAGCCAGGGCGGGAGGCCGGCCTGCACCAGTATGGCATAGGTTATCCACGATGATATCAGTACCAGTTGTCCGAGCGCCAAATTGGCTACTCCGCTGGATTTCCATATCAGCACGAAACCCATCGCAATCAGCGAATAGACCATACCGACGGTTATGCCGGTTATAACAAATTGCAGCAAATCAGCCATCAGTTGTCAGCTCCTTCCGATAAGGTTCTTACTTTAATACTGGTTGTTACCACACCGCGGCGTCCGTCACGGTAGGTAACCGGCGCTTCTACTTTCACTTCTTTACCGTCTTCGTACATAGCTTCAATCAGTTGTTTGTAACGTTCTTCCATAAACTCCCGTCTGAGTTTACGTGTACGGGTCAGTTCGGCTTCATCGGCGTCGAATTCCTTGTGCAAGAGCACGAATTTTTCCACTCTGGATGTTTCGGGCAGGTAACTGTTTACCCGGTTTAAATCCTTTTTTATCAGGTCGGCAATCTCTTTTTTCTGAGAAAGGTCGACAAACGTGGTATATGGGATACGATTGCGCTCCGCCCACTTGCCCACCATGGCAAAATCCATGTTTACTATAGCGGAGACATAATCCCTCATCTTTCCGCCGATAACCATAGCATCTTTAATATAAGGGCTGAATCTTAATCTGCCTTCTATATATTGAGGGGCGTACTTGACGCCGCTGCTAAGCTCGCCCATATGTTCCAACCTGTCCATAAAAATCAGGTGTCCGCGGTCATCCACATTAACGGCATCTCCGGTATGGCACCAGCCGCCTCGCATCACTTCCTTTGTTTTATCGGGGTTCTTCTGGTAGCCGCTGAACATACAATCCGAGCGAACCAGCAGTTCACCTTCATCGGTTATACGGACTTCTGTTCCGCGAGCCGGCCTGCCGACACTCTCGAAACGTATTTCATTGCCACTGTGAGAAGAGATATAACCGGCTTCGGTACTGGCGTAGTTTTGACGCAGTTCGATTCCGATTGCATGAATCAATCTGAAAGTGTCCAGACTGAGTACCGAGCTTCCGGTAACGGCAAATCGAACCCTGCTTAACCCCAGCCTGTCCTTTAAAGGTCTAAATAATGCAAAATATGCTATTTTATACAGTAATCTCCAGAATAAGTCGGGAGTTTTACCTGCCAGTTTCATATCCGCAAATTTGTAACCGAGCGGCATAAAAAGATTATAGACAAAACGTTTGAGCCAGTGGGCATCAATCATCTTTATCTGGATTTCGCTGACCAGGCTTTCCCACTGGCGGGGACCGTATATAACGAAGTTCGGCCCGACTTCACGGGTATCCTCTGCAATCGTTTCCGGTTCCTCGGGGAAGTTCAGCTTGGCGCGCGTCAAAATATGCGGCAGAGTAGCAAAATAGCTGTCGCCCACCCATGCGGCAGGGAAGTTGGATATCAGATTGTCTTTTTCGGTTAACGGATAGCGGTCTATGAAAGACTTTGCCGTAGTTATAAGGGCGCGATGACTTAAGCAGGCTCCCTTGGGTAAGCCGGTCGTGCCCGATGTGTAATATATGAATGCGATATCATCGGCTTTTCCTTCCCGGAGTCGATTTTCGAAATCGTCAGGATTATTCTTTTCATATTCCCTGCCCAGTTTAATAACATCGTCAAACGATATCAGCAGCGGGTCGCTGTAGTTCTTTAAGCCCTTAGGGTCCCAGTAGATAACCTTTTGCAACAGGGGAAGATTTAAGCGTATCTCAAGGAACTTGTCGGTTTGTTCCTGGTCGTTGACGATAGCGAATCTGGCATCCGAATGTCTTGCTATGTACTCGACTTCGGAGGGGACTGAATCAACAAATATACCGGTGGCAATGCCCCCGGCAGCCTGCACTGCGAATTCTCCCCAGAACCATTCCGGTTCGTTATCCCCGATAATACAGGTAATATCTCCCTTGTTAAGGCCGAGACATCGCATACCGAGCGAGAAATGTTTAACAGTAGCGTAGTATTCTTTCCAGCTGTAACCCTGCCAGATACCGAATCGCTTCATATACATGGCAGACGAATCCCCCCAGTTTTCAGCGTTGTATCTGATAAGCTGGGGGATAGTACAGTCACTGCTGTCTACAGCAGTACTCGACTTATTTTCTGATTTACTACGTTTAAGTTTTAACATTTTCCAAAAAATCCTCTTATATAAAAAAACCTCCCCGCTGAGGGGGAGGCATTTGAAATACTGTTTAGTTATATTATTCTACTATAATAGCTAAACGTCTAGATACACAGCCCTCCCAGCGCACTTCCGGTGCGCTTGCTAAACGTAAAGCTTATGGTGACCGTTATCATGTTTAACATCATCTTATCCTTGAATAAAAGGCATTCTATCATAGCTTAAGCGGCATGTCAACATAATATTTACAAGAGTTGTAGTAATTCTGAATTTTTAGTGCGCTTGTTGTATAATAGGGGCTGTTATAATCAATTTTTCAGAAAGGAAGTAATATTTATGGCACAAAAAAAATATTCAAATGTTCCGGAAATGACAATCGATACCTCCAAAAAATATACCGCTACTATTGAAACGGAGAAAGGCAACATAGTACTGGAATTATTTGCTGCCGACGTTCCCAAAACAGTCAATAACTTCGTGTTTTTAGCGCGTGACGGTTTCTATGACGGAACTACATTCCATCGTGTAATCCCCGGGTTTATGGCGCAGGGCGGCGACCCCACCGGTACCGGCTGCGGCGGACCCGGCTATTCTTTTTCCGATGAGTTTACAAGCCATACTCACGGAGCAGGCTCTTTGTCGATGGCGAATGCCGGCCCTAATACCAACGGTTCGCAGTTCTTTATTACCTATGCTCCCCAACCTCATTTGAATAACAGGCATACCGTATTCGGGCAGATGACCAGTGAGATGGAAATTCTCAAAAGTATTAAAAACGGCGATGTCATTACCAAAGTTACCATAACGGAAGAATAAACTTTGCAATGGTTATGATAAGGCGGGTGGTTGAGGCTGTCCGCCTTATCTCATATAACAGGGAGTTTTATGGCAAAACTGGTTCTCGATTTACACGATATTTTCAATAAGGGCACATCGATTGATGCGGAGCTTAACCGCATTATCGAAAATGCTGTTTCCAAAAAGATATCGCTTGTAGAAATAATCCCCGGCAAGGGTTCGGGGCAGTTGAAAAAGCGGGTGCTGCGCTTTTTAAATCAACCTGACATAAAGAAACAATATCACCGGCTTGAGAAAGACGATAAAAACTTCGGGCGTATTTTTGTTCATTTCAGGTTTTAACGGTGTTGGCATCGCCTGGCTGGCGGCGCACGCTTGCTGTGCCGCTGTGATAGTAGTAAACTGGCTTTGGCGATGGAGAAAGCGAAATAATAAGCTGTAGAAATAATATTTATCGATATTGAAAATATGTATCTACTTTTCTATAAGCTTTTCAATTAACTTGGGATAATTCAACGCTATTTGCTTCACCTGCTTGGTTTTATCCTTAAGCATTTCACTGATGCTTTCTCTATTTTCCCAAAGTGTGTCAATCTTATTTTTAGTTTCCTGTAAAACCTCATCGTAATTTGGATTTCTTAAATCAATAATGTAGTCTGTTTGCCCCATAGTGTCCCCAATAATGTGATAATATTTTTCGCCATAGGCAAAAGTTATAGTAGGGATGCACAGTGATGTAGAGGCAATCGTTGCGTGCATTCTGCCACCTATGAAAATATCACAATTTCCAATGATACCTTTGAGTTCGTTGGGCATATACTTGCCTTGAATTATTACAGCATTATTTTTATTATTTAATTCATTATAAATGAGATTGCTGACATATCTATCATCATTTTTATTGTCGGATAACAATCCGCCATACATATGAGATAAAAAGCAGACGCTGGCATCTAGCTTATCGATAACATAATCAACAGTTGTTGCCATTAATTGAATATACATTTTCCGGCGTTCTTCAATACTGACCGTCTCTCCAAAGGAATAACTATTCATTTCCAACCAGTTTGGAGAAAAGCAAATAAGAGGTTTATGAGTTTTAACTATACCTTCTTGTTTTAGAATTGTATCAACTCTATTCCTTTCTGCGGGTTCCATAAGAAAACCCGGGTCTGAAACGAAGTTCACTTTGGAAACATCTACCCCTAAATATTGACAATATTGGTAATTGTTTTTTTCTCGTAAAGCAAATAAATCGACTCTATTTAAAATCTTTTTTGCAAGCCATTTATTACGCTTTGTAATGAACGGTCCTGCACTTGAGGGGGTTGTCGCTAAAGGTCTTGCAAATATTACACTGGCAAACAGGGTTTGCAATAGGCTTATTGTTACTGATGTGGAGCCGTACAAGCTTTCATTTAAATGCTCTGTATTATTGTCGATAATTAAATCATATTCACTATACGGGACTGCAATCCTTTTATTGAGTTTATTAAGAATACGAAATAGTGTACAGCGAATGTAATCCCATGGAATAAGAAGAGCACTACTGAGGAACCATAATTTACCCCAAGGTTTCCACCAAGGGTGTTTAACTAATTTTATGCCTAGTTTCTCAAGATATTTATACTTTTCGGGTAAGTAGCTTAAAACAACGATATTTGCGTCAGGCATATAGGTTCTAATCCCTGTAATCAAACCTATTAAAGTCGCCATCACTCCCATGTTTTCTAAGGGTGCCAAGCGACAAATAAGTATATTAACCGGCTTCATAATTATTTATTATAACATAGACATCAGGCTGATATTGAATGTCTGGATATAATTCAAATCGGTGGCTATCGAGCCTTTCATTCGAATAGCAAAAGTACCGTTAACGATGCTCAATTTAGTTGAAATATCGCACTGAAGCGATTCCGACATAGATGCAGAAGTTCCGAGAGCCATAAGGTGGCATCCCGCATTTCCGCTTCCCAAGCGCGTGAAGTTAGCCGACACTTGCGCAAGCCCTTTATGTGTTACTTCGAGCGGAAAAGAAGACCAGCCGGTAGTGCAGGTTCCCACCCCCTGCCACACCTGAACAACACTGATATCGGCAGAGCCGTCATCGACCCACAGGAAAATATCGATTACATTGGCTTCTCCGAGGTTAAACTGCCCCTCCGTCAAATCCCAGCTAATCAGGTTATCCGCACCATCTGCGCTAAACTCTCCGCTCGCTCTTTCGGTGCCGTTGACCTCGATAGAATAAAACAGCTTGGTTGCCGCCGGGTCGCCGTCGAAGCTGTCGATGTGAATATTCATCCTTTGGCAAATCCTGTATATTTTCAATCGTGAATCGGACGGGGCGGGAGTTGTCAGGCTGGCGGTATAATCCGCTGCCTCCGGCTTCGAAGTTGCCGTAATCGTTCCCGTAACCTCTGCCAGATTCCCCGAATCCTTTAGAGCAGGCGAATAGATAATAGTTTCTGTCTTTTGTTGTGTATCGGAATGATATTTATTAGCCATTTTTACGCTCCCTGTCCTTCATAATCTACCTGATAATCCGCTTCGCCGCTGCCGTTTGTCACCTGTAAAACGAGCCGATGCCACTGCCTTTGATAATGCATTTCGGCGATTTCCCCCGCCAGGAGGGTATTCTCCGCAATAATTTCGATGGCGATGCCTGTTTTGCCGGCGTACCCGTACAGCCTGTATTTGAGGGAGGCGGACGAGTCGTTATTTTTCAGCAATATTGTCTTTTCTGCCAGCTCGGTGGTGCACCAGTCCAGCGCATCGGTATAAACAGCGGTGGTGGCGCCGGTTTTAGAGCCCCTGTCGATTTTCCACATATAATAAAACCTCCGTTAGAACATATGTGCTATTTTAGGAGGTTGTATTAATTTCCGTCAATGGGATTTTGTCGTAGGGGGGAGCAATATTCATATTTTTAGCTAAAAACGCCTGACCTATAATAAATAATTACTATTATTAAACATAAGTACTATTTATAAACTATTAGCCTGACGGAAAAGGGGAAAAAATAACTATTTGTGTCATATTTATTAACCCTAAAAAGTCCAATATGTTATGGACCCTTACAGGGTCTTGACAGTGTGTGTGGGGGGGTATATTATATAGGCTA
>LSQX01186227.1_pt2 | contig 11833 bp, 10 predicted proteins | sample 654561 | NCBI WGS metagenome assembly LSQX01 (sample SAMN04489861, study PRJNA283612) | anaerobic digester metagenome | isolation source: 4 biogas reactors fed with cattle manure at either 37C or 55C with and... | place: Denmark: Kongens Lyngby | collected 2014 | reverse complement strand
TAAGTTTTTGGGGTCGAATCAGAGGTCAGAAGTTGGAAATAGCAGCAGTCAGGGGCCGGAGGCCGGAAGGACCAAGACAACAGCTGTTAAAGAAATTTTTCCATAAAAAGCTGTCGGAAGCATTTCCATCTCTGGCTTCCGACCTCTGACCTCTGAATTATAATCCGGGCCACCCTGCAGAGGCAGCCCCTTAACTCTCACCCGCTCCCTTAAAAGAGCAGGCAAAAGAGCATTCCGTTTAGCCAAGCGGATCTTCAATGAGGGTGGCGAAGATAAAGGCATGGACATGCCCGAGATTTAAGGTGGTATCTCCATAGGCAAAATGCACATGCCTGCCGCTGCCCACATAAATGGCCGGACCGGTCACAACACCGATTTCATGCAGGTGTCCGATATCGAAGTCAGTGTTCGTCATCAGTGAATGCACATGGCTGTCGCCAGTGGGGATCTCCTGCCCGGTGACACCGGCGAAGCGGTGATTGTGCACGATGGCCCCGGCAAGCTGGGTGCTGCCCATAAATTCATGGGTATGAGTCTGCGCTTTTACCGGCGCGGCATGGCTATCTCTCTTTTCGGCCTCGGGAATAACCCGCTCTTGTTGTTCGTTCAACGGCGAAACCTCCTTTAGTAAAAAATAATAGTTGAAATTGATATACACTCAGGTATATCATCAGTATATGCAATATAGTGCATCCGGTTACGCTTGCGCACCATATTGCATGATAGGATTATAAAGTGTATCCTTAAGAAGGGTGAAGGGAAAAAGTGCCTGGATAAATGCAGTGGCAGCCTGATTGGAAGGAGGCAAAGATGCACGAGACGGCACTGATGCAAAACCTGATTGCAACCGTGCTGCAGGTTGCCGAAAAACATAATGCGGCGCGGGTGAACCGGGTAGTCCTCTCTGTGGGGAAGCTTGCAAACGTCTTGCCGGAAGCCCTTTCGTTTGCCTTTGAGGCCCTGACGCAAGATGGAATCATGAAGGGAGCGGAGCTGGAAATAAAGCATCTGCCTGCCGTGGCTCGCTGCGACTCCTGCGGCCATGAATACCAGGTTGATGAATGGCCGTTAAGCTGTCCTGCGTGCCAGAGCAGGAGCTTTGTGATTACCGGTGGAGAAGAGGTCTACCTGGAGAGTATTGACTGCGTGGAAAAAAGTGTGCATGGCGAGGGAAGTGAAGGATGACCAGAGTGGATATCAAGCGTGATTTAGATGCTTTGAATAAACAGATCGCCGCGGCGAACAGGGCGCTGTTTAAATCAGCGGGCTTATACGTGATTAATCTGATGGGCTCTCCCGGCTCGGGAAAGACGACCCTGCTGGAGAACATCCTGCCCAGGCTGCAGGACCACGTGCGGACAGCCGTGATCGAGGGCGATCTGGCGACCGAAAATGATGCGCTGCGCATCAGAAAAACCGGTGTTACGGCGCTGCAGATCAATACAAACGGCGGATGCCACCTCGATGCAAGGATGATCGAAAACCAGCTTTCAAGGCTGGACCTGGCTGCACTGGACCTGCTGATCATCGAAAACGTGGGCAACCTGGTTTGCCCGGCCTCCTTCGACCTGGGTGAAGATCTGCGCATGGTCCTGTTAAGCGTTCCCGAGGGAGCAGACAAGCCGGTAAAGTATCCGACGGCATTTTTAAACGCCCAGGCGGTTGCCATTACGAAGACGGATTTGCTGCCGTACCTGAACGTTGATCTCGACGAGATGAAGAGGTATATGGCGGAGATAAATCCCAAGCTTGTTGTTTTTGAAACGGCCTTAAAAGGCGGGGTTTACGAGGCGGAGCGGCTGGTAGCCTATATCCTGGAACAGGTCAGGCAAAAAAAGGGAAAATGATCCGCTATGCGCTGACCATCAAAGGCATTGTGCAGGGAGTGGGCTTCCGGCCCTATCTCTACCGGCTCGCCAAATCATTATCGATTGGCGGCTACGTGTGCAATACTTCCGAAGGGGTATATGCCGAAATAGAGGGAGAAGAAGCCGCCTGTGACAGCTTTATTGACGAGTTGAAGCATCATCCCCCGTCATTGGCGCAGATCAAGAGCATTGAAGTGGAAAGGCGGCCCCTGCGGGGTGAAAGGGATTTCTCGATTGCCGGGAGCAGCGGCGGTGAGAGGAACACCCTCATCTCTCCGGATGTCGGGATCTGCAGCGCCTGCGCGGCAGAAATTGCGGACCCCCAAAACAGGCGCTATCGCTACGCTTTCACCAACTGCACCGATTGCGGACCGCGTTTTACGATCATCTGCGACATCCCGTATGACCGTAGAAATACAACCATGTCCGGGTTCATGCTCTGCCCCGAGTGCCGGCGCGAGTACGAGGATCCGCTTGACAGGCGGTTCCATGCGCAGCCCACTGCCTGCCCGGTTTGCGGGCCGCAGCTTTACTTCTCTAAAGCAGGGGTGGAGCAGGAGGGAGACCCCTTTGCCTTGTTCGATCAATGCATCCACGAAGGGGGGATCGTGGCGGTTAAAGGCCTGGGAGGCTTTCACCTTGCCTGCGATGCCCGGAATGAAGCTGCTGTGACACGGCTCAGGGAGAAAAAGGTGCGGCATGATAAGCCCTTTGCCGTGATGATGCGCGATCTTGATGCGGTCAGGCGCTATTGTGAGCTGGAGGCAGCAGAGGAAGCCGCACTCTTGTGTGCACGAAAACCGATCGTGCTCCTCAGGAAGAAAAAGAACAGCAGGATTGCGCAAGCTGTCGCTCCCCGGAACAACAGGCTGGGAGTGATGCTCCCCTATACGCCTCTGCACTGCCTCATCATGGAGCAGCATGAACTCCTGGTCATGACGAGCGCCAATCGCTCCGACCGCCCCATGATCTATGACGATGCGAAAGGGGCAAGCTGTCTCTGCGAGCTGGCGGACGCCGTGCTGGGCCACAACCGGAGAATTTTTCGCCGGGTGGATGACAGCGTCTGCATGGTGATGGCGGGCAAAGCCCGGATGTTCAGGCGCGGCCGGGGTTATGCCCCGGAGCCGCTCCCCCTGAAAGGGAACAGCGGCGTGATCCTGGCCCTGGGGGGGCAGCAAAAAAACACCTTCTGCCTGGCCAAAGGTGAAAATGCCTTCTTAAGCGGGCATATCGGCGACCTGGATGAGCTGGAGACTGAAAAATTCTATGAAGCGGAAATAGAATCGTACCTGCGGCTGTTCGATGCCAGGCCGGAGGCTATCGCCTGTGACCTGCATCCCGATTATGTTTCCACGCGCTATGCCGGGCGCTTTAAAGACAGGCTTCCCGTCTATGAAATTCAGCATCACCATGCCCATTTTGCCTCCGTTCTGGCGGAGCAGGGGCTGCAGGGAAAGGCCATCGGGCTGATCTTTGACGGCACCGGCTTTGGAAAGAACGGGATCCTCTGGGGGGGAGAAGCGCTCTGGGGCAACCTGGCCCAGGCGGAGCGGATCGGGCATCTGCTGGAGGCTCCCCTTTTGGGCGGAGAAGCCGCCATCCGCGAGCCCTGGCGCATGGCGCTGGCCATGCTAGCCATGGCCTGCGGAGAGGCGGAGGCGCTGGACTATTTCGAAAGGTTCGGGTTCGGGAATCAGGCAAACCTGTTGCTGCGCGCCGGCGAACGGGGTCTCAACTCGCCCCTCACCTCGGGTGCCGGGCGATTGTTCGACGCCGTGGCGGCCCTGGCCGGGATCAGAACCCATGCCAGCTATGAGGGGCAGGCAGCCATTGAGCTCGAGCAGGCCCTGGATGAAGCGGCGGAGGGCTGCTACGGCTTTGATATTCGCCTGGAAGGAAACATAATGATTTTCGACTGGCGCCAGCTGATCCGCGATGTTGTGCATGACCTCAGGAAAGGCTGCCGCAGCGGCCAGATCGCGGCGAAGTTTCACCGTGCCGTGGTGCAGCTGCTGATCGATGTGGCTGTTTTGGCCAGAAAGCGATATGGGAGCAGGCGGGTTGTGCTGTCGGGAGGGGTATTCCAGAATGCCTACCTTCTTAGCCGGGGGATTGCCAGGCTAGAAAAGGGCGGCTTTGCTGTTTACGCCAATGAGAAGGTGCCCATGAATGACGGAGGCATCTCTTACGGCCAGGCTGCAGTAGCAGCACGGTTGATTGGTTGATTGCTAGCTTAAAATATGAATTTAACCGCGCCAATGGCGCTTCAGATAAGACGGGGGTGACCGAGATGTGCCTTGCCATACCGGGCAGAATTGCCGGCATCCGGGATGGATATGCGGAGATCGATTATGGCGGCGTGTTTAAGCAGGCCAGCCTGAGGCTGGTTAAAAATGCCAGGGTGGGCGATTATGCCCTTGTGCATGCCGGCTTTGTGATCCAGTTGCTGGATCAGGAAGCCGGTGCAGAGCTGGAGAAGTTGATTGCCGAGACGAGAGGTTAGAGCGCCTAAGCATGAAAACTGAACTGGAAGCGATGAAAAAAAATATCGCCGGTCTTGCCGAAAGCCTGGGGCAGGTCACCATCATGGAGGTGTGCGGCACGCATACCGCCAGCATCCGCAAGTACGCGATCCGGGAACTTCTGCCCGGCAATGTCAAGCTGGTGTCAGGTCCCGGCTGCCCCGTATGCGTCACGCCGGAGCAGGATATCGCTGCCGCCATCACCCTGGCAGAGCGGGAGGAGGTCGTTTTTGCCTGTTTCGGGGACATGATGCGCGTGCCATGGGGCGAGAGGAGCCTTTACTCGCTCTATGAAAGGGGTAAGGATATCCGGATCGTAACTTCGCCCCTGGATGCTTTGCGCATTGCCCGTGAACATCCCGGCAGAGAGGTGGTATATTTCGGCATCGGCTTTGAAACAACGGCGCCGCTCACCGCCGCCCTGATCGAAGCTGCCGATGAGTGCGGCATGGAAAACTTAAGCGTGTTCTGCGCCCATAAAACCATCCCGCCGGCCATCATGCAGCTTCTGAAGGGCGGAAGCAGCATCGCGGCGCTACTCTGTCCGGGACATGTGGCGACGATCATCGGCTCCCAGGCTTTCGCATTTGTTGCGGATGAACTGAAGTTGCCCGCGGCCGTGGCCGGTTTCGAGGCGTATGAGATAATGGCGGCCCTTTTATGCCTGCTCCAGATGCTGCATCGCGGCGAACGAAAATGTGTGAACATGTACCCGCGGGCGGTTACAGAACAGGGGAACAGGGTAGCGCTGGCGCTCCTCGATCAAGTGTTTGAACCGTGCGATGCCATCTGGCGCGGGCTCGGGGAAATAGAGGGGAGTGGGTTGCGCATCAAAGAGCGCTATCGGAAATTTGATGCGGCATGCAAATTTAAGACGGTGCTAGGCGGGGTTGTCGATGGGGCTGGAGAGGCGCCGGGATGCATCTGCGCCCGGATTCTGCGCGGCCAGAGCATTCCGACCGATTGCCCGCACTTTGGCGGTGCATGCCAGCCGGAAAGGCCCCTCGGTCCGTGCATGGCCTCCTCTGAAGGAAGCTGTGCCGCCTATTATCGCTACGGAGGCTAGAATAGCAAATGGAGGAAAGGATCACGCTGGCCCACGGTGCGGGTGGAGAAGCTTACAGGGAACTGGTGCAGGAGCTCTTTTTGCCGGCGTACGGAAATGAGATGCTTGAGCCCCTTACCGATGCGGCGATTTGCAGTGGGAGCAGCGTCATCGCCATGACCACCGATAGTTTCGTGGTAAAGCCGCTGTTTTTCCCCGGAGGCGATCTGGGAAGGCTGTGCGTCAGCGGTACGGTAAATGATCTGGCGGTCAGCGGTGCCTGCCCCAAATATATATCGGTCGGCATGATCATCGAGGCGGGATTTGCGATGGAGACGTTGAGGCGCCTGGTTGCTTCCATCGCGGCGACGGCCAGAGAAGCCGGAGTCTCCGTTGTAACGGGTGATACGAAGGTAGTAGAAGGGGGCGCCGCCGACGGCATTTTTATCAACACGGCGGGCATCGGTGTCTTTTTAAATGGCAGAAAACCGCTTGCGCAAAAAATCGCACCGGGAGATAAGATCATCATTACCGGTTATATGGCCTCGCACGGGATGGCGGTGCTCGCAGCCCGTGAAAACATGGACTTCAACCCGCCCATTGAAAGCGACGTGGCACCCCTGTCAGCCCTCATTGATCAGGTGCTGCAGGCCGATAGCGCCATCAATGCCATGCGCGATCCGACGCGCGGCGGGGTGGCGGCCACCCTGTTCGAGTGGGTGACCCCGGAGACGGACATTGTGATCGAGGAGCAATCGCTGCCGGTGCGCCCTGATGTAGCGGCCGCCTGCGCCATATTGGGCATGGATCCGCTCTATATCGCCAACGAGGGGATTGTGCTTTTATCCGTACCCGCCCGCGATGCCGAGAGCGTGCTTAGAATTTTGCAATCCGTGGAGCGGGGCAAGCATGCGGCCATCATCGGGGAGGTGAGGGAAGGAGGCGGCAGTGTCTATGCCCTGACAGAATATGGAACGCACCGGAGAATCATGATGCCGCGGGGCGAGCTGCTTCCCCGTATCTGTTGATCTTTTACTTCACTAATATTATATAAATATTGTATAATAGAACTTGGGTTTAAAAGCATTAATATTGAGAATAGGATGGCTATTCTAAGTATTGCTGTTAAAGGATCCAGGGGTAAGGCAACGATTTAGTCTCATGATCACTAACAGTGAAAAGGAGATGAAGATGTGGGTAAATGTGTAGACTGCAATGAGCTGGCGGCTTCGAGGCGCTAACCTTGTTCAGTGCTCCATCAGCGGGATGGATGCATGTTAGCTGTTTTTTTTGTGCCCATGTTTGATTCGGTTTGGGCACTGGCGGCCCGGGGCCGGACAAGTTACCGCCGGGGAGGCTTGATTAAATTGTACGAGGTGGGAAACAAATGGGAAGCGAGATCATAATTGCCTGTATCTGTGTGCCCTTATGCGGTTCTTTTCTTCTTCCCCTGCTGGGAATAATTAATGCAAAATTAAGGAATTTTGCGGCATTAGCTTTTACCGTGACTGCTTTTCTCTGTGCAGCCTTTGCTTTGCCTGCAGTTTTTGATGGATCTCCCCTTAATATACATTTCGAGCTGCCCCTGGGATTGAGCTTCGGCTTTTATGCGGACGTGTTGGCCGTATTTATGGCCTTAACCTCTTCCTTTGTGGCCTCCATCATTGTGCTCTATTCATTTGATTATATTAAGCCCTATGAGCATCAGAATGAATACTACATGATGGTCTGCCTCTTCATCGGGACCATGATGGGGCTGGTCTTTTCCACAAACCTGATCTTTATCTATATCTTCTGGGAGATTTCCGCCATCTGCTGCTGGAGGCTGATCGGTTTTTACCGGGAAGAGATAACCATTCGCCGCGCCAACAAGGCTTTCGTCGTTACGGTCCTGGGTGCCCTGATCATGCTGGTTGGCTTCGTGGGCATCTATGGGAATACCGGTACATTCGATCTGGCGGCGATGAAAGGAACCCACATCCCGGCCTGGATCGTTGTCCTGATCTTGTGCGGCGTGCTTTCCAAGTCCGCAACATTTCCCCTGCACAACTGGCTGCCCGATGCCGGCGTGGCCCCTTCACCGGTCACCTCGCTGCTCCACGCGGCCGTGCTGGTGAAGATCGGCGTTTACATCTACGCCCGCTTATTTGTCAACAGTTTGGCCATTGACAAGGTCTTCACTGTTGCGGTGCCGGTGATTGCCGCCGTCAGCGCCCTGGTAAGCGCGGGGGTGGCCTTGCGGGAAAACGATATCAAGCGGATCATTGCTTATTCCACCATCAGCCAGCTTGCATTTATCCTCCTGGGGCTGTCCGCCGGCACTGAGATTGGTGTGCTGGGAGGATTGCTCTACATTCTGATGCACAGCGTGGCCAAGGGGGGGCTCTTTCTATGCGCCGGGATTGTGGAACATAGTTTGCATACCAAGGATATCACCAAAATGGGCGGATTGTATAAGCGAATGCCTCTGACGGCGCTGGCTTTCATCTTCTGTGCCTTCTCAGTCATGGGCATACCTCCTTTCGGCGGCTTTTTTGCAAAATACCTGGTGATTGACGGCATTGTTTCGGCAGGAAATACCGGGCTTGGCGCCGTTTTCATCGCCGGAGCGGTCATGACGATCTTATACCTCTCCAGGCTGTTTATTAAAGTATTCCTGGGGGAGAGCCCCTCCAGGCTGGAGGTAAAAGAAGGGTCGCCCTTGATGGTGGCCTCGGTGCTGATCCTGGCCATCCTGTCCGTTGCCCTGGGATTGTCCATAAGTTGGCCGTCAGGGTTTGTAGCTCTGATCGGAGGAGGGATTTAATATGCTTGCGGCCATCAGTTCTTTTTTGGGCAGTGGTGCAAATATTATCTACTTCATGATCGTGTTGCCTCTCGCAGTGGGGGCCGTCTTGTGGCTGGTCAACAATTATTATTTCAGGCTGATCCTGGCCCTGCTGTCTGCGGCGGTCAACCTCCTTTTTGCGGTCAGCCTTTACCGGTCGGAGGGCTTCTACCTGCTTTTCCCGTTTTCATCAGGTGGATTGGATATCGCTTTCAATGTTTACCGGTTTTCGTCCCTGTTTTTGACCTTTATCGCCGCCTGTTTTCTGCTGGTCATCCTGTATAGCGTGGTTTATTTAAAGGGCAAAAAGCATGCGGGCCTCTTTATGCTTTATATGTATATCAGCCTGGCCATGATGAACGGGGCCTTCATGGCGGACAACCTGGGGGTGCTGCTCTTTTTCTGGGAAGGGCTTCTCTGCACCCTCTTTGGAATCCTGCTGATCAATAACCTGCACAATCCCCGAACGGCGGTTAAGGCCCTGACCCTCTCCGGCACCGCCGACCTGCTGATGATGCTGGGAATCATCATTACGGCCTACCAGGCGGGGACCCTTTACATCAGCCAGATGGAGAAGCTGCCCGTCTCTGGCCTGGCGGCCGCCGGCTTTGCCTGCATGATGCTGGGGGCCATCGGCAAGGCCGGAAGCATGCCTTTCCATAGCTGGATTCCCAACGCCGCGGAGGACGCCCCGACCCCCTTCATGGTGGCTTTCCCAGCAGCCCTGGAAAAATTCCTCGGCATCTACCTGGCGGCGCGCATCGCCATGGATATCTATGATCTGCAACCGGGAAGCGGTGCGAGCATTGCGGTAATGACCATTGGCACCCTGACCATCGTCCTGGCCGTGGCCATGGCCTTGATCCAGAAGGATATGAAACGGCTCCTCTCCTACCACGCCATCAGCCAGGTGGGATACATGGTGCTGGGAATCGGAACAGCACTGCCCATCGGGATCATGGGCGGCATTTTCCACATGCTCAACCACGTCATCTACAAGAGCTGCCTCTTCATGACGGCGGGAAGTGTTGAGCTGCAGACCGGAACGACAGACCTGAAGAAAATTGGCGGGCTGGGCAGAAAGATGCCCATAACCATGATCTGTTTTATCATCAGCGCCCTGGCCATCTCCGGGGTGCCGCCCCTTAACGGGTTCTTTTCCAAGGAGCTGGTGTTCGACGCAGCCCTGGAAAGCAATCTGGTCTTCTACCTGGGGGCCCTGCTGGGCGCCTTCATGACGGCCATTTCCTTCCTGAAACTGGGGAGGGCGGCATTTGGCGGAGAGTTTAAGCTGCCATCGGATCGCGGAGATGTGCGGGAATCCAGCGCCGGCATGTATTTGCCCATGGCTGTCCTCGCCATCCTCTGCGTGCTCTTTGGGGTGGCCAATACATTGCCCCTGGACGGCCTGCTGGGTCCCGCGCTGGGAGATACGCACAGGTACTCGGGCTGGCCGCACTCCGTGGTTCTGGTTTTGATCTCCGTGGCCGTATTGCTCCTGGCCCTGGGCGATCACCTCTATGGAAGCAAGAAATCGGGCGGTGCCCTGTATGCTGCCGATCATATTCATTACGCACCCGGGCTGCATGGCATTTATAACCTGGCCGAAAGGCAGGTATTCGATCCGTATATGTGGATTATGCAATTGGCGAACGCTATATCCGCCGTTTGCAACTGGATCGAGCGTGGTATTATCTGGCTTTACGATGATGCTGTCACCGGCCTGGTCAAGGGTGCGGGCACTTTATTGCAGCGCTTCAACGACGGCAGTCTCTCGCGCTACCTGCTGGTGGCCGTTACCGGTGTGGCCGGAATAATTGTCATTATCCTGGCCATCAATTAGGGGAAGAAAGGAGGGGTTTTTATGCAAGTGATCGAGTCTAGTACAGTATTAATCTTTGCCGTTCCGCTTGTCATATTCCTGATCAATAGTCTCTTTTCCAAGCGGCTTGCCGAGAAGTTTAGTATGGGCCTGGCCTATGTTGCCCCCATCACGCAGATTGTGGCAACGGCAGCCTGCTTTGTCCAGATTGCGCATTTGAAACAGCATGATATTATTATCTCCTGGGATCTGGCCGGCGCCGTTTCCATGCGCTTTGCCGTACACACCTATTCCCTGGTGTTTTTATTTTGCATCGCGCTGGTCTCCCTGGCCTCGATTATGGTGGCCAACCGGACGGTGCCCCAAAAGAGGACTGGATTTGCCAGCCTCCTGATGATGCTGATCCTGGGCATGAATGGCATAGTGATGGTAACTGATCTCTTTTCCCTTTATGTTTTCCTGGAAATCGTCGGTATCTCCAGCTTTGTTTTGATTGCCATGTTTAAATCGGAGACCGGCCTGGAAGGGGCTTTTAAATACCTGGTGATGTCCGTCCTGGCCAGCATCATGATCCTGACCGGGTTGGCCTTTATATTTATGCAAACAGGAAGCCTGCAGTATGATCATCTCGAAGCTAGCGCCCTGGCCGGTCAAAGCCCCACTCAATTGGTGTTGATCTATGCGGCCATGATCCTGATGATCGCCGGCTTTGCCATTAAAACAGGTGCGGTGCCGTTCCATAGCTGGCTGCCCGATGCGCACCAGAGTGCAAACACGGCTGTCTCCGTCCTTTTGAGCGGCATCGTCATCAAGGTGGCCGGGATCTATGGCTTGATCGTGATCACGGGATTTTTTGGCAAACTGCCCGGCATTAAACTGACCCTCTTCATTATGGGAACCATTTCCATTATCATCGGTGCGCTTTTTGCCTTGCGGCAGAGTCATTTCAAGCGCATCGTGGCCTATTCCAGCGTAAGCCAGATGGGATATATTCTCCTGGGGTTGAGCACTGTTTCTATGCTTGGACTGCTGGGGGCTGTAGCCCATGTGTTCAACCACGCCACCTTCAAGAGCACTTTGTTTACCAATGCCGCCGCTGTGCATGAACAGACGGGGACGTACGATATCAATGAGCTGGGCGGCCTGGAGAAAAAGATGGGGGTAACCAGCTTCTCCTCCCTGGCGGCGTTCATGTCCACGGCGGGCATACCGCCTTTTGCCGGGTTCTGGAGCAAGCTTTTGATCATTATGGCCTTATGGAGCAGTGGTGCCCGGGTATTTGCGGCCATCGCGCTTTTCGCCAGCATATTCACCGCGGCCTATTTCCTGCGGCTGCAGCGGAAGGTGTTCTTCGGCAAGCTGCGGGATCAGCTTGCCGGGATCACCGAAATCGGCGGCAGTGTAAAACTGGCCCAGATCATGCTTACGGTGGTTACCATTGCAGCAGGACTGTTATTCCCCTTTGCACTTCTTTACTTTAGGGGAATTGGATTACTTTAGAGGAGGGCGAGGCTATGGAAGCCGTGATCTATATTTGCCTGGGCTTGCTATTCATCTGCGGCGTTTTAGCGGTGATGCTGCGCAGCTTGTTAAAATCAGCTATAGCCCTGGCGGGCGCCAGTGCCATACTGGCGATTATCATGTATCTGCTCGGTTCCGTATGGGCGGGAATCTTTGAACTCTCCGTTTGCGCCGGGCTGGTAACCGTCATATTTGTCAGTGCCATCAGCCTCTCCAATACGGACA
>LSQX01101445.1_pt3 | contig 11833 bp, 11 predicted proteins | sample 654561 | NCBI WGS metagenome assembly LSQX01 (sample SAMN04489861, study PRJNA283612) | anaerobic digester metagenome | isolation source: 4 biogas reactors fed with cattle manure at either 37C or 55C with and... | place: Denmark: Kongens Lyngby | collected 2014 | reverse complement strand
TATCTTCTTTATCAATTATTACACTTGTACCCATAGGATACATATCTTTATCCATAACAACATTAGTACCATCTATTACATCAAGATTTGGCCTATCCCATTTTATTCCATCTGAAGATGTTGCATAACATAGGTATTTAATAGCCTCTTCATCAGTTTTGTAAAGATTCGATGTTCCATACCACATTTTAAAAATTTTTTCATCATAATCATAAGCAACTGTACTATATGAACAGCTGTTATATTCATATGGGTTGTTGTTTGCAACAAAAACAGGGTTATTGTAGAATTTTACGGGTTTGTGCGTTTTTCTAGTAAAGCCTGATAAAGACTCATATGTCCAATTATCAAAGAATAGGAATTTTCGAGCTATATTTTTTGTCAAGTAATTCTCCTTTAGAAATATAATAAAACTGAACAATTTCTTTTACTTGCGAATTATATCATAAATGAATACCTGTGCCAAAAGTATCATACATATTTATTCTTAATTACATTCAATTATGGTACAATATAAAATAACTATAGGGGGACGAAGTATGAAAAGAAGAATAGGTGACAGATATGATGGATATAAATTAAGAAATGTTGACACATTTTTTCTTCTAATACCATACATCATGAAGAAACGTGATGACAGCCAGATTTTTTTCGAGGATGTAGCTGATGTAGACCTTCTAGATGCATTTATAAGAAAGCATCAGGAAGATATTCCTGGATTAAAGCTATATCACATTTTTATTGCTACCTTAGTTAGGTTATTTGCTCTTAGACCTAGAATAAACAGATTTGTATGTGGCAGCAAAATTTATGCGAGAAAAGAAATAGCAATTTCTATGTCTATAAAAAGAAGTATGACAGATGATGGAGAAGAAACTAATATTAAGCCTATATTTGCTCCTGAATCAACACTCAAGGATATAGTTGATATAGTTAACGAGCAGGTTAATATGAACAAAGAAACTAATTCTGAAAACGATACTGATAAATTTGCTAAAGTTGTAGGGCATATGCCTACATGGCTTATTAAAGCAGTAGTTAATACTCTGATGTGGATGGACAGAAAAGGTTTGATGTCAAAAAAAATTATTGATTTTTCTCCATTTCACTGCAGCGGATATCTAACAAATATGGGTTCATTAGGTATTAAGGCTGTATATCATCACTTATATAACTTCGGAACAACATCTGTTTTTCTCGCTATGGGGAAAAAAGAGTATCAGTACCAGGGATCTGATGAAGGCGAATTAATTAAAAAGAGGATAATAAGTTTAAAAATGGTAGTTGATGAGAGAATTTGTGATGGATATTATTATGCATCAACAATGAGACTTTTCTCTAAAATACTTCAAAATCCTGAAGTACTTCTCATGCCTCCAGAGGAAATACCGGTTGATGATGGAATTGTACGCGAAAAGAAAAAAAAGGTGAAGAAAGCATAAAATAATGAAAAGCAAACTACTGAAAATTGCTGCTGTAATGTTATGGCTAATAGTATGGCAAATTCTTTCGATGGTTATAAATAAAGAACTTCTAATGCCATCTCCTTATGTTACTATTAGCACTTTGGTAAGGCTTATGTCTGACAGTTCTTTTTATTATGCCATGCTTTATTCTCTTTTAAGGATAATTTCAGGATTTTTGGTAGCAGCAGCATTAGCTTTTATTTTAGGAATTATTGCTGGTTTGAATAGAACGGTTGAGATTTTAATATCTCCTTTTATCACAATTGTCCGATCTACACCAGTAATGAGCTTTATAATACTAGCAATTATCTGGTTCAGTTATAACCTAGCTCCTTTAGTTGTAAATCTTATTATGTGTTTTCCTCCAATATATGATAATGTAGTAAAAGGTATCAAGAATACTGATAGGAAACTTCTGGATATGGCTAAAGTTTATAAAGTCAAACCTTTTAATGTCTTCAAAGGGATATATTTAGGTTCGCTTATGCCATTTTTGTCTGCAGGTATGAACACAGCATTAGGTCTTGCTTTTAGAGTTGCAGTTGCAGCAGAAGTGTTAGCAAATCCAAGATATGGTATAGGAACTAGACTGTTGCAGGCAAAATATAATCTGGAAACGGCAGAGGTATTTGCATGGACTTTCATGATTTTACTGTTAAGTTACATATTTGAGTATATTTTTAAACTAATAATTGAAGGTGGGAGGCATTATGCTCAAAATAAGAAATCTGACTAAATCGTATAACGGTAATCAGATATTCAGAAACTTTGATTTTGATATAGAAAAGAACAGGATTACATGCCTTTTGGGAAAGTCAGGTAGTGGCAAAACAACACTACTTAATGTATTATCTTCTATTACCGATGAATATACTGTAGACTATAATGATTTTAAAAATTTAACATATTCGTATATATTTCAAGAACCCAGATTGCTAAATTGGCATACTGTATTTAAAAATATGTTATTTGTTCTGGATGGAAAAGAAGCAAAAAGCAAAGAAGCACATAATAAGATAATGAATTACTTAAAAATGGTGGAAATGGATAAGTACAAGGACTATTATCCTGATCAGTTAAGTGGAGGTATGGCTCAAAGAGTATCTATTGCCAGAGCTTTTATTAAGGATTTTGATGTTCTTTTAATGGATGAACCATTTAAAGGGCTAGATCCTACTCAAAAAGAAGATATTATGGATGAATTCTTAAATATGTGGAAAGATAACAGAAAAACTGTTCTGTATGTTACGCATGAATTGGACGAAGCATTATATTTGGCATATGATATATATGTGTTTGGTGGAAAGCCAGCAAAAATAGTTTATACATGTAAAAATGCATATAAGATGACAGATAAAGAAAGAGAAATAGAAAGGGAAAAAATATGGCAGATATTAAAATTACAGATTTAACTGTAGGTATGGAAATAAAAAATGAACTATATATTCTTTGGTATAACGAGCTCAAAAAGGCTTCAAATAATAAATTTTATATGGATTTTCAGTTTAGGGATAAAACAGGAGAGATAAACGGTAAGAAATGGGATGCAACTCCAAACGAACTGAATGATTATAATAATGCAGAGTTGTATTTTGTTACAGGAAGGGTTACTGAATTTCAAGGCTCTTTACAACTAAATATATCTTCTTTACGTAAAGCTCCTCAACAAATACAAAAAAACATAGCTGACTTTGTACAAAGCGCACCAGTGTCATCCGATGATATGTTGAATAAAGTTTATGAATATATAAATTTGATTAAAGATGAAGAATTAAATAAACTCTGTACACAAGTGTATCAAGAAAATAGTGAACAGATAAGATTTTATCCTGCTGCAAAAGCTCTTCATCACTCGGTTAGAGGAGGTTATCTGTATCACATTACTACGATGCTTGATCTTGCTAAAGCGATTTCAAATGTATATACCACAGTAAATACTGATTTTCTATACTCAGGTATATTGCTCCATGACATAATGAAACTTAAAGAAATGAATTCAAATGAATGTGGAATTGCTGATTATTCAACTGAGGGTCAGTTGATGGGACATATAGAAATGGGAATATGTTATATAGGTGAAATGGCTAAAAAAGTAGGATTATCGCAGAATAAGGAACTTTTAATTAAACACATGATATTAAGCCATCATTATATACCAGAGCATGGAAGCACAAAAATGCCTATGTTTTTAGAAGCAGAATTATTACATCATATAGACCTTATTGATGCAAGAACGTATGATTTCAATAAAGCATACGAGACTCTTCAAAAAGGTGAAATAACAGAAAGAACTGTTTTTTCACTTGATCGAAAAGTTATGAATCCTGATTTTGAGAAATAAAAAAGACATAAGATATAATCTTATGTCCCATGGTGCGCCATCGGGGGCTCGAACCCCGGACACCCTGATTAAGAGTCAGGTGCTCTACCAGCTGAGCTAATGGCACAAGCGCAACTAGTATTTTAAGTTTTAATTCATACCATGTCAACAGTAAATTTGTTTTTTGACAAGGTTTTTTGACTGATATATCATTATCATGTACTAATTCTTAGGAGTTGTTATGAAAGACATACTGTTAGTTGACATGAATGCTTTCTTTATAATGTGTGAATCAAGAAGGGACAATTCGCTTCTTAATATTCCAGCTGCTGTTGCAGGTGATCCTAAATACAGAACTGGAATAATTTTAGCAGCAAATTATGAAGCAAGAAAATTTAATGTAAAGGTTACAATGACAGTAAATGAAGCACTAAAAATATGTCCAAATCTAAAATTAGTAAAACCTGATCATGAATATTATGAGAAGTGCTCTAAACAAGTATTTAGTTTATTGTCTGAGTATTCACCTCAACTTGAGATTAACAGTATTGACGAAGCATGGATTGATGTGACATCGAGTAAAAAGCTATTTGGAGACCCATATGAAATCGCATGCAATATCCAAAGAAGAATTAAAGAGGAACTTGGACTATGGTGTTCAATAGGTATAAGCGAAAATAAGTTTCTTGCAAAAATGGCATCAGAAATGAAAAAACCATTGGGAATTACAAAGTTATATAAATCATCTGTAAGTGAAATCCTATGGCCTCTCTCAATAAATAAATTGTATGGAATTGGAAATGCAACAGCTAAAAAGCTTAACAAAGATGGTATAACTACTATAGGGGATTTAGCAAAAGCAGATCTATCATATCTCGTATCAAGATTTGGTAAATATGGTGTTTACTTATATGAAAGATCAAAGGGTATTGATGATGATTTAGTATGCCCGAATGACTCAAAAAGTTTATCATGTGGAAGAATGGAAACATTGACACATGATATTACAGATTTAAATGAGGCAAAAAGAGTAATAGCAGTTTTATCAGAGTCAATTGCACGTAGTGTAAGACAGAAAAATCTTGTGGGAAGTGTTGTACAGATACAAATCAAATATAATACATTTAAAATGATAAGCAGACAGATTACTATAGAAGAAACCAGTCTGACAAAAGACATATACAATGCTGGGTGTTCAATCTTAGAAAATAATTGGGACCAAGACAAGCCGGTAAGATTATTAGGTATTTCACTTTGCTCTCTTAAGCAAAAAGACATGCAGATAAGTTTTGATGTTAATGGAAAACAAAAGGAGGAACATTTGGAAAAAACAATTGATAAATTAAATAGTAAATTTGGACAAGACATAATAAAGAGGGGAAATACTATATGAAAATTGTCTTGTTTGCTTTAAACAGCTCATTTGTTCATACTAATCTCGCAATAAGGTGTTTAAAAGATTACATTGATAAAAATTCACTTAAAAAGCATGATGTGCTTCTAGTTGAAAAAAATAATAAAGATAAGTTTGATGAGATATTACATTCTTTACATGAATGTAATGCTGATTTATATGGGTTTTCATGTTACATATTCAATATTGATGAAATAATACAGATAGCAAAGTCACTAAAAAAGCTGTTACCAAACAGCAAAATTGTATTTGGAGGTCCTGAAGTTTCATACGATGCAGACGAGTTAATGAAAATTAATCCATTTATTGATAATGTTATATGTAATGAAGCTGAACAATCATTTTTAGATTTTGTAAATAATGATGATAATAAAAAAATTATAGTTTCACAACCATTTTCTAAATTTGAAAATCAGGATTTTTTATATGATGACGAGTTTAAAATTTCAGGAAATATTGCTTATTATGAGTCATGCAGAGGATGCCCATATAATTGCTCATACTGTTTATCTTCAACTACAAAAGGTATACGTTCGAAAACTTCTCAAAAGACTCTTGATGATTTATATGAATTTGAGAAATTCGGTTCTAAAATTAAAATTATAAAATTTGTAGATAGAACATTTAATTTTGATATTGAAAGAGCCAAGATTATTTTAAATGGTTTAACAGATATTAAATATTCGAAGATATATCACATGGAAATGAGACCGGAATTATTTGACGATGAAATGTTTGAAATATTGGCAAGATTCCCAAAAGACAAATTGCAATTAGAGATCGGTATTCAAAGTACAAATAAAAAAACATTAGAAGCAATAGACCGACCTTCTGATATTAATAAAGCAATATCAAACATGAAAAGAATAAGGATTAGTAATAATATCAAAATTCATTGTGATCTTATTGCAGGTCTTCCTTTTGATAATATTAATACTATTAGACAATCATATAATGATGTATTCTTTGCTTGTGACGAGCTTCAACTGGGTTTTCTGAAAATGCTTAAAGGTTCAAAAATAAGAAAACAGGCTGATAAATTCAACTATATATACAATGATAAAGCTCCATATGAAGTTTTATCAAATGACTGTATAAGCTATGAAATGATGTTTAAATTAAAGAGAATAGCTGCTTTGACTCAAAGATTCAAGAACAGCATGCATTTCAAGAAATCATGTGAGTATATCGTATCTTTTAACATAAGTCCGTTTGATTATTTTTATGGTTTTAATGAATATATTGGCGAACATATCAGTCACTTATCACAGCATGAGGCATTTAGAAAGTTTTTTGAGTATTCATCATTTAATATTAAAAATTCCATTTCAGTCGATGAATGGGATAAATTTATAAAAATATTATGTGAGGAATATAAACAATGCTTAAATAAAAATGCACCTGAGTATTTCTGTTAATCATCAATTATTTTTCTTGCTTCAAAAATGAAATTTTTACTTGATTCTATATCAGAAACGTAAGCATAAGTACTTAATTTTCCTAGATTAGCAATGTTTTCAAAAAAAGTATCTTTATTTATTGGAGGTAATATAATACCACAATCCTGAGATTGGGAAATGTTGTCATAGAACTCATTAGCATTAGAATAAAAGCATATATCATTATTTCTTTTGACAAGATATTCGTTAACGACATCGAGAATATTAATAATACCTATATCAGAATCTGGATTTCGAAATGTAATAAGATAGAATGATTCGATATCGGTCATTCCATAACATACAGATTTGTATTTGTCGAATCTTTTATCGATTGCGTTATTTAATTCTTTTAAGGAGATTTGAGATTCAACTTTTATCTTGGTATTATTTCTGATTTGCTTAACAAGATCATCAATTAGAGTATTTTTAAGTATTATATAAAAAGGGTTCATTATTGTACTGTTGTTACTGATATTGAATAGTTCCACCATTTGGAATCTTGACGGATGTAATGAATATAAATCGTTTCCATATTTATTTTTAAGCCATTCCCAGTGAATCTTAGCACTTTCGAAGGACTCAATGCCATCGGATATTATGAACATGGGCTTATTTTCTATTATTACCTTTTCCTTAATTTTCATTAAAGCATTGCTTATTAAAGTGTAGTGCTGGGGAGTGGAAATCTGATAACCTTCATATACTCCGTAAATTGGATGGTCAAATGAGAAAATCAACTTAAAATTGAAAGTACAAGAAATTAAAGGTTCAATCAATGAAAAAGATTTATCCTCGATAAAAGCTTGTGAGAAAGGAAAATCAATAACTGAATGATTTAAAAATTCAGAATGTCTCTTTGCTTTATCTTCATCGAAATCTTTAGCATAGGATATTATTGATAAAGGCTGGTTACTATATTGTTCAAGATCAAGTAGAACAAGAAGACCATATCTTTCTTCTCCCGAAGGGTAGATGTGTCGAGTAAGGACAAAACCTTCATAATCAGATAAAAAACCAGACCTCAAAGATCTTTTAACATTCTTATTTATTTTGTTAAAATGATTTTTTGATAATTTTCTATTATCAATATTATATTGTGGAGTATAATCTTTAGAATTCATTAAGAAACCGATATCAAGCGGATCTATTAGCTTCTCATTAAGATTATTATGTGTAAATGGAAAAGAAGGCCACAGAATATGGTCACTTGGATTGTCTGGAATATATATAACTGGAGCATGTACAGCACAGTCTAAAAGCCTTTTTTCAATAAAATCCATTATTGTATCCCTTTGTGAAATAAATATATCATAAACAATAGTCAAAATCCAACTAATTATAAAAATTACCTTTAATATTTGCATTTTTTGTTTATTATTTGCAAATCACTTATTTTAAAATTAATAAAACATTATTAATTGATTTTATTCATAATCAAATTGAATTAAACACTATTAAAATATATAATAGTATATAAGATAGAAATACGGAGGAACAATGGCGTCAAAAGTATATTTTACAAATATGAAAACAGATCATGGGCAGAGTCTACTGCAAAAGTTTGAAAAGCTCATAGTTAAAGCAGGATTATCAGATATTCCTTTTGAAAATAAATTTACAGCTGTAAAGGTACATTTTGGAGAACCGGGTAATTTAGCATACATAAGACCGAACTATGCCAAAGTATTATGCGATTATATAAAGCATTTAAAAGGAAGGCCCTTCTTAACAGATTGTAACACCTTATATCCTGGCAAAAGAAAAAATGCACTTGAGCATCTTGATACAGCATATCTTAATGGTTTTAATCCTTTTGTAACAGGATGTAATGTAATTATAGGTGATGGGCTCAAAGGTACTGATGAAACTTTAATAGATATTAACATGAAACATGTGAAACAAGCAAAGATTGGACATGCTGTTGCAGATTCAGATGTAATAATATCCCTTAATCATTTTAAAGGTCATGTTGCAACTGGAATAGGCGGTGCTTTAAAAAATATCGGAATGGGTTGCGGTTCACGAGCAGGGAAGATGGAAATGCACTCAGCAGGAAAACCTAAAGTAATAAATGATAAATGCAAAGGATGTTTCACTTGTTTTAAAAGCTGTGCTCAAAATGCTATTTATGAGATTGATGGGAGAGCATTTATTGATCAGGAATTATGTGTTGGTTGTGGAAGATGTATAGGCTCATGTCTTTTTGATGCCATTACACCTGCAAGTGATGAAACTAATACTATATTAGGAGAAAAGATTGCAGAATACACATATGCTGTTTTAAAAGACAAGCATCACTTTCACATATCTTTTGTCATTGATATATCACCATATTGTGATTGCCATAATTTCAATGACATACCAATAGTTGATGATATTGGAATATTTGCTTCCTTCGATCCAGTTGCGATTGATAAAGCTTGTTCTGATGCGGTCAATAATGGAAGAATAATCAAAGAAAGTCTTTTGGATAAGCAAGAGAAGAAAAAGGACTACCTAACGACTGTAAATCCTAAAACTGATTGGCTTCACGGAATTGAATATGCAAGCTCAATTGGCCTTGGAAGTTTGGATTATGAGATAGTAAACCTTGACAGATAAGGTTTTCGTTTTAAGAAGATTGAAACAGATGTGCAGTTAAAATTTAATTGCATATTATGGTTATTTATGTTACAATACATCAGATTAATGTAGGAAGTATAACCAATGGCATATAGCATGACAGGTTATGGTAAAAGCCTGTATGAAAATGAACTAATATCAATGAGGATTGAAATCAAGAGCGTAAACAGTAAATTTCTTGATTTATCTTTAAGATTACCAAAAAACATATCATATGCTGAAGAAAAAGTTCGCAATCTTATACGCTCAAGAATTTCAAGAGGTAAAGTTGATTGTTATGTAACTGTGTATAATATAAGTGCTGATTTTTTAGATATTAAATTTGACGAAAAAGCAGCAGACTCATATTACACCTTTCTTAAAACAATTCAGCAAAGGTATAATCTCAATAGTGATATAACTCCAGTTCAAATAGCATCTTTCCAAGGTGTAATAAGCGTACAGGAAAGCGATGAAGATAATGAAAAACTGACTGAAAGCATTTTAGAAGCATTTAATATTGCTATTGATAATATTCTCGATACAAAACAAAAAGAAGGTAACGCCTTATCAAAAGACTGTATTGAAAAAATCAAGAGTTTTAGTGAATATGTAGACAATATTGAAAAATTATCATTCGATATTCCTACTCAGTATAAACAGAAACTTGAAAAAAGACTTGAGGAGCTATTAAGTGATGTCAAGATAGATGATGCAAAAATAGCCCAAGAAGTAGCTTTTTTTGCAGACAGAGCATGTGTTGATGAGGAGCTTACAAGACTAAAAAGCCATATAAATCAGTTTATTAGCAATATTGATAAGGATTCAGGTGGTAAGAAATTAGATTTTATTATCCAAGAGATGTTAAGGGAAACCAATACAATAGCATCAAAAGCAAATAATCTTGATATTACAAATAACACACTGGAAATGAAATATTTATTGGAAAAGATAAGGGAGCAGATTCAAAATCTAGAGTAATTATGAAATTTTTAAATATCGGATTCGGGAATATGGTTTCAATGGAGAGGATTGTTGCGGTTTTAAGTCCAGAGTCTGCTCCAGTTAAAAGAATAATCCAGGAAGCAAGAGACACATCATTACTTATTGATGCGACATATGGAAGAAGGACAAGGTCAGTAATTATTACAGACAGCGAACACATTATATTATCACCTTTACAACCGGAGACACTGGAAAGACGTTTAAGTGGAAAAATTGTACCAGATGATATAAATGAAGATAGTAACGATTAACTAATATATAAGAATAAGGAGAATATACAAAAATATGATTAACAAACCATCAGTTGAGGAATTGGAAAAGAAAATACCTGTAAGATTTATTATAGTGAATGCTATAGCAAAAAGGTCCAGAGAAATTGCATCAGGTGCAAAGATCAGGATTAATACTTCTGAAAAAAATCCCATTTCTATTGCAGCAATGGAAATCAACAGTGGTGAAGTAAGGGTTACAGATGAACCTTTACCACTTGATATTACAGCAGAGAAAACTGTTGAAAGTGAGATTGCTTAATGGACAGAAGTCAGATTACTATGGAAAAATTAGTCTCCTTGGCAAAGAGGAGAGGATTTGTTTATCCTGGATCAGAAATTTATGATGGTTTAGCAAATGCCTGGGATTATGGTCCTTTGGGAGTAGAGTTAAAGAGCAATATTAAGAATGCATGGTGGCAGAAATTCGTTAAGGAAAACGAATATAATGTCGGTATAGACAGTGCCATTCTTATGAACCCTAATATTTGGGTAGCATCAGGACATGTAGGATCTTTTGTTGATCCTCTTACTGACTGTAAAAATTGTAAAACAAGACATCGTGCTGATGACCTTATCAAAGAATACAATAGTACTAACAACATTAATATGTCTGCCGAAGGTTTTGATAACTCAGCTTTGATGGAGTACATAAAAACAAATAAAATTCCATGTCCAAATTGTGGAAAACATGATTTTACTGATGTTAAACAATTTAACTGTATGTTTAAAACATTTCAAGGAGTTAACGAAGATACCGCTGCACAGATTTATTTAAGACCTGAAACAGCACAAGGGATATTTGTTAATTTTAAGAATGTTCAGAGGACAACACGTAAAAAAATACCTTTTGGAATAGGCCAGATAGGTAAGAGTTTTAGAAATGAGATAACACCAGGTAATTTTATATTCAGGACAAGAGAATTTGAGCAGATGGAACTGGAATTTTTCTGTGAACCTGGTACTGATTTAGAATGGTTTGAATATTGGAGGACTTTCTGCTATAACTGGCTTATCAGTCTTGGTATAAATAAGGAGAACATCAAGTTAAGAGATCATACTGAAAAAGAATTATCATTTTATAGTAATGCGACAACTGATTTCGAATATAAATTTGCATTTGGATGGGGTGAGCTTTGGGGAATTGCAGACAGGACAGATTACGATTTAAAGCAGCATTCAAAGTTCTCAAACGATGATCTTACATACTTTGATCCGATGACAAATGAAAAGTATGTTCCATACTGTATTGAACCTTCTTTAGGAGTTGAGAGACTGCTATTAGCGTTATTGACAGATGCATATGATGAAGAGGA
>LSQX01004275.1_pt3 | contig 11833 bp, 10 predicted proteins | sample 654561 | NCBI WGS metagenome assembly LSQX01 (sample SAMN04489861, study PRJNA283612) | anaerobic digester metagenome | isolation source: 4 biogas reactors fed with cattle manure at either 37C or 55C with and... | place: Denmark: Kongens Lyngby | collected 2014 | reverse complement strand
GCAGAATTCTATGCTAAAAAATTAGGAGTAGAACCATCTCTTTTGGTTACTACCGTTAAACCCGAAGGCACCATTACGTTATTGCCCACCGTTTCTAGTGGAGTGCACTACTCGCACGCCCCCTATTATATCCGGAGGGTGCGCATCAATGCCTCTGACCCGCTGTTAAAGGTGTGCGAGGAGTTAGGTTATGATATAAAACCGGAAAATGGACAGACGGAAGAGAATTGCCGCACTAAAGTCATCTCTTTCCCCTGCAGTGCACCACCGGGCAAGACAAAGAATGATGTATCAGCTATTGAACAATTAGAGAATTATAAGGCCTTTCAAAGAGAGTATTGCGATCATAATACCTCTATTACGGTACATGTACGCAATAATGAATGGGAAGAAGTAGAGGAATGGTTGTGGAATAACTGGGATGACGTGGTAGCGGTCAGTTTTGTCTCTTTGGATGATAGTTTTTATGCTCAGATGCCTTTTGAGGAGATAAGTAAAGAGGAATATGAGCGGAGAGTAGAGGAAATGGTCAATTTCATTCCCTCTCTTATAGCCAAATACGAAAAAGATGAACAGATACTCGACCCCGGAGATGAATCTTGTGATAGCGGGGTCTGTCCGGTGCGGTAAACCATTGATACCGCTATTCCGGTGTAAACTAATTTAATAAGTGGAAAGGAGGAAAGAAAATGGAGAGTGTATACAAGATTATTGAAATAGTTGGGACCAGTGAACAATCTTGGGAAGATGCAGCTAAAACCGCCTTAGATACAGCAGTCCGAACTATTCGGGATATCAGAATAGCAGAGGTAGATAAGCTGGATATTAAGGTGAACCCTGATGGTAACCTGATTTTTAGAGCAAAGTTGAAAGTATCTTTTAAATACGAAGAGTTGAGCTAAAGTTTACATGTTGACAGGAGGCTGCATCAGGTAATATCAAGTAAAAAGAACTTAAAAAAAGAGGCAGGGTTAACGTAATTAAAAATATCCCACCCTTGCCTCTTTTTTAAATAGGAAACAAAAGTATTATTCTCTATAAAATTCAGTGATTATACATATATTTTCTAATGACGAACTCCTCCTTCTTATTCTAAAACAGTAAATAAACTATAATGAAAAAATGGTTGGAAAATTCATTTACACTATGTTAAGCATAGATATTTTAGCCAAAATAGTGTAATATAAAAACACCGCACCATCAATCCCAATTTAATAAAGAAAGTAAATCAATTATAATTAAAATATTGAGATGGAATGAAGGGAAATAGACAAAACAGGAGGAAAAAGGAACAAATGTACTCTTCTCAAGAATCAAAAAGTACAGAGTCGGTAAATTTTATTCAAGCCATTATTGATAAAGATAAAAAGAATAATAAGTATGGAGGAAGGGTACATCTTCGTTTTCCACCTGAACCAAATGGCTATTTACATATCGGACATGCCAAGTCTATCTGTTTAAATTTTGGCTTGGCTCAAAAGAACAATGGTCTGTGCAACCTGCGCTTTGATGATACTAACCCTACCAAAGAGGAGATAGAGTATATTGAGTCTATTATTTATGATGTGGGCTGGTTAGGTTTCGATTGGGAAGACCGTCTCTATTACGCCTCCGATTATTTTGACAGGATGTATCAGGATGCCCTCACTCTGATTAAAGGGGGAAAGGCCTATGTCTGTGATTTAAATACAGACGAGATTAGGGAATACAGAGGGACCTTTACCATACCGGGTAAAGAAAGCCCCTACCGTAACCGCTCTGTTGAGGAGAATTTATCGTTATTTGAAGGGATGAAAGAAGGTAAATTTGAAGATGGCGCACGGGTGCTCAGAGCCAAGATAGATATGAGTTCCCCTAATTTAAATATGAGAGACCCGGTTCTTTACCGAATTTTAAAAGAATCTCATCACCGAACCGGCGACAAATGGTGTATCTATCCCATGTATGACTATGCCCACCCCTTAGAGGATTATTATGAGAAGATAACCCATTCGGTCTGTACTTTAGAATTTGAAGACCACCGTCCTTTATATGATTGGGTTTTAGAGAATATACAGGCAGTAGAGCCGCCCCAACAGATTGAATTTGCCCGTCTGAATATGAGTAACACAGTGATGAGTAAACGGAGATTGAGAGTTCTGGTGGAAAATGGATATGTTTCCGGCTGGGATGACCCGCGCCTCCCCACTCTTTCCGGTTTACGAAGGAGGGGATATACCCCGGAGGCTATCCGCAATTTCTGTGAACGTATCGGTGTGGCAAAGACCAACAGTGTTGTTGATATACGATTTTTAGAGCATTGTATCAGGGAAGATCTAAATAAGAGGGCACAGAGAGTAATGGCTGTCCTGGAGCCTTTAAAGTTGATTATTGACAATTACCCGGATGATTTGATTGAAGAGATGGATTGTGAAAATAATCCGGAGGATACCGCCTCCGGAACCAGAAAGGTTCCTTTTTCCAAGGTACTCTATATTGAAAGAGAAGATTTTCATGATAATCCTCCGGCGAAGTATTTCCGCCTGTCTCCGGGACGTGAAGTCAGATTGAAAAATGCCTATATTATTAAATGTGTCGGTTTCGTTCGAGATGAAAAAACCGGAGCCATCCGGGAAGTACACTGTACTTATGACCCGGAAACCAAAAGCGGTCGACCGGGGGCAATGCGCAGAGTAAAGGGTACGCTGCATTGGGTCTCAGCCCTATCAGCCCTACCGGCCGAAGTACGCTTATATGATACTCTCTTGCTGGATAGTGGTGAAGAGCAGACCGAAGAAGCCGGAGATGATGGGTTAATCGGACAATTAAATCCCAAATCAAAGGAAGTGTTGAAGGAATGTCTGGTCGAACCCGGTTTAAAGAATGTGACACCGGGTGAAAAATTTCAGTTTATGCGCAAAGGGTATTTCTGTGTAGACCCGGATTCCAAGCCCGATAAGCTGGTTTTTAACAGAGTTGTCTCTTTACGGGATAACTGGGAAAAAATTATGAGGGATACCTAAAAAACTTATAATTAATTTAATGGCATCACTTTTGAATATACGGTGATTGTATGAAAATTGCTTTTTTTACTAATTGCTACAAACCTCTGATTAATGGAGTAGTAAGCAGTATAGTCTCTTTAAAAGAAGCCCTTGAAAGAAAAGGACACGAAACTTATATTTTTGCCCCCAAGGTGGAAGATTATAAGGATGAAGAAGATAATATATTCAGATACCACTCCATTAATTTAACGCAAAAAGTAAAATATCCCATAGCTATACCGCTATCCCTTAAGGCAGGCCGGATTATCAGTGAATTTGACCCGGATATTATCCATATTCATCACCCCTTTGTGCTCAGTCTGCCGGCAATTATGTATGCTGAAAAACTTAAAATTCCCAAAGTATTAACTCTGCACACCCAATATGAACGTTATAGCCATTATGTGCCTGCTATCCCCCCCATTATAGCCCATGAAGCACTACGTAGAATCATAGTCAATTTAGCAGATAAGGTAGATATAATTACCACACCGTCTCAATCCATGAAAGAATTAATCGAACAATATGGCATAACCAAAGAAATTATGGTAATTCCCAATGCCATTGATATCGATACCTTCCATAAAAAAGATGAGAAAGAAATAAAAAGACTAAAAAAAGAATTAAAATTATTCACCGATGATATATTAATCGTCTATGTAGGGAGGGTATCGTTTGAAAAGAATATAGATAAGATAATCAAAGCCCTGGCTCTTCTTCGCGATAAAAAAATCACCAATTTTCAGTTTATGGTAGTGGGAGAAGGGACTGCCTTAGAGGACATTAAAAATTTAGTGCAGTCCTTAAACCTGACTGAAAAGGTAAGATTTGTTGGAGCGGTAGATATGGAACAGGTAGGAAACTACTATCAGATTGCCGATATATTCGCTTTCAGTTCAACCTCGGAAACTTTTGGCATGGTAATTATCGAAGCATTGGCTTCCGGATTGCCGGTTTTGGCAGTGAGAGCACCTGGCGCTGTCGATATAATCACTGATGGGGTTGATGGTATTTTGGCGGAGAATGATATAACTGATTTTGCCAAACATCTCGCTAATCTAATACAGCACCGCGATTTGAGGGAAAAAATATCCCAAAATGCCTTCAGGACCGCACGGCTATACAGTATTGACACTGTATCCGACCAGGTACTGGCGCTTTACCATCGATTGATGGAGCAAATATGAGAGAACGAGATAAGAATATACTTTTAGTGGACTTCCTATATGACAGGAGGCGAGGATAAAAATAGTGAGCAAAAATAGGGTAAAAAAAGAGATACATTTAGAGCATTCCAGTTTAAAATTCCCCTTGCCGGAGGGTTTGTTAAAAGAGTTGTCAGCAGAACTTCACTCTATGAATGAGTACCCCAGCGGAGATGATTACGACACTCTGAGAACTAAATTAGCAGAATATACCGGTACTCCGGCCGATAATATCTTGCCCGCCAATGGCTCAGATGAAGTTATTGAAGCAGTTACCAGAGCCTTTGGCAGTAAACTGATACTTATCCCCGTTCCTACTTTTTCCCAATATGAAGTCAGCGCAAACCGAAACGGATTTAAGAAAAAATTAGTCCCCTGTTTAAAGGGCTATCATTATCAGTTGAACTACAGCAGGGATGATTTAAAACAAGCAAGTTTAGTCTGGATATGCAGTCCCAATAATCCCACCGGTAGTCCAATTCCGCGTGAGGACATTATTAATATACTTAACGATTCTCCCGGCATAGTGGTGGTCGATGAATGTAATTATGAATATTTAGGAGAGACGGTAGTAGATTTAATAGATGAATTTCCCAACTTAGTCGTTTCCCGCAGTTTTTCTAAAAACTTCGGTTTAGCCGGATTTAGATTGGGGTTTGCCCTCTCTTCTCCCAGAAATATTCATGAAATTGCTCACTACTGCCAGGTTTTTAGAGTGAACAGAATGGCAGAGGCAGCCGGGTGTAAAGTATTGAAATATTTAGACTATTTTCAAAAAATATGGCAGGAAATTACCCTAGTCAGGGAATATTTTATTTCGGGACTGAAGGGTATAGGTATTGAGGTTTTCCCTTCCCGGAGCAATTTTGTTTTGGCTGATTTTGTTACCGAGGAGAAAACCAGGAGAGCATGGCAATATTTAAGAGAAAAAAATGTTTTCACCTGTCCCGCCTGGGGTGAAGAGTGCACCGGCTTGGGTAAGAATTTTATTCGTTTTACTATCAGCAATAAGGAAGAGATGGGCCTGGTGTTAAGACTATTGACCGATTTTCAAAAAACTATTTTAGAATAAAGCGCAAATTGACATTGCCGTAAAAAAACAATAAAATTAGGTATTAACAGCATTATGTCTCTTAAAATTCTTATAAAATATTTTAGCAGGATTATCTGAAAATATTTCAAAAAGAAACGGTCCTTATTACCGTGAGGAGGAAATAATGCCAGAGTATCTGACTGCAAAACAGGTAGCAAAAAACTTACAGGTTAAACCTCTAACGATATATCAATGGGCTAGAGACGGAAAGATACCCGCAATTAAAATAGGAAGGGTTTGGCGGTTTCATAAAGGAGCTATTGATAAATTTTTAGAGGAACAGTTACGTGAAAAAGGTTACGAATTATAGTAATAAAAAAGAGTAAAGCAGAAAGAATAACTATCTGTTATATTTTTAAGTAGACCTGTTTTCAAAAAAATGAAACAACTATTTTGACAAAGACTTGCTTTTTTCAAACAGGGTATATTATAATAGGAAAATAAAAATCATTCCTTTTTCACCTGGTCTGTGCAAATAGGGATAACTCTTCTTTTAACCCAATAGTTGATGGTTGAAAATTCAATAGAATTGGCAGGTGTTATAGAAGAATGTATTTCCAAAAAAATACTTCTACTGGTAAAAGCCGGCTAATATCACATCTTTTACACACCATTTTTTTTCTCACCACTCTCTCATTCCCGGTATTAGCCCAGGATTATATAGATTATCAGGTACAAAAAGGCGATTGTTTGTGGACTATCGCCAAGCAATTTCAATTGTCAATTCAAGACATTACTCAAACAAATAACTTGAGTACCAAAGAAACCCTACAGCCGGGCATTCTCTTAAAAATCCCTCAGAATGGCGCTCAAAGCCCTATTTTAGAAGGCACCGAAGATACTGTAGTTCATACAGTTAAAAAGGGCGAGAATCTTTGGAATATAGCACAACAATATCGTCTGTCTTTGGAAGACCTTTCCCGGGTCAATACATTACGAAGACCTGATGCTCTATATGTAGGGCAGGAAATTAAAATTCCCCTTAACGGAAATAATAAGACTGAGGAGGAACCCTGTACCGGCAACAGTGGCAGTCAATCAGTCTTATCTTTTCAGGAAGAGAAAGAAAACTTAAAGGATATCAGTAGTAGCCTAAATCAGGAATTTAGAGAAACGGTGGATGAAATAACTTATGTGGTTAAGCCCGGTGAAAGTTTATGGACTATTGCTCAAAACTATCAGGTTTCTTTAAATGAAATTTCTCAAGCTAATAGTCTGGACAGCAAAGAAAGGTTGTCTATTGGCCAAATTATAAAAATCCCGCTAAGGAATAAGGATAGCAATACCTCGGTAGAAATTGCTAATCGTCCGGAAAAGCTGCCTGAACCTAGTGTGATAGAACATATTGTGGCATATGGAGAGAATATCTCCATGATTGCTCGGAAATACCATCTACCGGTGGAGACGATCTGTCAGCTTAACCATATTTCACAGAAAGATTATATCTTTCCCGGTCAGAGACTCAAAATAAAAGTTGATGAGCAGGTATTATCTGAAATAGCCCTTCAGGGAGATACAGCTGCTAAGCAGCAAAATGTTGCCGAGGTTGATAGTAAGAAGATAGAACCGGAAACCGTTTACTATACCGTTAAACCCGGTGATACTTTGTGGAATATCGCCCAGAAATATTGTGTTTCAATGGAAGGCATAATAGCTGTAAACCACTTAAATAATAAAAATAAGTTGTCAGTAGGACAGGTCTTACAAATACCCGCTATTGGCGGTAAAGATACAACAAAACAAACCATTGAGTATATTGTTACCAAGGGTGACTCTCTCTGGAATATAGCTCAAAAATTTGATGTGAAGATGCATGAAATTATAAGTTTAAATGAGCTGAAAAACATCACTCATCTCGCTATTGGCCAAAAATTAAAGATACCTGCCTCATCGGCTGCAATAGCTCAACAGGGCACAATAACTTCCTCAACGGCGGTGCAAAAATCGGAAGTAAAGGATATCGTGCATTATGTGCAAAAGGGGGAGACTCTCTGGCAAATTTCCCGGAGATATGGGGTTAGCTTACAGTCTATTACTAAAGCGAACGGTATTTCTGAGAATAGCAGAATATTGGTGGGACAGAAGCTGATTATACCAAATGCACGTACTGCTCCCGGTACAGGTTCCTCACCCTCTTTTATCTGGCCTTTAAACGGTTTAATAACTTCGCATTTTGGCAACAGAACTCTTGGCGGACGGCAAGTCTACCATACCGGTATTGATATTAGCAGCCGTACAGGGAGTTCTATCAGGGCTGCCGAAAGCGGGAAGGTAAGTTTTGTTGGTTATCTGAGCGGATACGGCAATACTGTCATTATTGACCATGCCGGTGGATATTCTACCGTCTATTCTCACAACTCTGTAAATTCAGTTCAAAAAGGACAGACTGTCAGTAAGGGAGATATAATTGGTCAAGTAGGGGCTACCGGTAATGCCACCGGACCTCATCTCCATTTTGAAGTCAGAGTAAGTGGGAAACCAAATAATCCATTAAATTATCTCCCCTAATTTTTATTAAATTTCTGCTATTACTTACAGATTTTATTGAGTATGAATGAAATTCTGTAACCGGAATTTTTATAGTATTAATTATCTTTATACCAAAGAATATATACATTTTATTGTAGCCAGCGCCTGAGGATTTTTTGATACAGATTGCTCATTTTTAATGAGCAGACGGCATAATATTAAAAGATTTTTAAATTGCAGATATTCTTATTAACCGAAATAAAAGATATAAACAAAAAAAGATAGGAGATAGGGTGATGAATAAAATGAACAATATCATTGAGGGGAAAATTATTGCCGATACTATAGGAAAGGAATTGCAATTAGAGTCAACTCAATTCTTTCAAGAGATGTATGTAAAGCCCAGCCTTTCTGTTATTATTTTAGGTGAGGACCCAGCCTCCTTATTCTATGTCCGCATGATTGAAAGAACATGTCAAAAGGTTGATTTTGATTTCCGCAAACATACCCTTCCTGAGGTGGCTTCAGAAGCAGATTTATTGCATCTGCTGCACCAGTTAAATGGAGATGAATCGGTACACGGGATAATTGTCCAAACGCCTTTACCCAAGCATATCAATGAGGACCGAATTCGTGAAACGGTAATTTCCTCAAAAGATGTAGATTGCTTTAATCCCATCAATATGGGTAAATTGGCCATGGGGAATCCCGATTTTTTACCCTGCACACCCAATGCAGTCTTTGAGATACTGAAGAGAGAAAATATTGAAGTAGAGGGGAAACATGTTGTTGTTGTAGGAAGAAGCAGTGTAGTAGGCAAGCCGCTTGCCCTTATTTTACTCTTAAAACAGCCGCATGCCAATGCCTCGGTAACGGTATGCCATTCCAGGACCAAAGATATTGCTGCGCTTACTCGTGCCGGGGATATTGTAGTGGCAGCAGTAGGAGTTGCCAGATTAATTAAGGGTGATATGATTAAAAAAGGTGCGGTAGTCATCGATGTAGGCACTAACGAGGAGGGTGGAAAATTAGTGGGAGATGTAGATTTTGAAGAGGTTTCTCCCATTGCCTCAAAAATCACACCCGTTCCGGGCGGTGTCGGTCCGGTAACTAATATGATGTTGATGAAGAACACCCTGCAGGCAGCTAAAAAAAGATTGTCCTATTGAAAATGGAAAGCCGGGACAAGTAGGAATTAAGAGATAGCGTTTTTCCTTTGTCTCTTGAACTTTTCCAGATTAATCATCAAGGCAGTAATATCGGAAGGAGTAATCCCCGGTATCCTCTGGGCTTGCCCTAAGGATACCGGTCTTATTTCACTGAATCTTTCGATACCCTCACGAGAAATGCCATATAATTTTGCATAATCAAGACTTTCAGGAATTCTATAGTGTTCATTTTTTTTAAATCGAGCTACCTCTTCTTCCTGTCTTTTCAAGTAACCGGAATACTTTAGCTGAATCTCTACCTGGTCAATAACCTCCGGGTCCAATGGGACTCTTTCCGGGTCCAGAACGGAGGTATCAGTATAATTTAAACCGGGACGGGTAAGCAGTTCTGCTAAGGTCACCTGTTTTTGCAGAGGGGGAGAATTAAGCCTTGCCAATAAGAGGTTGGTAGATTCATTGGGAAACATTTTAAGATTATTCAGTCTGTTAATCTCTTTTTCAATAGCCTCTTTTTTAACTAAAAATTTTTGATATCTGGTCTCTGAGATCAGACCGTATTTATAACCATAAGGAGTCAATCTTAGATCAGCATTGTCTTGACGTAGTAAGAGGCGATATTCCGCAAGCCCGGTCCTTAGGCGGTACGGTTCAGTTACGCCCTTGGTAACCAGGTCATCAATCTCTACAGCAATATAAGCTTCTGAACGATCCAGTACAAATGGCTCTGCTTTATTTAATGACTGTACTGCATTGATACCTGCTATTAGCCCCTGTTCAGCCGCCTCCTCATAACCGGAAGTCCCGTTTAACTGACCGGCTAAAAAAAGACCTTTAAGTTTCTTTGTTTCCAGAGAATATTTAAGTTGATGGGGTAATATTACGTCATATTCAATGGCATAGCCATATCGCAATACTTCACAATGTTCCAGCCCGGGGATGGTGTGTAGGGCTTTCAGTTGGGCTACAGGAGGCAGGCTGGTAAAAAACCCCTGTAGATAGATTTCTTTACCGGTAGTACTCTCCGGCTCCAAGAATAGTTGGTGAGAGGCATGATGGGGAAAACGAACTATTTTATCCTCAATGGTGGGACAATATCGAGCAGCGGTGCTATCAATGCTTTTACTGAGCAGGGATACCTGGGGCAGGTACTCCTCAATCACTCGTTGAGTATCCGGAGTAGTACGGGTAATATAGACCTTATGTTTCCGGTAAGTTTTCTTTTCCGATTCAAAAGAGAAGGCCAATGGTTCACCGGCACTCTCCTGTGCCTTTAGTTCAGAAAAATCAATGCTTCTTCTGTGAAGACGAGGCGGGGTAGAGGTATTAAAACGGGTGGTCTTAAAATCCAAAGCCTTAAATTGATTGGCTAAGTCGATTGAGGCTAATTCCCCCTCACGGCCTGCGCTAAAACATACTTTTCCCATATAGATTTTACCATTTAAAAAAGTTCCCGCAGTTATGATAACAGCGGGAGCAAAAAATTGTACGCCACTCCGGGTCAATACCCCTTCAATTTGATTATTTTTAATCAAAAGCCGCGAAACCATCTCCTGCACCAGAGTCAAATTCTCCTGTTTCTGAACGGTCTTTATCATCTCCTGTTTATATTTAATCTTGTCTACCTGAGCCCTTAAAGCCCACATAGCCGGGCCTTTACTGGTATTGAGCATGCGAATATGGAGAGTTGCCTTGTCGGTATTCTTAGCTAATTCCCCTCCTAATGCATCAATCTCTCTGGCTACATGACCTTTCCCCGGTCCGCCTATAGAGGGATTACAGGGAAGCAAGGCAATATTATCCACATTAGAGGTAATCAGCAAGGTTTTAGCGCCACGGCGAGCTGAGGCAAGTGCAGCCTCACATCCGGCATGTCCTGCTCCAACTACGATAACATCATATTGATAGTATGGTATTAACATATTTTAAACTCTGAATAACTAATTCACTGTTTCAATAAAAAATAACATATTCTGAGATATTTTGCATCTTTTTGTGATTAAAATATTGCTTTTATATTCTGTAATTGAAAATAATTCCTGAAATCTATTCATCTTTCCGGTATCACTGTAATCGTAGTTTTTCCGCTTTTTTTCTGCCTCCTGGTTAATATTGCTTTGCTTTCTCTATCATAAAATATTAGTGAAAATTTTAATAAGAAATCTTTGATTATAAAGTTTTTTCTTCCTATAGGGGAGAAATCGTAAAAATACTAAAATATTTGTTTTCTAAAGTAAAGTAGGCAAAGAAGGCGATGCGATTTTTTTATTTCAGTTGCTTGAGAAATATGATTGTGTTATACTAAAAACGGAGAGATGACCGAGAGGCCGAAGGTGGTTGCCTGCTAAGCAATTGAGCGGATTATAAGTTCGCTCCGAGGGTTCGAATCCCTCTCTCTCCGCCATTTTATTTTTCTCCCTGTAAGCGGAGGAAACAAGTGACCGCAAACTCAAACCAAGGTATCCGGAAGAATATCACTATACGCCATGATTTCCAATATGGTGACTTAGAAAAACTTCTAATGAAAGAGTTCATAGATTTTAGTAGAGTTAAGAGGCAAGCTATTAAAGTATTTGTCTCTGGACTTTGGAATATTTGACTGTTGCCCGCATACTTTATGAAAAAATGGTTTTATTAAGGTTGGAGAAGAAAGTAACTTTCTTTGGGGCAGTATTTGGACGAACTGTGCTGTGACTTGAACCTCAAAAAAACAAGATATAAGATTTATTTTTCAGGAGGCATGCTTTTTATGACTAAAAAGTTATATCGTTCTAAGAAGGATAGTATCATTGCCGGTGTCTGCGGCGGGATTGCCGAATATTTCGAGATAGATCCGACTTTAGTTCGGCTTCTAACAGTGTTGGTTGTGTTTTTAGG
>LSQX01251702.1_pt1 | contig 11834 bp, 13 predicted proteins | sample 654561 | NCBI WGS metagenome assembly LSQX01 (sample SAMN04489861, study PRJNA283612) | anaerobic digester metagenome | isolation source: 4 biogas reactors fed with cattle manure at either 37C or 55C with and... | place: Denmark: Kongens Lyngby | collected 2014 | reverse complement strand
CCCCCAGAACCCTGAGGATCACATACTGATCCTCAATGGCCCAGTATCTTTTACTCATATCTAACCGGCCTTTCTTTGAGATATCCCCGGATGACTACTCTTTTACCTCCATCTGACACTGATTCTGTGATTCTCCAGAAACGCCGGTCATAGGTATACTGTTCTCCTGCGGCAATGGTGGTATCCAGCAGGCAAACACCAAAAGCCGTCATAGGATCCACACCTTCGAGATCAGCCGATCCAGCAGTTATATATCCTGACTTAGAGAGCATAAAATTATGTTTTCCTGCATCTAGGGATAATCTTCTGGGAGTAGAGCCCATGCGCTGACCGTCTATCGTAAGCTGAGCTCCAGAAGGAACTGAGTATATAGAAACATCCGTTTTAAATTTAAGTACGAATTTACCATCATCCTCTTCCTCGTCATGGAGTCTAATGTCTTTACCTGCTCCTGCGCCCATTACTGTTAGGCGCCTGGTAATTTCGCCGAAGCCCTCCCGCCTCACCTTTACCGTATAGTTACCAAAACCAACTTTACTCAAGTCAAAAGGCGTCTTAGGCTCAATTTCTAATTTTTCTAAAACATTTCTACCAGCCTCATCAAGAACAATTACTTCTGAGATAGGAGGAATAGTCGTAAGAAATTTTCTGGATGACTCAACCGCTTGGGCCCTCTCGGCCTCTTCAAAGACCTCAGCCTCGCGTGCTTCTCTACCACCCCTAATATCTAAGNNAGAAGGATCTTTCCGATAAAAACCATTTTCTCAAAGCCTGATGTTTTCTCTGCTGACTCGAAATCTGGCGATTCCTCTTTTCTAATCGTACCCACAGTAGGTTGCACTGCTGGCCTGGCTGGTTGAGGAGACGGCGCCGCTGGCCTAGTCGGTGCTGGCTCTGGAGATACTGGTTCAACTGGTTTGGGAGGATCAAGACTGGGAGAAGTCGGAGCAGTCATAAAATCCTTCAAGGGTTCCCTACGATTATTCCCTACTGGAGTTGGTCTGGGTGCTATGCTGGGTATTCCCGGTGACCTCTCTGAGAGTTCTGGGATAGCAGGCTCCTCTATTGGTTCTGGCACAGACATCTGGGCAGGCGGTGGAGGAACAAAAGGGCTCATAGCTGACTTATCTTCTGTATCGTATTTTTTCTCCAGGTCTTTCTGCACTTCAATTTCGGCGGCACGAATCTCATCCTGGAGCATAAGCTGAATAAAGTGAGAATGTTTTTTCTGTAAAGCAGAATCTTTCTCTCCCATTTGCCTGAGAGCGCTATTCAGTTCAGCACACATTGCAGCAGCATCTGGGTAGCGGGCAGCAGGATCTTTCTGAAGGGCCCGAGAAATAATACTGACAATTCCCTCGGGAACACCGCCAGCCATCAGAGATCCCAAATCCACCGAAGCCTTCAGGGCCTTGTCAACAATTTCAGATGAACTGGCCCGCTGACCATAGGGCTTTTCTCCTGACAGTATTTCATACAAAATAAGAGCGGCGCTATACACATCCGTTAAAGGTGAGATTTCGGCACCGGCAGCCTGCTCTGGAGAAATATAGGCTGAGACTTCACCGTCTTTGATATCTGCCCCGGTCTTTTTAGTAATCCCGAAATCGGTCAATTTCACCCGACCGTCAAAAAATATCACTATGTTTGCCGTAGAAATATCCTGATGGATTATGTTATATAACTCCCCACTCACCTCATCTTTGAGTTTATGAGCATAGTCAAGGGCTCGCAGGATTTGCAGAATCATATAGGTTCCTACGGCAGGCTCTATGGGTTTATTAAGTTTTATGGTTTTAGAGAGAAAATACTCGAGCGATACGCCTTTTACATAATCCATGATTATGTAAAAGTCTCCATCCTCTTCTATAAAGTTTACCACACGGACTATATTCTCATGTTCCATCTTGGCGGTATTAACCGCCTCATTTCTGAATATACGGGCAAACTCCGGATCACTTGCATACTCTTCGTGGATTTTTTTTACTGTTACAAATTTTTGCAACATTATATCCCAGGCCTTGTACATAAATGAGGTGCGACCTATACCTATCAAGTGATCAATTATGTATTTATTATCTAATATTCGTTCGGACATTTTTTATTTATTTCCGGGGGAATTTTACGGTAACGGACACCATTCTGCTATATTTATAATACTCTAATTATTATAACTCTTGTTTTATACTAGTCAAGAAAAACTTTATGGTTTTCAATTCACAGGATTTTCCGCCAAACTCTGCCCTGTTTTTTAGCTTTTTCTAGACTTATAGAATCCGACTATCCTAAATAGCTCAAATATTTTCTCTAAATATAATCTTAGGTTTCAGGATTATCAAGCTACTCTAAAGCATAAATAGAGCAGAATCCCAACCAGCCCTAAGAATAAGAGCAGACCTCTCCAGCAAGGGGCTTGCGTGAAATTTATTTATTATTCTTCCTGGTTCTATTCGTTAATATTAAACTTAACTCTTGAAAAGGCAGGATAATCCTTGAGTTTTTCTCTTCCTCCCAAGCCTTCAAGCTCTATAAGAAAAGAAATACCAACTATATTGGCATCCACCCTCTCAAGAAGTTCTATGGCCGCTTGAGTCGTGCCGCCGGTAGCCAGCAAATCGTCAATTATTGCAACTCTTTCTCCCGGGGCTACTGAATCGCTATGCATCTCCAGTTCATCGGAACCATATTCTAAATCATACTTTATGCTTACGGTGCCTGATGGAAGTTTCCCCTTTTTACGAATAAGTGCAAGACCGGAACCGATTTCATAGGCTACTGGAGCACCAAATACGAAACCTCTTGATTCCACGGCTACCACCTTATCAATCTGCTTATCACGGAAAAGGGAAGACATCCAGGAAATAGACTCCCTAAATCCTTCCTTATCCTGGAGAAGAGTGGTTATATCCTTAAACTGTACTCCGGGTTTTGGAAAATCCGGAATATTTCTGATAATACTTTCCAACTCAAGCTTTCTGATTCCTTCTTCTGATTTCATTTCTTTACGAATCTCCTTGATCTTCTGATTCTTTCTCTATACTTACTGCCGCCTTCTTTAATTTATCCAGAGCTTTCTTGTGTATCTGTCGGACTCTTTCCCGTGAAATATTCAATTTCTCTCCGACATCCTGAAGGGTATGCGGATGACTGGTTCCGACACCAAATCTCAGGCGGATAACTTCTCTTTCTCTTGGAGAAATATGTACTAATAATTCCTCAAGTTGCTGATGTATCCCTAAGACTCCGATAGCATCCTCTGGATCATTCCCGTCTTGAGCCGCTATCGTTGCCTTCAGGGGGATATCAATATCTTTTGATATGGGAGCATCCAAGGAAGGAATCTCGCTGAACACTCTTATGTAATACAAGAACCTCTGCACATCTTTCTTTTTAAATCCAGTCGCCTCCGCAAGCTCCTCATAAGAAGGTTTTTCACCGCTTGTTATGTATATATAATCCCAAGCCTTCATAATCTTCTGAAAATTCTGATAGACATAAACCGGAATATGTATGGGCTTCGAATGAGTAAGAACGGCACGGCGGATATATTCCTTAATCCAGTTGTAGGAATAGGTAGAAAACTTGGCCTCTCTATCAGGATCAAATTTTCTGGAAGCAGCAATCAGCCCCATATTCCCCGCCTCTATAAGATCGTTTAACTCTACTCCAGGCCTATTGAATTTCTTTGCTATGCTTACCACCAGGCGCAGGTTCCCGGTCACAAGTCTTTTCCTTGCTTCATCATCATTATTTCTCATGCGCTCTAAGAGTTCATCCATCTCTTCTTTAGAGATTAGGGGAATCTTCGCCATCTCAGCAAGATAAAGTTTTATTGATTCATCCTGTCCCATAATATATTACATTTTTCTTTCTGCTCAGGGCAGAAAATGCAGAGGATTTCTCGCCTCTTCCCTGTATCTCACTTCAAAATACAGGGCCGGCTCGACGACCCTACCGCTACTTCCCGATTCGGCCACCTTCATTCCCTTGGCCACTGGATCACCTTCTCTGACTAAAACCCGGCTATTATGAGCATAGACCGTATTATAATCATCCCCATGGTCCAGTATCAAAGTTTTGCCATAGATTCTGAAATCCTCACTGGCAAAAACCACTCGACCTGCCTCGGCAGCATTCACAGGACTTCCCTCTGGCGCCCTTATAAGTATCCCAAGTGAGCGCTGAGTTCCCTCCCGGCCAAATCCACGGATTACCTCGCCCTTCAAGGGCCAAACAAACCTCCGGACCTTCTCCGAAACATTAACAGTATAGCGGGCCCCAGGGATATAGACCCTGTCTCCAGGATAGAGCCTGCCAAAATCTTCCAGACGCCTGTTAGCCTCAGCAAGTTTATCAGAATCCAAGCCATAGGCCTCGGCTATACTCCAAAAACTCTCCCCTGAAGATACCGTATGATAAATTCCAGGTCCAACAAAAGTACATCCCCCCAAAATAATAAGAGCGGCGACCGCCAGAAATCTCACCGGTACTCTATCCTGAATCCCTCTGGCAGTTTTGAGGGAGCTTCATAGTCCATCATTACTGTTTCACTCACTCGGGCTCCTGGAGGTCCCTGTTTTAATTCCTTCAAAAAATCTAGAAAAAACTCTTTCTCACCTAAGGCAATCACTTCAACCGAACCATCGGAAAGATTTCTGACACTTCCCTTTATTCCGAGACTTAATGCTTTTTGCAGAACAAAATATCTGAAGCCCACCATCTGGACCCTGCCTCTTACAATAATTTTTGCTTTCAAATCTTTAGAAAAATTCTGGGTCAAAACCATCAGCACCCAACAGGGGAACAAAACGGCAACCACCAAAATTTGTTCGCTCTAAACTACCATCCAGGTGTTTCTTTAAAAGTGTTAGTTCCTGAATATCCCGGCTACCTTCTGGTAGAAGCATCCTGCCACCCAATTTCAGCTCTTTTACAAGTTCATCCGGAGTAGCTGGAGCTGCTGCAGTCACCATAATTCCATCAAATAGAGATTCCTCAGGCCAACCGAGACTTCCATCTCCAAGCTTGTAATATATATTTTTTAATCCTAACTTTAAGTGAATGCTCCTCGCCCTCTCTAGGAGCAGGGTTTTACGCTCAATAGTATATACTTTTGCCCCTAGGTACGCAAGAAGCGCCGTCTGATATCCCGACCCCGTACCAATTTCCAAGATTTTTTCTCCAGACTGGGGGGAAAGGATATCCGTCATCCAAACAGTCATATAGGGCTGGGAAATGGTCTGTCCCTCTCCAATAGGAAGTGGAGAATCCCTATAGGCATCTTTACGGTATTCCTCAGGAACGAAGAGTTCTCTGGGAATCTGCCTAACGGCATCTAGAAGCGCTGGAGATTCTATCCCCCGCCTCTCAAGCTGCTTTTTTATCATCCAATCTCTCTCAGCCTTGTAGTCTATAGAATCTTTGTTCACATACTTGTGATATTCATAGGGGACCCAAGCCATAAAGGGTCTTAGCTGTCATAGTAACTTATAGAAATTTATTAGGCTCCGAGTTTTCCAGCTTTTTCTTTTAAGACTTCCACTCGGTCCAATTTTTCCCAGGGAAAAATATCCCTGCCGAAATGTCCGTAGGCAGCCGTCTTCAAATAGATGGGACGCCAAAGATCCAACATGTTCACAATTCCCGGAGGGGTGAGGTCAAATATTTCTTTAGAAGAAACAATTTTCTCAAGCTCGGAATCTGGGATGAGTCCGGTACCCTCGGTGTGGATCATAATGTTTAAGGGCTCGCTTATGCCGATTGCGTATGAAATATGCACAGTACATTTTTCCGCTAGGCCCGCCCCTACAATGTTCTTTGCTATGTATCTAGCCGCATATGTGGCAGAGCGGTCAACTTTTGTAGGATCCTTTCCGGAAAAAGCCCCTCCACCATGGGAGGCAATTCCACCGTAGGTATCAACAATAATTTTTCTCCCTGTAACACCGGTATCAGACTGGGGTCCACCGATGACAAACCTCCCTGTAGGATTAACATAGAATTTTGTATCATCACGGACTAATTCTTCTGGAAGAATCGGCGTAACGACTTTTGCAATAATTTCATCCCGAGCTGCTTCAGAGATATTTCTTCCATCCAAAATACTCTCATCATGCTGGGCAGCCACAACCACTGCACCGATACTTTCGGGTTTACCGTCTACATAATTCACAGTTACCTGACTCTTTCCATCAGGTTTAAGATAGGGCAGGGTCCCATCTTTTCTTACCTCAGAAAGTCGGAGGGCTATTTTATGGGCCAGAGCTATTGGTAGAGGCATAAGCTCTTCTGTATCCGAGCAGGCATAGCCTATCATAAGCCCCTGGTCACCAGCACCGCCCACATCAACGCCCTGAGCAATATCGGGTGACTGCTCGTTTATTCCGTTTAATATGCAGAGAGAATTAGTTTCAAAACCAAGATTTGGATCGGTATATCCAATGTTTTTGACAATTTCCCTTATCAGGGATTTCACCTCAACTTAGGCAGGAGTTGTAATTTCCCCACCTACAAGGACTAAGCCAGTACTGACAAAAGTCTCACAGGCCACCCGGCTACCCCTCTTGTCTTCGGGCGATAGTCTGTATGGTTTGAGTCCTTTTTCAACATCATACTCCAGTATTTTATCAAGTATTCCGTCAGATATTTGGTCGCTTACCTTATCTGGATGACCCTCTGTCACTGATTCCGATGTAAACGTGAAATTTTTATTGTTCATTAAAAAGCTCCCTGCCTGATCTTATCAATTTCTCTGCCGCAGATTTGTCTTCTCCCTCTGCATAAAGTCTCAGGAGCGGCTCCGTACCTGAGGGACGGATCAAAAGCCATCTTCCTCCCTCCATATCTATCCTGACTCCGTCCAAATAGCTCACTTCCTCTACCTTATAGGGTAATGAATGAACTTTAATATTTTCGCTGACCTTTTGCAAGAATTCCTCCCTTGAAAAACTTCCGGCACAGGGAAAATCTTCACGGAGATAATAACTACCTCCGAATTCGCATGATACCTCATCCCAGATTTCACCAAAGAGCATAGACCTTCTCTTCATCATCTCAAGTATTCTTAATGCTGTATAGAGAGCATCCCGCTCAGGAAGAAAATCACCAAAGCCTATTCCCCCACTTTCCTCACCAGCGACAAGAACATCGCCTTTAAGCATCTCTGGACATATATTTTTAAAGCCTATCGGAACAATTTCAAGCTCAGCCTTATACTTTTCAGCCATACGATCCACCAAGCAAGTTCCTGCGACAGTTTTAATGATTCTGCCCTCCTTGCCCGAATCAAGCATGTCCCAGGCTAAAACCGCTAAAATCACCTGCATAGAGAGAAAACGTCCATTTTCATCCACCAGGGCTATCCGGTCGGCATCCCCATCAAAAGCAAAACCTATATCAGCTCTTCCACTCTTCAGTAAGCCCATCAGCTCCCCCAAATACTGAGGTCGAGGCTCTGGGTTTATCCCACCAAAAAGAGGATCTCTCTCAGCTCTGAGGGCTGTCTCAATATAACCTTTTCTTTTTAGAAGCTCTCCAAAAAAAGGCGATCCAGTTCCATGGAAATAATCTACTCCAACCCTCAAGTTTCCTTCAGGAAGATATTTCTCAAGCTCCGCCAGATAATCCTGCCCCCAGTCCGAAGTCTTTCCATGATACTTCAAGCTCCATCTAGGCCCATCATAGCTGGTATCAGATAAACCCTCCGTTAGCTCTGCCACAAGCTCGCACCTTGCGCTTCCTCCATAATTTTCCTTGAGTTTCAATCCATTATAGGAAGCCGGATTATGCGACGCACTAATGCAGGCACCAAGATCATAGCCTTGTCTAGTCACCCTGTGAGATACGCAAGGAGTCGGAACTGCCGAATCAGAAAGGTCAACCCTCACCCCATTCTGCTCTAAGACAGCAGCAAAGAAAGATGCATATTCGGCTGAAAGAAACCGATTATCATAACCTACGCATACCTGAGAATTTTTCCCGACATAATCCGCCAAGCGAATTGCAAGTCTACCCAAATTCTCAAAAGTAAAAGTATCTGCAATTTCAGCCCGCCAACCATCCGTTCCGAAATTGATTTTCCCGCGGACGCAGCTATTTTTCTTCATTCTTAAAATACTCTAAGGTTTTTCTCATTCCTTCTCCAAAACCCATCTTTGCTTCCCAGCCTAAGTCTTTCAAGGCCCTGGAGGGATCAAGCCGACTCTCTGCCAGTTCTCCAGGTCGAGCAGGATAATACTCAGCTGGTAAACTATAGTCCAAAGACTCCCCTAAAACCTCAAATATTCTGTTTACTGATTCAGACGCCCCCACGCCGATGTTGTATATGCCATCTCCAGACTCAAGTGCCTTCTCAAAGGCCCTAGCCACATCACCCGCATATACATAGTCCCTCAACTGCTCACCATCACCAAATATTTTCACAGGTTTTCCCTTAAGCATAAGACCACAAAAAATAGCTACCACTCCAGCTTCCCCTGCCGGGTCCTGCCTGGGACCGTAAACATTTCCCAGCCTCATCGCAGCAGTCCTCAATCCATAGTGACTTTTGTAGTAGTTAAGATAAAATTCAAATGATAATTTAGATACCCCATAAGGACAGAGAGGAGAAGCGGGATAAGACTCATCTGGTCTTTTACCCTCTGCTTCGCCGTACATCACTCCTCCAGAAGAAGCAAAAATAAAGCTTTTTACATTATTTTTTACTGCGGCCTCCAAGAGATTTATCCCACCGATAATATTCACATCCGCATCAAAAAAAGGATCTTCCACAGATTTTCTTACATCCAGCTGGGCCGCAAGATGAATCACAGAGTCAAAACCCACCTCTTTAAATAAATCGATAAGTTTTTCATCCCGGACATCCATCTCAATAAATTCCGCCACCGGATTTAAGTTTTTTCGCCGGCCGGTAATAAGGTTATCTACTATCCAAACTTTATGACCTTTGTCTATCAAAAGATCCGCAGTATGGGAACCTATAAAACCGGCTCCACCAGTCAAAAGAATTTTCATATTTCTAACATGCTCCCTTTTTTAAAACCACCGCGGAAACTGTCCTAATTAGTATTTTTATATCCAGCCCCAGCGACCAATTCTCCAGATAGTAAATATCTAATTCAATCATTTCCTCGTATGTTAAATCACTCCGACCAGAGACCTGCCATAGACCAGTGACACCGGGAAGTGTATTTAGCCGCCTCTTGGCCACCTCATCATATGCAGCGGCCTCCCAGAGGACCTGCGGGCGGGGACCAACCAAAGACATATCGCCTTTTAAAACATTGAAAAGCTGAGGAATCTCATCTATGGAATATTTCCGTATAAAGCTTCCCACTCTGGTTATCCGAGGGTCTTCCCTCATTTTAAAAGCCGCACCGCTACGCTCATTATATTTCATGAGGCTCTCAAGCCTATCATCCGCATCCACTACCATTGAACGGAATTTATAGAATTTAAAATCCCTACCCTTAAAACCTCTTCTCAGATGGGAATAAATTGGTGCACCAGGTGAATCCAACCAAATTGCTATATAGAGAAATATTAAAAAAGGTGAGAAAATCATCAAAACCAGCATAGAGACAACTATGTCGGAGATTCGCTTAAAATAATAATTAGAAGGTTCCTGGAGCGGATGCTTAAGGCTAAGGGCCGGTATCCCAAAATAAGTTTCATAATCTAGCTCTCCCATCTTTAGCTCAATCATATCGGGGACCTTCTTAAAGTCCAGTCCCCTGTCCTCGCAAAAATTTATCACCTTCATTATTTCTGTACTTTCCACATCGGTATCAGTAAGAACTATCTCTTCCAAATTTTCTCTGGAAGCAATTTCCTTTATTTTCTTCGTATCAAACGAGGATAAGTGCAAGACATTAAAGCGACCGCTACGGGCAATGTTTTTTTTCAATCTCTCCTTGACTTTACTACTGCCAACAAGAAGAATTCCCATTTTTCCGCCGCCATATAAAAACTTTGACCGAAGAAACCGGAAAATCATATGAGAAGCATAGAGAAATATCACAGAAAATATAGCCGAATATATGAGAACCAAGCGCGAGTAGGAGTACTCCCTATAAAGAAATGTAGCCGCTGTGATGAGAAGAGTTGAAAACAAGACCGCTCTAACCACTCCGAGGAACTCATCCGTCTTATAAATTATCCTATGCGTATTATAAATTTTAGTCCAACTTAAACAGGCAAGGTAGACAATTATCACCACGGGCATGGCGCGCCTATACTGTTCAATCGGAGGTATCCCCTTGGTTAGGGAAAAAATTTCATATTGAAAACGAAAACTATAGGCCAACATAAAAGAAAAATAAACAGCCAGAATATCAAACACTCGCTGCAAAAATAACAAGATAAATTCTCTTTGATTTTTAATCATTTTTAATCAACCCAATTCTTACGAAACATTTACAAAATTAATCAGAAGCATATATACATTATTTCTGCGATTCAGGAAAGTTTTTCCGTGGACGGGGACGAACTCTTTCTTTGAGTAGAATAAGTAAGGCCTGAACAAAGTCCATAAACTTTATCTTCTTTCCCTCAGCATAACCCCTGGGATTGTATTCAATAGGCACACTAATTATTTTGTGACCACTTCTGAGGAGTTTTGCAGTGATTTCCGCCTCTATACCAAACCGATTCTCTTTCAGGTCCATACTTTTGAGCACATCCGCAGGTATCAACTTATAACAAGTCTCTAAATCTCCCACTCCTGCAAAGTATAAAAAATTTGTCAAAACAGTAAGAAAACGATTGGCAAGGTACTGACGGCCAAACATTTTTTTCTTTCCAAATGGAAAGCGATTACCATAAACTACCGCCCCCTCATTTTCAGCGCTGGCCTTTAGAAGTTTAATGATATCCTTCGGATTATACTCCAAATCCGCATCCTGAACTATAATGAAATCTCCGCTAGCCTCAGCAATTCCCCTTCTCACCGCAGCTGATTTGCCGGACTGTTTATCCAGCCTAAAATATTTAAGGCCCGGAATATCCGCCTTTTCCACTAAATTTCGGGTATTATCTCTGGAGGCATCATCTACAAGAATAATCTCTTTGTCCAGCTCAATAGCAACCACCTGATGAAGAATACTGAGTATGGTGTTGGCCTCATTATATGAAGGTATAACTACTGATAGTTTCATTTTTTTATCTGTTCAAGGGAGGACGACAATATAGCCTGAAATTTTTCCATATAGATTTCTTCTGAAAATTTTCTTTTAATATGCTGCCTTCCCTCTTTGGCAAGCTCTTTTCTTTTTTTTGCATTATCTAAAAGACTAAGTATCGCCCCCTCCAATGCATCCTGATCATAGGGACCATAAATTATTCCGCACCCTCTATTATTTATGATTTCTTTTACTCCCCCTGTATCGGCAGCAATCACCGCAAGACCTGCACTCATGGCCTCCATAACACTTGTGGGGAGTGAATCCGCAATATATGAAGTATGGACAAAAATATCAAGTTGCCTGAGCCATTTGTCCGTATTCTCCACATATCCCTCAAAAATAATTTCCTTGCTTTCACCAGCTAAAAGTTTAAGTTTTTCTAAAAGTTCTGCCTCTTCTGGAAGAGCTTCACCAGCGATGAGAAATCTTAATGGCGGATATCCTGGTTTATCCAGAATCTTCAAGGCAGCCCTTATAAACATCTCGGGGTTCTTCATCTCCGTCACTCGGCCCATCCAGCCTAGGGTTATCCCTGGCTCTTTAGACTCAGATTTTCCTCTAGCATTTGAATCAATCTCAACTCCATTATAAAGTTTTATGATTTCTTTTGTTTTCATAGAACTTTCAATCATGCTTTCTTCCACTGCACCAGAT
>LSQX01010752.1_pt1 | contig 11834 bp, 9 predicted proteins | sample 654561 | NCBI WGS metagenome assembly LSQX01 (sample SAMN04489861, study PRJNA283612) | anaerobic digester metagenome | isolation source: 4 biogas reactors fed with cattle manure at either 37C or 55C with and... | place: Denmark: Kongens Lyngby | collected 2014 | reverse complement strand
GTTAAGAGGTGGGGCGGGGGACATCGGGCTTCGTTATAATGAGGCGAAGAAAGGTATCAGCCTCGACAACTCGTAAGAATTGGAAATAAAAGATTATAAAAAATTAGGGACAACAAGTCGGAGTTTGTAGTATAATAGTAATGTGGCAGTTTGGGAATGAAGGTCTTCAGGACAGCTGTTCTCATTTTTTCCATTCATAATATGGTAAATTGTTCCAGAATGATTTTTACATATTTTTCGGTGAAACCGGTAGAATCCGCCTTAATAAAGCAGTCTGAAAATGAACATAATAGAAGTGTAAACTCAGGAGCTGCAAAATTTTGGCAAAAAAATATACATAAGACAACAAGGGAGCGGTTAAAAAATGGGAGTATTTCTGATTGACGGCGGTATCCCACTGAAAGGTTCGGTTCGCATCAGCGGCGCAAAAAATGCCATTCTTCCAACTCTTGCAGCCTGTCTTCTGACAGAAGGAAAAAGCGTATTAAAGGATGTTCCCGACCTTGAGGATGTACATACCATGTGCGGCCTGCTTACATCTTTGGGGGCCAATATCAGCTTTAACACCATTCAAAAGGAAATTACGGTTGATACCTCTCATATCCATGAGCATACAGCACCTTACGAGCTTGTAAACACCATGCGGGCTTCTTTTCTTGTCATGGGGCCGTTGCTTGCGCGCAAAGGCAGGGCAAGGGTTTCACTTCCGGGAGGCTGCGCAATTGGAAGCAGGCCTGTAGACCTGCATCTGAAAGGGTTTTCCGCACTTGGCGCCAACATCAATACCGGGCATGGCTATGTTGAAGCCCAGGTCAGGGGGAAACTGACAGGGGCCAGAATATATCTGGACTTTCCAAGCGTGGGGGCTACAGAAAACATTTTAATGGCAGCTGTTTTGGCAAAAGGCCAGACTACGATTGAGAATGCCGCCACCGAGCCCGAGATCGTGGATCTTGCGACGATGCTCGTGTCCATGGGCGCTACCGTCACCGGAGCAGGAACCGATACCATTCGGGTAACCGGGACAGAACAGTTGAACCCGGCCGAACATACCATCATCCCCGATCGCATTGAAGCGGGAACCTTTATGGTGGCAGCAGCCATGACCGGCGGAAATGTGTTACTAAAAAATGTCCTGCCCGATCATTTAAAGCCTGTTACCGCGAAGCTTCGTGAAGCCGGCGTTGAAATTTCGGAGGAATTGGGCTGTATCCGCGTAAAGGGCCTGGAAAAGCCGAAGGCTGTGGATATTAAAACACATCCTCACCCAGGTTTTCCAACCGACATGCAGGCTCAGATGACTTCGTTTCTCAGCTTTGCTGAAGGTACCAGCATGGTGGTTGAAACCATTTTTGAAAACCGGTTCATGCATGTCAGCGAACTGAAGCGTATGGGGGCGCGTATTAAGATTGACGGGCGTACCGCCATCATTGAAGGCGGAATCCCTTTTATGGGCGCTCAGGTAAAGGCGACCGACCTTAGGGCGGGAGCAGCTTTAATCCTGGCTGGGTTATGTGCCAAAGATAAAACCGAGATCAGCGACATTTACCATATCGACAGAGGTTATGAGAAGATGGAGGAAAAGCTGAAAGCTCTGGGTGCGAGAATCTGCAGGCTCTAGGCTGCGACCAGCCAAGACGCATGGGCGAGCAGTGAAGCGAAGCGGAACGACCAGCCCCTGGGACCCGTTCGGCAGAGCCGAGCCGACTCCGACTGCATGTGTGAGCAACAGCCCGAAATCAATTCAGCTCATCAAGCGTAAGCTTAAAGCCCGGGATGAAGTGCTGCATGAAGTAGTCCACCTCGGGCATTTGCATTTCTTCAATTTTATTTAGAATAGAAACAGCCGCTTTTTTGAACTCGGTGTTGCTGGCCTTTTCTTCCTCGAGGCATTTAATGTAAGCACTTAAACGATCTGCAGCCTTAACGATCTTCCCTTCGGCAGAGGTTTCATCAAAAAACAGGATGCTTTGATATTCTGACTTCATTTCATCGGGAAGCATTGATAACAGTTTGTTTTTAGACACATCCTCCAGATCCTTGTAGGCCTTGGAGATGGATGGATTGAAATATTTGATCGGTGTGGGAAGATCCCCGGTAATGGTTTCGTTGGAATCGTGATAGATAGCCAAAACAGCAACCCTGTCGGGGTTTACGTTGCCATTGAAACAAGTGTTACTGATCACCGCAAGGGCATGGGCAAGCATGGATACCTGAAGGCTGTGTTCCTGTATATTTTCCGTGCTGGTGTTGCGCATCAGGCCCCAGCGGCTAATATACTTCATTCTTGATAGAAAAGCAAAAAAGGGGTAGTTTTTTTCCACTTTGAACACCTCCAAAACAGGTTTAATAGGGCTGTTTACTCAACAATTAGAACTTATGTTCTATTATATCGAATCCTCGGTTCAAGCGCAATAGGTTTTCTCCCGAAAACAATAGACGGTTCGGTGAGTAATACTTAACCGAACCGTCTAACCTGCCCTTTTACCTTCAACCTGGCAGGATTTCGAAAAATAGTGCATTGTATTTTTAGTCCTCCCGGGATGTATCGAAGATGATCCTTTTTTGAGCCTGCTACTAACGCAATGGAATCATTCCTTTCGTAACACTTGCATTAAAACGAACCTGTTGGAACCATCTCCTTTACGGATTTTTCAACCATGGATAAAACTTAGTATTTCGGTGGAATCATCCCCTTTACTAATTTGTTGGAAAATTAAGTGTATGGTTGGAATCATCCCCCTTCCTTTATCATTTTATTCATTGTTCTTATATTATATTTATACCCGACAAGCTGTAAGTAAAACAAAAAAATTTCATGCCAGGTGATAAGCTTTTGTGAAGGTTTCTCAACCTTTCCTGATGACTGTGCTGGTTTTCCATTTACCGCTCAGAAAGTAAATAAAAAGGATGGTTCCAGTACCCAGTGTGGCTATAGGGGCGGCAAGCCCCAACCCCAGCATCCCCTTATCCAGAACCACTCCGAAAAGAATTGCCAGCGGAATACGGAACCCTAACGAGGACATGATCCCTCCGATGGAGGAAACAACCGTATGCCCGGAGCCTGTTATCAGGCCATTCAGGCAGAAAACCACGGGGACCAGTATATAGTCAAAGCTGAAGGTTTTCAAATATTTAATACCGTTGGAAATCATTTCAGGGTCATCCTCGAAAAGGGAGAGAATCTGTGCAGGAAAAAGGCGTGTAATTATAAAAACAAAAAGTGTTACAGAAAAAGAGAGGAAGAGCCCGGTATAAAAGGTCTTCTTAGCTCGGTCTGTTCTACCGGCACCCATATTTTGGGCGACCATCGCAGAAACGGAATTACCAACAGCAATTGCGGGAAGAATGGCAAATCCGTTATATTTACTGATAATACCCAGTGCAGCCGATGCGCTTACACCCATTCCGTTTGCAATGGTTGTAAGCACAAGGAATGAAAGGTTCGTGATCACGTTTGTAATGGAGATGGGTATGCCAACCCGCATCAGTGTCAGAAACCGATCCTTGTAAAATCGGAGAGAACGCAGCTTAAAGTCAAACTCAAGATTACTCCTTTTCAAATATATGATGCACAAAATCATACTGAGCGCCTGGGAGATGACTGTAGCCAGTGCAGCTCCCCGTGAGGCCATATGAAATACGCCAACAAACAGAAGATCAAGAAGGATATTCGTGACACAAGCTATAGTAACAAAATACAAAGGACGCTTACTGTCCCCAAGCCCGCGCAGGATAGCCGAAAAAGTGTTATAGCCGAAGATGAATATGGTTCCTGACAAGGTGATATTCAGATAATCACGGGCCTCCTGATAGGATTCCGCCGGCGTCTGTAACAAATGGAGTATGGTATCGGACAGAAGCATCATCGCCACTGTCAAGACAACTGACATTACCAGCAAAAAAGTGATCAATGTTTTTATTGATTCATTCACGCCTTTCCTGTCACCGGATCCCAGGTACTGAGCAATAACAACCGTACCTCCAACAGCCATGCCGATAACGATGTTTGTAAGGATAAATGTTACCTGACCGCCGATATTGACGCCGGATATTCCGGCCGTACCGTTAAAATTACCAACAATCAACATGTCGGCTACATTATAAAGTGTCTGTATCAAGTTTGAAAGCATGAAAGGCAAGGCGAACAGGATTAGGTTTTTCGCAACACTGCCTTCTGTTAAATTTTTCTCTAGTGAATTTGTTTTCATATCTTCCCTCACTGAAATGATAGTACAAGTATTATTCAATCTATCGCAACAAAGAAGTAAAGTCAAATACAAAGATCCGCTTCGCTGCACTGCTCGCCCATGCAATCGGAGCCGGCTCGGCTCTGCCGAACGGTCTCCCCCGGGTGTGTTGCGATTGTAAACAATCGCTTCCGGTGTTATAATTAATTCAATTCGGGGCCTGCCCGAAGGAGTTGGCACGGAAGTATGGAGGATGGCGGTGTTGAACGATCTTTTAGTGCTGGAACTGGCGGGTATCTGCTTGTATCGGAAATTATTGAAGGATAAGTCCGTTGCGGGGCTTGTTTCATTGTTAAGGCTGCTACAGGATGACAATTCCGATATGGAAAGTATCATCACAGCCTGGAGTATAATCAGTGCCGGGCTTTTTCAGAAGAATATCACATCCTTTTATCAGCACGTTCAAAACCTTGTTCGCCTCGATGAAAACACTTTCACGCTTGCATGTGAAAGACATGAAGCAACCCTGGAAAGCCCTCTGACCCGCCAGGCGGCTTCTGACCTGAAGATACTGGAAAAACTCGCATCCATGCAATGTGCAGAACTGAAAAAGAAGATGAAGGAAAAGATGCGGGGCAACCTCGAAGTATATCGTCTGATCGATGCACTTCCCGATTGGAACCCACAGCCCACCCCTGTAGTGGATGAATCAGAGCAAAACGCCAGAATTACACTACAGCTACCCGACTCTGCCAACGACAAACAAGAGCCTGAAACCAGAATCAAGGCACAAGTACAGCAGCCCATCTCCGCAGGGGATGAAGGAATGGCCGCTAGAATTATTTGGCATCAGAAAAACGGAGCGGGCCTGCTATCTGCTCATTCTTTTTTCATCTGGGACGGGTCATCTGTGAAACCCGTGATCAACCCCGACCCGGTTACTTTGGACAAACTGTATTTGCTGGACAGCCAGAAGGAACTGGCGGTTAAAAACACAAAGCTGTTCCTTTCGGGCAAAGCCGCCAATAACATCCTGTTTTACGGTGATCGTGGAACAGGAAAATCCTCGTTGGTGAAAGCACTGGCCAACGAGTTTTCAAATGAAGGGTTAAGGCTGATCGAGATCCCGAAGAAGCATCTGGAGCAGATTCCGATGATTACAGCGGAGTTATGCGGCAGAGGGTTGAGCTTTATCCTTTTTATTGATGATCTGTCCTTTGAAAACAACGAAGAGAAATTTACCGCTTTAAAGGCGGTTCTTGAGGGTGGCCTGGAGTATAAGCCCGGCAATATTCTGTTATATGCCACATCCAACCGGCGCCACCTTGTAAAAGAGAGCTTTGCCGAGCGGAGGGGTATTATTTCCGACAATCCGGAGGAAGAAATACGGGCAAGGGACGGCATTCAGGAAAAGCTGTCCTTATCGGATCGTTTTGGGATTACCATTGTATTTTCTTCGCCGCTGAAAAAAGAATATCTTCAGATCATCCATAAAATGGCCGAAGAGGAGAACCTGCAAACAGACCCGGCCATTCTGGAGCAAAAGGCGATGCAGTGGGAGATGGCCTATAATGGCATGTCACCAAGAACCGCCAGGCAGTTTATTCACTGGATGAAAGCTGAGGGAGCCCCCCGTTCAGGTAGTTGAATTCTGTGAAAAATGGTGATAAACTGAAAACCAGTTTTCAAAGATTTCATCTATTTATGAATGTGTAACCAAGCAGAACAAGCCGTCGGTGGCTCTGCCTGGCCTAAGTGTCAGTATTCGATGAGAGCTTACACGAATTAGCGCCAGAACACTGACACAGAAACAGTTCATCTCCCTGCCCCAATGGGCAAAATGTGCTATAGAGGCGGGAGCTTAGGGGATATGATAAATAACCAACAGAACGGAGAGAGGGAAAATGAGGGCAGTCATTACAGTTATCGGATATGATAAAGTGGGTCTGATCGCAGGGATCAGCGCGGTGCTCCTAAAGGCCAATGTGAACATCCTCGACATATCACAAACCACTATGCAGGATTTGTTCACCATGATCATGCTTACTGATCTGGAAAAAATGAACATGGACTTCTCAGAACTGAAAGACCTGTTGATGCAAAAGGGACAGGAACTTGGTGTGGATATTCGGATTCAGCGGGAAGAAATCTTCCAGAGCATGCACAGAATATAGAAGCTGGAGGAAGGTTATGATAAACCAAAATGAGATTCTGGAAACTATTCGTATGATCCAAAATGAAAAACTGGATATCCGTACCATTACCATGGGTATTTCGTTGCGCGACTGCTGCAGTGAAGACACGGACAGGGCCTGCACAAGGATCTATGACAAGATCACCCGGTATGCCAAAGACCTGGTGAAAACGGGCGACGATATCGAGAAGGAATATGGCATTCCCATTATCAATAAAAGAATATCGGTAACCCCCATTTCGATTATCGCAGAGAGCAGCATGAATGCTAATTATGTGAAATTCGCCCGCGCCATGGATCGAGCTGCGCAGGAAACAGGTGTTAATATAATCGGAGGGTTTTCAGCACTTGTTCACAAGGGCTATACGAATGGGGACAAGGCTTTTATTCAATCCATTCCCGAAGCACTTTCAACAACCGACAGGGTATGTTCATCGGTGAATGTCGCCACAACACGCGCGGGCATCAATATGGATGCTGTCCGGCAGATGGGTGAAATCATTCTGGAAACGGCGCAGAAAACCGCCAACAACAACGCCTTCGGTTGTGCAAAGTTGGTTGTGTTCGCAAATGCGGTAGAGGACAACCCCTTTATGGCGGGTGCTTTCCATGGCATTGGGGAACCGGAATGTGTGATCAATGTTGGGGTTAGCGGCCCCGGGGTTGTCGCTGCGGCTTTGAAAAAGCTCAATGGAGCAGATTTTGGCACAGTAGCCGAAACCATTAAGAAAACCGCGTTTAAAATCACCAGAATGGGTCAGCTGGTTGCACGAGAAGCTTCGAGCAGGTTGGGCGTTTCCTTTGGTATTGTAGATTTATCACTGGCACCTACGCCAGCCATTGGCGACAGTGTTGCGCATATCCTTGAGCAGATGGGCCTGGAGCGTTGTGGTGCGCCGGGCACAACAGCAGCACTGGCACTCCTAAACGATGCGGTGAAAAAGGGTGGGGTAATGGCATCCTCTTATGTAGGTGGCCTTAGCGGTGCCTTTATACCTGTATCCGAGGACGCGGGTATGATTGAAGCAGTTCAATGCGGCGCATTGTCCATTGAAAAGCTGGAAGCGATGACCTGTGTTTGCTCGGTTGGCCTGGATATGATTGTAATACCGGGAGATACATCGGCATCCACAATTTCCGCGATAATTGCCGATGAAGCTGCCATAGGAATGGTAAACCAAAAAACCACAGCTGTCAGAATCATTCCGGTACCCGGTGCAAAGGTAGGGGATTTGATTGACTTTGGCGGGTTGTTTGGTACAGGACCCGTGATGCGTGTTAACCCGTTTTCAACCGAAACGTTCATTAACCGGGGAGGAAGGATTCCCGCGCCGCTGCATAGTCTGAAGAACTAAGACAACCTGATTTCTGTTTTAGCCGCATAATGTGAAGACTTGAATCAAGCGGATTTTTGTTTTTATCGTATTGTGTGAAAAATAGAATCACCTAAATTTCGGTTTTTGAGCATATTTTGATTAAGAAGCACTGCTATGTAATCCCAATCTGGCTATATCACAGTAACATCTCCGAAGGGATATTCACATAGAATTTAATCATGGTACATGTTAATGCTCAAAATTATTGGGTATATATACCTTTAGTGCTTTTAGGAGGATTGAATAATGGAATTCTCTCAGAAAAACGTAAAAGGTATCACGGTTTTTTCTATTACAGGGCAGATAAAAATTTCTACTCAGACCCAATGCAAGGAATACTTTGACAGACATATCGGGGAGAATTGTTCAAAACCAGCCATTCTGAACATGTCTGGCGTTGGCTATATGAACAGCACCGGAATCGGAATGATTGTTGAAAGCTTTAAAAAGTTCAGGGATAATGGAGGCAGGCTTGTGATATGCAGCCTGGTTCCCGATATCGTAAAGCTGTTTGAAATTACAAAGCTGGATCATTTTATTGAGGTATACCCCGATGAGAAAACAGCAATTCAAAAACTCACCGGTTAAGGTCGCAAGGAGAGTGTTTTGGTGATCATTAAGGAGTTCAGACTGGGGGATCTGGTGGAAATGAAAAAACCACATCCCTGCGGCAGTAAAATATGGAAGGTATTGCGAACAGGTGCTGATATCCGTATTGAATGCCAGGGCTGCAGGCACCAGGTCATGATTGCTCGCAGTAAATTTGAAAAAAATATGAAAAAGGTGGTTAACCCTGAAGAATGACAGGTGTTTGCCACCTTTCGATTACTTTTGATGTCAAAAAAATGGTCAATTTTATTCTTGACTAAAGTCCCATACCTGCACCTCTGCCGGAAACAGCACAGGTACATAAAAAGAACCCTCAGAGGTGTGAAAAACGCTTCTGAGGTTTTTTATGCGTTACATACTATTGAGAGATTATCCGTGATTCACTTCATATTGCGTTTTTTTTAGTATTTCATTTGCGTACAAAAGCAGACGAAAAACTATCTATAGACAGAAAAGTTGGCCTGTGGTATAATCTTTGGCGTGGGTGAAAGCCTTAGAGATATGGTGTTTCGCCGGTAAAGCATTGATATTAAAGGGAAACAAAAGAACAGCAAGCAAACCAATATGCGGGTGTAATTCAGTGGTAGAATATCAGCTTCCCAAGCTGACTGTGTGGGTTCGATTCCCATCACCCGCTCCACAGCAGTGTCCCATCAGGGGCACTGTTTTTATTTGTCCAAAGCAAAAATCAGCCTTGATTTTAACGCGAAAAAGAGTATAATAGAAGTATAAACGCGCGTTCATAGAGGGGTCCCATGAAAAGCGAAGATATTGCAAAACTGGCAGGAGTGTCCAGAAGCACGGTGTCCCGTGTGATCAACAACTATGGAAATGTACCGGAAGAAACCCGCAAAAAGGTTATGAAGGTCATCGAGGAGTATCATTATCATCCGAACAATAATGCAAGGGTTCTGGCCGGCAAAAAAACCGATACCATCGGCCTGTTTATTGTCAGCATTGCCGAGAAGGATAATGCGAACCGTGTATACAGAAACAACTACTTTTCCCCCTTTATCGATGCTGTCATCGACACTGCCAATGCCAACGGGAAATTCGTTCTTGTACACTCCATCTATACCAGTACCGATTATGATAAAATCAAACAAGCTTTTTTCGAGAAAAGAATTGATGCTGGAATTCTTGTTGGCACTGAAAAAGATCTGGACGTAGTGGTGGATGTGGCTGCAATGGGCTACCCGCTTTCCATCATCGACTATTCACCCGATGAAATTCTGCACCTGGTCAAAAACGGCAGAATTTCAGTGATCAACTCCATGGATGGCGACGGTACCCGTCAGATGCTGGAGCACCTTATCGGTCTTGGGCACACAGAGATCGGTATCCTGGCGGGACGAACAAACACCTATTCGGGAAGCATCCGATACCAGGCCTATCAGAATGTTCTTGCAGAGCATCAGATAGATTGCCCGGATGAATGGGATCTGAAGGGTGAGTTTATTAAAAAGACGGCCGAACAGGAAGTAGCGGGGCTGATCAAAAGAGAAAAACTGCCCACGGCATTGTTTTGCTGCAATGATGACATGGCGCTGTCCGCTATGGAGGTTTTCCGGAACCATGGCATAAGAGTTCCCGAAGACATTTCCATTACCGGTTTTGACGATGTGATGCCGGGTTCTTTAGTAAGGCCGGCATTAACAACAGTGCGCGTTCCTATCTACGCTATGGCGAAAAAAGCGGTTGAAACTGTGTTAGGCATGATTGGGGGGAACTCCAGGAACATTAGTACTTACACCATGAACACGGAACTGATCATTCGCGAAAGCTGCATGAAGCGCTAATCATGTCGATGCGCTTCCATCTTAAGAAAATATACAAAAGAAAAACTGCATTAAGAATTAAAAACAAAGCTTTAAACAGGTACGAACCGTGCAATCTATTTATGGGGGCTGTTGAAAACCATAAGAGTAAAGGCGCGTTCGCATAACATTTCAACCTGCAGACATTTGGTAGATGGCTTATCAAAAAAGGAGGATTTTCCAATGAAATTCGGTTTCTTCGATGATCACAACAAGGAATATGTGATCACGACCCCGCAAACCCCCTATCCATGGATCAATTACCTTGGATCACAGGAATTCTTTACACTGATCTCCAACACATCCGGCGGATATAGCTTTTACCGGGATGCACGTTTGAGGAGAATCACCCGCTATCGTTACAACAATGTTCCTGTAGATGACGGCGGGCATTATTTCTACATTTATGACAATGGTGATACCTGGAACCCTGGGTGGAAACCGATGAAGAGGGACCTGGACAAGTATGAGTGCCGCCACGGGCTGGGCTATACACGTATTACCGGCGAACGCAACGGCATTGAAGCCAGCCAGCTTTCCTTTGTACCTGTGAATTACAATGGGGAAATCAACCAAATTACGATAAAGAACAATACCGACGCGGAAAAAGAGATTGGCCTGTTTTCCTTTGTCGAGTTCTGCCTGTGGAACGCCATGGACGACATGACTAATTTCCAGAGGAACTTCAGCACCGGTGAGGTAGAGATCGACGGCTCAGCCATCTATCACAAAACCGAATACAGGGAAAGAAGAAACCATTATTCATTCTATTGGGCAAACCAGCCCATAGACGGCTTTGATACCGATCGTGAATCCTTCCTCGGCCTGTATAATGGCTTTGATGCCCCTCAGACCGTCATGGCCGGCAAACCCTCCAACTCGGTTGCCAGCGGTTGGTCGCCCATTGCATCCCACTACTTTAAGGTAAACCTGAAGCCTGGCGAGCAGAAGAGCTACATCTTCATCCTGGGCTATGTGGAAAACCCGCAGGATGAAAAGTGGGAACGAAAAGGTGTGATCAACAAGGTCAAAGCCAAGGAAATGCAAAACCGGTTCTCCTGTGACAGAAATGTGGAAGATGCCTTTGTGCAACTGAAGGAATACTGGAACAACCTGTGCTCCAAATATGTTGTTCAAAGCCATGATGACAAGCTGAATCGCATGGTCAACATCTGGAACACTTATCAATGCATGGTCACTTTCAATATGTCCAGAAGTGCCTCTTACTTTGAATCGGGTATTGGCCGAGGAATGGGCTTTCGTGATTCAAACCAGGATCTGCTGGGTTTTGTACACCAAATTCCCGATCGTGCCCGACAGAGGATTCTCGATATCGCCGCCACCCAGTTTGAGGACGGAAGCGCTTATCACCAGTATCAACCGTTAACCAAAAAGGGGAACGCCGATGTGGGTACGGGTTTCAATGATGATCCGTTGTGGCTGATTCTGGGTACATCACAATACATCAAGGAAACCGGTGATTTTAGTATACTTGACGAAATGGTGCCCTATGACTGCAATGAAAAGAACACAGGCACCTTGTTTGAACACCTGTTTAAATCATTCTACCATGTTGTGAATAACCTCGGGCCTCATGGTCTGCCGTTAATCGGAAGGGCAGACTGGAATGACTGCCTGAACCTGAACT
>LSQX01033099.1_pt1 | contig 11835 bp, 10 predicted proteins | sample 654561 | NCBI WGS metagenome assembly LSQX01 (sample SAMN04489861, study PRJNA283612) | anaerobic digester metagenome | isolation source: 4 biogas reactors fed with cattle manure at either 37C or 55C with and... | place: Denmark: Kongens Lyngby | collected 2014 | reverse complement strand
ATGGCAGAATTCAAATTTGAAATCAAAAAGGAAATTGCGGTGCTCTCCAGCAGTCCCAAGTCGGGCTGGAACCGTGAGCTCAACTTCGTCAGCTGGAACGGCAACGCACCCAAGCTGGATATACGTGACTGGTCCCCGGATCATACCAAGATGGGCAAGGGCATTACCCTGTCCCATGAGGAAACGGCCATCCTCATGACCATCCTCAACGATCTGTCACTGGATGAACTCTTCGGCCTGGGCTAGGCAGGAGATATAAAGGACTTCTGAAACGCCTGGCAAAAGCGCCGGGCGTTTTTTAACCGGCCTCTTCTGTATTTTCCAAATAGCCCCTGACAACGATCCGGTATTGGGGGATGCCGGTTGTCTGGATGGGGTGACAGGTCACCAGGAGGATGCGGGCCTTATCGGCACTTTCAAAAACGTATTTACCCAGGTCGGCCGGCTCTATGATGTCGGAGGACTCGACCACAAAGTTGTAAATGACTCCCTTTCGCTGGACCTGGATCTTGTCACCGGGAACCACTTCATTGAGTCGGTTGAAATGCCGGCCCCGGCCGTACATGCGGTGTCCGAAATAGGCTGCCACGCCTATGTCGCCCGGCTGGGGGCTGGAGGGATAGTGGCCTGGCAGGACCCAGAGGGAAGAGGCCGTGACATCAGGCGCAACGGCAATTTCCAGATTGATCTTGGGGATCCGCATAATGGAGTCGGTCCGGATGGTGACGACAGAGGGCGGCTTGCTGGGGCTGGTGGACTCTTGGGGTATGGGAGGCCTGGATGCGTGGGGCGGGAGGATGTAATCGTACTCGTCACGATAGCTTCCGGGCAGATTGATGTCCTTGACATCAACATCGATGGTGATCTCCTCGGTCGAGTCGGGCGACTGATCTTTCAGCCGGTCCAGGAGCTCCTGGGCGATCTTATCCTGGTTGCGATGGATGATCATGGGCTTGACAAAGAAGTAAATGCCCAGGGCGAAAAAGAGCAAGGACAGGCCGATCAGGATGCGGGACATGGTTTTGCTCCGCCAGAAACGTTTGAGTTGACTGACCGCTTCCTTTTCTTCCTCTTCTATTTCATCATCCTTATCATCCGGGAGCTGGGGTTCAGCCTCGGCCAAAGAGACCTGGGCCTCTGGTTCTTCTTCAGGGAGGCCGGTGGCATCGGCTTCAAGGTCTTTCATCCGAAAAACAGGACTCCGCATACCCTTGGCGGGAATATCCTCAAAAATGTCCTTTTCTTCTTCTTCAGACCGATCGTCTCTATTGATATCCATCTTTAATCCAGCCTCTCGAATCACTTAATCGACGGGCTTATTTTAACATAGGGGGGCTTGGTGAAAATAGCCAAAGGTTACTGACAGGGCATAAGAAAAGAGTCAGGGAGAGTCGTCTTGTCTTCCCCAAAGGATTGATCGGTGGCCTATTTGAGACAATCTAGGATAGAATGACTGTGTTAATCAGGATGGAGTTGCCAGCCACAAGGAAGACCCCGATCAAGGTTGATCTTTGACTCTGTATCGCGCAACTGCCGGATATGAGGTGAATCATGCAAGCAAGGACAGTTCCTTTTTTTAGACCGGATATAACAGACCTGGAAGTCGAGGCCGTCAGTCAGGTCTTGAGATCAGGATGGATTACGACAGGGCCCGTGACCAAGACTTTCGAGAATGCCCTGGCCGATTACTGTGGGACCGAACGTTTTGTCGCCCTGAATGCCCAGACCAACGCTGCGGAATTGTGCCTGAGGCTCCTGGGCATCGGTCCCGGCGACCAGGTGATTGTTCCCGCTTACACCTATAGCGCTTCCTGCAGCATTATCTATCATGTGGGGGCCACCCCGGTCATGGTGGACTGCGGCCCCCAAAGCTTTGAGATGGACTACGAAAAGATGGGACAGGCCATTACTGAAAAGACCAAGGCCATCATTCCGGTCGATCTGGCGGGTGTCCCCTGCGATTATCAGGCCATCTTCGAGCAGGTGGAAGGTAAAAAAGCCCTTTTCCGCCCCCGGACGGATCTGCAGGAAAAAATAGGCCGGGTGGCTGTCGTAGCGGACACGGCCCATTCCTTGGGAGCCAGTCGTCAGGGCGTCCCGGCGGGGGCCATAGCTGATTTTTCCAATTTTTCTTTTCATGCCGTGAAAAACCTGACTACTGCAGAAGGCGGAGGCAGTAGCTGGCGGACAATTGAAGGGGTGTCTAATCATGACATTTATACTACTTTCATGCGCCTTTCCCTTCATGGACAGACCAAGGACGCCCTGGCAAAGACAGCAGATGCTTCCTGGGAGTACGATATCGTTGAACCTTACTACAAGGCCAACCTGACCGACATAGCATCAGCCCTGGGCCTGGCCCAACTGAAACGTTATCCTGCCATGTTGGCGCGCAGAAAGGCCATTGTTGACTATTATTGTGATCGCTTCAAGGGACTTAATGTCAGCTGGCTGGAGCATCAAGGACCGACTTTTGAATCCAGCAGGCATCTCTTCATCATGAATCTGCCTGGTTTTTCGGAAGAGATGCGAAATGACTTCATCCGACGGGCGTCAGCAGAAGGGGTGTCACTCAATGTCCATTACAAACCCCTGCCGATCTTGAGCGCTTACAGGAAACGGGGCTTTGATATTGAGGATTACCCCCAGGCCTTTGCCCGTTACGAGAATGTCATTACCCTTCCCCTTTATAGTTCCATGACCGACCATGAAGTGGACTATGTCGTCGATACCCTCAAGCGCCTGCTTTAAAGGAGAGGAGAAAGGGATCTTGGGTCTTATAGCTTGAATATGAAGACTATTGATGGGCAAAAACTTTTTGTTGTAGGCGCCTCCCGCCTGCAATTGCCAGCCATTCAAAAGGCCAGGGATATGGGCTTGAAGGTGGCGGTGGCCGATTTGAATCCCCGAGCCCCGGGGGCAGAGTTGGCCGATCAGTTTTATTGCGTCTCTACCCATGATGAGGAAGGTATCTACAAAGCAGCCCGATCCTTTGGAAGCCATGGCGTCATGACCCTGGCTACCGACATGCCTATCCGTTCAGTGGCCTATGCCTGCCAAGGCCTGGGACTGCCGGGGATTCCCTATTCCCTGGCCTTGACAGCGACCGACAAGGGCAAGATGAGGGCAGTCTTCCGGGAGAAGGAAGTGCCCGGTCCCTGGTTTTTTCTTTTGGAAAGTGCCGATGAATTGAGGCAGCATCTGGACAAGCTGACCTATCCGCTCATATGTAAACCGGTTGACCGTTCGGGGAGCAGGGGGGTCAGCCTGGTCAGAGAGCCTGGCGACCTGGCCAGGGCTCTTGACCAGAGTGCAAAAGTCGGCCTTTCCGGACGTGTCATTCTGGAAGAATTCATGGAAGGGCCGGAGGTCTCCTGTGAGATGATTGTGGTGGATGGGATCAGCCATCTCCTGCAAATTACTGACAAGCAGACCAGCGGTGAGCCTTTTTTCGTTGAAACAGGACACAGCCAGGGTTCCATGCTCCCGCCTGACCAACAAGTCCAAATAGAATCAGTGGCCAAGCAGGCCCTGTCAGCCCTGCAAATCGATAATTGCCCGGCCCATGTGGAAATGATCCTGACCAGGGAGGGCCCTAAGATCGTAGAGCTGGGCGCCCGCCTGGGCGGCGATTGGATTGCCAGCCACCTGGTCCCCCTGTCCACCGGCATTGATCTGGTTAAGTTGGCCATAGAGCTGGCCTTGGGCAGGCGACCTTTGGACCTGCTGGGGCAGGAAGCCGCTTCGGCCATTCTTTTTATGACAGCAGAAGCGGGGAGGATCAAGGCCATCGAATTGGATCCGGCCCTGGAGTCCCTGCCTGGCCTGGAGGAAGTCATGCTCTGGGTTGAGGAGGGGGATCTGGTCAGGAAGCTCCAAAGCAGTGTAGACCGCCTGGGCTGCGTCATTGCCAAGGCTGGCCAGCCTCAGGACGCCCTGGCCATCTGCAGGGAAGCCCTTTCCAGGATTTCCATCTTGACAGAAGATCCCTTGCTTTGAGAGGATGGCTTGCCATGTTGTATAGACGTTACTTGAAAAGACTTTTGGATATTCTGTTAGCCTTGCTTGCCCTGCCCCTCCTCTTGTTGCTTGTGCTTCTGATCGGCCCCATGATCTGGTTGGAGGACAGGGGGACAATCTTTTATCTGGGAAAACGACGGGGCTTGAAGGGCAAAATCTTTAAAATGATCAAGTTCCGGTCCATGTATGTCGATGCCCCCGATGTCAGGAACCTGGATAATTCCACCTTCAGCAGTAAGGTTGACCCCCGGGTGACAAGGATGGGGCGGTTCCTGCGGGCTAGTTCCATGGATGAACTTCCGCAAATCATCAATGTACTCAAGGGTGACATGAGCTGGATCGGCCCCCGCGCCTCGATTCCCCGGGAAGGCATAGGCTGGGACCAGTTAAATGATCGACAACAAAAGCGCTTGACCGTCCGGCCCGGTATCACAGGCTATACAGCAGCGCTTTACAGAAATTCCATCAAGCCTGATGAGAAACTCCAGCATGATCTCTATTACGTCGACCATTTGTCCTTTTCCTTGGATGTTAAAATCTTTTTTTGGACCATCGCTTCCGTGTTCGGCCGTAAGAATCTTTACTCAAATGAGCGGGGTCGCTAAGGGGAAGGGAAGGTAAGCCTTTGAAAAAGATCCTCATATTAGGCGGAGGCGTTTCCAGTCTGGAGATTGTCAATGAAGCCAGGGAACTTGGCTATTACACTCTTGTGACGGATGACCGTAAGAGCGGTCGTGCCAAGGACCTGGCGGATGAAGCCTACCAGATCAGCACCAGGGATATAGACCAGCTGGCCCGCCTGGCCGACCGGCACCAGGTCCATGGTGTCTTTACCGGGCCAAGCGAGTTTAATATCCGCAATTGCATTGACCTTGCCCAGGCCAGCGGTATTCCCTTTTATTGCAGTAAGGCGCAATGGGATCAATGCTCTGATAAGGCCTCTTTCAAAGCCATGTGCCAGGAATTCGGGCTGCCGGTCCTGGCCTCCTATGATTTTGATGGCGAGATTGAAAAAGCGGATCTGTCCCACCTCCGCTACCCGGTCATGGTCAAGCCCGTGGACGCGGCCAGTTCCACCGGCATCTTTGTCTGCCAGGATGCAGGATCGGTCAGGACAGCCTACCGACAGGCCCAGAAGCTCTCCCATAGTGGTGCAGCCCTGATTGAGCACTATGTGGCCAGGCCGGATTTTGGTTTTACCGCCTACTATATCGTCATTGACGGAAGGGTCCATCTCTCTTTGACGGGAGAAAAATACGTGGTGGACCATGAGAACCAGCTGCATATAACGGCCGCAGCCCTCTTTCCTTCCAAATATACTGAGGATTATCAGCTGACTCTTGATCCCGCTGTCCGGTGTATGATTGCCAGCCTGGGCATGAGAAATGGCGTCTGCTTCCTACAGGCCCTGGTGGAAGATGGTCAGATTTATTTTCATGAAATGGGCCTCAGGCTCAGCGGCGGCCTTGTCTCCAAGTTCACCCAGGAATACCAGGGTGTCAACAGCCTGGCCATGATGGTCAGAAATGCCGTAGGCGATGAGATGTGTTCGAAAGAAGAAGAGGCCAGGATCTCGCCCGACTTGGGGGGTCACTTGTTAGGCAGCTTTTGCATTCCCTTAAAAACAGGTAGGCTGGGAAGAGTCAAAGGCTTGGAGGCCCTGGAGAAGCAGGTTCCCTTTATGGATTTGATGCAAAATTATCAGCCGGGGGATGATATGCCTGCCGAGCGCTTGGGTACGCTCATGCAGCTCTTCGGTCGCATCAAATTCGAGGCGGGGACCAGGGCGGATGCTGCAGATTTCATCCGCTGGGTCCAAGCCCATATCAGGATCGAAGATGACAAGGGCGGGGACATGATATACAAGTATTTTGATGTCAACCGTTTGGAAGGTGAAAGTTGATGAAGGTATTGATTACGGGCGGCGCCGGCTATATCGGAAGTCATATAGCCCTGCAACTCCTTGAAAGAGGAGAAGAAGTCCTGATTGCAGATGATTTTCGAAACAGCCATGAAAGTGTCATCGACAGAATCGAGGCGATCACAGGTAAGCGGCCCGGAGTCTACAAGCTTGATGTCAGTGACCGGTCTGCTATCAGGGAGATTTTTCAGGATAATCAGCTGGATTCGGTCATCCATGCGGCCGGCTTCAAGGCCCTGTCTGAGAGTGTAGAAAGACCGCTCGACTACTATGTCAATAACTTGACATCGACCTTCTCCCTGGTGGAAGCCATGTTGGATTTTGGTGTGCCCAACTTCATTTTCAGCTCCTCGGCCTCTGTCTATGGCTATCCAAAGGTTTTACCCATAGGAGAAGACAGTCCCTATGCCTGCACCAATCCCTATGCCCGGACCAAAATGATCATTGAGCTCTTCCTTGCGGATATAGCCCAGGCCCGGGCGGACTTTTCTCTTGTTTCCCTCCGCTACTTCAACCCAATTGGTGCACATCCCTCGGGCTTGATTGGCGATGACCAAAAGGCACCTGCCAGCAGCTTGATGTCCGCCATCTTGAAAGTCCTGACCGGTCAACAAGCACATTTGCAGGTCTTTGGCAAAGACTACCCGACAGTTGATGGGACCGGGGTCCGTGATTATATTCATATCCAGGACCTTGCCGCAGGACATCTGGCAGCTCTGGATTATCTAAGAAAGGGACAGATCCGGGGTTTTGAGGCCATTAACCTGGGTACTGGCCAGGGTTACAGTATTTTACAGCTGGTCAGGGAAGTGGAAAAATGGTCTGGAAACCGCATCCCCCTCGATTTTGTCGACCGCAGGCCCGGAGATGTGGCCTCCTGCTATGCTGACGTAAACAAGGCCAAAGATGTCCTGAACTGGAAGGCCCTTTATGATCTGTCTGAGATGTGCAGGGACAGTTTGAATTGGATGCGGATGAAAGAATTGAATCCTGAATGGGCAGATGAAGGGGTTAAGAATCAGTGAGTATTGGACGGAGTTTAGGCGATTATATTTGGGCTTTTTCCAAGGAATGTCTGAATGAGGAGACCAGGGAACAGGCCAGAAAATGCCTGATTGACTATCTGGGCGTCACGGTCGCCGGGCAAAGCGCCAATGAGCAGGCAACAAAAACCTATCTGGACGCCGTCTCCTCTGAAAAAGGCAATATACCTGTTCTGGGCTCCGGCCTTCAAACGACCGCCCTTCATGCGGCTTATTTGAATGCCTTTAATGCCCACTATCTGGAACTGGACGACGGCCACCGTTTTGCCATGCTCCACCCAGGAGCACCTGTCATCTCGGCCTTGATACCCCTGGCCATCAGTAAGGCTTCTTCCTGGGACGAATTCTACCGGAGCCTTATCAGCGGCTATGAATTGACCATCAGCCTGGCGCGCAGGCTTCAACCGGACCTGAAACTCAAAGGCTTTCATGGGACAGGGGTCTGTGGGTCCATAGGGGCGGCTGCCGCCGCAAGCCTTCTTTCAGGGGCGGATGCTGAGCAACTGATGACTGCCATCAGTTTGGCCGCAACTTCAGCAGCCGGACTCCTGGAGGTCACAGCTGATGATTCACAGATCAAGCCCCACAACGTGGCCAATGCAGCATCAACAGGCCTTCAGGCCGGGCTGGCAGGCCTTGCCGGCTATCTGCCCCCGGAGGATATTCTGGGAGGCAGCCGCGGCTTGATTAAGGTCCTGACAGGTCAAAGGATCCATGACGACTGGGATCTGTCCAGCCAGGGGAAGGCTGAAATCATGGGGGTTTATTTCAAGCCTTATGCGGCCTGCAGGCACTCTCACCCTGCCATAGAAGCCGCCCTTTATCTCCGGGACCAGATCGATTCTTTGGACCAGATCGAGGCTATTGACGTCTATAGCTACAAGTTAGCCATCCAAGGACATGACCACAGGGAGGTCAGCAGTGTCGCCTCCGCCAAGATGAGCACTCCCTTCGGCCTTGTCTCGGCATTGATGACAGGTTTCCTCAATGAACGTTCATTTGAGGGGATGGATCAAGCCTCTCCCCTCATGCAGCGATTGCTTTCCCTGGTCAGCATTCATGAGGACCAGGACTATACGGATAAATCTCCCCAAATCCGTGCTTCCCGTCTGGAGATCAGGCTCAGTAATGGGCAGATTCTGTCCAAGGAAGTCCTCTATCCCAAGGGTGAACCGGAGAATCCCATGTCAGGGATTGAGCTGGAAGAAAAGATGCTGGGCCTCTTTGAATATGCCCGTCACGGGGGAGAGAATGTTATAATGGCCAGCAATGATCCAAAAGGCCTTCCAGCCGATTTATTCATCTTATGTAATTGATCCGACAGGAGTCAGAAGAATATGGAAAAGACAAGAGAATTTTTGGAGAGCCTTGGTTTACCAGGCGGAGACGCCTACGATCTGCCTACTTCCAAGAAGCGTTTTGATGATGGAGGACAGTATCGATTCGAAGTGCCGGGCATACAGGGTCCGGCTTCCATGAAAGCCCTCCTGACGCAGTTGGAAGACTATGGAATTCCCATTCATCGGGTAACTCAAACCAAGGGAATCATGAATCTGACCGATGAGGAAATCAGTCAGATGGTGGCTCTGGCCGACAAGTTCGGGGTAGAGCTGGTTCTGGCCCTGGGCCCCCGGGCAACCACCGACACCAGTGCCTCTGTCCATACCAGTGAGGGTGTCAGGATGGGCTACCGCCTGAGAGGGCAGGAACAGGTGGTGCGTTCCATAGAGGATTTAAAGCGGGCGTCCAGGCTGGGTGTTCGTTCCTTCCTTGTCTATGATGAAGGCAGCCTTTGGGTGCTGGATGAGTGTCGTAGGGCAGGGGAGATCCCTGCTGATTCCAAATTCAAGGTTTCGGCTCACACAGGTTGGGGAAATCCGTGCTCAGCCCGCCTCTTCGAAATGTTGGGGGCAGATTCGGTCAACCCGGTCAGGGATTTGCAGTTGCCCATGCTGGCAGCCATCCGCCAGGCCATTAAAATACCCCTGGACCTGCACACAGAAAACCCCGCCTCATCCGGCGGTTTCATCCGGCATTATGAAGTTCCTGAGATGATCAGAATTGCCGCTCCCATCTACCTGAAAACCGGAGGTTCCGTGGCGGGCTCCCATAGCTGGGAGACCACGGCAGATGAGGCAAGGAAGCGGGCCAAACAAATTCTCCTGGTCAAACGGGTCATCGACCAATACTACCCGCAGGCGCTTCCCTCGCCCTCCAAGGCTAAAGATCCGGAGTAGATTGGCCATGGCTTTAGTAGATCTGGATGCCATCTGCCGAATATCCGGCTCCATCCTGAGAGCTGCGGGTGTGGACGAAAAGGATGCCGGGATCATAGCGGACAGCATAGTCTATGCGCATCGAGCAGGGGTTCCCAGCCACGGCATCGGAAGGCTGCCCATCTATCTTGATATGTTGGAAAAGGGCTGGATCAAGCCTAACCAGGAAGTAGAGGAGGTCAGCCGAAAGGGGGCCGTGCTCCTCCTGGATGCCGGTCATGGCTTCGGCCAGACAGCTGCCTGCCAGGCCCTTGAGCGGGGAGCTCAACTTGCCGCTTTGCATAGCCTGGCCCTGGTTGGCGTGCGAAACAGCAACAATTTCGGGACGGCCTCCTATTTTGGTCGCATGGCGGCTGAAAGAGGTCTGATCTGTTTGATATTTGCCAATGCGGCCCCTGCCATGGCCCCACCTGGCGGAGGCCGGGCCATCATGGGTACCAATCCCCTCTGCATAGCCCTGCCCGGGTCTACAAGCAGGCCGCCCCTGGTTCTGGATATGGCCATGACGGTGGCTGCCAGGGGGAAAATCCGCCAGGCTGCCAGGTTGGGACAGATGATTCCCGACAACTGGGCCCTGGATTCGGAGGGCAAGGCCACCAGGGACCCTCATGAAGCCCTCAAGGGTTCGCTCTTTCCCATGGGGGGTTATAAGGGATTTGCCCTGTCCCTTATGGTGGATGCACTGGCTGGCATGTTGACAGGTTCGGCTTTTGGGGGGCAGGTACTTCCCCTGAGTGATCCTTCCGGCCCCTCGCGGAACGGTCACATGTTTATCCTGGCAAGAGCTGATGCATTCATGGATCAAGCCAGCTATGAGCGAGACTATGACCATTTGCTTGACAGCGTCCAGGCTTCAGGGGAGGGGCGGCAGGTCCATCTGCCCGGCGACAGCTACCAGGTCGGAGTCGATAAGGGAGTAAGCAAGGTGGACCTGGCAGATGCTACCATCACAAGTATCAATGACCTTGCCCATAAAATGAAAGTAAACGATCAATTAAACTGATGGAGAATCACTGGTATGAGACATCACCATTACAATCCTGACTTTCCCTTTGTCAAAGAGCCTGAAGTTTTTGACAAGTATTCAGATAAGGATTTTCTGCAGTACTGCCTGGGTGCCACCATGTATATGCCTGGCTCCCAGAATTTTGCCCAGGCCATTGTAGACAGGCGCTATGCCGGTCTGACCTCCATGGTCATGTGCTTTGAAGATGCCTGCAGCGAAAAGGATCTGCCAGCGGCAGAAAAAAATGCCCTCCACTTCCTGGATTCCCTGCTGGAGCATCTGGAAAAAGGGACCCTGGCCTACCGGGACATCCCCCTCATCTTTTTCAGGGTCAGGCATTACCAGCAATTTGTCCATTTCTCCCAAATGCTGAGGCAGGAACAGCTGAAACTGATCTGTGGCTTCAACTTCCCGGATTTCTCCTCTTCAAATGGGCGGGACTACTTTGCTTATCTGGCTCAATTGAATGAGCAATTCGGTGAAATTCTCTATGGCATGCCCATTATTGAAGACAGGCGGGTGGCCATGCAGGAGACCCGGATGGGGGAATTACTGGACATTAAGGCCATCCTGGATGACTACAAGGACCTGGTCCTGAATATCCGGGTAGGGGGCACAGACTTTTCAGCCTCTTTTGGCGTCCGCCGGGGGATTGAATACACCATCTATGACATCATGACGGTCAGGGACTGCCTGTCCGCCATCCTCAATGTCTTTATCCGTGACAATGATTATGTGGTGTCGGGACCGGTATGGGAGTATTTTCGGGCCAGCAAGGAGATGCGTTTCCATGAATTGCCTGATTTCGAGTTCCATAACTCCCTGATCAAGAGACATCCCATCGTAGACGATGCTGTCGACGGCCTCATGCGCGAGCTGATCCTGGACAAGGCCAACGGCTTTATTGGCAAGACCATTATCCATCCCAGTCACTTGAATTATGTCAATGCCATGATGGCGGTGACCAAGGAAGAATATGAGGATGCCCTTCAGATTATGGAAACAGGTGATGGGGTCATCAAGAGCCAGAGTTCCAATAAAATGAATGAGATAAGACCTCACGCACAATGGGCCAGGAAGGTTCTGCTCCGGGCCCGTGCCTACGGGGTCCTGGAGAACCAGTCTTCTTATCTGAAGCTGGTGCGTTAAGGACGCCGGGCATGACAAGAGACTTGCATACACCCTTGACCAGACAGGAAGTGGAGCGTTTGCAACTCTATGACCATGTGACCCTGTCGGGCTTCATTTTGACGGGACGGGATATTGTTTTGCCCAAGCTGGTGACCTTGGCTGAAAGCGGGGGCTTGTCCCCGGACGAGTTTGATCTGGCGGGCAGTGTCATCTTCCATTCAGCCGTCAGTCCGGCTGGCCTGGGGCCGACTTCCAGCAATAAGCTTGAAATTGAGGGCAGCATGGTCCCCCTCTCCCGGCTTGGTGTCAGGCTGCATATAGGTAAGGGAGCCCTGTCCAGGGAGACCTTGGAGGCCATGGCCCATTATGGGTCCGCCTATGCCCTGGTACCCCCGGTTTCTGCCCTTCTTGCTTCAAAAGTCCTTTCCAGTCGTGTCC
>LSQX01384123.1_pt2 | contig 11836 bp, 11 predicted proteins | sample 654561 | NCBI WGS metagenome assembly LSQX01 (sample SAMN04489861, study PRJNA283612) | anaerobic digester metagenome | isolation source: 4 biogas reactors fed with cattle manure at either 37C or 55C with and... | place: Denmark: Kongens Lyngby | collected 2014 | reverse complement strand
TCCAGAACTCAGCAACATCCCGCTTTCCGGACTTGAAATCCTCGACAATCTGCGTCACTACATGGACACTCTCAGGTGGATGGCACCTCTCTACCTTCCTGCCGATGACAGCCTTGGTGCGTGTAAAGAACCGCTCCGGCCCCTCAGAAAAGTACCGGACAACATTATCTTTGTCAACAAAGGTTATGTCTACAGGCAGATGATTGAAAATCAGCTCGATTTCCCGTAAGGTTAAAAGTCCGGTGGGAAGCTCAAGGTAGCCTTCCGGTGCCTGTTTGGGGGCAGCAGCTTCAACTCTAGAGCTTCGCTCCGGCTGCCATTTCCCTGCCGGTTCGACCAATGTATAGCCGATGTCGTCACTTTCTTCGGCAACCGCTAACCACTCATCCTCGGAAAGTGTCTCAAGGCACATGGGCAGCAGAATTTTCTCCTCTTTGTAGATCATGCCGTCCATTTCCTCAAGAACCGGCCGCACCTTGGAGTCGATTTGGCTCTTAAGCTTTCCAACCGACAAAGATCCAGCTTCCTCTATGAGAGAAGAGATTTCCTTCAAGCCTGCCCTTATATCATCATGGAGTGACCACATGACGCTGGGGGGACCAGAAATGCCGTTGCGCTCCAAAATGGGGAATATCAGGTTTTCCTTGCGGCTGTAGTGTTTTTCTACCTCACCGAGCTTTTGATGAAGATTTTTCCACTCTCCGATTAGTCTGGACCGTTCTTCATCCCCGGCGGCTACCAGCTGGTCTAAAACTCCCTTCACTTGTGCTAGAACTTGTCCCAAAGCTTCGTTTTCCAAGCGCATGGTGTGAACAGGATGTCCAGGTACGCTCTCAGGGGCCGGCTCTAGGTCCAATGAATCTTGGAACACCTGAACGTGAACATCGCAGAGCCGTTTGACCTCCGTCTCCGGCAGCCCCTCATCAATCAGTGCCTGCTCAAGCTGCGCGATTTCGGTAGCACCAACATCCCTGAGCAAAGCAGCAAAACGCTCCTTGACTTCATCTACTGTCTTGCCGCTATGTAAATCCTTGATGATCTGCTTAAGCTGTTCCTGGCGGTAGGCCCGGTTATTAATGAGCTCGGTCACACAACTCACTCCTTTTTGCTTTTACTTGATTATTTTCCCCAACCGCCAGGTGCTAAAACCCATCTCTACAGGGTTTTGTTGCAAATAGCAGTGATCTTGTATACAAACTGCCCCGCCGGCACATCTACCTGCACTAAATCCCCGACTTTGCGGCCCAAGAGCGCTTGGGCAACTGGGGAACGATGGGAGATCTTACTGGCGGCAGGATCAGCTTCCACTGAGCCGACAATCATAAACTCCATTTCTTCTCCGGTCTCCATATCATGTATTCTCACCATATGGCCGACCCGCACTTGATCTGTGCTGATTTCCTGTCCGTCAATTACCTTGGCATTCCCCAGCAGGTTTTCCAATGTCTGAATCTGCCTCTCAATAGAGGCCAGTTCCATCTTACACATTTCATAATCAGGGTTTTCCCACGAACCTCCGGTGAACAAGGCATCTCGCATGCTGCTGGCAGCCTCTTTGCGCCTAACCGTCTTAAGATAGACTAGATCTTCCTGCAGCTTACGCAGCCCGGCCATTGTAAGAAAGACTTCCTGCTCAGCCATGGGAAATTTCAACTCCTTATGTACTGCTTGCTAGCAATATATTCACCACACCTTGACTACTTGCTGGAGAAAGCTTCCACGGGCAGGCTACGGGATAACCGCCTTGGCTTGTGCTAATCCTACCTAGGAAGGGGTTAAGGAGGATGGTGATATGAGGAGCCTGTGGAACGGCAGCATCAGTTTCGGCTTGGTGAATATCCCAGTTAAGCTCTATGCCGGAACAACAAGTCAGGATATCAAATTCAATTACCTGCACAGTATCTGCCGTACACCCATTAAATACCAAAAGACCTGTCCCCGCTGCGCCAGGGAAGTGACTGAGGATGAAATTGTCAAGGGCTATCAGTTCCAGAAATCCCAATATGTGATCATGGAAGAAGCTGACTTCGAGGCAATAGCGCCCGAAAAGACCCGTTCCATCGACATCCTGGATTTTGTCCAGCTGGAAAGTATCGACCCCGTCTATTTTCAACGGACCTACTTCCTGGAACCAGTCGAGACAGGTGTCAAAGCTTACCATCTCCTGAAGCAGGCTATGGAGGAGAAAAACAAAATCGCAATTGCCAAAGTAGTAATTCGATCCCGGGAACATCTTGCAGCGGTGAGGGTATACGGTTCCGGTTTAGCTCTGGAGACAATGCACTATGCCAATGAAATCCGTTCCATCGATCAGCTGACACAAGTGAGCATGGAACCTGAGATTAACCAGAGGGAACTAGAAATGGCCATGATGATCATAGATAATCTTACAACTGCCTTTGAACCGGAAAAGTATCACAACGAATATCAAAGCATGCTGGCCGCTGTAATTGAACAAAAGATCGCCGGCAAGGAAATCGCCCCTACCGAACCGCCAGCGGCAGCTGGCAAGGTTATTGATCTCATGGCCGCCCTGGAGGCCAGTGTTCAGGCAACAAAGGAAAAAACCGCCCAAAAAGAGGATCCTTTATCCGGCCGGGAACCTACACAGCTCACTGTTAGACACAAGGGGCGGCGTTCGCAAGGAACCGAGGAAACAGGCTGAGAATAATGGCAGTCTTCCCCCCTGATCTCAAGCCAATGCTGGCACTAACAGCCGATCCCTTCGATTCCCATGAGTTCCTCTTTGAGCCTAAATGGGACGGCTTCCGCTGTCTGGCCTATGTGGACAAATATTCTACACAGCTGAAGAGCCGCAACGGCTCCGATCTTACCGGCAGCTTTCCAGAACTAGCTCACCTTCATGAACATGTTGCCGGCACACCGGCAATCCTAGATGGCGAAATCATCGCTTTTCATGAAGGCCGGGAGTCATTTCACCATTTACTGCAGCGGGTAAGGTCACGCAGCCCTAGGACTGCTCTAACCGGGGGTAAGCCGGTTGTACCGATCATCTTCATTGCCTTTGACATTCTCTACAGCAATGGCAAACCGATCCTCACGGCCCCCTTAGAGGAAAGGAAAGCGCTCTTGGACAGGGCAGCTGCAGTGGGTGAGAGTCAACACTTGCTTGTCAACAGCTATATTCTCCAAGCCGGAAAGGCGTTATTTCAAGCAGCAGTTGCCCAGGGCCGGGAGGGAATAGTAGCCAAAAAGCTACACAGTCCTTATCTACCGGGGAAACGGAGTAAGCTGTGGCTTAAGATCAAACCGGAAAGGACAGTGGATGCCGTGGTAATAGGCTTTATTCCCAAGAGTAACAGGACCTTTGCTTCTTTAGTCCTGGGACAGTATTCCCCACAAGGTGAGCTGGTTCACGTGGGTAATGTAGGTAGTGGATTCACAGAGAAGGAAATGGAGGAAATCCTGACAGAGTTTGAATCTCCGGCAGCTTCTGTGAAACACATGATCCATAATCTCCCTCAGCGGATGCCGGCTGTAATCTGGGTAAAGCCGGAGATGGTAGTAGAGGTAAGCTATCTTGAATACACTCCCGGAGGTACTCTGCGGCATCCGGTCTACCGCCGCAGGCGGGAAGACCTGTCTCCAAGAGAGTGCATCTTCCCGGCCAGCTCCGGAAAAGGAGATGGTTAACGGTGGCAGAAAAGCGACAGACTGTGCTCATGGATGGACAAGAAGTTGAGATCACCAACTGGGATAAGGTGCTGTGGCCGGAAGCCGGCTTGACTAAAGGAGACTTAATTCGCTATTACACCTTAGCTGCACCTTATCTTCTCACCCACCTCCGGGACCGCCCCCTCACAGTGACCCGCTATCCAAGCGGAATTGAAGGCGAATCCTTTTACCAGAAAAATTGCCCGGCCTATGCACCGTCCTTTGTTGAAACAACCCCCATAAGAAGCAGCAATGGGGCCGACAAGACCATCAACTACATCCTTGTCCAGAATCGACCTACCTTAGCGTGGCTGGCCAACCAAGGCTGCATTGAGCTGCATCCATGGCTGTCCCGCTACACCCAGCCTGAATTTCCCGACTGGCTGGTATTTGACCTAGACCCGGCAGAAGGCTGTGACTTTGATGATGCCCGGGAAATAGCATTCCTGGTCAAGAAGGCCCTAGATGAGCTGGGATTGGTGTCTTATCCGAAACTCTCAGGTGCTACAGGTATCCACGTCTATGTACCGATAGAGCCCAAGTATCCTTATAGTGTCACCAGCGGTTTTGTGGGCACCATCGGCAGGATCTTGGAAACGGTTTATCCAGCCAAGGTCACCACGGAGCGGCTTGTAAAAAACAGGACCGGACGGGTCTATGTCGACCACCTTCAGAATCTGCAGGGGAAAACCTTGGCTGCACCCTACAGCCCCCGTCCGCAGCCCCAGGCCACCATTGCAGCACCGGTGACCTGGGAGGAGCTGGAAGTAGTCTATCCCCACCACTTTCATCTGGGAAATATTCTCGAGCGGCTGGAGAAAACCCCCGATCTGTTGGCAGCCGGGCTAACCCAACGCCAATCTTTGGATGAAGCTTTGACGGCGGTTGGAGCCGGTGTAACGTAAGGTGGAGACACCTTACAGTATGGGATCCTGCTCCTGAGGTGAAAACTAAGGGTGGAGGTGAAGTGCCGTGGCTCGTAGGGGCAAATTGGCTTCCGAACGGCTCAAAATGGAGGCTGCAGAGGAAGTCGGCTTTGCGGATAAGGTACGGGAAAGTGGCTGGGACAATGTCACCACCAAGGAAATCGGGCTGATGGTCCGGGAAATGATCCGGCGGGGTGAAAGGGTTCTTGCCCAACAAAGACAAGAAGATCAGACCTAATATCCCAAATTTGCACCGAGCAAGCATAAACCTCCCCGGTCAGTGGCATCCTAGTAGCAAACCTCGAACTTGACTCGTACTCCCTACATATCCCGTACCTATAGGGATATGAAGGGGAAAGTCCAAGGTAGAACGCTCCCGAAAAGCCATGCATCTCGGGCAGAATCTGCTTTGGATGAGTTTAGGTTCGAGGCAGTCTATGAACTAGGTCGCTTGGAGAAAATCGATGCCCAAGGCTGGGTTAAATGGCTTACTCTCCAAGAATGACCGGACTGGGCAGGAAAAAGGAGTTTCCTGCCCGTATCTCATGTCTCCGCCCTGGAAATCACAAAACCGAAGGTGGCACCTTCCCCTGGCTTGCTGGTGGCAAAGACCTCTCCTCCGTGGTTTTCAATAATCCCTCGGGAGATGGCAAGACCCAAACCAGTGCCTTTCTTGCTCTTTTCCCTGGATTTATCCGCTTTGTAGAACCTTTCCCAGACATAGGGAAGCGCTTCCGGGTCAATACCGCTGCCTGTATCGGCCACTTTCACGATCACCCGTGTATCAGATGCTTCAACAGAGACTGTTATCTTCCCGCCAAATTCGGTATACCGCAGGGCATTGTCTAAGAAATTGGTCAAGACCTGCTGCAGCCTGTCACTGTCTCCAAAGACCAGTATCTCTTCGCCTTCCTTGGGAGATATCACCTCAGACCGCAACTCTATCCCCTTTTGAGCAGCCTGGGGCCCAAAGACATTTTGCACCCGAAACACCAGCTCCCTAATGTCAAGAAGGTCAAAGGAGATGCTCATGCTGCCGGACTCAAGTTTAGCTAAGTCCAAAATATCGTCAATTAGGCGGCTCAGCCTCAGGGCTTCATCTCTGACAATTCCAAGGTAGCGTCCCCTTGTCCTTTCGTCGCTGACAGTGCCGTCTAATAGCGGCTCCACAAAGCCCCGGATTGACGTCAGGGGTGTGCGGAGCTCATGGGTGACATTGGCCAGAAAATCCCTGCGCATATTCTCAAGGCGCCTCGCCTCACTGACATCTTGCAGAAGAATCACACTTCCCACCAGTTCATCCCGGCGGCGTATGGGACTTCCATAGGCCCGCAGGACAACCATGGGAAACGGCGAGATATCCAGCACCTCCACCTGTCCCGTGGTGTTCACTTTCTGGGAAAGGTCAAGGAGCGGCACCGGCAAATCATCCAGCTTTAGCCTATCCAAGGGTATGTGGCCAACTCGTAAAAGCTCCCGGGCTTGGGAATTGATCCACAAGAGCTGGTTCTCCTTGCTGACCGCGATCACACCTTCATCAATACCAGAGACGATACTCTGGAATTTGTCCTTTTCTTCCTGAAGGTCGGCAAGGCTTCTTTCCAGGTTCTCAGCCAGCAGGTTGATGGCTTCCCCCAGCTCTCCCAACTCATCTTGGGTCTCAATGGGCACCCGCCGCCCGAAGACACCCCGGGTCATTTCCTGTGCTAAATCTGTCATTGCCCGCAAAGGACCGGTAATGCTTCGGGACAACCCCAAGCCCACCAGATTGGATACCACTAGGGCGAACAGTGAAGCAGCAAAGACAAGATTCCTGACGTGATCTACGGTTTGGGTGATGGCCGATACAGGTGTGTACATGAATAAAGCGCCCAGCACCTGATTTCCCACGGTAATGGGCACCGCCACGGTAACCATCGGCATCTTAAACCTCCCTGACCGCCCTCGGCGGGTTACCACTGTGCCGTTCATCACCTCACTAAACTCATGAACATCCAGCCGCAGTCCTTCCCATTCAGTGGAGCCGGAAGATGTGGCAACAATCAAGCCTGAACGGTCAACCAGCCAAACATGGGCCTGCAGGAATTCGCTCATATTCTCCAGGACCATCCGGGCCTGGAATGTCAGGGGACGCCCCTGGACAACATCCTTCACAATCTCCACAACGGCTTGTCCCCTGGAAAGAAGCAGTTTTTCCTGCTCTGTAAAGAGATAATCAGAAAGCATACTGGAAAACAGCACACCCAGCACGCCAAGGCTTAACACCGTGACGGTGATATAGGACACGATCAACCTGGTTCTAATGCTGACTTTTACTGTCACCGCCTTGTTCCTCCCGGTGCTCTTCAAATTTGTATCCTACACCCCAAACAGTAGTAATGCTCCAGGGCTGCTTCTTATCTGCTGAAACTGCCAGTTTTTGCCGCAAACGCTTAATATGGGCATCTACTGTGCGTCCGTCGCCGACAAAATCATAACCCCAAACGTTAGAGAGAATCTGTTCCCGGGTGTAGGCCCACCCCGGCCTTTCGGCCAAGAACACCAAGAGATCAAACTCCTTGGGAGTCAGGGCCACCGGCTGCCCATCTACGGTCACCTCATGGCGGACTACATCAATGTGTAATCCCGGAAAATGAAGCACCTTCGCCCTATTCTCCTGCCGCTGCACCCTCCGGAGGATTGCTTTGACCCGAGCCACCACCTCCACTGGATTAAAGGGTTTCACCACATAGTCATCGGCTCCTAATTCCAACCCTAGGATGCGGTCATAATCCTCCCCCTTGGCCGTCAGCATAATAATAGGTACAAAGCTCTCCTGCCTCACCGCCCGGCAGACCTCCCAGCCATCCAGCTTGGGCATCATCACATCTAGAATCAAGAGATCAGGATTTTCTTCCCTGGTTACCCGCAGGGCTTCCTGTCCATTCAGGGCTGTCAGCACCTCATAATCATCTTTTTCCAAGTAGAGAGACAAAAGCTCCAGTACATTGGGATCATCATCTGCAATCAGTACTTTTCCCTTACTCACCGCTCCTCTCCCCTTACCGTAAGTCTATATTGATTTAAGTATATCATGGAGTTTAAACGGAAACCAAAAACCCGCCGATGGATCGGCGGGCTTGGTAAACCAATGTTCAGCAGGCTAGTCGATGCCTACCTGTTTGCTGAGAAAACTAGCCGCGGTCTCAGCCACTTTGAGTTCGAAATCCCCCAGCTGCCGATCATCGGCTGCTAGAAGAACTGTGCCCAACAGATCTCCCGTAGGACTTATAATCGGTGCAATGACTAGAGAACGAATTGCATAGTCCTTAGGCCATTCTAAGTACGACTCCTTCTGCAATTGGTCCGCGTGAACCACCATTGACTTACGGTCCACAGCGACCTTCTTTAGAGCATTATTGACGGGCCGTTCCTGCATGACCTTTATATCTTGACTGCTGGCTATAACCTGGTCTTTGTCGGTGATTAAGGCCTGACACTCCGTCGACTGCTCCAACGCTTCTACGTATCCTTCGGCTTCTGTCCGCAATCCCCAAAGGGGGGAGAACTTCTTCAAGACAATCTCGCCGTTGGCCTCAGTAAAGATCTCTATGGCATCGCCCTCATCGATCCGCAGCTGTTTTCGCAGTTCCTTGGGTACAACAACTCTCCCGAGTTCATCTATTCTACGCACAATGCCTGTTGCTTTCATCATCCGACCTCCTCGCTACTATTCTGACCACCTGAGTTAAAATCATACTCGGCACGATGGTCAAAAGAGCGAGGAGGTAAAATCTCTCAGAGTCCAGGACAATCAATCGTCACTATCCTAGATAGATAAACCGGATGACAAACAACACAGCCAATACATGGATCACCCAATGCACTTCTTTACCTCTGCCTGAGAGAAGCTTGATCGCGCTGTAGCTGACAAACCCAAAAGCTATACCATTGGCAATGCTGAAGGTAAAGGGCATGCCGGCCAGTGTGAGCAAGGCTGGAATTGCCTCACTGAAGTCATTCCAGTCGATATTGGTAATGGCAGCCATCATCATGGCGCCAACCAGAATCAAAGCAGGAGCGGTAGCTGCTTCAGGCACAATGCTGACTATTGGCAAGAAGAATGCTGCAAGGGCAAAGCACGCAGCTGTTGTCAAAGCAGTTAGACCGGTGCGGCCGCCTGCTGCCACTCCAGCTGCCGACTCCACATATGTAGTCACTGTGGGAGTACCAAACATGGCACCGGCTACGGTCCCGATGGCGTCTGACAAGAGCGCTTTATCTGCTCGGGGCAAGCGTCCTTTCTCATCCAAGAAGCCAGCACGAGTAGATACGCCAATGAGGGTTCCGACGGTGTCAAACATGTCGACAAATATGAACGCAAAGATAACATCGAAAAGCCCCCAAGAGAGCGCGCCCCGGATATCAAGCTTGAACAGTATCGGTTCCCAAACGCTCAGACTCGGCCACTGAATAATACCCTTGGGCAGAGAGGTAACCCCAAAGGGAATGGCCACAGCCGTGGAGATGAGAATTCCATAGAGGATGGCACCCTTTACACCCCGGACCAGGAGAATGCTGGTGATCACGAGGCCAATAATAGTTACCACCGCGTTGGGATTGGTTAGGTCGCCAATAGCTACAAAGGTAGCTGGATCAGTGACCATTATACCTGAGCCCTTGAAACCGATAAAAGCAATAAACAGTCCGATACCGGCTCCGATAGCATTCTTTAGAGTGCTGGGGACAGCGTTGACAATGCCCTCTCTTACCCGGCTGACAGACAGGACGATAAAAACGATACCGGAAAGAAACACTGCACCCAAGGCTGTCTGCCACGGCATACCCATTCCTAGAACAACGGAATAGGTAAAGTAGGCGTTAAGCCCCATTCCTGGTGCGAGAGCAAAGGGATAGTTAGCTAAGAAAGCCATCAATACAGTAGCAAGTACACTTGAAGCAATGGTCGCATACATCACTGCGGCAAAGGGCATCCCAGTTTCCTGACAGATAGAGGGGTTAACAAAGATTATGTAAGCCATGGTCATGAAGGTTGTTATCCCCGCCATGATCTCGGTTCTTACATCTGTCCCCTTCTCCCGAAGTTGAAACGTCCTTTCTAGAAATCCTTCGTCAACTATTGCTTTGCTCACTTCACTACCTCCTACAATAATCGTGGGATTACCCAAGTTTCTTTCCACGAAAACGTCAGTTATTCCTTCTGAATTAGTCGATTCGCACAAGATTTCTTTGTAAAGTAACAGTTACATTTTCCGCGCCGTGCCCTCTGCTGTCCCGAATCTTGAGGAAATGGCCGAGGCAGGATTCCTTTAAGATTCAGGGGAATGCTCTTGGTAAGTATACCCGTAAAGTCCATTAAGGTTGCTATCCCGACATATCGCACACTTAACACAAAAAGGATGTGAGCCTCTTGTATGATTGCATCGTCGTAGGTGCTGGTCCCGCAGGAACTGCTGCTGCATCTAAACTCGCCAAGGCGGGTGTCAGGGTGTTGGTGTTGGAAAAACACAGTCTGCCCCGCTACAAGGCCTGTGCCGGTGCCGTGTCTGGAAGGGCCAGTAAGTGGCTAGATACGGATTTTATGCCGGTAGTTGAGGATGTCATCCGAAGAGTAAAGGTCCAGTGGGCAATGGGAGACACCGAGCCGATAGAATACGTATCCGATACTCCCATCGCCCACTTGGTGATGCGCTCCCGCTTTGACAACCTTTTGGCAGAGCAGGCTCTAGCCGCAGGCGCCGAGCTTCATGACGGCGAAGAGGTCAAGTCTGTCCACGTCAACGAAAACTTCGTCGAAGTGCGTTCTACCCGCTCCATCTATCGAGCAGAGGCCGTTATCGGAGCCGATGGAGCTGTAGGTGTTGTTGCCAAGCAAACGGGTCTATATGTACCCAAGGCCAGCGGTATTGCCCTTGAGATAGAATCCCAATTGCCCGGCGATGAACTGCGTAATTGGCGAAATACCGTCTTGGTCTCCTACGGAATCCCGCACCACGGTTATGCCTGGCTGTTCCCCAAGGCCCAGGCTGCCTCAATTGGTATGGGCACCTTTATGCCCCGCCGCAAAAGCTTTCTCACCGAGTTTGCTAAGTTTACAGCTTCGCTTGGTGTAGACCTTGAGAAACAGGAGCTCAAGGCCCACCCAATTCCCCTAGGGGGCAAAGACCGGCAGTTCTGCCTCCCCCGGGTCTTACTGGCTGGGGATGCTGGCGGTCTAACAGACCCTTTGTCTGGAGAAGGTATCGCCCACGCCCTTCACAGCGGTTCATTGGCCGGAGACCACGTGCTGGCTGCTTTGGAGTCAGGAGATTTTTCCATGACCGGCTATCAGACAGCCATCGAGCAGGAGATTAACTCTCAGCTGAAGGTGGCAAGCAGACTGTCGGCACTCTTCTACACATCCCCCAAGTTCTTTTCCCATTTGTTCGCCGCAAGACACGAAGTGCTGCAGTGGTACTTTGAACTGGTGCAGGGGTTAAGGGAGTATCGAGATATCTGGGACCTGGTCAAGAGGATCCTAGGCCCCCGCAGAATACTCAATCTCGACAATTCTCAATAGAGGCGACCCCTTGACAATCGGAGAAATTTGGATATATTAGGAGTTGGTAGCACTCGATGTCCCTGAGTGCTAACAACTAGGGAGTATGCAAAAATAGGACACAAGCAGGAGGTAGGTTGGATGCTAAAGCCACTGGCAGATCGAGTTGTGGTGAAGGCAATTCAACAAGAGGAAAAAACCAAGGGCGGGATTGTACTCCCCGACACCGCCAAGGAAAAGCCCCAAGAGGGTGAAGTCTTAGCAGTCGGGCCCGGGAAGCTTTTGGATAACGGCCAGCGGGCTCCAATGGAGGTCAAACCAGGCGACAAGGTGCTCTATGCGAAATACGCCGGAACGGAAGTCAAGATCGACGATGAAGAGTACCTCATCATGCGAGAGTCGGATATTTTGGCCATTCTGTAATACCCACACGCGTTACCGTAAGGAGGTTTTCTAATGGCTAAGCAGCTTCTCTTTGATCTTGAAGCCCGAAGAGCACTGGAACGGGGGGTCAATACTGTAGCCAATGCAGTCAAAGTCACCCTCGGACCCCGGGGACGCAATGTAGTTCTAGAACGGAAGTACGGCTCCCCCATTATTACCAAGGACGGAGTCACCGTAGCTAAGGAAATCGAGGTAACTGACCCCTATGAAAACATGGGTGCCCAGCTCTGCCGGGAAGTAGCCTCTAAGACCA
>LSQX01347654.1_pt1 | contig 11838 bp, 10 predicted proteins | sample 654561 | NCBI WGS metagenome assembly LSQX01 (sample SAMN04489861, study PRJNA283612) | anaerobic digester metagenome | isolation source: 4 biogas reactors fed with cattle manure at either 37C or 55C with and... | place: Denmark: Kongens Lyngby | collected 2014 | reverse complement strand
GAGCAATTTCCTATAACATAAAAAAAAGAAAAGCTTCAGTATTGAAGCCTTTCCTAAGGTTCTCTACATGTCTTTTGCTATTAAAGATATATTGGTTTTCACGTATTCAATTCCCGAAACAATAGTGACAATGGCTGCAGCTATAAGCATTACATCGCCAAAAATACTTACCACAACACCTATTGTTTCTACCAGCCCAGTCGTACCTATAAATAATTTTGATGCCAGAAGGGTTATTAGCGCAATGGTCTGAAGTACCATTTTAAGTTTGCCACCCTTGCCTGCAGCAATTACAACGCCCTCGCTCGCCGCAACAAGTCTGACACCAGTTACAATAAACTCTCTTGTAAGTATTATCATCGCTATCCAAAGATACATCTTATTCATCGGCACCAAAGCAAACATTGCCGCCATTACAAGAAGTTTATCAGCAATCGGGTCAAGAAATTTGCCAAAGCTGGTTATCAGATTGTATTTCCTTGCTATATGACCGTCCAACGTATCTGTAACTGATGCAATGATATATAGTATCAAGGCTATCAATGCTGAATAGCGTCCTGAGAAAAACTGTTCTCCAGGAAACCATGCAGGTAAAGGAAATGCAAAAAGCATGAATACGGGAATCATAATAATTCTTGCAATGGTAATTTTGTTGGGTAGATTCATTTTTAGCCTTCCTATCTTTTGGTAAATGTTTTAACTTAATTCTATATCAAACAACCTCACCGGTCAAATCATAATTGTCCGCAACCAATATTTTTACCTTTTCGACCTCTCCAAATTCAAGAGGTTCCGGTGAAGTGAAGTAAACGTATCCGTCTATCTCAGGTGCTTCAGCATATGTTCTACCGTAATAGAATATGCCGTCATCCGCAACACCTTCCACAATTGCATCATATGTTTTTCCAACCCTTTTGAGGTTGTTTTTATAGGAAATGTCCCTTTGGATTTCCATGAGCTTGTTTACTCTTGCAGTCTTTTCCTTCTTGCCAACCTGATTTGGCATTGATGCGGCTTTTGTACCCTCTTCCTTGGAATATGCAAAGACACCAACTCTGTCAAATTCCATTTCTTTTACAAAATCACAAAGCTCATCAAATTCTTTCCGGGTCTCTCCTGGGAAACCGACAATCAATGATGTTCTTATAACCACTTCAGGTATTGCTTCCCTGAACTCCCTGATTATCGTCCTGATATCCGTGCTTGAGCCCCTTCGATTCATTGCTTTTAGTATTTTGTCGCTAATGTGCTGAAGGGGAAGATCAACATACTTTGCCACCTTTTCGCATTTCTTCATGACATCTATGAGTTCTGCGGTTATCTCATCAGGATAAAGATACATAACCCGGACAAGCTTAAGCTTTTCAATTTTGTCAAGCTCAACAAGCAGTTCCGAAAGCTTTGGTTTCCCATACAAATCAAGACCGTATCTTGTACTATCCTGGGCTACCAATATGATTTCCTTGATACCCATCTCCGCCAGGCTTTCGGCTTCCCTAAGCAAATCTTCAAGAGGCCTGCTCCTGAAAGGCCCTCTAATGGAAGGTATGGCACAATACGCACACCTGTTGTCGCAGCCTTCTGCAATTTTCAGATATGCAACACCTGCGGGTGTAGTCAGGACTCTTGTGCTGTTTAAATAGTCCAGCTGTTGTGTCGGCTTGTTGTATATGAATTTTTCTTTATTCTCTAGTTCATCAATGCAATCACATATCTTGTCAAACCCACCAACACCAATGATGCCATCAACCTCGGGAATGTATTTCTTTATGTCTTCTGCATGTCTTTGGGCAAGACATCCTGTAACTATGAGGTATTTAAGGCTTCCAGTAGTCTTTTTTGATGCCATTTCAAGTATTGCATTTATTGCTTCTTCCCTGGCACTTTCAATAAAAGCACAGGTGTTTACCACAATTACTTCCGCTTCATCTGGATCAACCACTATTTCATGATTCCTATTTTTAATCTGACCCAGCATTATTTCAGCATCCACCTGATTTTTGGCACATCCCAGAGATACCATTCCTATTTTCATCTATATGCAAACCCCTAACCAATCTACAAACTAAGTATTCTTCCTCATCCAAATTATTTTATATCATTCAGACCAAATTGTCCATATTTAATATGAGTCGTCTCCCAGCACACGGTTAATACTTTCAATATCAAATCCTTTTGAGTAGAGAAACCCTCTAAGTTTTTTCATTTCCTTTTGCCTTACTGATTTCTTCTGCATGAGTTTTTGTATTTGTTCACCGTCGTCTATCACCCTGACTGCTTCTTCTGCAATATTCTCCGGTATGCCTTTTTGAATTAGTTTGTACTCACACATTTTCCTTGATTCAACCTTTGTCTTCAGGGACGTATTTACATACTTTCTGGCATATTCCCTATCGTCAATATACCCTTGGGTTTTCAGATAGGCCACGGTTTCCTCAATAACAGCGTCGTTATATCCTAAAAACAAAAGCCTCTCCCTTACTTCCCTTTCTGTTCTCAGGGTGCGTGCAACATAGCCAACAATTGACTTTAACGCTCTTCTTTTCTTTATTTTTATCACAAGATCCTCAAAAGAACAGTTTAATGGAACACTGATATCATATAGACAGTGTTCCATTACCTCATCCTCGCTAAAAGTTTCGGTTTCTCCGTTGCTGAAAGTTACAAAATATTTTCCATCGTCATTTTTATTGCATTCGATGACATAAAGTCCGTTTTCATTTTCCACGGCTTGTCTCACCCTTTGGTAGATTTCGGATCAAACGGATTGTCAGGTTCCATCAGAGCGCGCTTCTTTTCCTTTTCCTCTTCAACCAGTTTGCGTATGGCTGTTTCAATTTCCAAAGTTACTTCCGGATTCTCTCTCAAGAAAACCTTTGCATTCTCTCTACCCTGACCGATGCGCTGATCTCCGTATGAGAACCACGAGCCGCTCTTCTTGATAATGTCTTTTTCAACAGCCACGTCCAGTATGCAGCCTTCTTTTGATATGCCTTCTCCATAAATTATGTCAAATTCCGTCTCCTTGAAAGGTGGCGCAACCTTGTTCTTTACCACCTTCACCTTGGTCCTGTTTCCAATTATTTCAGTACCACTCTTGAGTGCCTCCACGCGTCTTACATCAAGCCTTATGGATGAGTAGAACTTCAAAGCTCGTCCTCCTGATGTTGTTTCAGGGTTGCCAAACATAACTCCTACCTTTTCACGAAGCTGGTTAATGAATATTGCAATACATTTTGATTTGTTTATTACGCCGGAAAGCTTTCTGAGAGCTTGGGACATAAGTCTTGCCTGAAGTCCGACATGTGCGTCTCCCATTTCACCGTCTATCTCGGCTTTTGGAACCAGAGCAGCCACCGAGTCTATTACAATTACGTCAATAGCGCCACTTCTTACAAGGGCTTCAGTAATCTCGAGAGCTTGTTCACCTGTATCAGGCTGGGATACTATAAGGTTGTCTATGTCCACCCCAAGAGCTTTTGCATATACAGGATCCAATGCATGCTCAGCATCAATAAATGCGGCATCTCCACCCAGCCTCTGAGCTTCAGCAATAACATGTAGTGCTACAGTTGTCTTGCCGGACGCTTCAGGGCCATATATTTCGACTATCCTGCCTCTTGGCAATCCGCCAACACCCAGCGCCAGGTCCAGACTTAATGCACCAGTGGGGATTACCTCAATATTCATGTGAACATTCTCGCCTAGTCTCATAACAGCGCCTTTGCCGTATTGTCTGTCTATTTGCGCAATAGCATTTTCCAATGCTTTTCTTCTTTCGGCTACCTTCTTCTCATCTACCTTTTTGTCATCCATGTCATTTATCCCCTCATAGTCTTTTATTCGAACATAGGTTCCTCTATATATTATACTTATTAAAGGGAGGTGTCAATATAGGATTAAAGCTTCGGGAAATATCCGCCAATATTTCCCGAAGCTTTTTCTTTTACAAAAACTTGGTGGTATTCCTTATTTTTCTATTCTCAATCCCTCAAGTATGTTCTTTTTCTTCAACTTGTTCATGGAGTATGTCATTGTGGCAAACACAACCACAAACACCATTATCACCGTTATGCACATGCTGGTTGCAGGAATGTAGAACCTTACATCCACTCCCTGAAGCATGCTTTTATATATCAGGTATGTTATTCCAACAGCTACAGGCAAGCCGTATATGAGGGCCTTGAGTCCATAAAAGACACTCTCAAAGCTGACCATTTTTCTAAAACCTTTGGATGTCATGCCTACCGAACGGAGCATGGCAAACTCTCTCGTACGCAGCTCCATATTGGTTGATATGGTGTTGAATACATTGGCAACGGTAATTAGGGATATGAGGATTATAAATCCATAGGCAAACACATTTATTATCGTCACTATGTTTCTCGTATTAGCCAGTATTTCAGCATGGTTGGACAATTTGGATGTGCTTAGCCCTTCTTCCAGCAGTATTTCCGCAATCTCCTCGGCCGCCTTGAAAGGATTGTCTGACGTAAAATACATGGTCAGGTTAGTATCCCACATATCCTTATATTCAGCAAACACGCTGTCTTTTATGGATTGAGGAATCATTACCGTTATGGAGTTGTAGTCGCTGTAATGTCTTATACCTATAGGGGTATCAGAAACATATTTTCCTATAGCCAGTTTGACAGGCTCATACCCTTGCTCATTGTCTATTGTCACATCAATTTCTTTCACAACCTCTTGCTTTAGGATGTTTTGGTCTATCATCCTCTCCTGGGTATAGTCAAAATAATGCTGACGATCCACGACAAGACAGCGAGGGTTTTCTTCATCGAAATACAGGGCCTGGTTTTCACCAATTTCCTTCAGGAATTCCTTGAAGGTAACATCATCCAAATAATACAGGCTTATAAATATGTCCAGATTGTCCCCATCAGACAGAAATCCATGACTTTTTATGAGATTATAGTAATCGTCATCAACCTTGCTCTTTGGCAGGGTTAATCTAGCATACATGTTGTTAATCACACTGGACTTTTTGATGCTGCCAAGTCTTGTTATTCTTTCATACACGGCTTGTGTTTTCTCATCAAACTTGTCATTTAACCCTGTTCTGTAGGACAAGTCGTAATTCAGATTCTGGTATACTGTTGTCACGCTGTCAATCATGTAGCTTGACAAAGACGAGGCTGATATGAAAAGAACTATGCTGACAAAGAGCGATATGACAGTGGAACGGTATCTTTTTTTGTTTCTCTTGATGTTCTTTAGGGCAAGATCCCCTTCAATACCGAAAACTTTCCTTGTTATTCTCCAGGTCTTTACATTCCTCGGCTTCATCTTTATATCCGCCACCTGACGAATAGCGTCCATTGCAGATAACCTTGCACAGCGTCTTGCAGGAATGTAGGCGGATAAAAGAATGGTGATAATACCTGCAACGGCTGCTACAGCAATCGATGCCACTGAAACGCTCAGAGTAAAACGTACAGTGCTGTTTGCACTGGCAATGGACTTGAAGGTATCTTCCAGAAGATTTAGAGTAACTCCAATTCCAAGAATACCTGCCAGAATGCCTAGGGGTATGCCGATAACGCTTATGTATAAAGCTTCATAAAATACAGATGCCTTGAGCTGTTTTTTAGTAGCACCAGCACCGGACAGAAGTCCATACTGTCTCGTTCTTTCACTAACTGATATTGAGAAAGAGTTGTATATGAGAGAGATGGAGCATGTCATGATAAGCACAAGCAAGATTGAGCCAATACTGTAAAGAACTGCATTCAGGTTGCCTATGGAGCTCACTCCCATGAACCGGAGCAGCTCGCCATGATAGCCAAAATCTCCTTCAAGCTTTAAATCTCCAACCACTTCATATACTTTTGATGGTTTTTTGACCTTGAAAAACAAATCAAATTCATTGTCTGTCAGACTCGGGTTGTCATTGTACGTTATGACGGTGTATCCCGGAGAAACATACCTCTCAAAGCCAGGACGTTCACAGATACCGACAACAGTATAAGTCTTTGCAGTAAAGACATCCAGGTATTCTTGTTCCTCCAAATCCTCCAGTTTTATATACGGATTGGACTGAGTAAGTCTGTATCCGTCATGTGTCATTCTGTGACCTATGTCCAGGGTAATCCTGTCCCCTACAGCAAACTTGACACCCCCATTGGTGTATATATGACTGGGAATTACAATTTCACTTTCGTTTTCGGGAAGACGACCTTCAATAACTTTTAACGGAAACGATTTAAAGGTGTCCTCGGTGAAGGATACAAGAAACAGATAGGGCTTGTATTCATTCAGCCCACCGTCCAGATATGCATATCCAATATTGCACATCACAGAGTAGCTGTCCACATCGCTGCTTTCTTTAACTTTGCTCAGATCGCTTTGTGGTGCACTATATATTCCAACATGCCAGTCGCCATCCTGTTCAATTATCAGATTAATCATATATGACTGCAAGCTGGATATAAATGTGGTAACCGCAGTTATCATTGAAAGGGACAGTATGACACCTATTATCGTAACAAGCGTCCTGGTCCTGTTCTTTTTTAAACCTTGAAGAGTAATGCGTTTTACAACATTCATTTTTCAACACCCCGCACAATCCTCTCATCGCTTACGATGCGGCCGTCTTCAATGCTGATTATTCTGTCTGCCTGCAGCGCAATACGCTCATCGTGAGTAATTATAATCAGGGTTTGATTATATGTTTTATTGTAGTATTGCAAAAGTTCAATTATTTCCGCTGAATTTTTGCTGTCAAGGTTTCCTGTTGGTTCGTCGGCCAGGACAAGTGCCGGGTTGTTTATCAGCGCCCGACCTATGGACACCCTTTGCTGTTGGCCACCGGACAACTGGTTTGGCAGGTGTCTGGTACGGTCGGATAAGTTAAGTGTACTGAGCAAATTGTTCAAATGGTTTCTGTCTTCCTTCCTTCCGTCAAGCAGAAGGGGCAGTAGTATGTTCTCTTCTACATTTAGAACTGGTATCAGGTTGTAGAACTGATATACAAGTCCTATGTTTCTTCTTCTAAATATCGCCAGATTGTTTTCATTTAGGCTAAATACATCTGTGTTGTTGATGTACACTTTGCCTGATGTGGGATTATCCACACCTCCAATTATATGAAGAAGCGTGGATTTTCCTGATCCTGAAGGGCCAACCACAGCAATAAACTCTCCCTTTTCAACTGACAAGGAGACTTTGTCAAGAGCCTTTACCGCTGTGTTCCCTTTACCATATATCTTTGTAACATTTTCAACTTTTAAAATCACCATAATGCACCTCTTTTTGATTTATTTGCTGGGTACATTTTATTGCACTTAAGTGACAGTTGAATGACAGCAATTATTACAATTTTGTCACACAACGGTTTTATACAGACGTATCATGAATTTGCACCCCTTGTTCTTTTGGCTTTCTACTATTATGTTTCCGTGCTGCGCGTTTATTATGCTTTTTGCCATTGCAAGACCGATGCCTGTGCTTTCAGCAGAAGCATTTTCTCCACGGTAAAACCTGGTAAAGATATGCGGCAAATCCTTTTTGGATATTCCCGCTCCGTTATCCTTGATTGTCAGCTCATGGTACAAAGGATTATCCGAGTAATCTATTTCAATCCTTCCCTTTTGCGGAGTGTGCTCAATACAGTTCTTTAATATGTTTATTACCGCTTCACAAGTCCAGTTAAAATCACATTTTAATTTATCCTCGGAAGCAAACTGCGTGACCAATTCAATCTCTTTCGACTCCATGGGTGCAATAAGTGCAGATTTTGCTTTCTCAACTAAATCAGACACATAAATGTCCATTTTCTTCATTGTAACAACCCCTGCATCCAATCGGGACATTTTCAGCAAGGTTGATACAAGCCAGTCGATTCTTTCCAACTGAACAATTATCTGTGAAACAAACTCTTTTCTTTTATCTTGAGGCAGGTCCGGGTCATTTAGTATCTCACACATAATAATCATCGATGTAAGAGGTGTTTTCAATTGATGAGATATATCTGCCAGCGACTGGGACAAATACAATTTTTCTTGTTGCAATCTTTGGTTGTACTCAGTAAGTTTTTCGGTAACCTTGTAAATCTCGTTTTTCAGGATGCTCAGCTCGCCTTCCTTATTGTCCCTTACATCCAATCTAAACTCACCATTGCTAATTCGGTTAATATACATTACCAGCTCTTTTATTTTGCGGTATCTGAGAAATGTAAATCCAAAAAACAGGGCATTAAGGATAATTGTAACTATAAGAACCATCCATCCAGCTACAGCATTCATGAGTGAAGAGATTAATACAAAAACCAGGCAGACAAGTAATTGGATGATCATAAACTTCTTAATCTCGGGATTTCTCAGCATCATTCTATAATATACCCTCTTCCTCGGACCGTTTTGATTATTTGAGGATTCTGAGGATCGTCCTCTATTTTTTCTCTCAGCCTTTTTATATACACTGTCAATGTATTATCATTGACAAAGTCTCCCGAGATATCCCATATGCTCTCAAGCAGATTATTTCTGGTCATTACCATGCCTTCATTGGTTATGAGTTTCAAAAGAAGCTTGTACTCCTGTGCAGTGAGAAAAACCTCTTTTCCATTTTTGTAAACTGCACCGCGATTCAGGTCCACAACAACATTGCCATACTTTTTAATATTGTCAACAGTATCCTTTACTCCGCGTCTCCTCAGCACACTGTTGATGCGGGACATGAGCTCCCTTAGACGAAAGGGCTTGGTTACATAATCATCCGCACCAATGTCAAGCCCCATCACCACACTGGCTTCATCGTCTCTTGCAGTAAGAAAAATAATTCCGGTATTCCACTTTTCCTTTATAGCCTTGCAGACCTCATAACCTGCACCATCAGGTAAAGTAATGTCAATTAGTGCAATGTCATATTCAATGCCCTTTATTTCCTCCAGTGCCGTCATTACATTTCTGCATACTTTTACATCAAACTGTTTTTCAAGAGCGTATGAAAGACCCAGTGCAATGGTTTCATCATCTTCAACTAGCAACAACTTCTGTTTGTCCATGGTCTCACCTGCCTGCCAACATGATAAGCGATAAGATTATACTATTGTTGCCGTGAATAATCAATTTGGTCTGAGCAAAATGAAGACTAAAAGTTAGATGTGTCTAACTTTTTACAATTATTAATTTTTCGGAATTGCATTGACAGTATATAAAGCGCATGGTAATATTCCAAATCAGTTAGCATATGCTAACTAGAATATGGAGATGATAGCGTGACAGACTTTGTAAGAACCAAAGCCAAAGCAATTACAATAATTTTACTTATCGTTTTATCCCTCATATCTTTAAGCATTGGAGCCAAAAGCTTTATGTGGTCTGGCGTTCTGAAAGGAGAAGCCAATCACCTGCAAACCTTGTTTATAAGCAGATTGCCCCGACTGTTGAGCATATTGATAACCGGCGCGGGACTTAGCATATCAGGCCTGCTCATGCAGACCATAACCGGAAATAAGTTTGTATCACCTACAACTGCCGGCACCATGGACTGGTGCAGGCTTGGAGTCCTGGTAGCAATCCTTCTTGCAGGAGAGCAATCAAAATTGCTAAGAATTCTGGTGGCTTTTATTATTGCTTTTTTGGGCAATCTCATATTTATAAGTATTACTCAAAGAGTGCAGTATAAAAGTGCGGTTATGGTCCCTCTGATAGGTCTAATGCTGGGAAGTGTTGTAAGCTCCCTTACCACCTTTATTTCCTACATGTATAACATAATCCAGAATGTTTCATCATGGCTCCAGGGAAACTTCTCGCTGGTTATTAAGGGGAGGTACGAACTCCTTTACATAGGAATGCCAATGGTGGTAATAGCATATCTGTTTGCGGGCAGATTTACCATAGCAGGCATGGGTGAAAGCATTGCAACAAACCTTGGACTGGATTACAAAAAGACAGTGCTTCTGGGGCTGTTAATAGTCTCCTTTCTTACAACGACAATTGTAGTAACCATTGGAAGCATTGCTTTTGTTGGCCTGATAATCCCCAACATTGTTTCCCTTTATAAAGGTGATAATTTGAGAAATTGCCTTTTTGACACAGCAGCCTTGGGAGCCTTGTTTTTGCTTGTATGCGACATAATTGGTCGTGTGGTCATCTACCCCTATGAAGTATCCATAAGCGTGGTAGTCAGTATTTTGGGCAGCATTATCTTCTTGATATTAATATTTGCCAGGAAAGGAAAGACGATCAAAAATGCCTAGGTATGCCATGGAAGCAGTAAAAAAACATAAGAAAACAATTACAATAGCAGCGTTTTTTACATTTGTGCTTGTCTTGACTGGCGGCTTGTTTTTGTTCCAAGGTTTAACCATAAAGAATGCGTATTTCTTCTTTCCCAGGCGCCTTGTCAAGATAGCGGCGGTTTTGCTGGTGGGATACTGTGTAAGCTATTCATCGGTAACCTTCCAAACAATAACCAACAACAGGCTGCTGACACCATCAATTATGGGCTTTGATGCTTTGTACATGTTTATACAAACAGTTATTGTCATGTTTTCAGGTCAAAAGAAAATTGCCATGATGAGCGGGTACACAAATTTCTTTATCTCTGTAATCGTTATGATTATTTGCTCGTTTGGCTTGTTTCTAATATTGTTCCGGGGAAGAGAGAAAAACATTTACTTTCTTCTCCTTACCGGCACAGTAATTGGCTCTTTGTTTGGCGGCTTGTCATCTTTTGTGCAGGTTCTATTGGATCCTCATGAATTCTCCATACTGCAAAACAAGATGTTTGCAAGCTTTAACAACATAAACCAGAATTTGCTCCAAGTAAGCGCTGTACTGGTTGTTGTGACTATGCTTCTGACAGTCAGGGATAACCCCTACCTGGATGTCGTTTCACTAGGTCAAGAGCATGCGGTCAACTTGGGAGTAAATTATCGCAGGGTGGTACTTAAGAATTTGATGATCACAGCAGTACTGGTTTCCGTATCAACAGCTCTTGTAGGACCAATTACCTTTTTGGGAATACTTGTTGTCAGCATCACCAGAAAGGTAACCACAACATACAAGCATACAGCAAGAATTGCAATGGCGTTTCTGACAAGTGCAACTCTTTTGGTTTCCGCCATGTATCTTGCTGAAAGAGTTTTCAAGTTCAGCGCTCCGATTAGCGTCCTTATTAATTTTGCAGGTGGAATTTACTTTATTTACTTAATATTGAAGGAGAGAAAAGCATGATTAGGTCTGAGAATTTAGTTAAATCATACGGTGAAAAGGTTGTTTTGGACAATGTAAGTCTCAACCTTCCAAAAGGAAAGATGATTGCATTTATAGGTGCAAATGGTGCTGGAAAAAGCACTTTGATTTCACTTATGAGCCGTATTGTTCCAAAAACAGAAGGATGTGTTTATATTGACAACATGGAACTCCAGCAATGGAATAATAACGAGCTGGCCAAACGAATCTCCATATTGAAGCAGTCAAACCACCTAAATATCAGACTGACAGTAAAAGAGCTCATAAGTTTTGGAAGGTTCCCATATTCAAAAGGTCGTTTGACAAAGAAAGACAACGAGATAATTAACCAGGCAATTTCTTTCTTGGGTTTGGAGAATATCCAGCACCGCTATATCGACGAACTTAGCGGAGGGCAAAGACAAATGGCATACATAGCTATGATAATTGCCCAGGACACGGAGTATGTTTTCCTTGATGAGCCGCTTAACAACCTGGATATGAGACACTCGGTACAAATAATGAAAGGGCTGCGCAAGCTTGTTGACGAGATGAACAAGACCATCATGGTTGTAATCCATGACATAAACTTCATCGCATATTACTCAGACTACATAATAGCCATGAAGGACGGCAAGGT
>LSQX01292503.1_pt1 | contig 11838 bp, 12 predicted proteins | sample 654561 | NCBI WGS metagenome assembly LSQX01 (sample SAMN04489861, study PRJNA283612) | anaerobic digester metagenome | isolation source: 4 biogas reactors fed with cattle manure at either 37C or 55C with and... | place: Denmark: Kongens Lyngby | collected 2014 | reverse complement strand
ATATTATATAATTAGGGGATTACTAATTAAATTAGTGTTTTAAGTAATTGATCTGTATTTAGTAACTAGTAGATAAGGAAAAAAGGTTGGGGGAGGGTTACACAATTTTTAGGAAAAATTGTTTTTTAAACCTAAAAAATGAGGCATTATGAATTTAACTAATAAACAATATATAGATGCATTATTAGAAACAGACCTTAGTGTTTACACAAACCTTAAAAATTTATTTAATATGCTGCAAATATACGAAAAAGAAGATTTTAAGGTTGCCCACGCTTTAAATAAGATTGTAAAAAAATACAGTGCTAAGGGAAGTTTGGGTAAAGAAAACATTGCTTTGTTTTACCAATTATACAAAGAAAGTTATTTATTTGATGCCCCATATGAGTTTGAAAGTTATTTAATGTATGTAGAGTGGGATAGAGAGCCAAGTAAAAGATTTTACCTACCAAGAAGAAAGCAACTTAAACAAGTTGTTGACGCCCTACAACTTTTAGAAGATGATGAATTAGATTTACTATCTATTAGTATGCCACCTGGTGTGGGAAAAACGACCATCGGATGTTTTTTCCTAAGTTGGATTATGGGGAGACACCCCGACGAGTGTAACTTAGCAAGTGCTCATGGGGATAAACTAACTAGGGGTTTTTATGACCAAGTAAATGTAATTATAACTGACCCAGAATATAATTATAAAGATGTATTCCCCAATGTTGTTTTAGAAAGTGTAAACAGTAAGGATCAGTTTATAAACCTAAATAAGCCAAAACGTTATAAAACGTTAACTTGTCGTAGTATAGATGGAACAATTACGGGGGCAACTCGTTGTGAACGTTACCTCTATTGTGATGACTTAGTAAGTGGCATTGAAGAAGCGTGGAATCGTGACCGTCTAGATAAGTTATGGGAAAAGTACACAAATGACCTTAAATCAAGGAAGAAAAAGCGTTGCAAGGAAATACATATCGCAACTAGATGGTCAGTTCACGACGTCATCGGCAGGTTAGAAAGAATTTATGATGGTAATCCTAGAGCAAAATTTATAGTTATGCCTGCCCTTGACGTAAATGGAGAAAGTAACTTTGACTACTTATATGATGTTGGTTTTAGCACTGCTAACTATAATGATATAAGGAACTCAATGGACGATGTTAGTTGGCGTAGTTTATATATGAATGAGCCCATTGAAAGGGATGGGTTACTATTTCCCGAAGACAGCCTTAATTATTACAATGGTGTTCTTCCTGGCGAACCCGATAGAATTATTTTCTTTTGTGACGTTGCTTGGGGTGGTGGGGACTACCTAAGTATGCCTTTTGGGTATATATATGGAAAAGATGTTTATATACCTGATGTTGTATTTCACAAGGGCACAAAGGACATAACAAGACCTATTGTTGTAGGTAAAATACTAAAGCATAAACCACACGCAGGTAGGTTTGAAGCCAACAATGGTGGTGATGAGTACGCAGATTGGGTTGACGAAATTTTAAAAAAGCAACACAACTATAAAATGAACATAACACATCGTAAAGCACCAACAACGAAAAGTAAACTAGCAAGAATAATACAAGCACAACCAGAAATATCCAAATGTTACTTTTTAGATAAAAAACATAGAAGTGCTGAGTATAATGAATTTATGAAAAATATAACAGGGTTTTCTGTTAGTACAAAAAATAGAAATGACGATGGTCCTGATAGTATGGCTGGCTTAGTTAATTTTGTTGACAAAAGTACAACAAATGTTTCAGTTATATTTAGACCATTTTAGGGGTGAAAAACATGGGCTTTTTTGGAAGGAAAAGGATTTATTACACAGTACCTCAAGGACTGCTGTCAAATGAAACACTTAAAGAAATTTTAGAAAATTGCTTTTTAATTCATAACAAGAATAGGGAAGAAATTGAATACCTTTATAATTTCTATAAAGGCAAGCAAGACATTTTAAATAGGTCCAATAAGGTTGTTCGTCCAGAAATTGATGAGCGTATTGTTGAAAACTATGCTAAATACATAACAAAGTTTAAAAGTGGGTTTATTTGGGGCGAGCCTATTCAATTAATTAAAAATAGCAATGGACAAGCCAAACTAACAGATGAAGAAAGAAAACAAAGCGAAGAAATCAAAGACAAGCAAGTAATTATTCTTAACGAATACTTTGAAGAATGTGGTAAGCACAAAAAGGATAAAGAGTGTGCTATGTGGGTACTAACTTGCGGTTTAGGCTATATGTGTATCTTGCCTAATAAAGAAGTTAATGCTAGGGTTCCTTTTAACTTATATGTTTTAGACCCTAGACAAACATTTATTGTTTATAGTAATGACTTTACCAAAGAGCCTGTAATGGCTGTAACATACTATACAAAGGTTGTTGATAGTAGAAATGTGGACATTGTATTAACAATTTACACCAAGCAATTTAATTATGAGTTAACTTTAAACGAAAGATTTACTGACATAAAAGACGTTATTGCAACACCTAACGTATTAGGAGAGATACCTATTGTTGAGTTTAATTACGATGAAGTGTTGCAAGGTTGTTATGAACACGTAATACCACTACTTAACGCTATTAACCTTGTTAGTAGTGATAGACTTAATGACGTTGAACAAGCAGTTCAGTGGTTTATGAAATTTATTAACGTTGATATTGATGAAGAGCAATATGACAAGTTTAAGCGTATGGGTGTTATTGTTGTTCAACAACATGAGCAAGGTGCGGTGCCCGTAGTAGATAGTGTGGTTAACACCTTAGACCAAGCACAGATACAAGTATATAAAAAAGACATGGTTAGAACCTTGTTTATTTTATGTAACATACCAGAACGCAACGCAGACCCCGGTGATAACACTGGTCAAGCCCTTATTGTTGGTCAAGGTTGGGCGGATGCAGAGGGCAACGCTAAGGATGTTGAGGCAGAGCAAAGCATTGCCCAAAAACAACTTTTAAGGCTTGCTATTAAAATTTGTAAAGGCATTAATGGGGTTCCTGAAGAAGTTAAAAAGGCTTACGTTGAGGACATTGACATTAAATTTACTAGAAATCGCTCAGACAACTTGTTAATTAAAACACAAGCGTTGCAAACCATGTTACGTAGTGGTGTTCACCCATTATTAGCATTTAAAATTTGTGGTTTATTCAGTGACCCACAAAAAGCATATGAATTAAGTAAACCAATACTTGAGTTGGTTAAAGTTGAAAATAAAAAATCGCAAGGTATAGATAAAATCGACCCTACAACAAATGAAAACAATTTAGCACAACAATTAAAGAAAGAAAACGAATAACTTATTTAGGTATTACCCGTAACAACGGTAATATATATTTAAAAATTCACCAAAAAACATGAGGACAAGACCTCGTATAAAAAATGTATTAGAAAGGGAATAAAGATGAAAAGAAAAGATTTAGAGGACTTAGGTCTAACAAAGGAACAAGTTGATGCCATCATGAAGGCTCATGGAGAGGACATTAATACCATTAAAACAGAAAGGGAACAACTTGAACAAGAAAGAAACAAGTTTAAAGCCGATCTGGAGAAGGTAGTTTCTGAAAAGAGCCAACTTGAAAATGAGTACAACAGTTTCAAAAATTCAAAAATGACGGAAGAAGAAAAACAGCAAGCCCTATTAAAAAAGCAACAAGAGGAACAAGAAAAAATCCTCAAAGACGCTAAGGAGGCTCAAGCAAAGTATGACCGTCTATACAAAGAAACAAAGGTTAAAGGTGTGCTGATCAGTAAAGGTCTACAAGAAGAAGTCGCTAATAAATTTGTTGCAAGACTTTTAGGGGAAACTGAAGAAGAAAGCATTAAAAATGCAACAGAATTTGCGGACTTACTAGAAGCACAACGTAAAGAGGCTGCAACAAAAGCGGTTGAAGAAGCGTTAAAAGGGACACCTAACCCTAAACAAAAACAAGAAGGCGGAGACCCACAACCATATGTCCCGCCAAAAGTATTTTAATTAAAAATAATAAGGAGTTGAAATTAAATTGGCAAGACTTACTTCATTAAGCGTATTACTTGAGGATGGCGGAAAAGCGTTTTTGCGGGAGTTATACGGCAAAGTTATTCAAAATGTTGAAAAATCAACATTAAGTTCATTATTTAAAAACAGAGATTTAAGTGGCGACCCAGAGTCTGGTTCCGTTGAAGTAAATCGTTATCAAAACGCAAAATCAAAAACATATGGAACTGCAAGATATTTAGGTAAAGGCGACGGTGTAACAAGAAAACCTATCACTGTTACTATTGATGTTGACAGAGAAATCGTTGAAGAAATTGAAAACAAGGACATTAAACTTGATGGACTTGATGGTTTATTAAATCGTAGAAGCCTTAACCATATTCGTTCGATGGTACGTGAATTAGAAAAAGCATTTTGGTTTAAAACCGCTGTTGAGGCAGAAGTAGAATTCCAACCAAGTGCCTCTGGTTTAACTATTGCACAAGAAATTGAAGAACAAATTGTAGCACTAGAAAAAACACAAAATGACTACGTTGATGGTGTTGACCGCAACATAATGGCATTAGTATTAGATACTGATACATATAGTTCACTTCGTAATTACCTTGATACTACTGTAAACAATGCTAATATTAGCACTGCAAATGAAACATTTGGTATCTTTCATGGTGTTAGAACTTATAGTTCCGTTTACCTACCAAAAGGTGTTAAAGGCTTACTATTTGTTGAAGGTATGACCGCACAACCAGTTATAGCAAATCCATATGTTGGTGAGCGTATTGGTTTAAGCGAAGCATACGCAGTGTCTTTATTCTACCATTATGGAACAGGAGTTGTAACACCTGACCTAATCAGTGCTTACAAACGACAATTAGCAAAACCAGTTATTGCATTATCCAGCTCAACTTTAACAGTTACTGCTGTTACCGACGCTACTGAATATGATGTATATGCAGGTTTAGCAAAAATCGCAACAATTAAACCAGTTGCGGGGGCAATTACTGCGGACTTAACTGACTACATTGAAGAACCGGGCCAATACGCTATTACTGTTGTTGCTAAGAATCCACAAGAAGCCTATCAAGCAAGTGCTAAATCAGACGCACAAACATACACAGTATCAGCAGGCAGCTAGAGGTGAAATAAATGACTCAACTTGAAAGATTAAAATTGCGATTATCTAGTGAGTTGGCAAAAAGTGATGACTCCCAAGATGCCTTGTTAGAGGAATTACTACTTGTAGCCGAACAAGATATTTTAAATAAAAGATATCCATTTGGAACAACTATTACATACTTAGATGAAAATGGAAATTTACAAACTAAGTGTGCAGAACTAGAGGAACGTTATAAAGGTCTTCAGGTTGAACTCGCACTTGTCAAATACAATATGCAAGGTGTGGAGGGGCAGACTTCACACGCAGAGAATGGTGTAACGAGGGCATATAAATCTTATGACGCCCTCCTTCACCAAGTTATGCCAAAAGCAAAGGCACTTTATTAGGGTCGGTACTATGAGAGATTGCGTGAAAAACAAACAAACCATATATTGGTCAAGGTTTGTTGATGTTGAACCTAAATTAAAAGATGGTGTTGCAACAGGCTCTTATATAAAGGTTTATAGTGACCCAATAGAAATTAAAGTTAACATTGCTTCTGTTGTATCCCGTAATGGTGTTTATACTAATGAGCAATATGGTGCAAAATTCAAACACGATAAATTAATTACTACATCAAAGGATTTAGGTATAAAAACAGAAGATAAGTTTTGGGTTGGTATTCCAACAACCTCGGATGCAAATTATGTTGTAAGTGGTATTTACCCATCTAAAAACGTTATTGTTATAGGACTAAATATGGTGGTATAAATGCGTTATAGAGGTCCACTACCGAAAGAAATTAGAAATGATTATAGAAGACTCGAAAAAATGATTGAGGATGCTTTAAATTACATTAAGTTTGTCAGGGGTAAAAATAAGCGTCTTTGGCAATTAGCGGAAGTTGCGGAGTCATACTTACGGTGGCTAGTTCCTGTTGATAGTGGCGAATTAGTTAATTCCATAGAATTAAAACCAGAATATGAACTTCACGGAAGATATAATTATCTAGTTTCTATCACTATAACATTAAACACACCCTATGCAAAATTTGTTGAGTTTGGGACTGGGGTTATAGGACAAAATAACCCACACAAAGAAGCAGATAATGTTGGTTGGGATTACGATATAAACGATCATGGTGAAAAGGGCTGGGTGTATTATAATAAGAATGTTGGAAGCTTTTTTTGGACAAAGGGTGAAGAACCTTCCGCCTTTTTATATAAGACGTTTTTAATGCTAGAATCTATGATTGGTAGTACTGTAACAAACAAAAAATGGTATGGGTTAGAGTTTGATGTTGATGAAAACACAAACCCATATATACGTATTTATAAGGAGTAGTTATATGATAGATGTTGAACAACTGGTATTTACATACTTATATAATAAAGTAAATCAATCATATGACAACGTTATTATGCTAAGTGAATATGTTAGAGTACCACCAACATTTCCTTGTGTTCAAGTCCAACAAATATCTTCGGTAACGCACATACCATCACAGGATAGCAATAATAGGGAAAATAACGTTGTAGTTGGTTTTCAAGTGGATGTTTATACCAAAGGCGACAATAAAAAAGAAGATTGCAAAAATATTATTAATGTTATTGATGAGGAATTTTTACGTTTGGGTTTCTCTAGAAAACTTTTAACACAAATATCAAACGTAGAAGATGATAGTATTTATAGAATAACTGCAAGATATGCAGGTATTGTAAGTAAAGAATATATTGTCTATACCAACTAAAAAGGAGTTGAAAATAAAATGGCTATTGATTTAATTTCCGCAGGAGTAAAGTTATACTATGGTGTTGAGACAACAAAAGGAACAAGACCTACGTCTACTTCTGGTTACACACCCCTTTTAGGTTTAAAAGAAATTCCTGAAATGAACCCAGAACCAGAAACTATTGAAGCAACAACCCTAGATAATAGTACATATAAAACTTATGTAGAGGGTTTAAAAGATTTAGGTGGTTCTTTAGGTTTCACTTTTAATTTAACACAAGAATTTGTTACTGCGTGGGAAGCGTTAATTACTGCAAGTGCCACCGGTGAAGCATCACAACTTAGTACGTGGTTTGTTATTATTATCCCGGGGATTAAGAAAGCATTGTATTTTACAGGAAAACCATCAGCGCTTGGTTTACCTTCAATTAGTGTTAATTCATTACTTGAAATTACTGCTTACATTGTGCCTACGGGCGAACCACAATGGTTAACAAAACCAACTGAACCTGAACCTGAACAAACTTAATAATTATTAACGTAAAAGGAGAATATTATGTTTAAACTAAATGGAAAAGAATATAAAGATATTGAAATTACCTATAATGTAGTAGCGGACTTAGAAGAAAGAGGCATTGATTTACAAGACTTCGGTAAGGGCAAGGCACTTTCAACCATTCGTGCTATTATTGCTGTTGCTTTTAATGGTAACATTGAAGTAGCAGGACATGAAATCAACCAACACCTTTTAAACGGTGGCAAATTTGAAGATTTAGTTCAAATTGTACAAAAGGCGGTTGAAACGAGCGGTTTTTTTCAGGCACTCAGCAAGATGTCGTAGAAGAAAATTACAGCAAGAATACACAAGGCGGGAAAGAAGAAAAGTCCGTAAAGGAATTTATAATAAATAATGTTCTCCCAGAAGCATTAAGATTAGGGGTTAGTTACCAGGACTTTTGGGAACTAACCCCTAAAAAATTACTTGCGTTCAAAAAAGCCTACGAACTTAAACTACAAGATAAAAATAGGGAACTATGGTTGCAAGGGGCATACAACTACCAAGCGATGTTGTGTGTGGCACCGGTATTACACGCATTTGCTAAAAAAGGGGTAAAACCTATACCGTACCCAAAAGAGCCCCTGCCGCTTAACATAGAACTTGAAGAGAAGGATAAGGAACTTAAAGCAGAACATGAACGTATGAAAGCCCTTATATTCTTTCAGAATTGGGCTAGAGCAAATCAAAAAAGTGGGAAGTAGGTGATTTAATGGCAGAGGAACATAGCACTAATGTGTTTGATGGTGTGGCACGAAACGCTGACAATGCTACAAAAGCACTGAATAACTTGTCAGGTGCTTTGGTTAATTTAGGCAAAGTTTCAAACGCATTAGGTAACCTTGATAGCCTAAGTAAGGGAGTCACTAGTATTGCAAATGCCTTAGGGGCATTTAGGGAGTTACCACTAATTGGTAAAACATTAGAAAACATAGATTTTGGTAGTTTCCACACGCAACTTAAAAACCTTGCTACTGCTTTTGAACCGCTTAGGGGTTTCAGAACTCAGGCGGGAAGTGTAATTATTGCACTTACCTCTTTAGGTGAAGCAGTAGACCAAGTAAATAACACGCCTTTAGATACTCTAAAGGGTAATATTAAAGAATTAAAAAAGGCATTAGGACAACTTAACTCTGTTAAGCCTACCATTGGTAGCACAATGCAAGCCTTAAAACAATTACCTGATATTGTAAGTGATTTAGACGCGCTTAATGTGGTAGGTGCAAGGGGTTTTACGGGCTTTGAAACATTTACTGCAAATATAGGGCAACTTTCAAATGCCTTTAACCAATTAAACTCAGTAAAATCTTCTATTGGTTCTACTTTAGGTCAATTAGATAGATTTTATGACACAACTGCTAAACTAAATAAAGTAGACATCGCAGGGTTTAAAAAATTAGTTAGTGGTATTAAAAGGGCTATAAACCCATTAGGCTCTATACCTAAAACAAATTTAGGCACTATTGCAGGACAATTAAATAACTTTATAAAGACCCTTATGGGTGTAGCAAATGTTTCCAAAGAAGATATTTCAAAATTAAACGATTTTGGAATAGGTGTTATGGATGCCTTGCAACCATTAACCAACATTAAAAATATAGGTGTTGGTAATATAGGGTCTCAAATAAATAGATTACTTGATGCCTTTACAAATTTAGCAGCGTTTGACTTAGATTCAATAACGCCTGCCAGAGACGCCTTGTTACAAATACTTGGTATATTTAATCAAATAAGTTTTCCAGATAAAACATCTTTTGAAGGACTTACGAATTTAATACGTAATCTTGTTAAATTACCTAAGGCATTAATGGCTTTTAATGATTTGCCACAAGAGCAATTAGACGCATTTATTGTTAGAATTAATAATTTTGCAAATGCTTTAGCACCACTGCAACAACAATTATTTCCAATAATTACATTATTAGGTAGACTTTCCCCTAAATTAGATTTATCTACAAATGCTCTTGAAAGGGCGACTAAAGGTGCTTCAAAATTCAGTAAGGGAATGAATATACTTAAAAAGATAATTGGTGGTGGGGGAATTGTTTACCTTGTACGCAGGTTATCTAAAATATTTGGTAATGCTTTTAAAGAAAGTACTGACTATGTTGAATCTTTAAACTTATTCGCTGTTGCTACAGGTAGTTTCCACGAAGATGCACAAAAGGTGATTGATGGCTGGAGTGAAATACTTGGTATTGACCCAAAACAAGCGATGGAAAAGTGGGGGGAATTTAACCTACTAATTAAAGGTTTTGGTGATACTTCACAAGAGTGGATTGATGCTTCCAGTAATATGTCTAAAAACCTTACACAGTTAGGTTATGACTTAGCATCCTTATATAACGTAGATATTGATGTTGCCTTTACCAAATTACAAAGTGGTATGAGCGGTATGTCAAGACCATTGCGTGAGTGGGGTATTGATATTAGCGAAACAGCCTTAAAACAGTTTGCCTTTGAAAAAGGTATTACTAAATCTGTTGAAAGTATGACACAAGCCGAAAAGGTACAATTACGTTATGCGTTAATAATGCAAAAAACTGCTTCGGCACAAGGAGATTTGGCAAAGACATTACAATCCCCTGGAAACCAATTAAGAATATTAAGACAACTATTTACACAATTAAAAAGGGCGATGGGGGACTTTATAGCACCTATTGTTCAATCCTTCATACCGGCGGTTGGAGCCTTTACTAAGTTATTAATTGAAATGTTTAATACCTTAGCAGAAACACTAAGAACAATCACTGGTTTTAAAAAGCCTGAGGTTAGTGACTTTATTAAGGAAGTGGGGGATAGTGCCTCTAGTTCCGAAGAAGAGATTTATGACCTTACTGACGCTATGTATGGTTTAGTTAGTGGCATTGACAAGTTTAATGTACTATCAAAAGGCGAAAGTAAAAATTATGGTCTAACAGAAATTTTTGAAGGTTTAGCTGATTACGATTATAGTTTACTAGATGGTATAAAAGAACAAATAAGTACCACAATGGACGAACTAAGACCAGTATTTAACATTATTACTAAGGCGATTAAGGGTTTAATACAAGTTGTTAGTAAACTAAAAATTAATTTTAGGGCTTTAGTAAAGACTGTTTCATTATTACTTGGAGTTAAGTTATCCATTTGGTTGTATGGTTTATTAAAGGCATTTATTGCAACTAAAGCAGCCGTATTATCATTTTCTAGTGCTTGTGCGGCTCTAACCAAAGTAGGTTTATTCTTATTAATCTATCAAATCTTTATGCTAATTGATGGTTGGAAAGAGTTTACAACGTGGCAAAAAGTAGTTAGAATTGCTGTCATCGCCTTAACAACTGCTTTTACAGTACTCACTTATTCAATAATGGGTATGGGTGCCGCAATCAAAAAGAAAATACTAGGAACATTTGCTGTGCTAGTATTAAAACAAATGGGTAGTTTAGGTCTTGCGGTTGGTAATTTGACTCTATCTTTTGCTGGCTTATTTGCTTCTATCTATGTTGTTATAAAATTAATAGATAACTGGGGCAACATGAATAGTGTTGAAAAAATTATTGGAGTACTTGGTGCGTTAAGTATTGCAGCCCTTTCTTGTGCTCTTGCTATCGGTGCTTTTCATAGTGCTTGGTCACTTGGGCTAGCCGCTGCTGGAATTGTTGCAGGCATTGTTATGGTTACAAGTGCCATCAATAACGCTCAAAAACGTATAGATAGTATGAAAAATACGCAAGGTGAAACCCTTAGTGTTCCTGTAAATTTTAAAGCAAGCGGTGGTTTTAACCCTGTTGGAAATTTAATGATTACAAATGAACGTGGTATTCCTGAGTGGGTAGGAAGAGCAGGAAATCAATCTGCAGTTGTTAACGATACACAAATGAATAAAATAATGTATCAAGCAGTTAAAGAGGGCGTACAAGACGCTATATTAAATAGTAATAATAAAACAAATATTACCTTTGATTTCAAAGGAACAGATAATAATGCCTTAGCAAGAGCAATTTCTCCGGCATTAGTTATGGAGTTACGTAGGCAGGGCTTTAAAGTACAAAAAGCATAGAAGGCGGTGAATACTAATGGCAGAGAAAATCTTTGCAAACGGTGATAGATTACCAGCAACTACACAGTTACGAATTAGTTGGTCTCTTGGTTACTTGAAATTTCCCTTTGAAGTAAAAACTGATGGTGGTAATTTTTATCTTGTTGAACTACGTGCTGATGGTAGAACTTATATAAATGGCATACCTGTTTATAACTGGGCTGCTGACTATTTTATAGCCCCTTATGATATTTATGACCACAATTATATTGATATCGATACTTCTACTTGGAGTGAAAGTAAACGAACAGTTAGTTATTATTATCCTGACGAATCTAGTTATTATTATGGTGATTTTTATTTATTCTGGGAAGACCTAAGCGCACCATCATCAGGCTACACCATAACATTCAACTCAAACGGTGGAACAACCATCTCTGACATAGAAGAAGCAACCGAACT
>LSQX01402427.1_pt1 | contig 11839 bp, 7 predicted proteins | sample 654561 | NCBI WGS metagenome assembly LSQX01 (sample SAMN04489861, study PRJNA283612) | anaerobic digester metagenome | isolation source: 4 biogas reactors fed with cattle manure at either 37C or 55C with and... | place: Denmark: Kongens Lyngby | collected 2014 | reverse complement strand
GTGCTAGTGGGAAGGGGTGGAATTGGCAGGTGGATATCAGCGCCGGAGAAGTCGTATTGCCAATCAAGGCCGACAGAAATACCGGAAGAAGAAAGCTGGTCCGGTGCAGCTACTTTGTAAAAATACCCGTGGTTGCCGGGTGTTTCGGTTGTACGCCACCAACGAATATCGGTACAGATGTGGGCATCCATACCTTCAACGATATCTTGTTTGGCTCTAAGTTTGAATTTTGCAAACCAATTGTCCCCTTCATGAAATTCAGGGAAACCGCCATTGTCGGCGTTTGAGTTTGCAGCAATTTGGAACTTGATAGCGGTATAGAGATCCTTTTCTTCCTGAGTAAAGGTATCCGGCCAGTCTTTTCTTGGAAAATCCATATTTCCCGTTATATTATTTTTAGAAGCACAGGCCCTATCTATAAACCTATTTCCGATAAAGTTTTCGTTGAAGTCCCAAATGTGGTGGTAAAGGGTTATGTTACCTCGGATATATTCAAGAGTTTCAACATATTCCATATTGCCGGGATCAGAGTTCGCCTTAATGTTATAGGCGGCCGTAGCGGGGCCGGGGGGTAAACCAAACATGGTATGATCGTACATAACCATATAGGCTTGATTACCTGCTAAGAAGTCAGTCTCAGCCCAGAGTCTGACGGTGACATCCTGGTTTTGGAGAATATCCTCACCGGGTTGAAGCGGAGTGAAAACACCCCCGACTTCCCAACCCACTTCAAACCAGACCTTAGCGTTAAGGCCATAGTCCTCGTAGTCATTGGGCTTAGCGGCTACCGAGCCTATAACTAAAAAGTTAAGAGCCATGGCTGCCACAATGAGAAAGCTAAGCAGTTTTTTTGCAATTTTCATCAATATACCTCCTTAAATTAACTCTAAAGCAGAGAGTGATTAGTTTTATGTCACGGCAAGCAGAATTTAGATAGCTTGCCCGGTAACCTGGTTGATTTGGCAGACACCATTTTCACTATCGATAATTATTCCCGCATCGTTCGTGTCAATAGTACCGTCGCCATTGAGGTCTGCCGCTAAGAAAAGGCAGTCATCAGTGCCGACTTGCCAATTAAACAAGGAGTTTTCAAGGTCAACTATTGTTGATGCATCGTTTGCGTCAACAACACCGTCACCGTCCACATCACCAAATATAACAACTGTATAAGTGCGAACAAGATTGTTGCCATAATTGACATTTACCTTTGACCCCGTTCCAAAATATGCGCCGCCGGATTTTTCATAAGAAAGCTCTGCGTTACCGAGCGGAATCAGGAAATTTTCAAGTGATAAGAGCCCAACCTCTAAACCGTAAATAAAGCCGTTTTCCCTGTCTACGACTGTAGTGGAACCCGGAAATGCGTCAAGATCGGGCAGAGCTTCCAAAATATCGACAGATGCAGGCGAAAAGGTCAAGGAACAAGTTTGAGCCGTCATGTTATAAAGAGTCGTTGCGTCGGCCGGGTCGTTCATGGCTTGATAATAGAAAAGATTGGAGTTTTCGGGTATGAGCAGTTCCCCTGTTCCATCAGCTGATTGCTTAACCTTGAGGCGGAAGCTGACAGAGTCATCGCCTTCCGGCCTGTTAAAACAACCGAAAAGCCCGGCATTGGCAGTCCCAATCCACTGGACAAGTAAAACACCATAGTCATCCTCAGAATATCCGCTTGGAAGAAAGGCAGAATTGCCGGATGCATTGGCGCTCACATTACCTGTGACAAGGGAAAGCTGACCGTGCTTTTGCAGGTTTAGCATAGGCTCTTCAATTTCGAAAACATCCTTGGAGAAGAGAATGGGGAAACGCAAGGCAGTAGCATTATAGTTGTTGGTGATTTTAAGGGTAACGGTGACAAAAGCTCCGGGATAGGTGCTGTCGGAGTCAGTTTTAAGGTCAACATGCATAAACTCATCGCCCTGCGGAACCCCTGTGGCATAAGCCGACAAAGAGAAAGCGAGGAGAAGAATCATGGCAAGCAAGAATTGAAATATCTTGTGAACTCTACTCATTAAGGCAGAAACCTCCCGGATTTTGTTTGGATTGCATTTTTAGTTCCCGTGAAGTGGGGAGAAATCCCCCCACTTCACTTTTTAAATTTTTAACCTCTTGGGCTTATTTGATCAATTTCGAAAAGACTGTTTTCTTGGTCAATCATGGCTGAAGCGTCATTGCCGTCAATATTGCCGTTATTATCAGCGTCCGCCGCGAGTGACAGCCAATCTTCACCTAATGTAGCCAGGGAATTCTCAGCGTCCTCTACAACACCGGCATCCGTTCCGTCAATTACGCCGTCACCGTTTAGGTCACCGAAAACGATTACGGTAAAGACTACGGGCTCGTGACCATCCTTGTTGAGTTCAACGGTAGAGCCGGTGCCGAACATACCAAGGTCATTGGCGATAAAGCTTGCTGTGTAACCTTGACCGGCTTCAACATTGCCTTCGGCAGGTATAAGGGCACCCAGGCCGTAAACATACTGGTTAACCAGGTCAACAACCGATTGAGCACCGTCATCACCGATGATGGCTTCAAGGATTTCGCCGGCAGGTTCAAGCAGAGCAATTGCTTCTTCCAGAAGGGCTGCTGCTGCGTCGATTATGGCTTGGTTAGCAGGGTGTGCAGACATGTTGAGCGAAACACCAAGAGCCTCTGCCAAGGCATTGGCTAAGTCTGCCCAAGATTCGTCTGTATAGTTTGCAGCATCCAGCGCGCTTGCCTGTGCGATAAGAGCCAAGAGCTCTGAATAGTCGGCCGAAATAATCAGCTTCTTATAATCGTTAACCAGGTTGTAGCGGGCGCTGTCAATCTTGCTTTGGCGAAGGACATGGTCGCCATTGCCGTCAAGTGCCGATGCGCTTTCGGCATTGACTGCCACTGCAAAGTTGTAGGAGCGTTCGAAGGCATCCCATGAAGCTTGAGTGTAATTTTCTTTCACAGGGTTGCCTACCATGGCAATCTTGTCTGCAAGTTTGGTTTTGTTGGGTACAGTGCGAACAAGCCTGCCCGAATAAAGTTCTAACCTGTGCAAGGCGTAAGCAACATCCGCAGGGTTGAGAGCCGGAATTTCTTGAGGCTCTTCCGCCTCATCATCAATTTGTTGTGACTTCCAGAGTTTTTCTGCGCGTTTGTACTCATCCCTGAAGTTGTCATAGGTGTAGTTATGGTAGTCTTGTGCGCCGAAGTACTTATAGGCCGGGTCGTCGCCGTCAAGGTCGCCGTTGTCAGGTACTACAGCGTCCATAGCGGTTTTCAGGGCGTCAACGCTGGCGCCGACTTGAGTGGATTCTAAGTATTCAATGGCTTCTTCAAGATAATCAACAGCCGGCTCGAAACTGGGCATCACATGAGTTTGGAAGTTTGATGCAAGCTTGGGCCTGTAAACGACAGAGGCTGCATTCTTCATGGCTGCAACATAGTCTTCCCAGGCAAAGAAGTCGTAGTCGGCCGGGTTGCGGAGTTTGCCGAGTTCACTTCTGAAGAGACCGGGTAGGCCATGGTCGTCATAGAAGAAGAAGAAAGTTCTGTTATTGTGGTTCCAAGTTTCTTCCCTTTTGTTGATGAGACCGGATTTGGTTGTTGTTGCGTGGTATTCGAAATCTGCCGTGTATTTGCCGAAGGCCGGGGTGGTGAAGGTATCAGAGTCGGCCTGGAGAATCTGCTTGTCCCAAGTGCCACCGTCTTTGTTGGTGCCAAAATTCGGGAAGGGTGCCGCCGTGATACCGGCATTGGAGAGTGCTGCCGGAAGATTGGCCTTCTTACGGCTGATTGTGGAATCTGCATTGTCGGAAGTGGAGGTTTCGGGGCGTTTAAACCTAACGCGGGTGGCGTTTATGGAGCCGGCCCCTGCATTTTGGTTGAAATAGAAGCTCTTATAATAAGAGGTATGGTTGTTGTGGCCTTCCGTATCATATTCCGTCCAGTTGTCGGTATCATCCTTGGCGGATGAAATGTAACTGTAGGCCATCAAGGTCAGAGGCTCGTCAGTCAGTTTGCCACCTTCTTCGGTGTAAACATCATATTCCATGGTCAAGGCCAGGACTTGGTCGGCACCGAAGCTACCGCTGAGGGTGGCATTAACACGCTCACCGCCGTTGATGGTTGTACCGGCCAGATTGGTTATGTTGAGGCCGGGAACATCAGAGGTGAGGGAGACGATCCTTATCTTATAAAGAGCGTCTTGACTGAAGGCGCCGTTTTTATCCCTGTGCCCAGTATTAACACCTTCGGATTCGTTGTTGATTTGAATGGTCAAACCCGAACCGATTTGGGTGGGAAGACCCAGGGAAGGAGCCTTAAATTTTTGCGGAACGGCTATGCCCATCAACTCGCCCAAAAGGGGTAAGAGGGCGGGTAAGAGTTGAGCTTTCCGTACATTGAGTTGATCGAGCAGGCGTTCAACGATGCTACCCAATTCATTATTGGTGAGAACTTGCTCAAGTGATGTGTAGGTTGTCAAGAAAGCGCCGGGGAAGATGAGGTTGAACAGTTTTGCGACCGTATCAACAAGCAGTTTTTTAACCGTCTTGGTCGCAAGTTCCGAAGCGGGGTTGCGATCAAGCAGGGCGAAAAGGTTTTCAACATTAAGCTCAAGCGCATCGCGAACCAACCTGTTGACTATAAGTTCTTTAGAACTGCCGCCAATGCTTGTGGGCAACCAGTTGGAGTTGATTATGCTGAAGACGACAGTGTCAAGCACTGCCCAGGGGTCGGTCGAGCTCAAGCTAAGGTTCAAAAGACCACCATAGTTTACTCTGGCGTATTCGGTGATGGCAAGCAAGGTGCCGTCAAAGCCCAAGCCGTAAGCTATGAGGCCTTCACCGGGTGCACCGCCCTTGGTTGGGTTCATGTCAATCTTCTTGTTGAGTTCATAAGCAATGTAATCACCCAACATGTCCAAAGCACCTTCAAGGGTCTTGGGAACAGCAGAGTAGTTTACATTGGGAATGTTGTGGTCATTGAGATCTTTAACCGCATACCATAAAATTTTGGTCAGCGTGTCAGCATCTTCGGGTATCAACATATATTCAATTTCTTGATTAAGAGCTGAACGGACGATGTAGGAGAAGAGCTGCTGGCTGTTCATGGCATAGATTTCATCGACTGACTTGGTGGGGATGTAGTCGGCAAAAATACCGTCGCCTGCAAGGGCAAAGATATATTTGGCCGCATTGGTTAAGTTGCCAAGAACTTTTTCGGCCCCGCCGGGTTCCCAGGCAGTGTAGCCGATGGTAACGGCGCTGATGATTTCGTATGCTATGTTGTTGAGTTCGCCAATCAGGGTAGAGCCCGCCGGGAAAACATGCTCGGGCACTACATAGTTGATATTGAGAATTTGAGCAAACTCATTGAGGTTGGATTCATCGCCATCCACAACACCGCAAAGCTCACGAATGATTTCTTTAAGGTCTTCGTTGAGCAGGGGTACCAAAATGACATTGTAAGCAACTTGAAGAAGGTCTTCAATAAAGTCGTAAGCGGGTTTTGTGCTGGTGGCAATGTTGATGTAGCCGTCAAGACCGGGGGCAAAACCGGGCTCTTCTTCTGTACCGACCAAGAGGGCTGTGATTAAATCTTCAACCATTTGGTCAACGGTAACATTTACCGGCTCGGGCACCGGGGTGTCCTTATAAGCTTCTTCGAAAAGGAGCTCTTTGAGCATTTGGTTTACATCAAGGTCCAGGGTAAAGAAGTTGTCGATAATACCCATGTTAAGGTTGCCCTTGACCAACTTGCCGACAATCTCACGATTGTCCTTATTACCCAAGAAGGCAAAAAGGGCGTTCAGGACATTGAGGTCTGCCGTAGCGGCAGGGGTGTTGGTGCGGCGAACATCCTTAAGCATATCGCGCTTAAGATTCTTAAGGTCGCCGACTAAGCCAATGCCGATACCGGTTGCGGTACCGATAAGGGAGTAAATGTCCCTAAGAGCGGTGTCAATGGAACGAAGGTCAATCTGACCTAAGACCGAAAGGTCTTCGTAGATATCTTGTTCCTCTAAGAGGTCATCTAAGAAATCACAGACCATCGAAGCCAATTGGTTGGTGGAAAATGAAGGCTTGTCATGGTCGTCATACTGGGAGGTCAAAATTGCACCGTCTAAATAAGGTGCTTTTGCGCTCGCCACTACGCCAAAGATAGATGACAGCATTACTAATGCTAAGAGAAAACTAAGTACTTTCTTTGCTTTATTCAAGTCTTACACCTCCAAAAAAATGTGTAAATTTTTGCTGCGGTCGGCGTAACCACGCCGGGTTTCAACTGTATGCGCCTACAGAACTTCCCGCAGGCCGGCGCACACAGGCCTACACGGATTATTACGCTAATGTTCTTGCCCCGCCTCACTCCTTCACTACAAATGATATTGCCCGGCGGTTTAAATCACCGCCCGCCGGCAGGAATTTATTTATATACTTGATACTTGCCTTTTGACCATTAAAATAGCAAACAAGGCACAAGTACACGCAATCCCAGCCTTATGGTTAGTTTAAATATACTCCACTTGCAAGGCTTTGTCAATAAAATTCGTATTCCCTTTGTGCTTTTTGTATATAGCACACAAACACAAGCATGTGTTTTAGTTAAAGTGTATAGGGATGCTTTAATATCCGTTTTTAAAAGAGAATTATCAGCTTGGGCTTAAGAGTTTGCCAGCTCGGTTTTTGCCTGTCGTATTGTCTGCTATATATATGGTATAGGGATATTGACTCCAGAAAACAAGTATAAGTTGACATTAAGTCAGAATTTGTACTTTTATCAGGGTTAATTATTTAAGGGCTAAATTAAATAGATATTGTTTATTATTTCTTCTTGAAGCAGGAATTTCGTCTGCAAGGCAAGTCAAGCTGTTTTGCTTTACGCAGACATATCTTGTTTGTCCCCTAAGATTATGATCTTCTTGCTTATTTTACTTTTTTGTTTACAAATGCAAACTTGACTTTACTTGTTTTTTATGGCGTAATTATAGCGTAAAATAATTTTTTGGAGGTAAAATTAATGGCGGAAGTTAAACAATTGAAATTCTATGCCGACGGCGCTTGGCATGAATCAAAAACAAGCAAATATATGGATGTATATAACCCCAGCACAGGCAAAGTTATAGCCCATGCACCCGCTTGCACAAAAGATGAGGTCGAATTTGCTATTGAAGCTGCCCACAAGGCCTTCCCCGCTTGGTCTGCCACACCGGTCTTTAAGCGAAGCCAGGTTCTTTTTAAGTTTCGCGACCTGGTTGAAAAACATTTGGATGAGCTGACAGAACTAGTTGCTCGCGAGCAGGGCAAGGTTTTGTCCGAAGCCAGGGGGGATATCCTCAAGGTTAAGGAACCTGTTGAATTTGCTTGCGGTGCGCCTTCGCTTATGTTGGGCGAAAGCCTTATGGACACTTCCTTGGGTTATGACACGGTGCTTTACAGGGAGCCTGTGGGCGTTTTTGCCGGCATAGTCCCCTTCAACTTCCCCGGTATGATACCCATGGGCTGGATGGCCCCGCTTTGTATAGCCACGGGCAATACCATGGTCCTTAAGGCTGCTTCCATGACCCCCATGACCGCCCTTCGCCTGACCGAACTTTGGGAAGAGGCAGGTTTACCGGCCGGTGTATTGAATATTTTAACCTGCTCTCGAAACGAAGCCGAAATTTTACTCCGGCACCCGGCAGTTAAGGGTATCAGTTTTGTGGGCTCGACCTCGGTCGGTTTACACATTTATTCGAATGCGGCTGCAAGCGGTAAGAGAGTGCAAGCCCTCTGTGAAGCAAAAAATCATGGTTTTGTGCTCAATGACGCCGCCCTTGAACGCAGCGCCAGGGGGATTATCAATTCATCCTTTGGCTGTGCCGGTCAACGCTGCATGGCCTTGCCCGTCATTGTTGCCCAGGAAGGCATAGCCGATAAATTGGTTGCCATGCTGGTAAAGTTTGCCCAAGAACTTAAAATTGGGCCGGCTTATGAAAAAGAATCCCAATTGGGGCCGCTTGTAAACGCCGGGCAAAAAGAAAACACCCTTAAATGGATTGAAAAAGGCTTGGAACAAGGTGCCAAGTTGGTGCTTGACGGGCGCGGTGTCAAGGTTGACGGCCATGAAGACGGCTTTTATGTGGGCCCCACGATTTTTGACCATGTTACAGCCGAAATGAGCATAGGGCAGGAAGAAATTTTTGGCCCCGTTCTTTGCATTAAAAGAGTTAAAACTTTTGAAGAAGGTTTAGAGCTCATGAACCAAAGTGAGTTTGGCAACGGTGCCGTTATATTCACCCAAAGCGGTTATTATGCCCGTGAGTTTGCCAGGCATTCCCAGGCCGGTATGGTGGGCGTTAATGTCGGTATACCGGTACCGGTGGGTATCTTCCCCTTCAACGGGCACAAAAATTCATTTTTCGGTGATTTGCATACTCTTGGCAAAGACGGCTTAAGGTTTTTCACCGAAACCAAGACGGTTACCAGCCGTTGGTTTGACGAAGAAGAGATGAAGGCAAAAAGTGTTGACACTTGGGACGGTTCCGTAGGCGGCTGACCTACGCTCTTTTTAGGAGGTTTTTATGGCATTGCTCATTGATATCAGAGACATGTACAAAATATACAACCCGGGCGAAAATGAAGTCAGGGCTTTGGACGGCGTATCCTTGACGATTGACCGCGGCGAATTTGTGGCCATTGTCGGCCAATCCGGTTCCGGCAAGTCTACCCTTATGAACATGATAGGGCTGCTTGACCTTCCCACTTCGGGCACCTATTTGCTAGACGGCAAGGATGTTTCGCGCTTTAGCGACGATGAATTGTCGGACATAAGAAACAAGCAAATCGGCTTTATTTTCCAAGGTTTTAACCTTATTAACAGTCTAACCGCCCAAGCTAATGTTGAGCTGCCTTTAATTTACCGAGGCATACGAGGCGAGGAAAGGCGTAAACTTTCCCTTTCTGCCTTGGAAAGGGTTGACCTAACCAGCCGCAAGCATCACTTACCCACCCAGCTTTCAGGCGGGCAGCAGCAACGCGTTGCCATAGCCAGGGCCGTTGCCGCAAGGCCGCCCATGATTTTAGCAGACGAGCCCACCGGTAACCTGGATTCAAGCACCGGCCAAGAGGTAATGCATGTATTGCATGAATTGCACGAAGAAGGCCGCACCATAATTCTTATAACCCATGACGATAAAATAGCGGAAACAGCAAGAAGGATTATCAGAATCCATGACGGTAAAATTGTTGAAGACAGGGAAAAATAGAATCAAAGCACAAAATTTAAAGCCCCGAACTCGTTTGAGTTCGGGGCTTTTTGATATCTTTGATTTAAATTATTGCCAATCAGTCTAAAACATAAATTCTGACATTACGCACGCCAAACTGCCTGCAAGCTTCATTTGTGTTGAAGAAGAGGTCAACGGTCGGCCCGTTTGCCCACTTGACGAAACCGCCGGTATCTGCCGCAATGCAGTAACCGTAAAGGTACTTGCCGTCATGGCTGACAATATAAAGCCTGGTGCCGTAAGGGAATTGTTTTGGATTGACGGCCACATGGCCCTGCATAGCCGGGCGACCGGAGGCGGTTTTTTGCCCGCCGTCTTCACAGTAGGCACTGGCCTTGCCGTCAACAATGCGTTTGTAGTTTATCGGAAGACCGTTGGCGTCAAGTTTAACATCATCCGGCACCTTGAGGTCTGATATCGGGCTTAGGCCGGATTTAAAGCTGATTTTTGAAACCTTGATCATAGTCCCGACCTTTGTAATTTGGCTTATGGGTTCTTTGGTGAGGGTTTCGGACTCGACCGTGGTCTTATCAAGTTCACCGTTAACATAGCGGTCCTTGTAAACTACTTCTTTAAGACCGTCGCGGCCCTTTTGCGTTACTTTTGTTTGGCCGACATACATTTTATTGGTTTTGATAACTTCCTTGCCGAACTTAACTTTTTCTTGGCTGCTGCGTTTTGTGTTCTCAATGCGGAGAACTTCAATTTGCTCCCCTGCAATCAAATCGGCATCAAGCGGCGGGTTTGTTTCATCATCTTCGCCTAAAGCTATGCCGGCTTGATTAAGTGCCTCTTGGACGGTTTTGACGGCGGTTTCTAACTCAATTAACTCGCCGTCGGCTGAAACAGAGACCGAGAAAGCCCTTTTGATTCTTATTTGCATACCCTTTTCGATAGGAGTACTTAAGGCCGGTTCGACTAAGTCGTGTAAACCGAGTTTGATTTCATTCGTTTTTAGGGTGTGGGCGACATCTTTGCAGGCCTTGATATTTTCTTTGTGCCCGTCTTCTGCCAAAGTGGCTGTGCAAGCGCGATATATGGTTATTTGTGATGGTTTACCGGCCGAAAAGCCGGAAGTGTCTAATAGGTCATCTTGACCCGTTTCGATGGCTTCTTGAATTAAAACTTCTTCTGCTTGTGTTTTTCTTGTTGTCACCGTTATGGTTTGGCCGGCGTCTGTTATGGTAACCTCGTAGCTTGAGAGCGCCGCCGCGACAACGACTGTCAGAGTGATAATGCTGATAAATGTTGCTATGCCTATGATAGAAAACTTGAGCTTGTTTGCTTTTGTCTCATCTTTCATTCGGCTTAACATGCCAATCATTTTTTGCTCCTTCCGGGGACTTGTAATATTTTTTTGCCCCGCAAATTGCGCTTACTCACGACATATTATCAGAATTGACGGCATTGTCAAGTAATTCAAATGGTGGTTTTTGTGTATTTTGCACAGGAAACAAGGCATATTTTTCACACAAAAAGCCAAGTCTCGCTTTTCTGTATCGATTTTCTATTTGTTTTTTGTGTGAAGAGTAAAATGTTGACTCTTAAAAAGCAGCCTTTTATTCTATGCGTTGTCAACAAAATTATCCTTTTAAGTGGTAATTATTAGGTTTGTTTTGCAGATACTTCACTCTTTCTTTTTATTTCAGAGCTCAAAAAAAGCCCCATAGCCGTGAAGCTATGGAGCTTTTTGGTTTGAAAATTAACGCTTGGAAAATTGCGGTGCGCGCCTTGCACCCCTGAGACCGTATTTCTTGCGCTCTTTCATGCGCGGGTCCCTGGTGAGGAAGCCTGCTTTTTTAAGAGTTGAACGCAACTCTTCATCATAAAGAAGAAGCGCACGCGAAACACCGTGGCGGATTGCGCCTGCTTGACCCGTAACCCCGCCGCCGTTAACGCGGCAGACGATATCAAGCTTTTCAAGTGTATCGGTCAAGACGAGAGGCTGGCGAACGATGAGCTTAAGAGTTTCAAGCCCGAAATAATCGTCGATGTCCCTGTCATTGATGGTGATTTTGCCGCTACCGGGGTAAAGCCTTACCCTTGCAACGGATTCCTTCCTGCGGCCTGTGCCGTAAAAATAAGGATTTGTGTTGTACATCTTTTTTGCCCCCCTTCTTATAATGCCCACTCTTCGGGCTGTTGAGCTGTGTGCTTATGTTCCGTACCTTTTGTGATGCGAAGCCTGGTTAGTGCTTTCCTGCCCAGTGTGTTGCTTGGCAGCATGCCTTTAACTGCGAGTTCAACGGCACGCTCCGGGCGTTTTTGCATGAGATCGGAATACTTGATTTCTTTGAGATTGCCAATATAACCGCTGTGACGATAATGGATTTTTTGCTCAAGCTTATTGCCGGTCAAAAGAACCTTATCGGCATTGATAATGACAACATGGTCACCGCAGTCGGTGTGTGGTGTAAAATATGGCCTGTGCTTGCCGCGTAAGAGTATGGCTGCCTGAGCCGCAACACGGCCCAAGGGCTTGCCCGCAGCGTCAAGCAAATACCATTTGCGGTTAATCTCTTGCGCCTTTGGCATGTAGGTTGACATAAGGATTACCTCCGTTTAAATATGCTGGACCCTAAAAATTAAGGTTGGCTC
>LSQX01250125.1_pt1 | contig 11840 bp, 9 predicted proteins | sample 654561 | NCBI WGS metagenome assembly LSQX01 (sample SAMN04489861, study PRJNA283612) | anaerobic digester metagenome | isolation source: 4 biogas reactors fed with cattle manure at either 37C or 55C with and... | place: Denmark: Kongens Lyngby | collected 2014 | reverse complement strand
AGTTTTTTCCAGGAGAATAAAACCTGCGCTTTCTGTGCCTTAGCCATGGGATGGTAATAAAAATGAAAATCAGAATTATGATTAATGCTACAACACCATCCTCAGCACCATAGGTCTCGTCATAATATTCGGCAGTATATTCACCGCGCGTAATATCCATGATTACAGTAATTCCATTATCCAATCCACGATAATAATTATTGTTTTTAAACTCTGGAATTATCTCCTTGTTAACAATGGTTCCGTTAACCGTAGCATCCGGGAGAACGCCTTCAAGTCCGTATCCGGTGGCTATAAAGATTCTGCCGCGATCGTTCCCGTATTTTGGTTTCACCAAAATAACTATTCCGTTTTCTTTCCCTTTCTGACCTACACCCCACTTGTCGCCAATTCTGAAAGCATAATCACCGGGGTCGTACCCTTCCAGGTCCTTAACGGTTACAACAACAATTTGTGTGGAAGTTTCACGGGCAAACCCTTCGAGTTTTTCCGTAAGCAAGCTGTATTCAGTTTCCGACAAAATCCCGGCAAAATCATTTACCAGCTTTGGCGGAACACGCCGTTCGGGAATTTCAGCTTTCAGACCGGAAACGCCGGCTAAAAACAGAAGAAGTATCAAAATTTTCCTCATATATCTTCCATTAGTTCATCATAAGAAATTTCATCGGACAACTCATTCACATCGTCTTCCTGCCACGGGAAATGTTGTTTCAACTGCTCCCCTGCCCTAAGAATCCCAGCTGATAATCCTTCGGGAATTTTTCCATTCTGAAAATAAGCAGCCATCTCCTTTTTGATATCTTCCCAAAAATTTTCCGGCACTTTTTGATTTATCCCTGCATCGCCCAGAATGGCAAATTTTTGCTCTTCAACTGCAAGATAAAAGAGCACTCCGTTTCTCAGCCGGGTTTTATGCATTTCCAGCGCTTTGAAAACATAAGCTGCCCTGTCAAGCACACTATTTTTGCAATGCTTCTCAATGTGCACCCGAATTTCTCCGGAGGTATTGGTTTCAGCTTCCCGGATAGCATTGATTATCTGAAGTTTTTCATCTTCAGAAAAATATTTCTGAATATTCATTTTGCTTTCTAAAACTCCACAACAGGCGGCTGATCAGCTCCCTGGCGCGCCTCAAAATAAATTTTCTTGTCAAATCCAAGCATCCCTGCATAAATTAGCTGCGGAAACTTACGGATATACGCATTGTAGGATTGAGTCACTTCATTGAACTTTCTTCGTTCAACCGCAATTCTGTTTTCCGTTGCTTCCAGCTGCGCCTGCAAATCCAGAAAGTTCTCATTGGCTTTCAGGTCGGGATAGCGCTCAACAACCAGCATTAGCCTGCTCAACGAAGAGGTGAGCCCTTCCTGTGCCTGGTTAAACTGTTCCAAAGATTCCGGTGTCAGATTTTTGGAGTCAACATTAACAGAAGTGGCTTTGGAACGGGCTTCAATTACGCCGGTCAGCGTTTCCTGCTCATGCTGGGCATATCCCTTAACGGTGTTCACCAGATTGGGAATCAGATCGGCGCGGCGCTGATAAACGTTTTCAACCTGCGACCACTGGGAAGAGACCTGCTCATCCAGTTCAACCATTTTATTATATCCGCAGCTCGAAAGGAAAAATCCTGCAAAGGCTGCAAAAACTATAAGTAATCCTTTTTTCATAATGTGATGTATTAATTTAACTTTCAAATATTCTCAAAATAAATGAGATTCTGCTCAAAAATTCGGGGAAAGTAAGAAATGTATCGTCCGATTACGACAAAAATCCGGCAAACCGGAAGGAAAATGAAAAATTCATTTTCGGAATTATTGAATTTATCTGATTTTTTTCAGCAACACCACTGCAAGCGCTGAAATTCCTTCCTCGCGTCCTTCAAAGCCTAATTTTTCGGTAGTTGTAGCTTTTATAGAAATTTTTTCGGTGTCAACCTCAAGTATACCGGCTATAACTGTCTTCATTTCAGGGATATGCGGATTCAGTTTTGGCAGCTGTGCGCTGATGGTGCTATCAATATTCACAATTTCAAACCCACTGTTTTTCACTAATGAATAGGTTTCCTTCAGCAGTATTTTGCTGTCAACATCTTTAAATTCGGGAGAAGTGTCGGGAAAATGTGTTCCTATGTCGCCCAGACTTACAGCCCCAAGCAGCGCATCGCAAACAGCATGGAGCAGCACATCGCCATCGGAATAGGCAACTGTTCCCTTGTTGTGTGGAATCACAATTCCGCCAAGCCATAGGGTTTCTCCCTCTTCCATGCGGTGCACATCATATCCCTGTCCAATCCGATACATGGTCAGCGCTGATTTCCAAATGCATCCACGTCAAAAGAGAGGGTAAATCTCAGAGTGTTTTCCAGCGGATGATTTCGCTGGGTAGGCAGCAGATATGCAAAGTCAAGTGCAAAAACATTCATTCTGAACCCTGCGCCGGCAGTGAGGAATTTGCGGTTCCCCTTGTTTTCGTGCTCCCAGAAGTAACCAGCCCGAAGTGCAAACTGGTTATTATACCAATATTCAACACCTGCCGACAGGTTTATTTCCTGCAACTCTTCCTTAAAACCCCCGGGCGCATCTGTAAAGGATGAAAAAATTCCGCCGATTACTGATTTATCAGAATTAATTCCATGATAAATCACTGCACCTTGCTCATAAATGGTACTATCAGCGGGAGGAGTGGGCACTAAAAGTTTATTTGCTTCCAGAGAAAAACCGAATGTGTTGTAATCATCGAGCTGAGTAGTGTAGGCAGCGCCAAGTTTCATCATTGTGGGAATAAAATCTTTTGCCACACCTTCTGTATAAGAAATTTTTGCACCAATATTCTGAATATTTATTCCTGCGGAAAAGATATTGTCTTTCCGGTTTGCCCTGAACTCATTATAATAGTAAAAAGCGACATCGGCAGCATAGGAGTTTCCGGGTCTGGATTCAACGCCTCCAATCAACTGTCCGCCGGTTAAATCCGACCGGATATAACGGATAGCCACCGAGCCGGAAAAAGTTTCTGAAAGCAAGCGGGAATAGCCTAAGTCAATAGCAAATTCGTTAGGACTTTGCTGTCCTTCAAAAGTGCCAAATTCACTTGTGAAAACAATATCGCCAAGGGAAAAGTAGCGAAGCGAGCTGCTGACGGTCTGTACATCGTCAATTTTCTTGTAACCAACCAAATAGGCAAGGTTCATATCGTCAACCAGTGCGCGCAGCCACGGAGAGTAGGAAAGGCTGACTCCCATATCACTGCTCATAAATACGTACTTCGCCGGATTCCAGTGCTGAGCGCTCAAATCGGGAGTGGTGCCCACACCTGCATCACCCATCCCGCCGGCTCTCGAGTCGGGAGTGATGGAAAGAAACGGAACCGCTGTGGTAACGATGTTGGCTCCTGAAATGGTTGCCTGTGCGTGTGCAAAATTAACAGACGACAGAATAAGCATCAAAACAAAAAGTGAACGAAAAAATCTAATCATAATCTTTCTAAAAAATTAAGCGCTTCAAATATATAAATTGTAATTAAAGCAACGTTTAGCACAAAAACAGAGAACGAATGATTCCATAAAAAAGTACAGTTAATTTTAAATATTAACGTATAATTGACATTTTTCCCGTTTTGGAAGTGATTAATCCATCCGGGCTTTGAGCAATTATCCTGTACAAATAAATGCCATCGCGCAATCTGATTTCGGCTTCCGACAAATCCCAGCGCACCGGGTTGCTGACAGTTCCGGCAGAACTGATTCGCGTTTTAAAATTATCAATCCGCCTTCCTTCAATGTCCAGTATCTCGAATAATACATCAAAGGAAGCATCCGCCTGATTGTGTTCAAAGGTAAAATAGGTGTGATCACGAACAGGATTGGGATAGTTGGTTACCGTTGAAATAAAAAATTCACCGGTCACTTCAAACTCTATTTCAGCTTCGGAAGAGTTATTTGCCACATCCCACGCTTTCAGCCTGAGCTTATGCCTGCCCGGTAAAAGGTTTTTCAACTGATAGCGAATCATGCCTTTCGTGTAATCGCCGGTATCTGCCTGAAAATAGTTGTTGAGCACCATGACACTGGAATAATCATCATCGAGTGTGGCGGTAATGTCATGCCCGATTCCCGAGCCGGCGGTATTTATTCCGTTTTCATCGGAAAGATATGCAAACAGAACCGGATTGTTGCTGACCCTGTCGCCCGATTTAAAATCGGAGTTGTCTAAATACAGCTCTATTTCCGGTCCTTTATTATCTTCAATCTGCGAACCGGCACCGCCAATATAAAAATTACTGAAAGCGCCATGCGCATCCGTTTCACCATTTTCGGCATAATACATAATTTTACCTTCACCCAAACTGTAGGAAATATCCTTTGGAATGACAAAACTGAATGAAAATTCGCCGTTGGTTACCCGGGTAGTACCTTTATAAATAATGCTGTTCTGCACTTTAAAATTCATGGGTGTTTCTCCCCCGTTTCCTTTGGTTGACATCATTATGGGCTTATCAAACACTGTAGGCGTCAGTGTTCCGGAGAAACCGGAAAGTTTATTTCCCAGTTCATCACCCACAAATCCTGAAATGGTTATTTTTTGTAAAGCTCCAATGGTGTCGGGGGAAGCTTCTGCATCGTGTCCGTTAATTTTAGTGGTGTAAACACGATGCTGGGGATATGCGAGCCGAAGCGCGGGATTTGCCAGCAAACTGAAATTCCGCTTGTTGATGACTCCGCTGGTGTTGATTTTTGCAAGGCGCATAATATCGCCCATCCTATAGTGTTGCCCCTGGTCATCTTTTTCAAACACATAATTGTAAAAATTGCGGCTGAGCTGATAGTTATACGTAGAATAGACTAATCGTGTGGTTGAAAAAAGACCAATTCCTCCGCCGTTTGGATTAAAAAGAACATACTCTCCTGCCGACATATCATCGGCATCAAAACGGCTGAACTCACAGGTTGCGGTCATAAAAATCAGCAGTTTCTGCGCATTTGACCAGGCATTTATATGGTTTATTTCCAAGACTTTCTCATCTGCCAGAAACCTGTCGTTGGCATGTCCGATATAGTTTAAAATCAGCACACCGTCTTTAACCTGTTCATTTATGGCATCGGTAACTTCAGGATATCTCTGCCCGCCGGGCCCTGAAATCTGCTGGTAGGCATCAAAATATATCTTATTGGTGATAAACTCGCCATGACTGCCATTTATCTGATTTGCAAGCCGTTCGGAATCTGCCATGTGAAGATTTGCATCCTTGTCATCGGCGATAAAACAAACCACATTTCTCCAATTGCCAAGCGCCTGCTGCCCATGATAGTCGCGCACTTTTTTCACTGACAATTCAGCCTGAAAAACCGTTGACACCGGAATTCTTCCAATTCCCAAATCAATGGCACCGCTAAACACATTTTCGCCATCGTCCAAAATCACAAAATAATCGTCAGACACAAAAGAGTCCACACCGCTCAGGGAATTTTCAGACTGAAAAGTGGGAATAAAATTGTTGCTGCCGGCTATAATTCCCTTATTGTCATAACTGCCATCGCCCAATAGCAGCACATACTTTAATCCCTGCTTTCGGTCATAAAGCATTTTAATAAAATTGCGGATTCCGGTAGCATCTCTGTTGCCGCTGCTGAATTCATTATAGATTTTATTTGTGGAAACAACCTCCACCTGCATATTATCATACGTCCGGTGAAAATTAGCCAGATCATTTGCCTGCTCCAAAAAATTCGGGTGTGTAATAATTAAAAAAGCGGGCGTACTGATTCCGTGCAGATTTTGATTCTCAACATTTTCCACAAATTCCGGTTCAGGAAGATTTCCATTGGGGGTGAATGCAACATATTCCCGCAGCTCCTGAGCCGGTTGTTTCCCGTTCGCTTTATTCCCGGAAATATTCAGCGGCACTTCTTCTACCCTGAACAAATCAGTTACATCCCATACTTTAACATCTGAAGATGTGGTTTCGATGGAAAACTCCACAATATTTCCATTCCCGACCGATGTAACATCCCTGAAGAAAAGCGTGTGCTCTGTCAGCTTAAGTTTGCGGCGATAGTTCAGTTCGATAAAATCCAGCCATGCTTCTGCAAGCGAGCCGCTTCCGGAGTATTTCAAAGTCAAATCGATTTTTCCCGGTGAAGCTGGAATAGTGTATAACAACGCCCCTTCACTTGCGTAATTTCCGGCGTTTGAAGATGTGTTTACACCAGCAAAACTAATCTTTTTGGAACTTAACTGCCCGGATGAAACCGTCATTTCTGAGACAACAGAAGAGCGTGCAGCCGTATTTACTTTAACCGAAACCGAAGATGATGCTTCCGGCTCAGTAACCGTAAAGGTGTAATTTCGCGATGCGCCGTTTGAAAAACGTTCGCTAAACCACTGTTTCCCGGACTGGATTAAGTTAAACCGTTCGGTTTTATAAAGAATAAACTCATCAAAATAAGAGGTTGAATGCGAGGATGGCTCTGCCGGACTCTGAGAAGTTTCAATTTGCATGGAGTTTCCGGGTTTGTCGGTCAAAAAGAAGTATCCACGGGTTGCGTATGGATTTAAGCGATGTTCAAAACGGTTGTTATTCTTATTAAATCTCCATTCTGTTACGCCCGGAGCATAGAAAAAAATACAGTCGGCGCCGTTGCTTTTACCGTGCCATACCGGAATCTGTGGAACATCATCATATTTAATATCACCCGCTCCCTCAGGCAAAATGGTACCTCCCGCGCCAAAAACTTTCACCTGCGAAGGAGTTGAAAATCCCCAGCTTGTCAGTTTTGAATAGGGAATTTTATAAACTCCTTTCTCTGTAGTACTGATTTTAACCCAATTGCCATCTTTTAGTGCAGACTCAGTTTTCCAATCAAAATCCGGAAGTGAAACAGCCGATTTTTGTCTTACAGGAATCTGCTTCAATCCAAATTTTTTCAACCGATAAAATTTGTCATTTTTCTGAATTACAGCAGGAATACGAATTTCAATCAAATCAATGTCTCCGGATTTAAACCGGTTTGTTTTCAACTCTGCTTCCCCGGGGAATTGATGTGCATATTCATTTAACTTTTCATTTTCAAACTCTTCAAAAACAGCATTGTCCAAAGCAAACTGAAAAGTGCTTTCACCTTTTTTAAACTGGAAAACTTTACAGAAAAACGGTAAATGGGAATCTTTGTCAAAATACTCTAAATCTGAAAAAGTGTATCCTAAAATATTTTCCTGATCTGCCGAAATCTGCCAGTCGATAGTATATATTTCTTTCTGCACATCGGTTGACATAAACCCCGCAAGAATAAACAACAGCAGCAAGAGATATATTTTCATGTGATAAAAGTTAATCTATTTTAAAAAAACGACAAACGAAAGTAAATATTGCAATTTAAATTGGCATCGGATGATAGAGTTATTTTGTAGTTTTGCAGGCAAAGATAATTGGTTGGTTTCACTTTAAAGAAAAATTATCACTATCCAGTACAATAAGAATTAAACAAATCAGTTATATTTGTGTCAATTAGAAAAATAAAAAAACACTAATTTAATGAGACTAAGGACATTGCTTTTAATATTTTTAGCTGCATCCATTTCCGGGTGTGGTTTATTCAAACGCGGAGGCAAAGGCGGCGTTTCCCGGACAACAGGCTGGGCATATAATTCTGAAGAAACAGGCAATATCCCTTATCTTTCAGGATATGATCAGAAAGCGGGGCCCGGTATGGTATTTATTCAGGGCGGAACGTTTGTGATGGGACGCGTGGAAGAAGATGTGATGCAAAAATGGGACAATTTCCCGCGAAGAGTAACCGTTGCATCTTTTTATATGGATGAAACCGAGATTTCCAATCAGGATTACCGCGAATTTACTTACTGGCTCCAGCGGGTTTATCCCGGCGATCAGCAAAAAATCAATTCCGCTTTGCCCGACACCACATTGTGGCGCAGTGAGCTTGCATACAATGAGCCCTACATCCAAAACTACTTCAGGCATCCTGCCTACAGTGATTATCCCGTTGTGGGAGTTACGTGGGAGCAGGCAAATGCCTACTCTGCCTGGCGCACCGACCGCGTAAATGAGCAGATTCTTGTTAGTAAAGGAATTCTCACGCATGACAATACCCAGTCCGGTGAAAATATCTTTACCACCGACACCTATCTTGCCGGGATGTATCAGGGCACCGAAGGAAACAGGCCACAGCAAAACAGCGACGGCACAAACCGCAGGGTCAGATGGGAAGACGGATTGATGCTGCCAAGCTACCGGCTGCCAACAGAAGCAGAATGGGAATATGCAGCTTACGGACTCATTGGCAATACCGATGGCGAGCTTCTGACTGACCGCAGGCTCTATCCATGGAATGGCGCTTATCTGCGAAAAGATTCCCGCAAGGGAAAAGGTCAGATGAGGGCTAACTTTGTCAGAGGCAGAGGCGACATGATGGGAATGGCCGGCGCACTGAATGATAATGCCGACATTTCTGCACCCATATTTTCCTACGAGCCAAACGATTACGGACTATACTGCATGGCAGGAAACGTGAACGAATGGGTTGCCGATGTTTATCGCCCGCTCTCCTTTCTTGACGTTGAAGAGTTTCAGCCCTTCAGGGGGAATGTGATAACAGAATACCGCCGCGACACCAACGGTGAACTGATGCGCGACCAATACGGACAATTAATTCAGGACACCATCGCCGATTATCGGAATTTCCGTGACGGAGATGTAGAATCCCAAATCATTGATACCGGCGACTGGAACCTTGAAGAAGGTGCGGAAACAAGCAATATGTACATACAGGATGACCGCCCCGGCTTTTTCTCTTCACTCATCACCGATGAAGTGAGGGTTTATAAGGGTGGTTCATGGAAAGACAGACCCTACTGGCTGGTGCCAGGAACAAGAAGATATCTGGAGCAGACCAAAGCGCAGAATGACCTGGGGTTCCGCTGTGCAATGACCAGAGTGGGAAGCCCGGAAGGCTTTTAATTTGAATTAAGAAAAATGTTATATGAAAGGCTGACGATTAATTATCAGCCTTTTTTTGTTTGAAAAAATGATACNNGTCTTATTGGTTTAAACAACTGTTACATCGGCATAAAACCACAAATGGCTGGACTATTTCATAAACAAATTGGGTATGACTGTTGAAGAGATTTACAAACTTTTTCTTGCTCATCCGAAAATTGAAACAGACAGCAGAAATATTTCCGGAGATTCACTTTTTTTTGCCCTGAAGGGAGAAAATTTTAACGGAAATCACTTTGCCTCCGAAGCGCTGCAAAAAGGCGCTGCCTTTGCAATAATTGATGAAAAGGAATTCAAATCCTCTGAGAAAACCATTTTGGTTGAAAACGTGCTTAAAGTGCTACAGGAACTGGCAGCTTTACATCGAAGGAAATTAAAAATTCCGATTGTGGCGATCACCGGCACAAATGGTAAAACCACAACCAAGGAGCTGATTTCAGCGGTTTTGGACACACGTTTCAACGTTTCGTTTACCAAAGGGAACTTAAATAACCACATTGGCGTTCCGCTCACCCTTCTGCAAATGAACAACTCCACCGAAATCGGAGTAATTGAAATGGGCGCCAATCACCCTTTTGAAATCGGGGAGCTGTGCGCTATTGCCGACCCGGATTACGGAATTATCACAAATATTGGATTGGCTCATCTTCAAGGTTTTGGCTCATTTGAAACCATCAAAAGAACAAAAGCTGAATTATATACACACATAAAGAATAAACAAGGTATTATTTTCTACAATGGCAACAATCCGGTTCTGCAAGAGCTGGTTGGCAACTATTCCAACCGGGTGAGCTACGGCGATGAGAGTACCTGTTTTTCCGGCTCTCCGCTTTTATCTCCTCCCTATCTTCATGTGAAGATAAATTTTCCGGGTGGTGCACTAACAGCTGAAACTCAACTGACAGGAAGCTATAATTTCGAAAACATTATGGCTGCCGCCTGTGTGGGGAGTTATTTTAAAATTGAACCAGCACAAATTCAATCAGCTATCCAAAACTACATGCCACAAAACCACCGCTCGCAGCTGATTGAAAAAGGAAATCTCAAAATAATTGTTGATGCCTACAATGCCAATCCGACAAACATGAAAGCAGCCATTGAGAGCTTTGTGAAATTATTTAATCCACCCCGGCATCTCATTTTGGGAGATATGCTTGAACTTGGGGAATACTCTCTTGAAGAGCACATTACCATACTCCGGCAAATCAAGAAGCACCACTTTGAAAGGGTGCTTCTTGCCGGCCCGGCTTTTAAAAAAGCAGCCGGAAATTTTGGTTTCCCAACATTTGATAATGTTGGCGAATTATGCAGATTTCTAAAACAAAATCCAGTAAATTCCGGCACGATTCTCATAAAAGGATCACGCGGAATGCAACTCGAAAAAGTACTTGAAATCTTTTAGACTACTATAGGTTTCTCAACTTTTAGTACATCGGAAATTGCTTTCTCAAATGTAGCCTTAGGCAAAGCGCCCATTGCCATTTGCGGCTGTTCATCCACAGGCACAAAAAGCAGCGACGGTATGCTCTGAATACCAAACATACCTGCCAGCTCGCGTTCCTGCTCAGTATCTACTTTATAAATAACAATTTTGTCACCATACTCTTTCTGCAACTCTTCCAAAACCGGTGCAACCATTTTACACGGACCGCACCAGTCGGCATAAAAATCTATCAAACAAGGCACTGAACCTTCATATTTCCACTCTTTATTTTCTTCAAAATTGAAAACTTTTTCTTTAAATGTCTCAATTGTCAAATGCTCCAACATATCACTAATATTTAAAAATTTATATATCTAAATTAATTGATACTTGTTTGCAAAGATAATACCATATTCTTACAGGCACTATACAAGCCGGGTTTTATTTAAATAATTGTAATTTTGTCACGTTTTCGCCTGACATGTCAGGATATTTTTAATCTGATATATTGGTTAATGATTAATCTACCGGATAATATAGTATTTAAGAGTATTGCAGATGCTGCTGCTGAAATGCAGCAGGAAACCTGTGTGATAGGTGGTTATGTTCGCGACTTCCTGTTAGGAAGGCTATCGAAAGATATTGACATTGTTACTTTGGGAAGCGGCATCGACATGGCAAAAAATGTTGCTCTGCGTCTAGACCCCACTCCATCTGTCAGTTATTTTAAAAAATTTGGCACTGCACATCTTGAATATGATGACTATGTTGTTGAATTCGTTGGTGCGCGGAAAGAGTCCTACCGCAGCGATTCACGTAAACCCATCGTTGAGAACGGCTCTCTTGAAGAAGATCAAAACCGCCGTGATTTCACAATAAACACTCTTGCCGTAAGCCTGAACCGGAAAAACTACGGTGAGCTTATTGACCCGTTCAGCGGGCTGGAAGACCTTAAAAATAAAATACTGCGCACGCCGCTCGATCCTTCGGTGACGTTCTCTGACGATCCGCTTCGGATGATGCGGGCAATTCGCTTTTCAACCCAATTGAATTTTAAAATCGAAGAGAACACCTTCCGGGCAATAGCTGAAAACCGAGAACGGATTAAAATTGTTTCTGCCGAACGGATTTCTGACGAACTGAATAAAATCATACTCGCTGAAAAGCCCTCAACAGGTTTTAAACTTATGGAAATTTCGGGTCTGCTTGAAATAATTTTCCCTGAAATGCAAAACCTTAAAGGAATTGACATTATTAACAATACCGGGCATAAAGACAATTTCTACCATACCCTTGAAGTCTTGGACCGCATAGCGCCGCACACGGATAATCTCTGGCTGCGCTGGTCGGCATTGCTGCACGACATTGCCAAACCGGCAACAAAAAAATATGTTGAAGGTCAGGG
>LSQX01120004.1_pt1 | contig 11841 bp, 11 predicted proteins | sample 654561 | NCBI WGS metagenome assembly LSQX01 (sample SAMN04489861, study PRJNA283612) | anaerobic digester metagenome | isolation source: 4 biogas reactors fed with cattle manure at either 37C or 55C with and... | place: Denmark: Kongens Lyngby | collected 2014 | reverse complement strand
GAGGTGATCCAGCTCTTCTTGCCATTGACCACGTAGCTGCCGTCGGCCTGCTTCACGGCGCGGCAGCGCATGGCCGTCGCGTCGGAGCCCGACTGCGGCTCGGTGAGGGCGAAGGCGCCGATCTCGCGGCCCTCGGCGATGGCCCGCACGTAGAGCTGCTTCTGCGCCTCGGTGCCGTGGGTCAGGATGCCGTTGCAGAAGAGCGAGTTGTTGACCGACATGATGGTCGAATGCGCGGCGTCGGCGGCGGCCACCTCGACCATCGCCAGCACGTAGGCCACCGGGTCCATGCCCGCGCCGCCGTACTCCGCCGGCACCTCGATGCCCATCAGGCCGTTCTCGCCCAGGAGGCGCATGTTCGCGAGCGGGAACTCGCCGGTCTCGTCGTGGTGGCCGGCACTGGGCGCGATCTTCTCCTGCGCGATGCGCCGTGCCACGTCCTGGATCATCAACTGCTCTTCGGTAAAGCTGAAATCCACGCGCTGCTCCTGGGTGGGCCGCGGCGTCGCGCGGCGGCTTGGACAAGACCGCCATTCTAGCCTGCCGCCGCGCACGCTTCGACCGGCATCCGTACGCGGACCGGTGGCCGGCACGCCCCGGCGACCCGCGGCGCGGCCTTGACCGCGGACGGATGCCGTTGAACAATGCATCGCTGTATCGCGATGGGAAGATATATATGGACCTCGAAGCCTGGTCCAGCCACCTCAAGGTGCTGGCCGACGCCACCCGGGTGCGCCTGCTGGCGCTGCTGGAAGGCGAGGAGCTGACGGTCGCCGAGCTGTCGGCCATCACACAGCTCGCGCAGCCGCGCGTGTCGACCCATCTCGCGCGCCTCAAGGAAGCGGGGCTGGTGCGCGACAGGCGCGCCGGCGTATCCGCGTACTACCGCTTCGACGAGGACCGGCTGGACCCCGCGCAGCGCGCGCTGTGGCAGACGCTGCGCGAGGGCAGCGACGACCCGCTGCTGCGCCAGGACGCCGAGCGCGTGTCCGGCGTGCTTGCGATGCGCGCCGCCGACCAGAACTGGGCCGATTCCGTGGCCGGCGACATGGAGCGCCACTACTCGCCGGGCCGCACCTGGGAGGCGATGGCGCGTTCGGCGCTGCCGCTGCTGGAAACCGGCGACGTGCTCGACATCGCCTCGGGCGACGGCGTGCTGGCGGAGCTGCTTGCGCCCCACGCGCAGCGCTACGTCTGCATCGACGCCAGCCCGCGCGTGGTCGCCGCCGCGCGCGAACGGCTCAAGCGCTACCGCAACGTCGAAGTCCAGGAAGCCGACATGCACGCCCTGCCCTTCGCGGACGGCAGCTTCGACCTGGTGGTGCTGATGCACGCGCTCACCTACTCGGCCAAGCCCGCGCAGGCGGTCGCCGAGGCCGCCCGGGTCCTGCGGCCGGCGGGCCGCCTGCTGCTCACCAGCCTCGCGCGCCACGGCCACCGCAGCGCGGTGGAGGCATTCGGGCACGTCAACCTGGGCTTCGGTGCCCGGGAGCTGCGCCGCTTCGTCGACAAGGCCGGGCTCGAGCTGCAGTCCTGCGAGACCGTCACCCGCGAGAAGCGTCCGCCGCACTTCGAAGTCATTTCCCTCATCGCAGGAAAGCCATGAACGCCCTCCCCTGGCTCCACCCCGGGCGCGTCGCGCTGCTCGAAGGCGCGCTCGCCGAACGCATCCTCGTCATCGACGGCGCCATGGGCACCATGGTCCAGCGCCACCGCCTGGAAGAGGCCGACTACCGCGGCGAGCGGTTCGCCGGCGGCTTCGACTCCCGCCACCCCGGCGACGGCGAGGGCCACGACCTCAAGGGCAACAACGACCTGCTCACGCTCACCCGCCCCGACCTCATCGCCGGCGTCCACCGCGGCTACCTCGAAGCCGGCGCCGACATCGTCGAGACCAATACCTTCAACTCGACCGCCGTCAGCCAGGCCGACTACCGCCTCCAGCACCTCGTGCGCGAGCTGAACCTGGAAGGCGCCCGCCTGGCCCGCGCCTGCTGCGACGAGGTCGAGGCCCGGACACCGGGGCGCCCGCGCTTCGTCGCGGGCGTGGTCGGCCCCACCAGCCGCACGGCCTCGATCAGCCCGGACGTCAACGATCCCGGCTTCCGCAACACCAGCTTCGACGCGCTGCGGGACGACTACCGGGTCGCGGTGGACGGGCTGATCGACGGCGGCGCCGACATCCTGATGGTCGAGACCATCTTCGACACGCTCAACGCCAAGGCCGCCCTGTACGCCATCGCGGAGGCCTTCGACGCGCGCGGCGGGCGGCTTCCGGTGATGATCTCGGGCACCATCACGGATGCTTCGGGACGCACCCTGTCCGGCCAGACCGCCGAGGCCTTCTGGATCTCCGTCTCGCACGCCGACCCGCTGTCCGTGGGCCTCAACTGCGCGCTCGGGGCGAAGGAGCTCCGACCGCACGTCGAGACCCTCGCGAACGTGTCCGGTTGCTTCGTCAGTGCCCACCCGAACGCCGGGCTGCCGAATGCCTTCGCGGAGTACGACCAGACGCCCGCGGAGATGGCCGGCATGCTCGGCGAGTTCGCCCGTTCCGGCCTGCTCAACCTGGTGGGCGGCTGCTGCGGCACCACCCCCGACCACATCCGCGCCATCGCCGAGGCGGTCGAGGGCCTGCCTCCACGGCCGGTGGACGCCCGGTCCCGACGGCCGGCGACGGAGGTGACCGCATGAGCGCGCCGAGGTACACCCGCCTGTCCGGCCTCGAGCCGCTGGTGATCACGCCCGAACTGCTGTTCGTCAACGTCGGCGAACGCACCAACGTCACCGGAAGCGCCCAGTTCAAGAAGCTGGTCAAGGAGGAGCGGTACGAAGAGGCGGTCGAGGTCGCGCGGCAGCAGGTGGCCAATGGCGCGCAGATCCTCGACGTGAACATGGACGAGGGGCTGATCGACTCGGCGAAGGCGATGACGCGCTTCCTGAACCTGATCATGTCGGAGCCGGACATCGCGCGCATCCCGGTGATGGTCGACTCGTCGAAGTGGGAGGTGATCGAGGCCGGGCTGAAGTGCCTGCAGGGCAAGGGCGTGGTCAACTCGATCTCGCTCAAGGAGGGCAAGGAGGCCTTCGTCGAGCACGCACGCAAGGTGCTGCGCTACGGCGCCGCGGCGGTGGTCATGGCCTTCGACGAGCAGGGCCAGGCCGATACCGCCGACCGCAAGGTCGAGATCTGCACCCGCGCCTACCGGATCCTGGTCGACGAGGTCGGGTTCCCGCCCGAGGACATCATCTTCGACCCGAACGTGTTCGCGGTGGCCACGGGCCTGGAGGAGCACAACAACTACGCGGTGGACTTCATCGAGGCCACGCGCCGGATCAAGGCAACCCTGCCCCACTGCCATGTCTCCGGCGGCGTCTCCAACGTGTCGTTCTCCTTCCGCGGCAACGAGACCGTGCGCCAGGCGATCCACTCGGTGTTCCTATACCACGCGATCGCCGCGGGCATGGACATGGGCATCGTCAACGCCGGCGCGCTGCCGATCTACGACGAACTCGATCCGGAGCTGCGCGACCACGTCGAGGACGTGATCCTCAACCGCCGCCCCGACGCGACCGAACGGCTGCTCGCGCTCGCCGAGCGCTACAGGGGGAGCAAGGGCCGCAGGCAGCAGGAGGACCTGGCCTGGCGCGGGAAGGACGTGCGCGCGCGCCTCGCCCACGCACTGGTCCACGGCATCGACCAGTACGTCGAGGCCGACACCGAGGAAGCGCGACAGCTGTCCCCGCGCCCCCTCGACGTGATCGAGGGCCCGCTGATGGACGGCATGAACATCGTCGGCGACCTGTTCGGCGCCGGGAAGATGTTCCTGCCGCAGGTGGTCAAGTCGGCGCGGGTGATGAAGAAGGCGGTGGCCTACCTGCTGCCCTTCATCGAGGCCGAGAAGGTGCGCACCGGCGATACCGGGAAGAACAACGGCAAGGTCGTGATGGCGACCGTCAAGGGCGACGTCCACGACATCGGCAAGAACATCGTCGGCGTGGTCCTGGCCTGCAACAACTTCGAGGTCATCGACCTCGGGGTGATGGTGCCGGCGCAGAAGATCATCGACACCGCCGTCGCCGAGAACGCCGACCTCGTCGGCGTGTCCGGCCTGATCACGCCCTCGCTGGAGGAGATGGGCCACGTCGCGCGCGAAATGGAGCGCCAGGGCCTGACCATCCCGCTGATGATCGGCGGGGCCACCACCTCGCGCGCGCACACGGCGCTCAAGATCGACCCCCACTACAGGTCCCCCACGGTGTGGGTGAAGGATGCATCGCGGGCGGTCGGCGTGGCCCAGTCGCTGGTCTCGCCGGAGCTGCGCGCGCCCTTCGTCGCCGCCAACGAGGCCGACTACGCGGAGATCCGCAAGCGCCACCGCAACCGCGGCGACGCCAAGCGGCTGGTGTCGCTCGAGAAGGCGCGGGCGCAGCGCTTCGACGGCGGATGGGACGGCTACCAGCCGCCCCGGCCGCGCAAGCCCGGGATCACGGTGTTCGACGACTATCCGATCGAGGACCTCGTCGGGACCATCGACTGGACGCCCTTCTTCCAGGCCTGGGAGCTCGCCGGGCGCTATCCGGCCATCCTCGACGACGCGGTGGTCGGCAAGGCCGCGCGGGACCTCTACTCCGATGCGCGCGCGATGCTCGACACGATCATCCGCGAGAAGTGGCTGACCGCGAAGGCGGTGTTCGGACTGTTCCCGGCGGCCGCCGTCGGCGACGACGTGGAGCTCGTGGTCGACGCCGCGGCGGGGGAAGCCGGCGTGGTCCGCGTCCCCTTCCTGCGGCAGCAGGTGGACAAGCCGGTCGAGCGCCCGGACTTCTGCCTCGCCGACTTCATCGCCCCGAGGGAAGCCGGGCTCGAGGACTGGATGGGCATGTTCGCGGTGACCGCCGGCATCGGCATCGATGGCCACCTCGAACGGTTCCGCGCCGACCACGACGACTATCGCTCGATCCTGCTGAAGGCGCTGGCCGACCGCCTTGCCGAAGCCCTGGCGGAACACCTGCACCAGCGGGTGCGCACCACGTTCTGGGGCTATGCACCCGACGAGGACCTGGACAACGAGGCCCTGATCGCCGAGGCCTACCGCGGCATCCGGCCGGCGCCCGGCTACCCGGCCTGCCCCGACCACAGCCCCAAGGAGCAGCTGTTCCGCGTGCTCGACGCCACGGCCAACGCCGGCATGGAGCTGACCCACGGCTTCGCCATGACGCCGACCGCGGCCGTCTCCGGCTACTATTTCAGCCACCCGGGCAGCAAGTACTTCGTGGTCGGGCGCGTCGGCAAGGACCAGGTCGCCGACTACGCCAGGCGGCGCGGCGTGGAGATCGCCCAGGTCGAGCGCTGGCTCGCATCCAACCTGGATTACGATCCCGAGTAGGCACCCACGGCGCGCGCCAGATGGCCCAGCACCCAGGCCCGCCGCCGGCCGCGCCGGTGGTGCGGCTGTCGAGCTTCTATTTCACCTACTACGCGGCGCTGGGCGCGTTCACCCCCTACTGGGCGATGCACCTGCAGTCGCGCGGGATGGGCATCACCGCGATCAGCGTGATGATGAGCCTGTGGTACGCCACCCGCGTGGTGGCGCCCTCGGCCTGGGCATCGATCGCGGCCGCGTCGCCGAAGCCGATCCGCTGGCTGCGCATCGGCTGCATCCTGACGGTGGCGAGCTTCGCCTGCTTCCTGCCCGGGCAGCCGGAATGGACGCTGTACGCGGCCATGGTGGCCTTCTGCTTCTTCTACAACGCGGTGATGCCGCAGTTCGAAGCGATCACCCTCGGCCATCTCGGCGCCGACGCGCACCGCTACGGATCGATCCGCGTCTGGGGCTCGATCGGCTTCATCCTCGTCACCACCGGCTTCGGCTGGCTGATCGAGCACCGCGGCGCGGCCATCCTGCCCTGGGCCATGCTGCCCCTGTTCGTCCTCATGGCGGCCAGCGCGTTCGCCAACCGCGACGCCGGGCATCCCGGCCCGCGGGGCCCGGCGGGCGCCGGATTCTGGAGGATCGTGCGCAGGCCTGAGGTGGCCGCGTTCCTGCTGGCGGCCTTCCTGGAGCAGCTCTCCTTCGGCCCCTACTACACGTTCTTCTCCGTCTACATGGACGGGCTCGGCTACCCCACCTCCACCCTGGGCCTGATGTGGACGGTGGGCGTGGTGTTCGAAGTGGCCGTGTTCTTCGCCATCGCCCGGGTCTTCCGGCGCTGGGACGCGAGCTGGCTGCTGCTGGCATCGATGGCCAGCGCGGTGCTGCGCTGGTGGGCGACGGCGCTATGGCCCGGGAACCTGCCCGTGATGCTGGTCGCGCAGGCCACGCACGCGCTGAGCTTCGCCGCGTTCTTCGCGGCCGCGATGCAACTGCTGGCGCGGCACTTCCCGGGCCCTCTGAACGGCCACGCACAGGGTCTCTTCTACGGCTTTTCCTCGGGCCTGGGCGGCGTGCTGGGCGCCCTGGTCGCAGGGCAGCTGTGGCCCCATGGCGAGGGGCGGGTGGCCTTCCTCGCCGCCGGAACGTTCGCCCTGGCCGGCTGCGTCATCGCCTGGATCTGGGTGGTGCCACGCCGTGGCAACCCTGCGGCGTCCTCCGATCCCGGGTAGCGCCAGGCGCGTGATGCCACCCACGCCGGGGAATGCCTACCAGACCAGGTCGTCCGGCACCTGGTACTTCGGATCGGAGTACGGCTCGTCGGCGGCCGGCGCGTCCGGGTCGACCCTCAGGGCCACTGCGGCGGGCAAGATCGCGGCGGCCTCCGCCAGGACGTCGGCGGCTACGATGAGGTAGCGCCCGTTCAGCTGGACGACGCCCAGCTCGCCGGCGTTGAGCGCGCGCAGCTGGTCGGCGGTCACGTGGACGCGCTTGATCCTGCCGCCGTATTCGAAGTGGCGGACATGCTCGGCCTCGGCGGCGTTGAGGCCCTTGCCGTCGAGGAACGCGGCCAGCTTCGCCTGGGCCTCGCGGCGGGCGCGCGCGGCCTCCTGCTTCTCGCGCTCGGCGCGGATGCGCTCGTCCTTCTCGCGCTGGGCGCGGATGGCGTAGGCCTTGGCGAGGTCGATGTCCTCCTGGCTGCGCCGGCCGGGATTCCCGCCCGGCTTCCGTGCGCGCTTCGCCCCGGGCGCACCGCCCCGGCCACTCCTCCCGGCCGGCCTTTCGTCCTTGCCGTCCTTGCCCACGCGGCCGTCCGGCCGCGCCTGGCCGCCCTGTCCGTCGCGGCGGCGCGGTCCCTTCGGCTTCCCGGTCGCCTCCGAAGGCTTGAAGCCCAGGCCCAGAAGCTGGTCTTTCAGCGAATCGCTCATCGTCGTTTCAGTAGTGCGGCGGGGGCGGTTCGTCGGCCGGGTCGCCGGTGACGCCCGGGCGGCTGGCGTGCAGCTCCTCCAGCGCGCGGCGCAGCAGCACTTCGTTGCGCGACAGTTCCAGGCGCGCCTGGGCCAGCGCGTCGCTCAGCTCGGCGACGGCCTGCTCCTGGAACGCCAGGCGCGTCTCCAGTTCGACCACGCGTTCCTCCAGCCCGGACGACATCTCAGGGCACCCGCACCGAACGTCCGCGGCCGATGCCGTAGTAGGCAAGGCCCGCCTCCTCGGCGTCCTCGGGCCGGTAGATGTTGCGGCCGTCGAAGACGACCGCGTCGGCCAGGCGCGCACGCAGCCGCGCCAGGTCGGCGCTGCGGAACTGCTTCCACTCGGTCACGACCACGAGCGCGTCGGCGCCCTCGAGCGCCTCCTCCGCGGAGCCGCAGAGCACGAGGTCGTCGCGCTCGCCGAAGATGCGCCGCGCCTCGTCGGCCGCCTCCGGGTCGAAGGCACGCACGCGCGCACCCGACTCCCAGAGCTGCGCCAGCAGGCGGCGGCTGGACGCCTCGCGCATGTCGTCGGTGTCGGGCTTGAACGCCAGGCCCCAGACGGCGAAGGTCTTGCCGGCGATCGACTGGTCGCCGTAGTGGCGCCGCACCAGCCGGTGCAGGTGTTCCTTCTGGCGCTCGTTCACCGCTTCCACCGCCTGCAGCAGCAGCGGTTCGTGGCCGTGCTGCTGCGACGTCCGCGCCAGCGCCTGCACGTCCTTCGGGAAGCACGAGCCGCCGTAGCCGGCGCCCGGGTAGATGAAGTGCCAGCCGATGCGCGGGTCGGAGCCGATCCCCTTGCGCACCATCTCCACGTCGGCCCCCACCTTTTCGGCGATGTTCGCGATCTCGTTCATGAAGCTGATCTTGGTCGCGAGCATGGCGTTGGCCGCGTACTTGGTCAGCTCCGCCGAACGCACGTCCATGACCACGAAGCGGTCGTGGTTGCGGTTGAACGGCGCATACAGGCGCCTGAGACGCTCCGCCGCGTGCGCGCTGTCGACCCCGAGCACGATGCGGTCGGGGCGCATGCAGTCCTCGACCGCCGCCCCCTCCTTCAGGAACTCGGGGTTGGACACCACGTCGAAGGCGATGTCCGCGCCGCGCGCCTCCAGCGCCGCGGCGATCGCGGCGCGCACGCGGTCCGCGGTGCCGACCGGCACCGTCGACTTGTCGACCACGATCGCCGGGCGCTCGAGGTGGGCGCCGATGGTCCGCGCGACCTCGAGCACGTACTGCAGGTCCGCGCTCCCGTCCTCGTCGGGCGGGGTGCCCACGGCGATGAACACCACTTCGCCGTGCGCGACCGCTTCCGCGGCGTCGGTGGTGAACTTGAGGCGCCCCGCGGCATGGTTGGCCTTGACCATCGGCTCCAGGCCGGGTTCGTAGATCGGGATCACGCCCCGGCGGAGCCCTTCGACCTTGGCCGCATCGACGTCGACGCAGACCACGTCGTGCCCCACCTCCGCCAGGCAGGTGCCGGTGACCAGCCCGACGTAGCCGGTGCCGAAGATGCTGACGCGCACGCCGCTACTCCGCGGCGCCGGCGTCGACGATCTCGAGCAGCTCCACCTCGAACACCAGCGCGCTGCCCGGGGCGATCGGACCGCCCGGCGTCCCCATGTCGCCATAGCCGAGCTCGCTCGGCAGCCAGAGCATGTACTTGCTCCCGACGGGCATCAGCTGCAGGCCTTCCTGCCAGCCCGGCACGACGCTGGACAGGTTGAACACGGCCGGCTGGCCGCGGTCGTAGGAGCTGTCGAAGACGGTGCCATCGACGAGCGTGCCGCGGTAGTGGACGCTGACGCGGCTGTCCGGGCCGGGCTTCGGGCCGTCGCCCTGCTCGAGCACCTTGTACTGCAGGCCGGAGTCGGTGACCTGCACCCCCTCCTTCCCGGCGTTCGCGGCCAGGAAGGCCTCGCCGGCCTCGCGGTTGCCGGAAGCCATCCTCTCCTGCATGCGGATGGTGAAGGCCTCGAAGGCCTGCAGGGCCTGGGCCTCGTCCATCAGCGGGTCGCCGCCGTCCATCGCGGTGCGCATGGCCTTGACCAGGGCGTCGAACTCGATCTCGTCGCGGACCTCCTGCAGCGATCCGCCGATCTGCAGGCCGATGGCATAGCCCGCCTGCTGGCGCGCGGTCGGCAGCGCGGGGATGTCGAGCGTGCCGGCGGTGTCTTCCGCGGCCGGCTTCGCGGCGTCGGGGTCGATCTTCTTGCACGCGCCGAGGGCGACGAGGAGGGAAGCGGCGAGCAGGCTGCTCGCGAGGGTGCGGACGGCGTTGTTCATCTGGGATCCTGGGCTTGGGATGGACAGCGGCGGTCAGCGCAGCTGGAGGAGTTCGACATCGAAGACGAGGGTCGAGTTCGGGGGGATGCCGCCGGGCGAACCGCTGCGGCCGTAGGCGAGTTCGGACGGGATCCAGAATCGGTACTTCGAGCCCACGGGCATCAGCTGCAGGCCTTCGGTCCAGCCCGCGATCACCTGGTCGAGGCCGAAGGTGGCCGGGTCGTTGCGCTCATAGGAGCTGTCGAACACCGTTCCGTCAAGCAGGCGGCCCTCGTAGTGCACCCGGACCCGGGAGGCCGCGGTGGGGCGCGGGCCCGACCCCTGGCGCAGCACCATGTACTGCAGCCCGGAGGCGGTGGTCACCACGCCCTTGTTGCCGCGGTTGGACGCGAGGAAGGCGGCGCCCGCCTCGGCGTTGGCCCGGCCGGCCGCTTCCATCTGCGCCTGCATCTGCTCCTGCATGCGCTTGCCGAAGGCCTCGCGCAGCGAGGCGATCTCGGCTTCGCCCAGCAGCGGCTGGCTGCCATCGAGCACGGTGGCGACGCCGCGGCCGAGCATCGCCAGGTCGATCTCGCCCCTGATCGGCGCGAGCGAGCGGCCGATGTCGGCACCCACCAGCAGGCCGACCTTCCCGGCGTCGACCGGAGGCGGCTCGCTGCCCGGGGCCATCCCGGGGATCCGCTGGCCGCTGCGGACGGCCACGCGCTGCATCAGGCGGGGCGCCAGATCGGCGGCTTCTTCCTCCGAAAGCAGCGGCTCGCCGCCCTCCAGGGCGTTGCCCACGGCGCGCAGGAACTCCGCGCGGTCCATGTCGGGGCCGACCGCGCGGATCGAGGTACCGACGTCGACGCCGACCATGTAGCTGTTCTTCTCGCGCTCGGTGGTGGGCACCGCGTTCTCCTGGGCAATGGCGGGGGCCAGCGACAGGGCCGCGGCGAGGGACAGCGCGACAAGGCCGCGCAGCGTGGATTTCATCAGGGGATGCTCCTGGACTCTGGCCGCGACCGCGCGGCGTTGAAGGCGCCTATTGTCGCGACCCGGGCGGCCCCCGGCAATCGCGCCCCCCTGCCATCAGTTGGGGGCAGGACCCTGTTGACGCGGCGTGTGGTGGTGTTATAGTTGCATACAACACCAGTCTCCCAGTGCAGGAGCCCGAGCCATGGACCGCAAGCTCAACCACAGCCTCGTCGCCCTTTCCGCGTCCGGACTGTTCCTGGTTGCCGCCCTCCTGGTCGCCACCCCGGTCGACCAGGGTGGCCAGCCGTCTCCCGGCGACGCGACCGCGTCCGCCCCGGCACCCGCCGCGGATGCGGGCGGGACCCGCCCCGGCGGCAGCGGCGCCGTGGCCTCGCGCCGCGGGCTGGCGCTTCCCTACTTCTCGTTCGCCCGCGGCATGCGCCGTATCGGAGGCTGAGCCATGTCCGGCATCCAGTGGAGCGACAGCGCTCCCATCTACCGCCAGCTGAAGGAGCGCGTCATCGCGATGATGCTCGACGGCCAGCTCCGCCCGGGCGACGCCCTTCCCTCCGTGCGCCAGGTCGCGGCCGAGTACCAGCTCAACCCGATCACCGTGTCCCGCGCCTACCAGGAGCTCGCCGACGAATCGCTGGTGGAGAAGCGCAGGGGCCTGGGGATGTACGTCACCGAAGAGGCGTCCAAGAAGCTGCTTCGCAGCGAACGGGAGCGCTTCCTGTCAGATGAATGGCCGCAGGTGCTGGAGCGGATCCGGCTGCTGGGCCTCTCCCCCGAGGAACTGCTGCGCGAAGGAGACGCCGCATGAACACCCACGACACCGTCATCGACGCCACGGGCCTGCGCAAGGCCTACCGCAAGGGCGTGGTCGCGCTCGACGGCGCCACCTTCCAGGTCACCCGCGGCCGCATCGTCGGCCTGGTCGGCCCCAACGGCGCCGGCAAGACCACCGCCCTGAAGTCCATCCTCGGCCTGGTCCCCTTCGAGGGCGGGCTGTCCGTGCTCGGCAGGGACCCGCGGCGGGAGCGCGACGTGCTGATGAACGACGTCTGCTTCATCGCCGACGTCGCGGTGCTGCCGCGCTGGATGCGGGTCCGCGAGGCGATCGCCTTCGTCGAAGGCGTGCACCCGCGCTTCGACCGCGCCCGCTGCGAGCGCTTCCTCGCCAACACCAAGCTGACCCCCGGGATGCGGGTGCGCGAGATGTCCAAGGGCATGATCGTGCAGCTGCACCTGGC
>LSQX01116490.1_pt1 | contig 11841 bp, 7 predicted proteins | sample 654561 | NCBI WGS metagenome assembly LSQX01 (sample SAMN04489861, study PRJNA283612) | anaerobic digester metagenome | isolation source: 4 biogas reactors fed with cattle manure at either 37C or 55C with and... | place: Denmark: Kongens Lyngby | collected 2014 | reverse complement strand
TGGTCCTGCAGGGATTCGGCTGGAAGGACCTCAACGATCCCTTCAACCCGAAGGATGACGTCGGCGGCCGGCGGCCCACGTATGAGGAATCGCGTTTCATGGCCTACGACGCCCTCGTTCACGGCGCCAAAGCCGTGCTCTACTGGGGCGTCCACGTGCTCGAACCCGGCGACCAACTGTGGACCGACCTGTTCACGGTGGCGCGCGAACTCCGCGCTCTGGAGCCGGGCATCGTGGGCCAGCCGCCCGCCACACCTCCGGTCTGCGCCGGCGACGACACCTATGCCTCCATCGGAAGCGAAGGCCCCGTGCTGATGCTGCGCCGGGCCGGCGAAGATTGGATCCTGATCGCCGTGAACGAGTCCTACGTCGGGATCGGATTCGAGGTCTCGCAACTGCCGCCCGAGCTGAACGGCAAGTCCCTCTACCGCCTGAACTCCGATGAAACCATCACCGTGCGGGACAACCGCTTCCGCGACGGCATCCGAGGCTACGATGTTCACGTCTACGCCACCTCGAAGCGCTTCGAGATGACGCCAGAGTAATATGAACGTGACCACAACCGCGCACGGCTTCTCTCCGGCCTGGCGCGCCATGGATGCGTGGTGGTGGTCAGTGCTGAGGAGCTGGCTCGTCTGAAACAGGCCTTCGACGGGTAAGGGGCGACCGTGCACATTCGTACATATTCGGGAGGAAAGGGGAATTCACGATCATGAGTCCACAGCACTACCGCCGGGCGCTGTATTTCGCAATCCTTCTCCTGTTCGCCACGATGCGCGCCGGGGCCGGGCAGGGCATCCCCATTGTTCCGGGTGATGACGGCCGGTTCGAATACCACGACGATTTTTCCACGCCCAAAGTGTTGCTGGACGCCTTTGTCGCAACGTCTGACGCGGAGGTGTGGGCGCCCGGTCAACTGCTCAGCGCGGGGCCGGTAGCCCGGAGGGAGCTCGTCTACCGCTTCTATGGCGGCCATCCCATCCGCGACATCGAGGTCAGCGTCGAGCAGATGTCCAATGCCCGGCATCTGGGCGGCGTCACCCATCTGGACGTGTCAGGCAATGGCGTAGACNNCCCGTTTCCAGCCCGATGCAAACGCCTGGCAGACCGGCCCCCTGGTCTTTGGGGCCGATTCGGCGGAAGATTTCGCGGGTCAGACCGAGATCTGGCTGCGGCTCACGCTCGAAAATCATTCCGGTCTCAAGTCCCACGCCTCCAATATCGTCAAGAACCTCCTTGTCCAGATTGCAGTGGACCAGGACAAGACGGTTGCGGCGGCGGGGGCCGGTTCCGCCGAGCGTGCCTGGGGAGCGCTCCGCGCGAACACGTCGTGGCGCGCCATCGCGCTGGACTGCCGCGATCCCGAGGACGGCCGTGCCCCGCACTATTACGAAGATGTCGACGGCTGGCTCGTCGATGCCGCAAGCCACCCGCTCCTCCGCCCCGGCGAAACAGACGGATTTCCGATCTGCAAACGCTATGATCCGGCCACGCGTTCAGCCACGGGACTGGGCGTATTCGTCGACCTGGGGACAGAGCGGGGACCTGTCATGGCGCGTATCGTGGTCAATACGTCTCTGCAGGGATTCCGCAGGCTCGTGGTCTATTGGGATGGCGAAATCGTGGGCACATTCGATACCGCCAGTTATTTCGACGTGGAAACGCCGCATTATGTAGAGCTCAAGCCCGGCGAAGGCACGCACGAGCTGCGCATCACCGCCGAAGACACGGGGGAGGTCCTCATCCGGCGCATCGAGATCGCAGGCGCTTCCGTGCGCGAATGGGTCTCGAAGCCCGCGCTGCCGGATGGCGGCCCCCTCGAGGTCGTGAGCGCCTCGTACCTTCCCGACCCGGCGCCTCCGGCCGATTCCCAGGTCGTCGAGGGCAGGAAACGCCCCGAGATGGCCGATATCGCTCCCGGCACCGGCCTCACGTTCCATTTCATGCAACGACTGTACGCCGAGCACGAAGAATTCGGTGCGGTACGCATGATCGTGCGCAATGCCGGACAGTATCCCGTGCGCTTGGCGCAGTCCCCCCTGCTCAACGGGGCGCCGGCTGACGAACAGTACGTGGATTTTGTCGAGAGCGCCTGGGATGCGCCGGGCGTGATCTGGTACCGGATACGTCCGCGTACCCTGGCGCCGGGGGAATGCGGTCAGGTCTACGTGCGGTTCCGGAAGCGCTTGCCCGGCGACGGCGTGCGCATCGCCCTGCCGGCCGAAAACGCGCCCGCCGCCGAGGCGGATGTCGCTTACGCCGCGCCCGAAGCGGCGCTCGATTACGTGGTTACCTCGAAGGATCGGATGACGCTTTACATCTACGGCCGCCGGCAGACAGGGGAGGATGCGCCGCCGCTTGCGGCCGCCTCGCTGGACGGTGAGGTGCTCGCCGGCGCCGTGTTGTACGGGGCGGAATTTCCGGGGGGTGTGGCTCTGGCGGTGGCGCGCCTGAACCAGCCGCTCGAACCGGGCGCGTACCATGTGGCCGGACTGCATCTCGCCAACGGGCGGGTGATCGCCGCCCAGTTCCGGGTGCTGCCGTTTATGTTTCCCCGGAGCTCGGTGCATGTCCCCGAAGAACTGTGCGGGCCGCTTCACATGAACCTCGCCACCTGGCTGATGCGCAGTCTTGAAATCTGCCGGGAACACGATCTCTTTACGTCCGCCATGCAACATGATGTGTTCGGTGTTCATGAGCGGGTGGCCTATGTGCTGGGACCCGACGAACCCGATGCCAAAGATGACGCCGGCGGCGGGTACGACCATGGACTCGGCTGGCATGCCCGGAAACTGGCCGAATCCGGATGGCAGGAGCTCCTGGAGCGCTACAACGGCCCCGTGCCAAGCTGGTTGAATATGAACGGCACCGTGCGGCCCCTCAACTGGGCCGTCTACGGACAGTTCGGGGACATCAACGGATTCGATCCCTACCCCGTGACGTATTACGGCGCCGACCACGCCTACGTGCGGGAAAGCCTCGAGCATGTGCGCGCCTGCGCGGCGCCGACCCCCGTGTTCGCGTTTCTCGAAGCCTATGGATGGTCCAGTGGCCAGGGGGTGCCCGACAAGGTTCGGGGGCCCCTCCCCGAAGAATACCGGCAAAACCTGGTTCAGGCGCTTGGCGTCGGCGTCAAAGGCCTGTCGAGCTGGGTCTATTCCCCCGGAGCCGGCGGCTGGGCGCAGCAGGACGCGTTTGCCCAGGAAATCGGACGCTGCAACCGGCTTGTCGAGCATATCGCCGACCTGCTGATTCTGGGGACCCCCATTCAGCTTGCGGCGAACGACGCCGGGACCGTCGCCACCGGAACGGCCGGCCAGGAGTATTGGGAAAAGCCGCGGGTCTGGACCGGATGTCTCCTCTGTGGGCCGGATGCGCTGGTGCTGGCCGCGGCCAACCATATTCCCGCCAGCAAGGACGCCCCGCCGCTCATCGAACCGGCCAGGCGCTTCATGCTCTCCGTGACCCTGCCCGACTTCCTCCCCTCGGTCAGTGCGGAGGAAGTCACCGAGGAGGGTCTCGTGCCCGTGCCCTGCCGGATGCAGGAGGGAACGGCGCTCATTCCGGTAGACGAGCTCGTATCCGGCAAGCTGTTCGTGCTGCGCAGACTTCCGGCGGAAACCACCCGCTGATCGGGCAATTCAAAGACGGGGTGCGCGGGGAAACCCGCAGTCCCCAAAAATACCTTGCAAAAATCTCACTTCATCGTCTATAACCATGTTGGCCTGTTCTCTTGACCGGCATGTACCGTAAGTCCATCATACACCATGGAAATGCTGCACTCTGGATAGTTTTAATTACTAATCACATTTTATGGGTGAATCCACCGATCAGAGCCGGCACGATGTTCACCTCTCACTGACGGAGGATCGGCTCGCTGTGCTTTTCAGCGGCGCCGTGCCGGAGGCCCAACGACGGGAACTCGTTGATGCCATTACGGATGAACTTGCGGTCCTCGGCGTCGCGGTGATTCCCTCGAAAGCGGAGCTCTGGAAAGTTCTGTCGGAAGCGCCACCGGGCGAGGACGGCCGGATCAGCGGCGTGGCGCTGGTGGAAGGCGTGGCGCCGGCGCCATCGAAGGATGGCTGGATCGAATGGACACGCGATTTTTTCAGCTCCGATTTCGTTGTCGATGAGAAAACCGGCGCAATCGACTACCGCGAGCGCACCGGCGATCCCTCCGTACGGGAAGGGGAACTGATCGCTCGCGTATGGCCTCCCGAACCCGGCCAGAACGGCCGCGATGTCTTTGGCAACCGCATTCCCGTGGACACGCCGAAGACCCTGCGGGTCCGGTGCGGCACGAATGTGAAGGTCAGTGAAAACGGCATCGAGTTCCATGCCGTACGCAGCGGACGCGTCCGGTACTCCAGGCTGGTGCTGAGCGTCGACCCGATCTATATCGTTGACGGTAACGTGGGTCTTGCGTCCGGGAACATCGACCACACGGGGGCGGTGTTCGTTGAGGGAGACGTCGAGGCGGAGGCCCGCATTCGGGCCGATGGCGACGTCGAGGTGCGCGGGATCGTTGAGGGCGCCGACATCGACGCCGGGGGCAGCCTGCTCGTACGCCGCGGCATCACCGGAGGCGGTCACCACCGCATCAAGGCGGGGGGCCGGGTGCAGGTTCGTTTTCTCGTGGAGACAGACATCGAAGCCGGGGACGACGTCGTGGTTGAGAGCGAGACGGTCAACTCCACGGTGTTCACCCGGGGTTCGTTCATCATGCCGGGCGGCCGCCTGGTGGGGGGCAGCGTCGTTGCCCAGGGCAGCATCCGGGTGAAACAGGCCGGCAGCGAGGGCCTGGTGCGCACGCGACTGGCCATTGAGCTGGATCCCGCACTGGCCCGGGCGATTGGCGAGAAGGAAGCGGAGATCAATCGCATCCGCGACAGCCTCACGAAGATCAAGGGAACGCTCAGCGATCTCAAACGCAAGAAGAGCGTGCTGAGCGACAACGCCCGCGAGGCCCTCAGACAGCTTGCAGGCAATATTGACGACATGCGCTCCACCCTGGAAACCCTCGAATCGGAGCGGGAGGAACTGCTCGCGCACCTGCACGGCCGGGGCCGTCCCCAGATCATCATCCAGACCGTGGCGTATCCCGAAACCGTCTTCGACATCTACACGCACCGCGTGCGCCTGCGGGAGACCCTGCTCGGGCCGGTTCGGGCCGTGGTGGGGAAGAACGGCATCGAATTCCAGCCGATTGCGCTGCGCGCAGTCCACGGTAGCCCACGGTAACCGCGGTAGCCCACGGTAACCGCGCCGGGCGCGACTGCGTCGCGACCTTTCGGACGCGCCCGGCAAGATGCCGTCAGGAGCCTCCCGCGCGGGCAAGTTCAGGCGCCACCATCCAGGCCACGCGCCAGGTGGCGTCCACGTCACGTTCCAGGCAGGCCACGCAGCCCTTTTGAAAGAACAGCACGTCGGCATATTCATCGCCCGTCAGCAGGAGCGAGGCCAGTTTGCTCATGAACGGCAAATGCCCCACCAGCATGAGGTCGCTGTCCACGTTTTTCAGCGACTTGCAGACGATGTCCACCGGGTCGTTGGGGGCGAGGTCTTTGCGTTCCCGCACCTCGGCGCCGCCCACCGCCTCGGCCAGCAGTTGCGCCGTCTCTTTTGCGCGGGTTTTGCCGCTGTGCTCGATTCGCGGGATGTTGACCCCTGCCTTGCGCAGGAGACCTCCCACCGCGGCCACGCCGGCCCGTCCCGATGCCGTGAGCGGGCGGTCCGGATTCTCGGATTTCTCCATCGCTTCGCCATGCTGCACCAGATACAGTCTCATCATTGAACCCTCCGTTGAATGCATTGCGCCGGTTCACGTGAGTTCGCGTGTATTATACGGACTATCGCGGCGAAGAGGGGGAAAAGGAACGGCGCAAGAGCACCGCGGAGACCACGGCCACCAGCACCAAAGCCGCAGCCAGCGCCGCCAGGATATACCACCCGGGGCTGAATCGCGGTCCCGGCACGGTCGCGATGGCTTCCGCCACCGCGGCATCCGTCGGCGCCGGAGACGGGGGCAGCGCGTTCGCGACGGACGCCGCGGCGCCGGCCCAATCCGCGGCCAGCAGCAAATCGACCCCCGGGTTCTGGTCTTTTACGAGGCACGAACACCGCCCGGCCACGTACACGCACGCATCCCGGAGGTTTTCGGACGTGATCCCGGCGCCGACCAGCGCATACAGGGCGCGGCCCCGGCCAAATACAGGAAACACCATCGGCTCATCGTACGCCAGGAGGTCCGGCTCGCTTCGCAACAGGGTCTGGACGAGGATTGCCTCCGCGGGATCGTCCCGGCGCACGGACACAATCTCGTGCGTGATGTGGGCATTGGGGGATATGGTGTCGGGGTTGATTGCGGCAGCCATCTCCGCCAGCGCGGTTTCCAGCCGGCTCCGCGCGCCGGCGTCCTTCTCCTGTTCGCCGCATTCCAGCACTACCCAGACATGGGAGGTCCCCCGGAGCAGGGCGTCGGTGATTTTGTCCCGCGCCGCGGAATGGGATAGCTGCCGGAGGGTTTCCACCGTCGCGCCCGCGGTCCACAGGCTGGGAAAATCCGGGGGCATGCCCGGATGCCGCAACGCTACCCACGGGGAGGTCCCGGTTTCCTCGCGCTGCCGTATGTGTGCGGCATCCGCTTCGGCATCCGGCCCCGGCCCGACTACGCGAACCCGAATGTTAAGCGCCTGTTGCGCGGACGGCGCCTTCGCCGTCAACGCCTGCAGGGCCTGTACGGTGTCCGGCGGGAGCGGTTCGTCATGAAAGACCAGAAGCTCGTAGACATCCGGTTCCCAGTTCAACAACGCCCACTGATACACGGGGATTTCACAGGCCAGGACAATTGCCGCCGGCGTCAGCGTCAGCGTCAGCGCGAGCGCCCATTTTACCGCGCCGGAACAGCGGTTCGTCCTGTCCCCGGCCGGTCTTTGACCCCGTCTACTCATTGGCTCTGGCGACTTTCTCCGGGGGGCGGCCCTCCGCGACTATTTCTACGCCACAGAGGAGGGTCTCCAGCTTGGAACGCGGCGTCAGCTCGACCACCAGCGCATCCGTCACGGCGATCCCCGGGAACTCGAGCACGTGTTCCCGGTACGGGCCGCCCGCCAACGCCGCGATGTCCACGCCTTCCGCGGCGACGGCGCCCTGCAACCCGATGTCGAAGACGCGTTCCGCCGGTTCCGCGCCGTCGTTCTCGGCAAAGAAGAGCCGGACCCGGTACCGTTTTTCGGGCAAACCCTCGGGCTGAAGCTGGACACGGAGCGTTTGAAGGCCGAGGGCTCCGGATGCCGCCACCCACGGGTAGGCGCCGTCCTGAATACGCGACGCGTGATGGCGGAACCAGCGCACCGTGTCCGGAAGCGAGGTCACCGCGATTTTCGGGGACGGCCCTCCGACGTCAGGGTAGTCCAGCCACAGGGTTCCGTCTTCCAGCCGCCGGTCGCCGGGGGCGCCCAGATTGACGCCCAGGCGGACGATGGATGCCTTGGGGTCGCCCACCGAATTGAATGTCCACATCTCGGCTTCCGGCATGTGAACCATGGCCAGCGACGTCTGATTCTGATACGCGCACGAGCACGTGCGGGTGTAATCCGGCGCATTGAGCACCCCGTCGGCAATGATGAGGCTGTTGCTGCAGCCCGACTTGAACCCGCCGAAATTGCCCGTGCCCCCGTCGTTGAGCAGGTCGAAGAAACCCGCCGCGCCCGACCGGAAGGTCAGCATATTCTCGGCCGCGATGGGGTAGTTGCAGCCGTAGGCGCGCGTCCAGGTCCATGGCATTTCTTCGCCGGTCAGGGGATGTTCCCGGGTCAGCAATTCGCCGGTTGTCAAATTCAGGCACGTGGTCTCCGTAATGATGCGGTCGTTATGCAGAATGGGAAACGTCGCGTAGGCGGTCTCTTTGTCCCAGAGGAGCTGTCCGTCCTGCCCCCGGTAGGCAATCATGCGTTTGCCCTCCTCGCCCTCCACGGTGTCGCGCGACGGGCGGGTGGCCTGGAGCAGAATACCGTGCGCTTCGGAATAGCTCAGGAACGATCCGAACACGTTCTGATCGGTTTCCCAGCGGACCTCGCCGGTCTGCAAATCCAGCGCCAGCAACCGGGGGGAGGTCTCCGGCTCGATACCGCGCCGGCGGAGGCGGTCTTCAATGCCCGGAGGCATCTTGTCGAGGCAGTACAGCGTGCCGTTGCCGATCGCAATCCCGTTATGCAGAAACCCGTGACGCGAGGCCGTGGACCAGAGGATTTCGCCGGTGTGCCGGTTCATCACCACCAGTTCCCGGCTCGCGGTGCAGTCGTAGTCCGACCACAGCGAGTATTCCGCGGACTTCACCGGGGCAACGTCCGAGAAGGCGACGAAATGCGCGCCGCCGATCAGCAGATCGCCGGAAACGCCGATGTAACCCCATTCCGGATACTGCTTCTTCCGCGCTTCGGGATCGACGGGCGGAAACCGGAAGATGTTCGTTGTGGCGCCCGTCGCCGCATCGAGCACATGCGTTTCGGTCCCCTGAATGACATACACGGAGTCCACCGTCGCGACGAAGTTCGTGCCGCGGGCGTTCGCCCCGGGAATGTGAACCTGGTTGTAGCGGGTATCGGTCGGCGCTTCCTTGTAGGTCTCGTTGTAGTAGATGTCGTAAGTGTTCAGATCGTGAAGCACGCGTTTCCAGATGACCCTGCCCGTATAGACATCCCGCGCGCTCATGCAGTCCACGCCCTGGATGAACAGGCGGCCGTTCACCACCTGTTCCGATGGGCCGTGCCCGTGGCGCGGCAGGACATCCAGATTGGAACTGCCGCCGAACCACAACAGGCCCAGCGGCAGGCGCACCAGGGTGTCATCGGATTTCGCGGTCTGCGCCGCGCTGCCCAGATTGTGCGTCCACCAGGCCGAGCCCGGCAAGGGGCCCTCACGGGCGATGATCAGCGCGTCGTCCGTGCGGCAACGCAGTCCGGGCAGTTCCGACGCCTCGCACACGGCGCGCAGGGGCTGGTTCTCGGCCGAATTCTCCAGCCAGATCGTCCCATCATAGGGCCGGGCGGCGTGAAACAGCCGATCCAGCAGCGCAGCATCCCGCGGACAGCGTTGGGAACTCAATTCCTGGACCACCGTAAGCGAGGCCCAGTACGGCGGCAGTTCGAGGGTGAAGGGGTCGCCTTCCAGCACCGCCACGCGTGTTCCCGACAGGCCGAGCCCGTCGAATTTTCGTCGCAGCCGCTCGACTTCGCCCGCATCGGCGCTGACGGCCACCAGGTGCAGATTCGATTTCGCGGCCAGCGCCTCCACCAGCGCGCCGTCCCCCGGCCCGTAGACCAGCGCGTACCCCTCGCGTATCCCCGTCTGCGCGAGAATCGCATCGGCCTGTTTCAGGGCCGGTTCCGGCGGGCTGGTGATCGAAGGGGGCAGCGGCCGCACCACGGGCGTGGCCGGCTTTGGCCCGAACGCCATGACCCGGCCGTCCTGCGTGACCACCAGCAGGGTGCCGTTGGCCGCGACCAGCCGCTCAATCTTGCCATCCACGGCCTTGACCCATGCCACGCGGGGCTCGCCGCCCGGTCCCGGGGGCTCGACCGCCGTGATCCGCCCGTCCCCGCCGGCGTACAGACGGCCCCCCGCCTTGATGAGGTCGCCGGACGCGTCTACGGCAAGCGACCAGGCCGCCGCGCCTTCCAGTGTCGCCGGGTCCCGCTGAAAGGCCGGCATGTCGATGGCGGCAATCTCGGGGCCCGACAGGTACATCAACTCCCGCGTCAATACGGGATGCTTGCCAATCTGCGGACACACCAGCTCGCCGTCCGCCAGGTTGTAGACGGACGTGACCCGTTCGCGGTAATGATTGACAAAGAGGTCCCCCAGGGTGGCGATAAACGAGCCGCCGGTCTTGTTGTAGTCCGCAACGCGGTAATAGCGGAATTCCCCGGTCGACCGTTCAAACGCCGCCGGGACGGAGCGGCCGCCGGCCACCAGGAGCGCGTCGCCGTTGAGGGCAAACGGGCCCTGCGGCGCCACATTGGCGAAGGATACCGCGCCGCCATGCGGCTGCTGCCGGAACCGCGCGCTTTCCCCGTCGTTTATCCAGACCAGCTCGCCCGACTCGATGTCGTGCGCGTACAGGAAAACGCCCATGAACGGCCAGATGCTTGCGGCCCAATAGACCACGCCCTCGCTCACCACGGGGCCGCCCCGCGCCGGCCAGGTCGAGATCAGGCGGCTGTTGCCGAGAATCTTGCGGTCCGATGGCCCGCCGCGGCGTTTCCACACCAGCGTGCCGTCCGATGCCCGGACGCAATACAGATGGCCGTCATCGCTGACAAAAAGGACGCGGTCCCGCCAGACCACGGGGGGGAGCCGCACGGGACCATCGCAGTAGAAGGTCCACCGCTCTTCGCCCGTCCGGAGATCGAGCGCGATCACTTTGTCGCTGTCGTTGAAGCCCAGGTAGGCCGTATCCCCCGCAACCACCGGCTCGTACACCGCATCATACGGCATCAAATCCTGATTCAGGGGGTCTTCCCATACCGGGGTCCGCGCCGGATAGTGGTTCAGCCACTGGAGATGCAATTCGCCGGCCAACTCCTCGGGACTGCTCGCCGTGCGTCCTTCGTCGTACCGCCACATGGGCCAATCTTCGCCGTACGACGCCAATCCCGCTCCCGCGGCCATGCCCAGGAGCGCCAGGATTCGGAAATGACCCGTCAACACGACCTCCAGACTCCGGATGCAGTTAAAACACCAGACACCGCGAACCTCTCCGGCGTTTTGGCCGCGGTCAGACGGCGGGGCGCCCACGAAGACTACATCCATTATGATAGCGACGGCGCGCCAATCGTTCAATCGGCCCCGCCCCTGCGCGTTGGCCGGGCTGACCGTCTGCACCTGGCGCTTGCCCCCCAAAAAAAGGAAGCCCCCCTTTTCGGGGGGCCTCCTCGTGAATCCCAATGCGGCGGCGCGACTATGCAGCGGCGCACTTTTCCTTGTTCGGGAAGACCGCGCAAATCAGGTCGTCCACAATCGGAATCTCGGCCTTTTCCGGACGGCGAATCTTCGAAGTCGATTTGATGTGTTTCATGATGTTTCTCCTTTCGTTAACAACATCGACCAGCTGAAACCTCGGGTACAGTACATTCGGGTTCCGGGTTCGTTACAGCCAGATTCGTCTGGCGCCGGTTCCCGTGGCGAAGGTTACCTAGTTCTGAGGCGCATGGGCCAGCACGAAGTTGATGGCCTGTTGCACGGCATATTCCGGGGCGCCGTGTTCGTCCACGGGATTGGGCACTTTCTGGTCGAAATACGACGTGGCCGTGCTGTAATAGGAGTAGATGTTGCGGTTCCAGCGGATGCTCCGGCGGGTGGACCAGTCATCCATCAGCGTTACGGAATGGTACGGCATGTAGGTGGAGGTCAGTCCTTCCTGGTAGATTATGCAGGAGACGCCATACCATTTGTTGTGGATGATCTCATCGCCCCAGTTCACCTGCCATTGGCTCTCGCCGTTGCTGAGCGCAATAGCACACGTGGCCATGGGGGCAATGATGTTTGGCTTGAAGTAGCCGTCATTCTCGACGCTCTGCAGCCAGCCGTAGTGTTCGTTGTACAGGGCGTCGCCATGGTGCATCTGATGGGCGGCTACATACTGGTCAAGCATCAGCGTGGCCAGGCCTTCCACCCAGCTGCTCAGGTAGACGCCGTGATGCGGGGAGTCCACGGAAACGAACGTGTCGACGCCCATCCCGGAGTACTCCTGGACAAACATGGTCCGTACGACAATCCCGCCCATGGAGCCGCCGACAAGCGCCAGGTGGTAGTTGGGCACCGCAACGCTGTCCACTA
>LSQX01203292.1_pt2 | contig 11845 bp, 10 predicted proteins | sample 654561 | NCBI WGS metagenome assembly LSQX01 (sample SAMN04489861, study PRJNA283612) | anaerobic digester metagenome | isolation source: 4 biogas reactors fed with cattle manure at either 37C or 55C with and... | place: Denmark: Kongens Lyngby | collected 2014 | reverse complement strand
GGGATCTGCATGCGGCGCGGCGAGGATTGCCGGGGGCGGCGCAGGCGCTGACACGGCAACTGGCACGAACCGATCTGCCCGATATCCGCCGTGCGACTCTGCTCAGCGAGCTGCCCAGCTATCCGTCGGCTGCTGCCCAGCAAACCGTGGTCGACGCTCTGAACTCATCCTCCCCGCAGGTACGCCACACCGCCGCTGGGCTGCTCGGCTCCTTGACCGCAGCAAACCAGCAGATCCGGTTATTGACCCCTCTGCTGGAGGATCCGGTTCGGGCGGTCCGGCTGGAAGCGGCCTGGCAATTATTGCAACTTGCGGCCGGGGCCAACGTCGAGCCGCCGGTGTTGCGGCAACTGATCAGCGAGTATGAACAGAGCCAGCGCACCATGCTCGAACGGGCCGAATCCCAGCTCAACCTCGCTGGTATCTATCAGGTGACCGGACGGCAGGCGGATGTCGAGCCAGCACTGCAACAGGCACTGCGCCAGGATCCGACCTTCCATCCCGCACGGATCATGCTGGCGCAATGGCGGGAGCAGTCCGCCGGAAATCCCGAGGCAGCCTTGAAGCTGCTGCGCGACAGTATCGAACAGTATCCCCAGGAGCCTTCACTGCAGCATGCCTACGGCCTGGCACTGGTGCGCCAGCGGCAATACGAGTCCGCCCTGCAGGCCCTGAAACGTGCCCATGAACTGGCACCGGAGCAGGCCGAATATGGCTATGTATTAGCCGTCGCCCTGCATGGCAGTGGTCAGATAGACGCCGCGTTGGACCTCTTGCGCAAGCAGGTGCAGGCGCAGCCGACCGATCGCCGGGCACGACAAGCCTTGATCAGCTACCTGCGTGCTGCAGGTAATCAAGTGGAGGCAGACTCCCTGTTGGCGGAGCTGGCTGCACAAAACCCGGGTGACCCACTGCTGCGACGGTAGGGCCAATGCCCGATAAAAAAAGCAAGAGAGGGATATGCCATGCAGTTCAAACTCTTAGGCCAAGGTGTGTTGCTGGTTGCTTCCATGTCGCTGGCATCCTGCTGGCTCGACAGTAGCAGCAGTTCTTCATCATCATCCAATGATCCACCAGCAGGCGATCAGCCGCCGAATATCCTGTTTGTCATCATGGATGATGTCGGGATCGACCAGATGGAATCATTCGGTTACGGCGGCGCCGATATCGCCGGGCCGCCAGCGGTACCCTCCATCGATGCCCTGGCTGATAGCGGCATCCGTTTCCGTAATACCTGGGCCATGCCTGAATGTTCGCCGAGCCGGGCGACCTTCATGACCGGGCTCTACCCGATGCGGACCAACGTCCTGCAGGCGATCGGGCCAGACGATCTGGCCAACTCCCATGTGTCGCCCTTCACCATGACCGTGCCCAAAGTGTTGGCCGCCGCAGGTTATGAGAGCGGCATGTTCGGTAAGTACCATATGGGCGGGCCGGAGAACAACCCGGCGGGCAACGCTGCCCCTGCGGCTCTGGGCTGGGAGTATTTCTACGGATGGGGTGGCTTGCCCGCATCGATTGATACCACCGCAGGTGGAGTTGCTCCTGAAGGTGTCAGCTATTCCTGTGGCTTTGTGCCTGGAGCAGCTCATCCAGACGGTGCCCATGCCGGTGCCTGCTATATTCCTCAAACCGACAGTCGCGCCAGTTGTTCCGAGATGGCCGGGGAGCTGGGTGGCGATCCGGCCGGTTTGCAGTGCCTTACTCAGGGCGGCGTGTTGGTGCCGGGGCAGGCTTGTCTGGCTGACGAAGTGGAGCTGAGCGCGCTGGACGGCCTGGTGAACTTCGAGATAGAGAATGCCCACTATGTTTCCAAACTGCTGATCAACTGGGACGGTGAGGTGGAGGATGTCAGTCTGACTGACCCACGCTCGCGCGGCTATCGAGCCACGATTGAAGTCGATTCCGCGATTGACTGGATCAACAGCCGTAGTGACGACACACCGTGGATGGCGACCGTCAGCTTCAGTTCAGCCCATACGCCGTTGCAACATCCGCCAAGAGACCTGGTGCCTTCCGGTGCCGCCAACTCGCTGGTGGCCAACTGTACCTCGGATGCGCCGCTCAATCAGAGAGGTATCACCGATGCGCTGATCGAGTCCCTGGACACCGAACTGGGACGACTGCTGGTGGAAACCGGCCTCGCCACCCGTACCAGTGATGGCGGCCTGAGCTACGATCCGCAAGCCAGCAACACCGTGGTTGTCGTGGTCGGGGATAACGGTTCCTTTGCACCTACAGTCAAGGCCGGCTTTGACCTGAGCCGCGCCAAGGGCTCGGCCTATCAGACCGGCGTCTGGGTCCCCCTGGTGGTATCGGGACCACTGGTCGAGCAGCCCGGCCGCAATGTCGAGCATATGGTCAATGCGGTTGACCTCTACCAGCTCTTTGCCGATATCGCCGGTGTGGACCTGGATCAGGTCGTGCCCGGTGGCACTGACGCCGAGGAGATGCTGTCCTATCTGAGCAACCCCGAGCGCGACAGTGTACGCGAAGTCAACTTCACCCATGGTGCGCTGAATATTCAGGCCAACGATGCGGTGAATGGCCCCTGTGTGTTCAATGAGAACTTCTGTTCCCATACGCCGATGTCCAAGCAGATCTGCTTCGATAACGGCGGTGTATGGTGGGGGCCAAGGGCGGATGTGGGCACCGAAGAGGGGGATCCTATCAAGGCTGTAGAGCATTGTTGGCAGGTCAATCAGACCCTCTTTGAAAATGGTCTCGACCAGATCACCATGGGGGCCACGGACTACATGGCCATACGCAACGATGAATACAAATTGGTGCGTAACGTAGCGTTGGATTACGATCCGTTGACGGATAGCGGCGTCCGCACAGAAACCGAAGAGTTCTATCGTATCGATCAGGCAGTGCCCGAGCCGAAGCTGGATCGTGAAGGCGAGGACATCCCGGAAACGGCTCGAACCGCTGTCGAAGAAGAGAACTACCAGCAACTGGTACATCAACTGGAGCTGCTGCTGAGTTCACACCAGGCCTGCCCGGGTGATGGCAACAGTGATGGGGTCGTTGATCAGGAAGACATCGACAACCACGCCCGGCTCAGCGCGGAGTGGGGCGAGTCAAGCACCTACGACTTCAACCACGATGGCCTGACCGATGCCCAGGATCTGGCTATCATTCAGGCCAATATGGGAGCCTGCCCGCAATAGCTGCACTTCACTGCACAGCCCCGGTCAGACTGGCCGGGGCTTGTGCTGTGCAGGCCTCTGGTGAGGATGGGGGATCTTTGTGCTCCATGGGGATTGATATGTACCGGCTTGTGCGAAATTTACTATATATGCTCGGCGTTCTGGCTGTGGCAGCTTGTAGCTCGTCGTCACCCGAGGATGCGCTGAATGAGGCAGCCGAGCGGCTGCAAGCCAGTCTTGAGAGCAGGCAGGCGGGGGCGGCTGCAAGGCAGCTGCATGATGATTTTCTTGCCCAGCAGCATTACAACCGGCAGGCGGCCCGTCAGCAGATGCTGGGGCTGTTCATGCGATATAAGAACGTCAATATCCTGGTGGTCAACCGCCAGTGCCAGTTGGATACCGGCTTCAACTACCGCGGCCAGTGCACCGCTCAGGTAGCAGTAACCGGCGCCCAGGGCCTGATCCCCGAGCGGTTGGAGTACTACCGGGTTAACAGTGTCTGGGAGCTGGAGGAGGGTGAGTGGTTATTGTATAGGCTGGACTGGGAATGAGCCGAGCCAGCCGGCGTAGCGCCCGAGGCTCGGATGCTACACCTTCAAGATCACGTCAGACGAAATACAGCGCCAGCGTCTCGGCGATATAAGCAGGTTTTTCCACCCCTTCGATTTCCAGTGTGGCACGGGATTTGACCAGCCACTGGCCGGGGTTCTTCTCGGTTACCTCCACCACGGTCAGCTGCATGCGCACCCGCGAGCCGACCCGAACCGGCTGGATGAAGCGTACGCTGTCCAGACCGTAGTTCACCGCCATCTTCAGACCTTCCGGGCGGATTGCTAGTCCGGCTGACAGGGCTGGGATCAGAGATAGTGACAGAAAGCCATGGGCAATGGTGCCGCCGAAGGGCGTCTGTTTGGCCTTTTCTTCATCAATATGGATGAACTGGTGGTCGCCGGTGCAATCGGCAAACTGGTTGACCCGATCCTGATCGATCAGCAGCCATTCGGAATGGCCCAGGTCCTTGCCGACAAAGGAAGGCAGCTCGGAAACGGTAACTGTGGTCATGACACTCTCCATGGTGATCTTGTTGTTGGCCCGAAAGTGGGAAAGCCGAGTCATGGTTGCAAGGGCGCCAGGCAGGGTCAATGGATGGGGGCTTTCATTGGTGTGCTGAATGCTGTAACCGTAGCTCAAGCTGGTCTGAAGCGCCGGGCTCCACCCCTGGGAGGGACGAGCACCAGCTCGTCCAGTGGGCTGGCAGGAAGTACGGTGTTATAGGCTGACTTCGCTCATCGAGCTGGTGCTCGACGTTCCCGGGACGTAGCGCGCTGTATCGAGATGGAACTCGATACTCCTGTTCAGCTGACTCCTATCAGCAGCAGGACACCGGCGAGCAAGGGCCAGCCTGGCAGCAATATCGACCAGGGGCGCAGCAGCGGTTGCAACGGCGCAGCCCGTTCCACCAGCCACAGGGCCAGCAGGGCTGCGCTGGCAGCCTGGAGAATGCTGGCCAGGACCACCGGCAGGGACAGTGGCAGGGTCAGCCAGGTGATGATCGGGACCGCGCACAGCGGGGCGGCGTAGAGTCCCCAGCTCAGGCGCAGCCAGAAGCTCTGCTGACGATTGCTCAGTACCACCACTGTCATCAGCATGTTCAGCACCAGTGCCAGATGGCTGGAGCCCGCTCCGGGCAGCAGGCCGACCGCCAGGCACAGCAGGCTGCTGGTGAGCAGTAACAGGAGATGCCAGCCGCGGCGCAGCAACAGCAGGGTGATGACGATCGGCAGGTAGCTCAGCAGCAGGAAGGCGTCGCCTGCCAGTGGTGCAAGGGGCGGTATCAGTGACCACTGGGCCTGGCTCAGCCAGCCATCCAGGGTGGCGTAGAGTACTCCGAGCCAGGGCGCGGCGCTGGTCAGCCCCAGTAGTGTGACCAGGCACAGCAGTGCAGCGGCCAGGCTGCTCCAGCGTTTCTGTGCGCGCAGCAGCAACAGCAGGATAAAGGCGAAGCCGGCCAGGCCGCCGACCAGCAGCAGTGCTTCGTTCCAGAAGGAGTCAGGCACCGGCCAGCGAGTGGCGCTGCCGGTGACAAAGCCCGGCAGGACATACACCGGGGCCCAGGCCAGTGCAGACAACACATTGACCAGCACGAAGCGCCACACGGGCATGTCGAACATGCCAGCGATCAACGGAATGATCGGGCGGATGGGGCCGATAAAGCGGCCCAGCACTATGCTGTAGGTGCCGTAGCGGCGGAAGAAGCTTTCGCCCCGGTCCAGCCAGTGCGGGTGGCGGGCGAACAGGCGCAGCTGGCGGATGTCTTGATGGAACCAGCGGCCCAGGGCAAAACTCAGCATGTCACCACAGACTGCGCCGGCAAAGGCCCAGCCGAGTGTGGCCAGCAGACTCAGACCGCCACCACCGGCCAGCGCGGCAGCGGCAAACAGCAGCAGTACCCCGGGTACCAGCAGTCCGGCTACGGCCAGCGATTCGACCATGGCAATCAGGAAAATCGCCAGTCCCAGCCAGCGGGTGTGGCTGGCCAGCCAGCTCAGCAGTTCACCGGTCAGCAGGTTTTCCATGCATCCGGTACCGGGTCGAGCAGACGGTAGTCACGGCCTTCCAGCCGGGTGCGACCCAGCGGATTGCGGGTGCAGAAGGGTGCGTAGGCCATATCCGCGAAACGGTAGGGCAGGTGCTCGTCCCGCCCCAGAGGTATCCCCAGTCGGGCGGTCTGGATGATCTGTTCCGGGCGGTAGCCGTCGTCGTCAATGATCAGTCGCTGCGGGTCCAGTTGCTGGGCATTCCATTCGGGAACCTTCAGATGCAGGGAGCGGCACAGCAGGGTCTGGCCATTGCACAGCCGTCGGGTGTCGCGCGGTTCGCCGTTGGCCGCCGGGTTGAGCTGGCGCATCAGTGCCAGGCTGTCCGGGCCGCTGATGGTATCCACCACCGGGTAACCGGACTTGATCAGCACACCGTCGCCTTCCCCGGCGGAGCTGATGTTCAACGAGTCGCCGCCCCGGGCGTAATACATGTACAGGGTACCCGCCGGCATGAACAGGGCGCGGCGCGGCTGGGTATGTCCCAATGAGGAATGGCTGCCCTTTTCCTCGCGCTGGTAGGCTTCGGTCTCGATGATGCGCGCCGACAGCCACAGCCCCCGGTGATAATGGCGGATGACCTTGCCCAGCAGACGGGTGGCCAGCTCCCGGCTGTCATGCTCGAAGAAGCCCCGGTCCAGAGGCGTGGTAACAGACTTGAAAGGATTGGTAGCAGACATATCAGCGATGATAGCAGGTTCGCCCTGTCCAGCCCTCCGAGGGGCCGCTATAATGCGGGCTTTGTTGTCGCAGCAGGTTTGGTGAATGCAATGAGTGCTGATCAGGTACAGGAATACATGACCGGGCTGGGCCGTGAGGCTCGGGCCGCATCGCGTGTTATTGCACGGGCGACCACAGCGGTCAAGAACAAGGCACTGCTGGCTACCGCCGAGGCTATCGAAGCGGCGGCGGACAGTCTGATCGCTGCCAATGCGCTGGATCTGCAGGCGGGCCGGGAGAACGGACTGGATGATGCCATGCTCGACCGTCTGGCGATTACCCCGGCGGGCCTGCAGGGCATGGTCGAGGGGCTGCGTCAGGTCGCGGCGCTGGCGGACCCGATTGGTGCCATCCGTGACATGAAATATCTGCCCTCCGGCATCCAGGTTGGGCGCATGCGCGTGCCGCTGGGCGTGATCGGCATCATCTACGAGTCGCGGCCCAACGTCACGGTCGAGGCGGCCAGCCTGTGTCTGAAGTCCGGCAATGCCTGCATTCTGCGCGGCGGCTCCGAATCCATCCACTCCAACCGGGCGATTGCCGAGTGCATCCGCCAGGGGCTGGATGCCGCCGGGCTGCCGCAGCAGGTGGTGCAGGTGGTGGAAACCACCGACCGCGCCGCGGTTGGCGCGCTGATCAGCATGCCGGAATACGTCGATGTGATAGTGCCCCGCGGCGGCAAGGGGCTGATCGAACGTATCAGCCGTGATGCCCGGGTGCCGGTGATCAAGCATCTGGACGGCATCTGCCACGTCTATGTGGATGATCGCGCCGATCTGGACAAGGCCGAAGCCATCACCCTGAACGCCAAGACCCACCGTTACGGTGTGTGCAACGCCATGGAAACCCTGCTGGTGCACCAGGCCATTGCTGCCGAGTTCCTGCCGCGCATGGCTGCGCTGTATGCGGACAAGGGTGTCGAGCTGCGTGGTTGTGACGCCACCCGGCGGATTCTGCCGCAGGCTCAGGCGGCCACCGAGGAAGACTGGGCGACCGAGTATCTGGCGCCGATCCTGTCGATTCGGGTGGTGGCGGATATGGACCAGGCGATGGACCATATCAATCAGTACAGCTCACAGCATACCGAGTCGATCGTGACCGAGGACTTTACCCGGGCCCGGCGTTTTCTGGCCGAGGTGGATTCCAGTTCGGTCATGGTCAACGCCTCGACCCGTTTCGCTGACGGTTTCGAGTACGGCCTGGGTGCCGAGATCGGTATCTCCACCGACAAGCTGCACGCGCGTGGCCCGGTTGGCCTGGAAGGGCTGACCAGTGAGAAATACGTTGTACATGGCGATGGGCACATCCGTCAGTGACACTGCGCGTCGGCATTCTGGGCGGTACCTTTGATCCGATTCACTTCGGACACCTGCGTAGCGCCGTCGAGGTTCGTGAATACCTGGCGCTGGATGAGCTGCGGCTGATCCCCAATGCCCAGCCGCCGCACCGGGACCGCCCGGGCGCGACGGCGCAACAGCGGCTGGAGATGGTCTGTCTGGCCACCGAGTCGGATGAGCAGTTGCTGGTGGATGACTGCGAACTGCGTCGGGAACGCCCGTCCTACACGGTGGAAACCCTGGAGGCGCTGCGCGCCGAACTCGGCAGCGAAGCAACCCTGTTCCTGATTGTCGGCTGGGATGCCTTTGCCGGACTGCCCGGCTGGCACCGCTGGGAGTCGCTGCTGACGCTGGCCAGCCTGGTGGTGTTGCAACGCCCGGAGCAGGACCACGAACTGCCGGAGGTGCTCAAGGACCTGCTGGCGGCGCGCAGTGTCGGTGACGCCTCGGCGCTGACCGCAACCCATGGCGAGATACTCTGCCTGGCACAGACGCCACTGGCGATTTCTGCCACCCATATTCGTTCACTGATTTCGGCAGGGCGCTCGCCGCGCTTTCTGTTACCCGATGCAGTGCTTGGTTATATTGAAACCCGGGGCCTCTATCAGGCCTCGAATTGAGGAAGTAGACACCATTATGCAGATTGATGATCTGATCAAGACCGTGGAAGACGCGCTGGCCGAACTCAAGGCCAAGGATGTGGTACGCATTGACGTGCGCGAGCTGACCGGGGTAACCGACTACATGATCATTGCCAGCGGCGGCTCCAACCGTCAGGTCGGCGCGCTGGCGGATAACGTCATCGAGAAGGTCAAGGACGGCGGCCTGCGTCCGCTGGGCGTGGAAGGCAAGGAGTCCGGCGAGTGGGTGCTGGTGGATCTGGGCGACATCGTCGTGCATATCATGCAGCCCGCTACCCGGCAGTTCTATGACCTGGAAAAACTCTGGCAGAGTGCCGAGTCCCGGCGTGAGCAACAGCAGCCCTCGGCGGAGTAAGCCCTCTTGCGCATTCGGCTGATCAGCGTGGCATCGCGCATGCCCCGCTGGGTGGAGCAGGGCTACGCCGAGTATGCCAAGCGCATGCCCGCCGACCTGCCACTGGAACTGGTGGAAATCCCGCTGAACACCCGTGGCAAGAATGCCGACGTGGCCAGGTTGATGCGCCGGGAAGGTGAGCAGATGCTGGCGGCCACCCAGCCGGGTGAGCGCATTGTCACCCTGGAGGTGGAAGGGCGGCCCTGGTCGACCGAAGCGCTGGCCGAGCAGCTGGAAAACTGGCGGCTGGAGGCGCGCAACGTGAACCTGATGGTCGGTGGCCCTGAAGGGCTGCCCGCCGAGGTCACCGCCCGCAGCGACCAGCGTTGGTCATTGTCACCGCTGACTCTGCCGCACCCGCTGGTGCGTATTCTGCTTGCCGAGCAGCTGTACCGTGCCTGGACCATTCTGAACCGCCACCCCTATCACAAGTGATCCATGGCCAAGCCGATTCGCATCAAGGACCATCTCAACGAAGCCGGTATCGTCCAGCGCAGGATCATTCTCGCCGTGCTGGTGGTGTTGTTACTGTCCGGCGGATTGATGGCGCGGATGTATTGGCTGCAGGTGGTGCAATACGAACACCATTCCACCCTGTCGGAAAACAATCGGGTACACGTGCAGCCGATTCCGCCGTCCCGTGGGCGTATTTATGATCGCAACGGCGTGGTGCTGGCGGAAAACCGCCCCAGTTTCAGTCTGAATATCACCCGCGAGCGGGTGCCGGATCTGGATGCCACCATTGCCCTGGTGCAATCGCTGCTGGAGCTGGATGCCGAGGATATCGAGCAACTGCGCAAGCGCCTCGGCCAGCGTCGCCGTCCGTTCGAGGCGGTGCCGGTGATGTTCAACCTCACCGAAGACCAGATCGCGCGCATTGCCGTCAACCAGTTCCGCCTGCCGGGTATCGAGGTGCAGGCCAGCTTTGTCCGGCATTACCCGCAAGTCGAGCATTTCGCCCATGCGGTGGGCTACGTCGGGCGGATCAATGACCGGGAAATGGAAAGCATCGACCGGGTCGCCTACGCCGGTACCCACTATATCGGCAAGACCGGGGTGGAGCGCTTCTACGAGGATAGGTTGCACGGCAAGGTCGGCTATGAAGAAGTCGAAACCAACGCCCGGGGGCGGGTGCTGCGGGTACTCAAGCGCACCGAGCCGGAATCGGGACAGGATCTGACCCTGCATCTGGACTCGCGCCTGCAGGCCGTGGCCGAGCGCGCATTGGGTCAGCGGCGCGGCGCTGTGGTGGCGATCGAGCCGGCAACCGGTGGCGTGCTGGCCTTTGTCAGTCAGCCGTCGTTCGACCCCAATCTGTTCGTTACCGGTATCAGTCATGCGGATTATGGTGCTCTGCGTGACTCTCTCGACCAGCCGCTGTTCAACCGGGTATTGCGTGGGCTCTACCCACCGGGCTCGACCATCAAGCAGATTGTTGCCCTGGCCGGGTTGGACTACGGGGTTACCACCCGTAGTGCGCGGGTCTATGACCCGGGTTTCTACCAACTGCCCAACAACACCCACAAGTACCGCAACTGGAACCGCCACGGTGACGGCTGGGTGGATATGGAGCTGGCCATGGCCCGCTCCAACGACACCTACTTCTACGACCTGGCGCACAAGCTGGGCATCGACCGCATGCATGAGTTCATGAGCCAGTTCGGGCTGGGCATGCGGGTATCGCTGGACATGTTCGAGGAAACCGCAGGGCTGATGCCGTCCCGGGAGTGGAAGCGCGCCTCCCGCCGCCAGGCCTGGTACCCGGGGGAGACGCTGATCACCGGGATCGGTCAGGGCTATATGCTGACCACACCGTTGCAACTGGCGCATTCCACGGCCTTGATTGCCAACCGCGGGGTATGGAAGCGCCCGCGCATGCTGGCCGAAGCTGATGGTGTGCCACCGGATGACAGTGACACGCCGCCGGATGTGGTGTTGCGCAACCCGGCTGACTGGGACTTCATTATCGGCACCATGGAAAGCGTCATGCACGGCCCCCGGGGTACCTCCCGGGCTGCGGCGGCCGGTGCCGACTATCGCATGGCCGGCAAGACCGGTACCGCCCAGGTGGTGGCCATCGCCCAGGGCGCCCGTTACGATTCCGAAGCGCTGAAAGAGCGGCACCGGGATCACGCGCTGTTTGTCGGCTTTGCCCCGGTGGATGATCCGCAGATCGCCGTGGCGGTGATGGTGGAAAATGGCGAGTCCGGCGGACGGGTGGCCGCGCCGATTGCCCGTACCCTGTTCGATGCCTGGCTGCACTCCGAGTTCGAGCTGGACACCCCTGATGAGGAGGTTGCCCCATGAAGCCCCTGGCTGGTATCTCTCCACCCAATGCGCGGGGCCTGCGGCGCGAACCCTGGTGGATGCGTCTGCACCTGGACCCCTGGCTGCTGCTACTGGTACTGATCCTGGCTGCGGTTGCCGGCTTCATTCTCTATTCGGCCAGCAGCAAGAGCATGCCCATGGTCTATCGTCAGGGCGCGCACTATGCCATCGGCCTGGCGGTGATGCTGTTCATTGCCCAGTTGCAGCCGCGTTTCATGGAGCGCTGGCTGCCTCCAGCCTATGTGATATCGGTGCTGTTGCTGGTGGCGGTGCTGCTGGTGGGCACGGAGGCCAAGGGAGCTCAGCGCTGGCTGAGCGTTCCCGGGGTGTTGACCTTCCAGCCCTCGGAAATCATGAAGCTGGTGATGCCCATGAGCGTGGCCTGGTATCTGGGGCGGCGGGAGATGCCGCCGCGTTTCAAACATGTGTGCATCTGCCTGCTGATTATCTTCTTGCCGGTGGTGCTGATCCTCAAACAGCCGGATCTGGGTACCACCCTGCTGATTGCCGCCTCCGGCTTCTTCGGCCTGCTGCTGGCCGGGCTGCGCTGGCGCTATATTCTCGGTGCGCTGGTCCTGCTGGTGCCGGGGGCGGTGGCCATGTGGTTCTTCGTCATGCACTCCTATCAGAAGCAGCGGGTGCTGACCCTGCTCAACCCCGAGAGCGACCCGCTGGG
>LSQX01135382.1_pt1 | contig 11845 bp, 11 predicted proteins | sample 654561 | NCBI WGS metagenome assembly LSQX01 (sample SAMN04489861, study PRJNA283612) | anaerobic digester metagenome | isolation source: 4 biogas reactors fed with cattle manure at either 37C or 55C with and... | place: Denmark: Kongens Lyngby | collected 2014 | reverse complement strand
AACAGCTTCACGAACTCGGAGAGCTCGATCAGGGTCATTTCCTTGAAGGCATCAAGGAGCTCGTCGTTGCTCAGCTTCGCCATGATGGGCGTCCTTTCTCAATTCTCTTCCGCAGCGCTGGCTGCAGAATCAGTCCCGGCGGCATTGGCCGCGGATTCTTCGGTGTCCTCCGCAGCGGGCGCTGCCTCGGGTTCGTCGGCCGCTGCCGACTCGTTCTCGGGCTTCTGGTCCGCAACACCGGCGCCGCCGATCTTGCTCGGGTCCTCCTGCGCGGCCGTCTCCAGCGCGCCCAGGACGCGCGCGAGCTTGGACGCTGGGGCGGAGAGGACATATGCGGCCTTGTTGAGATTGGCCTTCATGCCGCCGGCCAGCTTGGCCAACAGCACCTCGCGGGACTCGAGATCCGCGAGCTTCTTCACGCCTTCGGCGTCAAGGAGCTTGCCCTCCATGACGCCGCCCTTGATGACCAGAAGCGGGTTGTCCTTGCTGAAGTTCTTCAGACCCTTCGCCACCGTGGCGATATCGCCGGTGATGAATGCGATCGCCGTCGGGCCGACGAGATGCTCGTTGAGCCCCTCGATGCCGGCGTTCTCGGCCGCGATCTGGGTCAGAGTGTTCTTCGTCACGGCATAGGTGGCGTCCTCACCGAGGCTGCGACGCAGCTCCTTGAGTGCCGCCACGGAAAGTCCGCGATACTCGGTCAGCACGGCAGCCTGGGAGTTGGTGAACTTGTCCGCCAACTCAGCCACCGCAGCCGCCTTGTCCGGCCTTGCCATGGTGCTCCTTCCCACTTCTCTTGACGGCCACCACAGCGGTGGCCCGACGAAGCCGCGGGCACGAAAAAAGCCCCGGGCGCAGGTCGGCACGGGGCTCGGCGGCAGAGTGCGACTCGATCGCTCTCCAGCATCGATGAAACGTGTCACCTGCGCGGGCCCCCTAAGGGATTTCAGATCAGGCACGCCTGATCAGCCAGCGGTCTTCGGCTCGGGCCACTTTAGATCAACCGCTCGACGTACACCAAATCCGAGGTCACCTAAGCGCCCTGGCCGAGGATCGCCCAGCGCGCAGAATCGACGACCAGGCTCACCAATTGGGATCTCGCCGGCGCCGGGCGTTCCACCTGTCGAGATTTTGAGCCCCCACCCTGGCCGGTCGACGTCCCGGCGCCGGCACGGCCGAGAAAAGAGACCACCGGAGCGGGCACCCAATGGTGGGTCCATCGATGACCGCGACTCGGTTTCCGGCGGGCGGACAGGGCTTCCGCCAGCCCTTGTGGGTACGCCAAGTGCCCGGACACGGCGACAGGTCCGGTCGCCGAGGCAACCGGACCTGTCGTGGTCTGAATCAGAGCGAGGTGCTCACTCCGCAGACTCGGCCTTCACCTTGGCCGGGTCGACGGAAACTCCGGGACCCATCGTCGAGGAGAAGGTGATCTTCTTGATGTAGCGCCCCTTGGAGCTGGACGGCTTCAGCCGGAGGATCTCATCGAGAGCGGCGAAGTAGTTGTCCTGCAGCTGCTCGTGCGAGAAGGACGCCTTGCCGATCAGGAAGTGCAGGTTCGCGTGACGGTCGACGCGGAATTCGATCTTGCCGCCCTTGATATCGCTGACCGCCTTGCCGACGTCGGGGGTGACGGTGCCGGTCTTGGGGTTGGGCATGAGACCGCGCGGGCCGAGGATGCGCCCCAGGCGACCGACCTTGCCCATGAGATCCGGTGTGGCGACCACGGCATCGAAGTCCAGGTAGCCACCCTGGACCTTCGTGATGAGCTCATCCGAGCCGACCTCGTCGGCGCCGGCAGTCAACGCCTGCTCAGCCTTCTCACCGGTGGCGAAGACGAGGACCCGTGCCGTCTTGCCAGTGCCGTGGGGAAGATTGACGGTGCCACGCACCATCTGGTCCGCCTTGCGGGGATCAACGCCGAGGCGCATAGCCACGTCGACGGTCTCGTCGAACTTGGCCGATGCACCGTCCTTGATGAGACCGAGTGCCTCGGCCGGGGCGTACAGCTTGTCTGCAACCTGCTTTTCAGCGGCTGCGCGATATGCCTTGCTGCGCTGCATGTCTGACTTCCTTTGCGAATAAGTCTGTATTGGTCAGTCGTGGTGCGGGGCTAGCGCTCCCCTCCCACGGGTTCGGGTCGAAAGAACTGGGGGTCTCAGCGCTCGACGGTGACGCCCATGGAACGCGCGGTGCCTTCGACGATCTTCATCGCGGCCTCGACATCGTTGGCGTTCAGGTCGGGCATCTTGGTCTCGGCGATTTCCTTGACCTGATCCCGGGTGATCTTGCCGACCTTGTCCTTGTGTGGAGCGCCGGAGCCGGACTTCACGCCGGCGGCCTTCTTGATCAGCTCCGCAGCGGGCGGGGTCTTGGTGATGAAGCTGAAGGTGCGGTCCTCATAGATCGTGATCTCGACCGGGATCACGTTGCCGCGCATGGCTTCGGTCGCAGCGTTGTACTGCTTGCAAAAGTCCATGATGTTGACGCCGTGCGGGCCGAGCGCGGTGCCGACCGGGGGCGCCGGGGTGGCGGCGCCTGCGTTGAGGGCGACCTTGACGAGCGCCGCTACTTTCTTCTTGGGAGGCATGTTCGGGTCCTCTTTTGGGTTGTGGTTGCGTGGGCGGACAGGTGTGTACGCCCGGGCTGGCTGAGCCCAAGATGACATTTTCACCCGCGAACGGCCATTGACCAAATCGGTCACCCATCGACGCGACGGTCAATGGGCAGCGAACCGGACCGCGGGCGGCCGCTCCCGCCCGGGAAGCGACGTGTCAGACCTTCTCCACCTGGGCGAAGGTGAGGTCGACCGGGGTCTCGCGACCCATGAAGTCGACGAGCGCCTTGAGCCGTTGGCTGTTGGCGTTGATCTCGGTGATCGAGGCATGCACGCCGGCGAACGGGCCGTCGGTGATGAGCACCGAGTCGCCCTCGGCGAAGTCCGCGACCTCGACCTTTTTGCGGCGGGACTGCTTCGCAGGCCCCTCGACCCGAGCGGTGGCCGCCGAGATGACTGCAGGAGCGAGCATCTGCTCGACCTCCTCCATGCTGAGCGGCACGGGCTGGGTCGCGTGGCCGACGAACCCCGTCACCGAAGGTGTGTGCCGGACCGTTGCCCAGGATTCATCCGTCATCTCCATGCACACCAGGACATAGCCGGGGAGAACGGTGCGCGTCACGGTCTTCTTGTTGCCGTTGCGGATCTCGACGGCTTCCTCCGTCGGCACCCGGACCTCGAAAATGAAGTCCTCCATGTTCAGCGACTGGGCACGCGACTCGAGGTTCTGCTTCACGCGCTTTTCCATGCCCGAATAGGTATGGACGACATACCACTCACCTGGCTTGGCACGAAGTTCGGCCCGCAGTTCCTCGAGTGCCCTCTCCACGGCCTCGTCGGCGCTTTCAGCCGCTTCGTCGGCCTCGGGCTCGTCGCTCGCTTCATCGTCAGAGTCCAGACCGAGGTCGATCTCGATCTCATCGGCTGCAGCCTCTTGTTCGTCCTCGTCACCGAAGTCGAGGTTGAGCTCGGCGTCCTCTTCGGCCGGGCTCTCGTCATCAGCGCCGAGGTCGATCTCGATATCGTCATCGTCCGCCATGTCGGCCTCCAGGCCGGCCAGCAGACTCTCGACGGTGACGTCGTCACCCTCGACAGGGTCGATGTCGTTGTCGCTCACAGGTGCCTCCAGTCGTTGGTCAGCCGAACATCTTAAGGATCAACCAACCGAAGCCGAGATCCAAGCCGCTGACGATAGTCATGATGAACAGGACGAAGACCAGCACGACGACGAAATACTGCTGGACCTGGGTGCCAGTGGGCCAGACGACCTTGCGGAGTTCGCCGACGGATTCGGCGACGAATTTGCCTGGCGTCGTGCGCTTGTCGTCATCCGACTCGGCAGTTGGCCGTTCGCGACGCACCGGAGCAGTGCTCCGGACTCGGCCTGCGCCCGGACGAGCCGATTCGGCGGGCTCGCTCTCAACAGCAGGCTCCGGATCTGCAGCTGCCGCCGACCCGCTGCGCCGAACCGGACGATTCGGTCGTGACCGGCGACGCGACCCGGGGTCCACGGGCACGGCGTCCGTGTCCGCAGCCACTTCGTCGGTGGCTCGATCCAGTTTGGCCTCGTTGACGTCAGTGGTTGATGGATCGTCGACATAATCGTCGTCGGGAGTGTCTCGAGGATCATTGATCTCAGCGTCGGCGGTGAGTTCGGCAGGAACCTCGTCCGAGGGATCCTGCGCGGCTTCTGCGACTTCGTTCGGCTCAGTGGGGGTTGTCTCGTCCGATTCGTCACCAGAACCGGGGACTTGCTCATCTGCCACTGGTTGGATCCTTCGTTGTCGCCTCGTCGTTTCATCGCCTGCGTTGCCTTGCCCAACGAAATGCCGCTCGGGCGAGGCGAAGGCGAACGCGGTTGGGTCCGATCGCACGGCAAGAGGGACTTGAACCCCCAACCTTCGGTTTTGGAGACCGATGCTCTGCCAGTTGAGCTATTGCCGTCCGGTGGACACACCCCATGTGAGGATTGGCCACCAAGACATGGAGTCTATGTCCTTTTTTCGCGAACGTCGAACTCATTCCATGTCGGGCATGGGACAGCACCTCCCACCGGAACTCATTGGATGACACCGGGCCTTGAGAAACTGAGGCACACTTGTCTGAATACTTCGTGAGAGCAGGCACAGGGTGAACGAGAGCTGGACCCCCGCAGAGGGCGCACTCGACGCGCCCCCGACGGCTGCTCCCGTCGTGGAGGAACTTGAGGGTTTCTCGGATTGGCAGGAAATCGGGCGAGGTGGGGACGCCATCGTCTATCGCGCAATCCAGGACTCGCTGGGCCGCGAGGTGGCGATCAAGGTCCTGACGGTTGATGACGACGAGTCCGTGCGGCGGTTCACCCGCGAGGTCCGGCTGATGGTGGCACTTGGGCGTCGGCACCCCAACATCGCCAAAGTGATTCAGATCGGCACCAGCAGTCTGGGCCGCCCGTGCATCGTCATGGAATATTACGAGCTCGGCTCGCTCGACCAGTGGCTGTCGCGGATGGGCCCGCTGAACCCGGACGAGGTGATTCGCGTCGGAACGGTGATCGCGGATGCGTTGGACTTCGCACATGGTGATGGCGTCCTGCACCGCGATGTGAAACCCCAGAACATCCTGGTGCTGCCCACCTCCTATGTGCTGGCGGATTTCGGCATCGCGCGACTCATCGATTCCGCCCACACCTCGGGTTCGGACAGGTTCTCCTATCGCCACGCATCACCACAGATGCTCGACGGCCTTCCGGCGTCGGAGAGCGATGACGTGTTCTCTCTCGGCGCCACCATGTTCCATCTGCTCGACGGCCACCCGCCGTTCACCACGTCCACGGACGAACCGGACTCGGCTCTGGCCTATATCCGTCGAGTCCGGGTCGAGAAGCCCCGCCCCTTGAATCGCCCGGATGTCCCGCCTGAGCTGGTCGAGGTGATCGAACGCTGCCTCCGCAAGGAACCCGGGGAACGATTCAGGACGGCGGGTGAGGTGCGCGACCGACTGTTGGCGCTGCCGGTCGATGCGTTGAACCCTGCGCCGAACCCAGCACGCGCGGAGGTCCCGCTCAGGCCCCCCATCGGGGTGAAGCCGACGGCAGCGGGTTCTCCCGAGTCCCCGGACACTCCCACGCACGCCCCCTTGTTCACCGTCCCACCGCCGGATCTCGGGGTCACCTGGGACGTGGCCCGTGGTCAGGTGCGTGACCCCGGCGACCTGACGGCGATGCGACTGGGTTCGTCCCGGGGCGCCAAAGTGAACCTGGATGCCGAGACAAACGGCGCAGAGGGTCTGTTGCTGGCGGATGTCACAGAGCCGGTGCCCGAGGCGCCTGGCCGACAACTGCCCGGAATCGCGATCGTCCTGGTCGGCATCGTGGTTGGCGTGCTGCTCGTCGTCGGAGGAACATGGGCGGTGAACCGTCCCGGACCAGGAGTGCACAGCCCCTCGGTCCCCGCGCCCGCCCCGAGCAGCGCCCGCGCCCCGGTCATCGATCCGAACAATCCGGATCTGGCACCACGCGACATGACGGTGACCCTGTCCGGAAACATCGCCACCGCCAAGTGGCGGGGCGCCATCGAAGAGCCGGAGAGCTACAGCTGGGGAGTGACCGCGAACCCCGGGGATGAAGTGCCGATCGAGCGCCGGACCCTCCCCTCCGAACGCATGGCACAGACCACGATCAACCCGACCTGGGAGCAGATCTGCTTCACCGTGGTCGGCACCCGCGCCGGGGAGCTGGGTGCAGCCCAGGAGTGCGTCAGGCGCTGACCATCACGACGAGCCCGATCACAATCAGCCGCTCGCCACCGTGGTCATTACTTGGAGAACCTCGGCGATCGGCCTGCGCCCATCCCGGAAGTTCAGTGTGACGCCCCCGAGATCGTCCTTGCAGACGACCTGACGAATGACCCGCGCCACATTAGCTCGCGACGTTTCCCCGCACGTGACATGGTCGCCGGCCTCCAGCATTCCTCCGCCGGGCTTGTCGGTGAGCTGGCCCGGCCCCAGGATGGTCCAGTTCAGCGTCGACGAACGCAGATGGGCGTCCGCAGCGGCCAAGGCCTCCGCATAGGGACCAGCCGGATCGCCGGGACTGCCAGGCGCACGTCCCGTCCGGGAATGCGACACGAGGACATAGCGCCGGACTCCCGCTTCGACCGCCGCGTCGATCGACCTGATCGCGGCGTCCCGGTCCACCGACCTGGAGCGTTCCGGGTCACCGATCGCGGGCCCGACGCACCAGACGACGGCGTCCCTGCCCTTGAACAGCGCCGCGAGCCCAGCAGTGTCAAGGCGCTCCAGATCCGCCAGACGGGCATCCGCCCCGGCGGCATCGACCTCATCGATGTGATCCGCCCTGCGGACCAACGCTTCCACGCTATGGCCCGCATTGACCAGAAGGGGAGCGAGCAAGCGAGCGACTCGGCCGTGACCGCCGATGATGACGATGCGCATTCGGTGCTCCTTTGCGCCGGTGTCGAGCGCGGATGCCAAAACGGCCGGTCCGCGTGCGATGCGTCTGTTGGTGATCGTACGCGGAGCTCACTTCCGCCGGGCCGCAATCGACAAATCTCGGAACTGTGGCTTCCTCGAAGGATCAGCGTCTGAGCAGCCGCTCACGCAGACCGGGCCGGGTCCCCGGGCCGCGTTTCAGCCATACGACCGGGCTCACCGCCCAGACCGCGCGGCGCCACGGGGTCGAACCGGCGCGGAGGCGGCGTACGACATCGTCCGCAATCTCCCCCGACCCTGCCGCGGCAGGGACCGGGCCGGGCGCGAAGGCGGCGGCTTCGGCGTGGGTGGCGAGGGCGACGGCAGGAGGTACGCCGAGTGTCGCCGCGCGCTCGGCGGCGCTGCGGGTGCGGTCCGGTGGTATCCCGGCCAGCACCATCGCGTCCTCCACCCTTAGCCAGGCGCCGATCGCTCCCTGCTCGCGCTGAGCCTGCACCCGACGCCGACGCGCGATCGCCAACCCGGCGATCGGACCGGCCAGTGCCAGAACCAACAGCGGCCACGCCCACCGGCCGGCGGAAGTCTCCCGCGGATCAGCGGCTTGCGAAGGCGGCGGTGGCGGGGGCGTTTCCGTCTGGTCCGGTCGTGCCGCGGGCGGTGCCACGCGACCGGAGCGGGGTGCCTGCGAACCATCCGGGTTGGGGGTGGGGTCGAAGGCGACCCAGCCGTACCCGGTGAAATAGACCTCCGGCCATGCGAGGGCGTCCCGGCCGCGGACCACGCGGGTGCCCGGATCGTCCGGCAGCGGTTCCCCGTCCCCGAAGCCCACGACGACCCGGGTGGGGAGACCGACGGACCGGGCGAGGAGTGCGTACGCCGTCGCGAACTGCTCCGACGTGCCGGTGCGACCACCCCGCTCGCGAGGGGTGAACAGGAAGCTCGACAGGCGACCCAGGCTGGATCCGCCCGGTGCCTCGGCGTCGAAGGATCGCCCGCTCGCGACCGCCTGCTCGATCGCCTGGGCCATCTGCAGATAGCTGGTGGAACCCTCGGTGACCTCGCGGGCGTACCCGACGAATTCCGGCGGCAGCGCGGGGAGCACCAGATAGCGCGGCTCGGTTGCGACGTCCGCGCCTTCGACCTCGGTCAGCCGCGCTGCGTCCACACGTCCGGTGACGGCATAGCTGATGAAGCCATCCGGGGGCAGCTCCCGCAGGAGCATGGATCCGTTGTCGACATCCACGACCGGGTCGGCGATGCCTTCCGGCAGGGTCAGCCCGACCGGCTGCCCCGGTGTGGGCAGCCACCGCGTGGTCGTCGACCAGGTCACGTCCGCGTCCAAGGTGACCTGGAACCGCCCCGGGGGCAGCACCGGCGGATGCGGGACCCCGTACGGTTCATAGGTGGAGCGGGAGCCGAAGCTCACCCCGTCATAGTCCGGCAGCACGACCAGCCGCAGCGGAGCCGAGTCCCCGGAGCGCCGCAGGATCTCGATATCCGGATTCCTCGCCCAATAGTTCAGCATCGGCAGCGGATTCGGTTCGTCGAGATGTGCTGTCGGAGGCTCCACCAGGTCACGCGGCTGGAACGGAGTGCCGACCGGCAGGTTGCTCAGCAGCACCGTCAGCACGGCCAGTGCGGCCAGCACGACGGGCACTGCTCGGCCAAGGGCCACGCTCCGTGCCCAGTGGAAGAACAGCACGACGACCATCCCGGCAGCGATCAGACCGAACCGGTCGGCATCACCTGCCGTGAGCAGCTCGGCGCACACCATCAGGAGGAGGGTTGCCGCCAGTGGGTGGAGCCGGAACCAGATGCTCTCGATCCCGAATCCGAGGATCGCGCCGGCGACCCACGCCACCACCAGACCGGGGCCGAGGAGTGCGCCGGCGACCGGCGCTGGATAAGGGGAGGTCAACAGGACGGGCAGGCTGTCGGTGACCGATGCGAGCGGGCCGTGCCCCTCCCCCCCGGCCCAGCAGGATCAGGGCGATCGGCGGCACCACGGCCGCGACCAGGAGCGCGAGGGGAAACACAACGCCGACCCGGCGTACGAACCACAGAACCCCCAGTCCCAGGAGGGCGGCCAGCAGCAACAGCGGCCACGCCACCAGGCCGGCCCAAGCCCGACTCAACGCCAGCGTCCCCAGGAGCAGGATGGCGACCACCACGCCGAGGTCAGCCACCAGCCGGCCACGCTCACCGGTGTCGGGCCCTATCGATCTCCTCGCCTGGGCGGGCTGGACCTGCCTGTTCATCGGACCGCCCGGTCCCAGAGACGCGCGAGATCCACCGAGGTCGGGCCACCCAGAATGGTCACGGCTTCGGCCGATCGAACGGCCGGATGATCGGGACCCACGAGCAGCAATGCACCGGTGCTGCCCCGTGCCGCGAGTTCGGTGAACACCTCGACGGGTGCCAGCGCACCGCTGATGACCGCGACGGTATCGAGCCCGCGGGCGAGACGCAGACCCCTGACCGCTTCTTCCGCCAATTCGACGACGCTCGGTTGCACTTCCGCGAGCGCCAACCGGATCCCCCGGCGGTCCGGGCCGGTGTCTACGGACTCTGTGACCGATTCGTCAACCACTCCGGAGAGCGTGACCAGATGGACCGGCTGGTTCAGTTCCTCGGCCAGGTCGCAGAGTGCGAAGGCCACCTCGACGGCGTCCTCGAAGTGCTGTTTGTGCCCATCTGCGTCGGCGTAGTGCGCGGCGGTGTCATCGAGCACGATCGTGAGGTGGGGTGTCGCGGGTTCGGCGTCGTCGCGAACCATCAGACGCCCCGTGCGTGCGGAGGTCGGTCCGTGCAGTCGGCGGAGATCATCACCCGGCACGTACTCATGCAGGCCCACCAAGTCCGTCCCCCCGTGCTCGGCGGACTCATCGGCGCCGACGGCGGAACGGCGACGCCCGCGGGGCAAGTGGTGCACAGGCACCAGCCGCGGCAGCACCCGCACGTGATCGATCGCCTCGTGCACGGTGATTGCCACGGCAAATCCGAAGAAGCCCACCCGGAGAATCGACAGCGGACCGACGGTGATCAATCCGCGATGCGCAGTGGGTACGCGATNNCAGCTGGGGCGATAACGCACCGAATCCGAGTGGAGAGGGACCTGTTCGGCGCTGACACCGACCCGGTCGACGAGGGTGATCCGCGATCCCCGTGCGCGCGGGCCGGCGACCGTCACCGTGGCCCACACCTCACCATGGCGCTCCACCACCTTGGGGTCGATGATCCGCCGCACCCGGAGGTCGGGTGTGCGGACGACCATGACGATGTCGACGACGAGGGCAGCGATCAACGCGGCGCCGAGCGCCAGCAGGGTCGCGTACCCCCACCACAACCCCAGCGCAACCAGCCCCACGCCGATCAGCCCAGCCGTGAGGCCGAGACGGGTCGTCGCGCCGAGCCCTTGGCGCAGGTCAGCGGCCATGCTCACCCGGTTGCGGGACGTCGACCTCGTCGATGATGTCCTTCATGATGAGTTCAGCGCTATCCCCTGCAAGTGCCGCCTCCCGGGTGAGGATCAGGCGGTGCGTCAACACGGGTCCCGCGAGGAACTGAATGTCACTGGGCAGGACGAAATTGCGGTTGCGGGTGACCGCCAGGACCTGCGCGCACCGCACCAGAGCCCGTAGGCCTCGTGTCGAGGCACCCAGTCGCAGCCGCTGATCGGCACGGATCCGGGCTCCGACCGCGTGCGCATAGCGGAGAACGGGTTCGGCGATGTGTACGCCGGCCAGCAGCCGCGATGCCTCCATGATCTGGCCCGGCCTGGTCACGGGGATCAGGTCATCGGTCCGGCCGGCAGTGGAGCCCGGCCGCATGATCGCGAGCTCGTGCTCGGCATCGGGATAGCCGATCGAGATGCGCATGAGGAACCGGTCGAGCTGTGCTTCCGGGAGACGATAGGTGCCGTCCAGGTCGACCGGGTTCTGAGTGGCCACGACGAGCATCGGATCGGGTACGCGGTGCGTGATCCCATCGACCGTCACCGTGCGTTCTTCCATGACCTCCAGGAGCGCGGACTGTGTCTTGGCCGCTGCGCGGTTGATCTCGTCAGCCAACAGGATGTTGGCGAAAACCGGCCCTTCACGGAACGAGATCCGGCCATCACCGGGATTGAACACAGTGGTGCCGGTGACGTCCGCCGGCAACAGATCGGGGGTGAACTGCACCCGGCGCGATTCACCACCGAGCGCACGTGCAAGGGCGCGGGCCAAGGTCGTCTTGCCAGTGCCGGGGACGTCCTCCAACAGGACGTGACCGCCTGAGAAGAGCGCGACCAGCACAAGGTCGATAACCTGGCGCTTGCCGTGCAGCACTGACTCGACGACATCGCCCAGCTTCCGGTGCAACACCCGGAACTCGGCAAGTGCCACTTCGGATGGCGGCTGGGATGCCTGCACGCTCGTGCCTTGACTCAAAATTCGTCTCCTGCTCGATCAGCCCGCGAACGGTGTCCCGGGCAACGGAATCAGCCGCGACCGAAGCTGGTCCATGCGACGCTCGAAGATCCGCGCGGGCTCTCGGCCCTGACACCGACCCGTGTCGATTCCGCTCCGCAGTCGAAGGTCGCACTCAATCCGGCGACGGTCGTCCCGGATGCTCCCTCACAGATGACCGTGTAGCCCGTCGCCCCCTCAACGGGGAGCCACGAGATCGTCCCCACCGTGCCGACGTGGCTCGCGGCCACGATGATCGGCGGTTGCAGCGGTCCGCCCACGGGCGGGCCAGTCGGGGCCGCCGGATCCGAGGGCTCGGCGGGTGCTTCCTCCCGCTCCGGCTCCCGGGTGGGCGGCGCGGTCGGCTCCGGTTCCTGGGTCGGTGGCGCGGTCGGCTCCGGTTCCCGGG
>LSQX01062142.1_pt1 | contig 11845 bp, 9 predicted proteins | sample 654561 | NCBI WGS metagenome assembly LSQX01 (sample SAMN04489861, study PRJNA283612) | anaerobic digester metagenome | isolation source: 4 biogas reactors fed with cattle manure at either 37C or 55C with and... | place: Denmark: Kongens Lyngby | collected 2014 | reverse complement strand
GCGAGGGGCCGCGGGCCAAGCGCGTGCGGGCGTTTGCCGGGACGCTGTCGGCGATGATCTCCGTGCCGATTGATTTTTATGATGAGCGACTGAGCAGCTTTTCCGCCGATGCGCTGTTTCGCGATGCGGGCTTGACGCGGAAAGACAAGAAAAAGTGTATGGATGCAGTAGCCGCATCGGTTTTCTTGCAGGGGTTTCTGGACAGCCAAAACGTCACATCTGACCATTCCGCCAATCCGCGGCTTGTCCGCGATGGGGATACGCATTCGCTGGCCAAACGGGCGGTGATGGAATTTACACGTGCCGCCCAAGCGGCGGTCAGCGAGCGAGGGGCTTTTTTCGCGGCAGTTTCCGGCGGCCGGACGCCGCGGCTGTTTTTTGAGCGGCTGGCCCGGCCCGCCGATGCGGCCGACATTCCCTGGGACAAAACCCATTTGTTTTGGGCGGATGAGCGGTGCGTGCCGCCGGAGTCGCCCGACAGCAATTATCGTTTGGCGGTTGACACTTTTCTCGACGCCGTCCCCATCCCGCCCCAGCAGGTGTATCGCGTACACGGCGAATACGACGACTGCCGACGGGCGGCGGACGCTTACGAGGCTACGCTCAAAATGGCTTTTGACGTACAGGAAGGGCAGGTGCCCTGTTTTGACCTGATCGTTCTGGGGCTGGGGGAGGATGGGCATATCGCTTCGCTGTTGCCCGGCGACCCGGGGGTGTCGATTGCCGATCAGTTGACCTGGCCGGTGTTTCACAAAACACGGCTCAATCGCGTCACGCTGACGGCGCCGGTTCTGCAGCACGCCCGTACACTGCTGGTGATGGTCTCCGGGCTGGATAAAGCACAGATCGTGCAAACGCTCTTTTCGTCGCCGCCGGACGTGCAGCGTTTTCCGGCGTATGTCCTTTGGCCGGTGATAGATAAAGTATTGTGGCTGATCGATGATCAGGCCGCGTCGCTGCTTTAGGCCAACGGCCTGCCGTCGGGGCCGAGCATCTTGAGGATTTTGCACGGGCTTTGGTCAATAAGCTTACGCAGCGGGGCGGCAGATTTTTTGTCCTTGCTGAAGATCACCGCTGACTCGGCACAGCGAATGATTTGCCCGCGATCCGCGTGGGTTGCTAAATACGGGGCGTTCAGCAGGATGATATCATAGCTTGACTGTGTTGCGGCCAGCAGCGATTTCAGGTCCATTTGCCGATGCTGTGAAAAAAAGTGAGCCGGCCAGATATGCAGGTTCGCGATGCCCGTCGCCACCGGCGCAGCAGGCCGCGGCACAGAGGCGATCTCGAACACGTGAGACAACGCGTCACGCCGCGTATCCAGGTCGATGAGCAGACATTTTTCCGTTGCCGCCAGTTGAATCGCCAGATTGACTGGAATCGTAACCGGCAGATTGTCGAGACTGGCGGCGGCCAGAAGAAGACGGCGGGGTTTTCCGTTGGGTGTTCCCGTAGCGGCCAGCAGGGCGTTGTAATCAAACGTCTTATCCTGTGCCGCGTCCGGTATTTTCTTCGGATGTTTTTCTTTCTTTTGGCCAAACAGCCAGACCAACCCCAAGATCAGTGTTACGAAGAAAAAAACCGCCATTCCGGCAATCACCGCATATAACCAGCCGGAATACATAAGCGATGAAATCCACTCTCCGGTTTCTTCTGCAATTTCAGCGATCATAATGATCAATTGTCCATCGTGGATTGATACGGCGAGAACGAAACATTGGCCCCGCATAAACGCCGGATATCATTGTGAATAATGGTGTCCAGCAGTTCGGTTTGGTAGGCGGTCAGTCCTTCGCCGTGCCATCGCAAAAAGCGCTGCGAATGGCCGGCAGGGCGGAGCGGTTGATCCTGCGGCGGCGGGGCGGTTTTGTCAGTTACATACTGCTGCATCACATGCTCGATGGAACTGTTCGAGGTTATCTTTCCACCGTTGCGAGCCGGTCCCTGGCGACGTTCGGAGGATGTCTTTCGCTGCTCGGTCAAGATTTGCTCGGCCAGATTAAACGTTGGAACCGCATTGTCCGCCAGCTTTTGTTCAAGATGCACATCGTCTTCGGAAATTATCTCTCCGGTCGGTTCGCAGTACGGTTCCAGCGATGGATCATCAAAAGCATCTGTATCTTCGTCGGTCATTTCAAATTCGGAAACGGCGTCTTCACGTTCGCGTTCCTTCTCCAAACGCACATTGTTCAGTATGTCAAGCAGTTCGGCGTTTTCACGAGTCAGCGCCGCGTTGGTCGAATCCGACTGCTCCAGCCGCAGTTGTGCGTCAGAAAGCTCCTCGCGGAGAGCCTCCAATTGCTGCTGCCGCTCGTCCCGCGTCTGCATGGCTTGTGCCTGGGCTTCCTTGAGCGATTCGAGGGTAATCGCCCACTCGGCGGCCTGGGTCTCAAGTCGTTTTTCTGCTGTTTCTTTTTCCTCGCCTGTCCGTCGAACCGTCTCGGCCTGTTCGGATAGAGCAGTTGCTTGTTCCTCAATTTGCAGTTTCAGTGCGGAAATCTGCCCGATCTTTTCGGCCAGCTGCTGTTCCAGCAGGTGAATTTTTTCGTGCAGCGGCTCGATCGATTCCGGCGGCGGCGGGGGGGCCTCAGGCTCGGGCGACACGTCCGGCTCAGGCTCGGACGGGATAGAGGCGGTCGCTTGCTCGGCAGAGGCTGTTTTCTTTTGCAGCGTTTCAAAAGGCATAATGTGTATGCCGACAGGCGAGCTTGGCGATCTTGAGGATCCAGAAATAGGTGCATTTGATTCCGATGATTGTTCTGGATTAAGGGGTTGTGTGGATTGTGGGATTTGTATGGGTTTTTTATCGGGGATCAGGGGCACACGGTTACCCGCCTGCAAGGCACGCTGCAAGTCCAGCTTGCACTGAAGGATGTCGGCATCCAAATCGGATTTTCGCTGTTCATTATTTTGCATCGGACCCTCCGGTCAAAAACGGCTTATAACACAAACCCCGCCCCAAATCAAGCCTCCTTTGAAAAAGCACAGACGCCCAGCCCCTCCAGCAGGCGCTGGATGCGTTCCATCGGCAGACCCATCACGTTGGTGAATGACCCTTTGATACGCTCGACGAAGGTATCGCCGGTTTCCTGAATGCCATACGCCCCGGCCTTGCCCTGCCAGTTGCCCCCGGCGATATGGTCGGAGATCTGTGCCTCGGTGAGCGGTCGCGGATAAACGGTCGTGATGTCGGCTTCTATGATCTCGATCTTTTTGGCGATGCACACCAAGGCAATACCGGTGATGACCTTGTGCGGACGGCTGAACAAACGGCGGGTAATCGCCTCGGCGTGGGCTGCATCGTCGGGTTTGCCGATGATAAGGCCGTCATCATCGACCACCGTATCGGCGCCGAGAACGAAATATTCGGGATACCGCACGGCCACATCGTTGGCATNNGCGGCGGTTTCAAATGCTTCTTCATCGACGGCCGAAGGCACGATCTCAAACCGATAGCCCGCCTGCCTCAAAAGCTGCCGCCGCCGCGGCGAGGCCGAGGCGAGAATAAATTGTATCCGATCAGATTGCACGGCGAAAATTGTAACAATCCACGCACGAAAAGCAACGAATTAAACACAAAATGAAAATCCCCGGACAAAATTTGTCACGCTGTTGGGGCAGCTTGCTTCTTCGCTTTGGTCTGGGTGTATTTGCGAAATATACCAAACCCCAGCACGGCCAGCATCCCCGTCGTCATCACGCTGCTTAAGCCCATCGGCAGCGTCTCGCCATGGCTAAGATGATCCGGATTATACCCGCCGGCAAAGACGAATTGATCGATAATAAATCCTGTCGCCAGGGAACAAACTGCAATGCTGATCAGGTACGCAGCTGTCGAACGTTTGCCCAGCGTACTCCACAGCGTCGACAGCGAAGCGGCGTTGGCCGTCGGCCCGGCAATCAAAAAGACCATCGCCGCACCGGGGCTAAGACCTTTGGCGATCATCTGCACTGCCACCGGCACCGATGCGGTCGAACAGGCATAAATGGGAATGCCCACCACAAGCATCACCAGCATGGCAACCAAGCCTCCGCCGCCGGCCAGATACGACGCAAAAAAATCATCCGGCAAAACCGCCGACATCAGCGCTGCGATCACCAGACCGGCCAGCATCGAACGCCCGATATCAGTCGGCAGGACCACAAACCCGTGACGCAGCGCACGTATCAGCCAATGCCGTTGCGGCGGGGAGCCGACGGGATTCTGAGATTCGGTTTGTTCGACAGACGCAGACGGAGCTTTATCAAAAATTTCAGCCAATCCGCCGCCGAGCAGTCCGGTCGTCAGCGCCGCCAGCGGCCGGAAAATCGCCATCACCGGTCCCAATAGACTGTATGTAACCAGAAAACTGTAAACATTCGTTTGCGGCGTCGCCAGCAGAAACGACGTCGTCGCTCCTTTGCTGGCCCCGTGCTTATGCAGCGACATCGACAGCGGAATAACGCCGCACGAACATAGCGGCAGGGGGATGCCGAACGTCGAGGCCTTGAAAATAGACCAGAACCCTCGCTTGCCGAGATGCCGTTCGATGGCGTTGGGCGAAATGCAGACGCTCAGCAACCCCGCCACCAGAAAGCCCAAGAGCAGGTAAGGCGCCATTTCGGATAACGTCGCCCAAAAATCAAACACAAGGCCGGTCAAAAATTCCATCGCTATATCCCATTATTCCTATTATTAGACAAAGACCTGTCTTAAATACGCTTAGTACATTATACGCTTAGTACATTATACGCTTAGTACAGACGTTAGGTTCATAACGGCGTTTATCGGCAGCAAAGAAACCAATTACCGGTGTTATTGCGGGAACGTCACCGCTCCCGGAATGGTTGACAGCTGTGTTTCGAGTTGGCCGGTGCTGACGTTGTAATGGATGTATGGCACGCGTGCGCCGTCGGCCATGCACGGGCGGTCGTCTGTGCCGGTGATGGTCAGCCAGCCGTCGTTGGCGGCGTTATAAAGCAGTGTGTACCCTTCGAGAATGTGTTTTCCCTCTTCTTCGAAGAAGACGTGGTCTTTGGCGGTCAGTTGGGCCAGTTCTGTTCGTCCATCAGCCTCTTCGGCAAGTTCGATCTCGACTCGTCCGGCGGCGGCGCGAATGAGGCGAGACGGCACGCCGTCAATAAGCGGTATATAGGACACCTGCAGGACATCGGCGTCACCGTCGGCGACGATGCGGCGGTCGGCGGCTGTCCATTCAATGCGGTCAAAGCCTTCGATCTTGGCATAGGACGGGCCGCTCATATCCAGCCCGCCGGAGGATGCGGACGCTTCGGCGTTGCTGTTGTCCACCGCAATCTCGCCCGGGCCGGTCGCGATCAGCCGCTGGTTTGTGCGGTCGTAGATTATTTCCTGACAACTGAGCCGCGTCATCGCCAGACGGAGCGTTTCGTGCGTGCGTTTAAATTCGGCATACACGTCGCCGTCGCGGAGCGTGATGCTCTGGATGTCCGCTGTGCCTTCGGTGTTGCGGCCGAGTTTGACGATCATCGTATCGGCGCTGAATGCATTCTGTTCGGTATAAGCGGCATATTGAAGTGTCTGAATGCCGCTGACGTTGCGTTTGAAGATGATCGTCTCGATCTGGCGATCTGCCCCGGCGATAAATTCCGCATCGCCGTCGGCGGTGATCTCGACGGGCCAGTACTCCGTCAGCAGGCTGCCGTTAGGGTCGGCGGGCTGATAAAAGACAAACCGCACCGGCCCGGCGGCCTGCCCGGAGCCGGTTTGCAGATCGTAGCTGATGCTGCGGGCTTCGAATCGTGCCGGCGGTTGTTTGGCGTCGGTGGCGTCGCGGGTTTCGAGCGTGGCGGCGGCGACCGTATCGAACCGCGACGGCTGGATCGTGCCGGTCTCGTCGGCGGCAAAGGCAATCGTCGCTTCGCTGGTGTGCAGTTGTCCGCTGTCGGAGGCAAGCCGTACATCGCCGGACAGGTCAGCGCGCGCAAGCTGGCGGTCGTCGCCAAAATGAAAGACGGCCGTGTCAGCCGTGGCGAGGGAGGATGGGCCGTCGGCGTTTTCAAACCGCACCGCGCCTTCCAGATGCGCCGAGGTCAAGGCGTTTTCCGGGCCGAAGGTCAGTTTTGCGGTATCGGCGGCCGTAGATAGTGCGCCGTCGCCGCGCAGTTGGGCCGACATCCCGCCGGTCAGATTCACGCCGGTCAGTTGAAGCGAGGATTGCTGCGCCGGGGCGTCGGCAAAGAACAGTTCCATTTGTCCGGCAAACGCGATCTGTCCGGCGTCGGTACTTTCATCGCCGTTGCCGTCAAAATAAACCATCCCCGGCCCGACGATCTGTGCCTGATTGGCCTTGCGATCCCAGAGGACGGGGCCGTGCGTCTTGATGCGTCCGGCGGGGGAGCCGAGGACGATGTCGTTCTCCCAGGCGTCGCGGAACAATTCGAGCACCTCGGTGCCCGTATCGTACATCAACAGCCCGCAATAGGCCATCGGGATTGTCTTTTCGGACGACAGGGGGTCGATTTGTTCGATTCGCAGGGGCGTGCCGTTCATTTCGATGGCCGGGGTGATCGGTGTCAGAGACGCAGCCGCATTCGTCCGCGGCATCGGCTTGACAAGGATACCGCCTTCGCAGGTCACGACGACGTCGGCGCTGTCATCACGCTGGGTAGAGTCGGCAAGCAGCGTATCGATAGACGGCCGGGCGGCGATTTCTGTTTGCAGCAATTCCGCTTCTGTCGTCGGTTCGCGGTCGATGGTATCTATTGCCGGCGCAGGGCCCGTGTTCTGCGCCGCGGCGCGCATATCGGGCTGGGGCTTGCGGTCGTCCTGCCGCGCAAAGAGAATGTTACGGATGTTGATCTGATCGGCGCCGGCCACCACGATCCGGTCGCCGTAGCGAATCATCACATTGTCATCGATGGTGCACTGGTACAGACGCGAGTCCCCGTCGATTTTTTCACTACCGTCGTCCTCGGCTGCAATTGTTGAGGGGGTCTGGGGTTTGTCTATTTGCGTTTCTGCATCATCCGTCGCCAAAACAAGCGGAGCGGCCTTTCGCTCGTCAGTTTGTACGAAATCTTTGAGTCGTAAGAATTCCAAATCGAGAATATGCAGGTACTCGATCTGTCCGTCGGCGGCGTTGACCAGCAAGAGCAGCCCCTGTCCGGCAAGATCGACCTGACTGGAGATCACCCGCACCGGCCCGTCCGTCGAAAATTCCGTCCGCTCGCTGCTGAAGAGCAGGTCATCCAACAGGAGACGCGTCTCGGCAATCTCGCTGTCAGCGTGTGGGCTGATGTGTATCACCACATTGCCCTCAAGCTGGCCGTCCTGCGGCGTCACAGTTGAGCCGGCCCGCTCGGTCTGAATCAGCCCCATGTCCGCCTCGATGCGGCACTGGAAGGCGGATTCATAAAAAATGATATATGGTTTTTCCACCTGCCAGCGGGCCGACTGTTGGCCGGGATTGACCAGACGCGAAAAGCCGAATACGCGTGTCATCTGCCGTGTCACCGGGTCGCGAGTAATGTAGTACGACTGTTCGGCGCCATGGACGATGGGCTGTCCCGAACGCCGGGCATCGCCGGTCGCTTCGGGCATGTCCATCTCTTTGGCGGTGTGCGTGGTCGGCGGCTCCATTGCGCCGGCGCCGGTCAGCCGGATGTATCCCCAATAGGCCAGTCCCGTAACCGCCACGGCTGTCAGAATAATGATGATCTTTCGCATACAATCGTCCTTTGCGTCCGTATTCAGACTCGATACCGTTCCATCAGCGGCTCCCACGCCCCGGCCTGTTTAAGGATGTATTCGACAGCCTGGCCGACGGCGCCGTGACCGCCGGACATGGTCGTGATCCAATCGGCACATTCTTTCAACTCTTCGGCGGCGTTGGCGACTGCCACGCCGAAGCCGGCGCGCCGCACCAGCGGAATGTCCATTAGGTCGTCACCGACATAGGCCGTTTGTTCCGGCTGAAGGTTGAGGTCGTTCAGCAGTGATTCGAACACAGGCATTTTTTTCAGGCAGCCCTCAAAGACATGAGGGATTTGCAGTTGTTCGGCGCGGATGCGGGTCGGATTGCTTTTGCGTCCGCTAATGATTGCGCTGGTGCGTCCTGCGCGATGCCACATTCGGATCCGGTGGCCGTCATAGACGCTGAAGCGTTTGCTCTCGGAGCCGTCGGCGTGGATGATGATGCCGCCGTCGGTCAACACGCCGTCCACGTCGAGGATCAGCAGTTGAATCTGTTTGAAATCAATGTTCTTGGCCATTCATTCACATTTAACATTAAACATTTGGCATTTAACATCTCTTACCCGACAATCTTTATTGCTACAATGTCCTGCACGTCGATCAGGCCGACCGGTTTGTCGTCGGCGTCCACCACCGGCAGTTCGTCGATGCGGAACTTATGAAAGATGGCCATTGCCTCGGCGGCCAGCGTATCGGGGCGGACACGCTTGCAATCGGCGGTCATCACCTGCCGGGTTGTCTGCTGCAGGGCCGCTGCGCCATAGGTCGAAATCGCCCGCCGCAGGTCGCCGTCGGTAATGATGCCCGCCAGCCGTCCGTCGGCATCGACGATCATCACCGCGCCGCGCCGTTTGAGGGCGGCCGTCTCGTCGAGCATCTGCGCAAGGGTATCCGTCATGGCCGCCAGCGGAAGCGGCTCATCGGGCTTGAACCACATGGTCTGGCCGACGGTCATCAGCCGCGCCCCCAGTGCGCCTGCCGGATGAAACCGGGCGTACTCTTCGGCGCTGAATTGCCGCGCCTTCATCACCGTCAGCGCCAAGGCGTCGCCCAAGGCGAGCATGCACGTCGTCGAGACGCTCGGCGCAACGCCCAGCGGGCAGGCCTCGATGAGTATGCCCATGCTTAAGACCACGTCGCTGTGCCGCGCCAGCCGGGAGTCGGGATCTCCGACAATCGAGATAAGCCGGATACCCCGTTGTTTGAGCGGTTCGATCAGGCGGAGAATCTCGTTGCTTTCGCCGCTGTGGCTCAGGGCCAACACGATATCATCATTCTGCACGCGCCCCAGGTCGCCGTGTACCGCCTCGGCCGGATGCAGAAAGTGGCTGGCCGTGCCGGTGGAGGCCAGCGTCGCGCTGATCTTGCTGCCGACGATGCCGGCCTTGCCGATGCCGGTGACGATCACCGAGCCGGTGCATTCATGAAACAGTCGTACCGTTTGCGCAAACGACGGCTCAGACACCAAGCGTGTCAAGCCGCGTACCGCCGACGCTTCGGCCTCGATGACCTGTTCGGCATACACCAGGTCGATCGTGCTATCTGATTTCCGATTCTTCTGTGTCATCTGTGAAATCTGTGGTTTCAAGTTTGCTTTCATCTTTATCCGAATCGTACCGCGCTGCCGCGCTCATCATAACAGCGGAGTTTGGCCGGCTCATCATTGACGCCGAAGAAGTCCGGAGTGACGATGATTTGTTTGTCCTGTTCAGTCTCGTACGGTGCCAGAATCTGCCGCTTTTCATTCTGCAGGAACATGGCCACTTCCCGCGGCACGGTGATGTCGATGCGTTTAATCTCTTTGCGTCCGGCGGCCAGCCGCAATAATCGGAGTATCTCAATCGCCTGCGATTCGTAGCTCTTGACGACGCCTGACCCCTTGCAGTGCGGGCACATCAGGTATGTGCTGGACTGAAGCGACGGGCGCATCCGCTGCCGGGTCAGCTCGATGAGGCCAAAGGCGCTCATTTTGAGCGCGCGCGAGCGTGCCCGGTCGCCGCGCAGCGCCTCGCGAAATTCTTTTTCGACCTCGCGTTTATTCTTGTTGTCCCGCATATCGATAAAATCACAGATGATCAGTCCGCCCAAGTCGCGCAGCTTAAGCTGGCGGACGATCTCGCGAGCGGCTTCCCGATTGATTTGCAGGGCGGTCTGCTCGGCGTTGGTCTGCTTGCGGTAGCGGCCGCTGTTGACGTCAATGGCCACCAGCGCTTCGGTCTGTTCAATGACCAGCGAGCCGCCGCTTTTCAGTTCCACATGGCTGGACAGGATCTTTTCGATTTCTTTTTCGATGTTGTGGCGATGAAAGAGCGGGGACTTGCCTTCGTAATACACCGCCCGGCGTTTGAGCCGCGGCTGAACAATCGACAGAAAATCGCGAATGCGTTTAGTGACGCTCTCGCTGTCGCAGGAGATTTTGCTGATGGAGCTGTCAAAAATATCCCGTACTGTGCGAATCGCAAGATCGGACTCTTGGTACAGCTCGCAGGGGGCTTTTTCTTTGTCGAGGCGTTTGCTGATAACACTCCAGAGCCGCGTCAGATAGGCGATATCGCTCTGGAGTTCGCGTTTGTTGGCCACCTGTGCCGCCGTACGCACAATCAGACCCGATTGACGCGGCAACGAAAGGCTTTCCATCGTTTCTCGCAGTTTTATACGCTCGGCGTCGTCCTCAATCTTTTGGGAGACACCCAAGCCGGTCATCCACGGCATCAGCACCATATACTTGCCCGGCAGCGACAGATACGTCGTCAGGGTCGGCCCTTTGGTGTTAATGCCTTCCTTGGTCACCTGGACGATGACGTCCTGTCCTTTCGTGAGGCATCGCTGAATCGGCGGGCGATGGGCAAGAGCCTTGCGCCGTCCGATGTTTTCCAACTCTTCATTTTTGCCGTCGAAGTAGCGGGGGTGCAGGTCGCTGATATGCAGAAATCCGTTTTTGGACATCCCGAAATCGATGAAGGCCGCCTGGATCGCCGGTTCGACATTGACCACGCGTCCTTTGTACATATTGCCGACATGGCCGACCAGTGCGGCGCGCTCGGTATAAAGCTCCTCCAGCGAGCCGTTTTCCACGACGGCAACACGGCATTCTTCCTCGGTAACGTTAATCAACATTTCTCGTGTCATGATAACTGGTTCTCTCCTTGAAATTGGTTTGTATGACAGTCCCATTGCACGGCGATTCGGCGGACCGGTTCGGCAAGGTCACAGGGTTCAAGACCCAGCCAATGCATCAGTTCGTCGATGCGCACCGTACCGGTCGGCCGAATGGCACATACCGTTTGGATTAGGGTTTTATCCCGTGAAAATCCCTCTAAGAACGGTCGAATGTCTACCGGCCGCTGCCGGTTGTTTTCCATTCGGCGAAGTTGTACAACAGGCTCGTTGGTTGTCAGTTGTTTGATACAATGTTCCAAATGATCGCGCCTCGCCGCGTCGGGTGCAGCGGACAGCGTGAATTGATAGGTGGCCGACACAGGATAAAAGGCGGCCTTGCCGGGAATGGCGTTTGTGCCGGTCAGGGTGCAGCCTTCCGGCAGCAGGGCGGCGACAGCCCGGCCGGCAGCTTCCGGGCAGAAGTCTTCGGCCGCAACGGCTGCACACAATCGCTCGCAGTCCGACTGTACACCCACACTGCGCGGCAACGGCAACGACAGCCGGGGACGGGGGTTGAAACCCTTCGAGTAAAGCACCGGCACCTTGGCACAGGTCAGCACCCGCTGCCAGAAAGACAGCGTCTCCTGATGTGACAGGCACGCAAATCGCCCGTGTACCTTAAAGTCCGCAATAAACGTTAACACCTCTGTTTGCATCGAATCCGATAGTTTGTCGAAGCCTGCGATGCAGCGTCGCCCTAAGAGAACCTCTGCGCTCTTATGCGCCGACTGTACCGCTGCGCTTCATTGTTTTCGTTGTCCGTTAGCCCTTTAAGTACATCTTAAAAGGTTTCGGGCAAAATTTTCATCGCGGCGTCCCGCAGTATATTTTTGATCTGCCGGCTCGAATCCAGCGTCGCCACCTGCCGGGCCAGATCGCCGCATTCTTCGATTGACACGGAGCGAATGATCTTTTTGACCTCCGGAATCATCGGGGCCGCCAGCGACAGCGTCCGCACGCCCATGCCCAGCA
>LSQX01201010.1_pt2 | contig 11847 bp, 11 predicted proteins | sample 654561 | NCBI WGS metagenome assembly LSQX01 (sample SAMN04489861, study PRJNA283612) | anaerobic digester metagenome | isolation source: 4 biogas reactors fed with cattle manure at either 37C or 55C with and... | place: Denmark: Kongens Lyngby | collected 2014 | reverse complement strand
TTGCCCGACGATTGTCGCGGCCTGCGGTTGGAGGGGTTGGGTCCCGAGGGACCACTGGCAAGCCACGCAATTGATTGCACAGAGGGTCAGGGTCGCTTCCGGGTGCCCGGCAATACCCTCTTCATCCTTTACTGGGAGGTATAGCATGCCACAGCAACTGTGGGAAAAGCTGAGACGCAAGGGACTGCGAGGCAGCCTGCGCATCCTGCGTGAACGTTTCCTCTACAGACACTGGGTGCTGCTGGTGCTGGAGCGGGAACTGGTCACACCCCTGCCGCTGCCGCCGCGGCTGGTGGAAGCGAACTGGCCTGCGGTTACGGTGACAGCCCGGCACCTGCCGACGCTGCGGCGCTATTTCCCGGCCTATCTTCCCACGGTGACCGATCTGCTGAAGCGGGAGGGGGTGACAGGCTTCGCCCACCTTGATCGCGAGGGGCATGCTGCCTGTATGGTCTGGGTCAGCGACCGGGACTACTACGATAATCATCTCTACCGCTGCTGGGTGCGGGTGCCGCATGAGTGCATCTACCAGTTCGCCGGGGAGGTGGCACAGCCCTATCGCGCCCGAGGGCTGCCGCTGTTGGTGCTGGACCGGGTATGGGCACACTACCGGGATAGGGGTTTCACCCGGACTCGGGCACTGGTCAGCTGTTCCAACCCACCGGCATTGACCATGCACACCCGACTGGGCTTTCGTGAGATAGGCGAGAGTGTGCATGTCTATTGTCTGTTCGGCTGCCTGTATCTGTCGCGCAGCGAGCGCTACGCCGAGCGCCGTCTGCCTGGGCCGCGTCAACGCGCAGTCATAGGCGAGGTCGCGTGACTGAAACCTACACCTGGTATGACAGTCTCGATCCAAGGACTTTTCCTGAAGCGGCCTATGCGCAGCTGCTGGAGCGGTTACCCGAGGTGACTCCCTTCAATCAGCTGGCCTGGCTGCGGGCCTGCGCCGACCAGCTCGCGGGGCGGCAGCTACGCATACTCGCGGCCTGGCGGGGGGAACACATGGTGCTGTGTCTGCCCCTGACCATCGGCCGGGAAAGGCTGCTGGGCATGCCCTGGCGGGTAGTCCGGCACCTCGGGTATCCACTGGCCGACCGTATCGTGCTGGCGGTGGACGGGGTTGATTCCCCGCTGCTCGGGAAGGCCCTGCGGCAGATTCGTTTGCGCCTGCCGCACAGTCTTCTCGAGTTCAACGAAGTGCTGACCACAGAATCGGCGGACCGGCTGGCGGCGGTCTGGAGCGATCTGTGCTCCTACCGGGAGGACAGGCTGAGTTGCCGGGTACCTGAGCACCGGATCACCGAGGCGGATCACAAGGACCCCACCGGCGTACTGGGCTCGGAGTTGCGCCGGGCGCGCCGGCGGGCGGGAGAGGCGATGGCCCAGCTGCGCCGCCTGGCGCCGGATGCCGGGCAGATGCGCGATCTGGTGGGCGAGCTCGCCGCGGTGGAGCAGGCCAGCTGGAAAGGTGAAGAGGGCGTGGGGCTGTTCTCCCCCGAGCGGCTGCCATTGATGACTGCGGCACTGACCGCCCTGGCAGCCCAGGGCAGGGTGCGGGTGGTCTATCTGGAGCGGGAAGGGCGCTGCATCAGCTACCGACTGGGCCTTCTGGAGCGCGGCCGGCTGTACGATTACAACATCGCCTATCTCCCAGAGTACTCGGCGCTGGGCAGCGGTCGTCTGCTGCTGCATGAATGGCTGATGTGGGGGCTGGAGGAGGGCTGGCAATGGGTGGATGCATCCCGCGTGAGTCTGCACAACTCCAATCACCAGCTGCATGAGCGGATGGATGGGCTGATAGACAATCACCACTGGCGCTTCTGCTCCCGGCGTCCCGGCGGCATCCTTCTGGGCATCGCCTATCGGCTCTGGGCCCGAGTCAAACCACGGATCAGGAAGGAGAAGATGTCATGACCGACTCACGGGTAATAGTCAATGCCGATGATCTGGGTCTGGACAGTGAGACCAATGGCCTGATCTGGGAGGCTTTCGCCCTGGGTTGCGTCTCCTCTGCGACCCTGATGGCCAACATGCCCGCCTTCGAGGAGGCCTGTGCCGGTATCGCCGAGCGGGGGCTGCATGGAGCGGTGGGGTTGCACTTCAATCTCACCTACGGCGAGCCGCTGACCGACGGGCTGCGCCGGCACCCGCTGTTCTGCCGCGATGGACAGTTTGACCTGAATCTCCCGCCCTGGCGTCTGCGCCTGGATTCCGCCTCCCGGCAACTGGTGGCGGCCGAGCTGCAGGCGCAGTGGGATCGCTGCGTTCGCCATGGTGTCGTGCCCAGCCACATCGACTCCCACCAGCATGTGCACAACCGCCTGCCGGTCGGCAGCCTGGTGGCTGTCTTTGCCGGGCAAAACAGGGTTCCGGTGCGGCTGGCGCGCAATCTGGGACGCAACATAGGGCCACTGAAACGCGCCTACAAGGGACTGCTGAATGCCCGCCTGCGTCGGCATTGTACGGCGACCGTCAGGCAGGTCTGCACCCCCCGCGACCTGCTTCACGGCCTGCGCCCCGGTGCGCTGGTCGAGATCGTCGCCCATCCTCGGCGGCTGCCCGACGGGCGTCTTGGTGATGACTACCTGCCGGACGACCAGTCGCTGCAGACCGTGCTGCAGCGCTGCCTGCCGGGATACCGGAAGATCAGCTATTCCGAGTTGAGGTGACAACCACCTGATCCACTCTTCGCTGACGGCCCCGGCCTGTGGCACAATGCGCCCTTGGACTCCAAAACGGACTCGGGCGTGACCATGAGCGCTTTTCAGCCACAGGCGGACCAGCGGATGACCGTACGGCGCACGGCGTTTCTGCTGTGGCCGGGCTGTCACCCGGCGATAGTCATGCCCGCCCTGACGGTACTGCGCTCGGCCAACCGCATGGCCGAGACGCAGCTGTATCGGGTCGACTGCTATACCCTGGACGATGAGTCCCTGGTGTCATCCGAAGGCTGGCAGCTGCCAGCGCGGCGCTGGGATCAGGTGCCCGAGGATCTGGACCAGCTGTGGCTGGTGGCCGATGTGGCGCAGTTGCCGACATCCATTCCACCGGCGCTGGCGCAGCAGCTGCGCAGTCTGGCCCGGGAGGGCGTGACGCTCGGCGGGCTGGAGGAGGGCGTGTTTCCGCTGGCCATGGCGGGGCTGCTGGATGGGCGCCGCTGCGCGGTGCACTGGCGGATGCTGGAAGAGTTTCGTGAGCGATTCCCGGCGGTGCAGGCGGGGACCCGGCTGTTCGAGCGGGATGAAGGGCGCATGAGCGGCAGCGGTTACGCCATTACCGATCTGTTCCTGACTCTGGTGACCGAGCACCACGGGGCCGATCTGGCAGCGCTGGTGGCCGAGGACCTGAACATCGAACGCATTCGCCTGGGAAGTGAACAGCAGCGGGTGCCGCTGCGCAACCGTCTGGGCAGTACTCATCCGAAGCTGACCCAGGCCGTGATCCTCATGGAGTCCAATATCGAGGAGCCCTTGACCACCGACGAGATCGCGCGGCACGTGTGTGTCTCCCGGCGGCAGCTGGAACGCATATTCAAGCAGTATCTCAACAGTGTTCCATCGCAGTATTATCTTGAGCTGCGCCTGAATCGGGCGCGGCAGATGCTGCAGCAGACCAGCAAATCCATAATCCAGATAGGTCTGTCCTGCGGTTTTTCCTCTGGCCCGCATTTTTCCAGTGCCTACCGCAACTGTTTCGGTGTCACTCCCCGGGAGGACCGGAACCAGTACCGTGCCCAGCAGGCACAGGACGGACGGGTCAGTTTGTAAGCACGGCATGCACGGCATGCCGATTCGTATGCGCCTCAGGCGATCACAGGAGAGTTGAGTAGATGTCGCAGTCCATGCAGGTCAGCCGCGCCGACTTCGATCGGTACATGATGCCCAATTACGCCCCCGTCGATATGGTGCCGGTGCGAGGGCAGGGATCGCGCCTGTGGGACCAGGAGGGTCGCGAATACATCGACCTGGCCGGCGGCATCGCGGTCAACTCGCTGGGTCACGCCCACCCGGAACTGGTCGAGGTACTCACCCGTCAGGCGCAGAAGCTCTGGCATGTATCCAACATCATGACCAACGAGCCGGCGTTGCGCCTGGCGGCCAAGCTGGTGGCGGCGACCTTCGCAGACCGGGTGCTGTTCGTCAACTCCGGCGCCGAAGCCAACGAAGCGGCCTTCAAGCTGGCCCGGCGCTGGGCGAACGACAATGTCGGTCCGGACAAGCACGAGATCATCGCCTGCAGCAACAGCTTCCATGGTCGGACCCTGTTCACCGTCAGCGTGGGTGGCCAGCCCAAGTACTCCCAGGGCTTCGGTCCGGCCATCGGTGGAATCAGCCACGTGCCTTACAATGACATTGCTGCCCTGGAAGCGCAGATCTCCGAGCGCACCTGTGCCGTGGTGCTGGAGCCGGTACAGGGCGAGGGCGGGGTGATCCCGGCCAGTACCGAATACCTTCAGGCGGTGCGGGCGCTCTGTGACAAGCACAATGCACTGCTGATCTTCGATGAGGTGCAGAGCGGCATGGGTCGTACCGGCAAACTCTACGCCTACATGCACAGCGGCGTGACCCCGGACATCCTGACCAGCGCCAAGGGTATCGGCGGCGGTTTCCCGATTGCCGCCATGCTCACCACCGACCGGGTGGCCCCGGCCCTGAGCGTCGGCACCCATGGCAGCACCTACGGCGGCAACCCGCTGGGCTGTGCCGTGGCTGAAAGGGTATTGGACCTCATCAACACCCCCCAGGTGCTGGAAGGGGTGACCGAACGCCACAACCTGCTGACGCGCGGCCTGCGGACCCTGAATGATGAGCTGGGAGTGTTCTCGGCGGTCCGTGGACAGGGCCTGCTCATCGGTGCGGTATTGGCCGAGCGCTATCAGGGCCAGGCCGGGCAGCTGATGAAACTGGCCCAGCAGGAAGGGGTACTGGTGCTGCAGGCCGGCGCCGACGTTATGCGTCTGGCACCGAGTCTGATCATTCCCGAGGCGGATATTCGTGAAGCGCTGGGACGGCTGCGTACAGCGCTGCTGAAACTGGCGCAGTAACCGGAGGCGACCATGCTCATCCAGCGCCTGTGTACCCTGGCGGATCTACCCGAAATCGAGCGGCTGGCGATCGCCAGCCCGGTAGGGATCACCTCCCTGCCGGCCGACCGCGAGCGCCTGTCGGTGATCATCGAGGGTACCGAAGCGGCGATGGATGAGGATGTGGTCTTCACCGGCGACGAGCGTTATTTCTTCGTGCTCGAGGATGTGGACAGCGGCACCCTGGTCGGCTGCAGCAGCATCATCTCCGCTGCCGGCTTCAGCCAGCCGTTCTACACCTTCCGCAACGAGATGTTCGTTCACGCCTCCCGCGAGCTGGGCCTGCACAACCGCATCCATGTACTGTCGCTGTGTCATGACCTGACAGGCCACAGCCTGCTGACCGGCTTCTACATGGATCCGCGTTGGCGCAGCCACGACTCGCTCAAGCTCAACGCCTGTGGCCGGCTGCTGTTCGCCGCCTCCCATCCCCAGCGCTTTGCCGACTCGATAGCGGTGGAGATCTCGGGCATCAGCGACGAGCAAGGCAACTCGCCGTTCTGGGATGGCGTATGTCGGCATTTCTTCGATGTGGACTACGCCGAGGCGGAGCGCCTGGGCAGCAGCCTGGGTCGCAGCGTGCTGGCCGAACTGCTGCCGGGCTACCCCCTGTACGTGCCCATGCTGCCGGATTCGGCCCAGGAAGTGATCGGTCAGGTGCGGCCTGCCTCGCAGATGGTCTATGACATCCTCATGGATGAAGGCTTCGAAAGCGACAACTACATCGATATCTTCGACGGTGGCCCCGTGGTACAGGCGCGCACGGCCGAGCTTCACACGGTACGCGCCAGCCAGGTGGCCAGTGTCCGGATCGGCCAGTCCCTGGAGCCGACCGGCAGCTGGCTGGTGGCCAACGAGAAGGTCAGGGACTTTCGTGCCTGTCTCATCCCGCTGGCCTGGAACCCCGGTGAGCCGGTAATTCTGGATGCGCAGCTGGCACAACTGCTGAATGTCACCGAGGGTGACAGTCTCAGACTGATCGGAGGGGCCTGAGCATGCTGGTACGGGCGGCAACTGTTGCGGATCTGCCGGCGCTGCTGCAGCTGGCTCTGGAGGCCGGGTCGGGTCTGACCAGTCTGCCCGCCAGTGAGGAGCGTCTGGAACGACGACTGCAGACGGTGGAGGCGAGCTTTGCCGGTACCCTGCCGATGGCCGACGCGGACTACCTGTTCGTGCTGGAGGATGCCTCGGGCCAGGTGATCGGTACCAGCGGTGTGCTGGCGGCGGCGGGTCTGCGTGAGCCCTGGTACAGCTATCGTCGCGGGCTGACGGTCACCGCCAGCCGTGAACTCAACGTGTACCGCCAGCAACCGACGCTGTTTCTGACCAATGATCTGACCGGTGCCTCTGCCCTGTGCTCGCTGTTTCTGAGTCCGCCGTATCGGCACAGTCTCAATGGCCGGCTGCTGTCGCGGGCGCGCTTCATCCATATGGCCGAGTTCGCTGCCGACTTTGCCCCCAGGGTCATAGCCGAGATGCGTGGCCTGTCCGATGCCGAGGGTCGTTCTCCGTTCTGGGACAGTCTGGGCCGGCACTTCTTCCGCATGGACTTTGCCCGGGCGGATTACCTGACAGGCACCGGCAGCAAGTCCTTCATCGCCGAGATGATGCCGAAGTTTCCGCTGTATGCGTGTTTTCTCAGTGAGGCGGCGCGCGCGGCCATGGGCCGGGTGCATCCGGATTCCGAGCCGGCGCTGGTGATGCTGCTGGAGGAGGGGCTGCAGGATCAGGGGTACATCGATATCTTCGACGGCGGCGTCACCATAGAGGCGCCCTTCAATCACATCCGCAGCATCCGCGACAGCCAGACGCTGCTGCTGGCCATAGGCACGCCCGGAGACGAGGCGCAGACCTATCTGATCCACAACCGTGGGCGGGCCGATTGCCGCATCACCGCCGCACCGGGGCGCCTTGCTGCCGGGACCCTGGTGGTCGCCGCCGAGACGGCTGAACGTCTGCGCCTGCGGGCCGGTACGCCGGTGCGGGCCGTCCCACTGCTGGGTGGGGTCGCCGACGTGGACCCCTATGCCGGACCGGTGGCCGGTTGAGTTGATCGGCAGACTCAATCGCCACGATAGAACTATCTGATCCCGCAGGTAATGCATGCCCTGCGGCTATGCCTATATAATGACTCACTTTGCCCGGCGTGAGCCCGGCTGACCTGATCCGTGGTAAGGGACCTATGAAAAGCGCTGAGATCCGTGAAGCTTTCCTTCGCTTCTTTGAAGAGAAGGGCCATACCCGAGTCGCCTCCAGTTCGCTGGTGCCGGCCGATGACCCGACCCTGCTGTTCACCAATGCGGGCATGAACCAGTTCAAGGACTGCTTCCTTGGACTGGAAAAACGCGCCTATACCCGGGCGGTCAGCAGCCAGAAGTGCGTGCGTGCCGGCGGCAAGCACAATGACCTGGAGAATGTGGGCTACACCGCACGGCACCATACCTTCTTCGAGATGCTGGGCAACTTCAGCTTCGGTGATTACTTCAAGCGTGATGCCATTCACTATGCCTGGGAGTTTCTGACCTCGGACAAATGGCTGAATCTGCCTGCCGAGAAGCTCTGGGTCACCGTCTATGCCAGTGATGACGAGGCCTATGACATCTGGACGAAGGAGATCGGTGTACCCGCCGAGCGCATGGTGCGCATCGGTGACAACAAGGGTGCGCCCTACGCCTCGGACAACTTCTGGGCCATGGGTGATACCGGTCCCTGTGGTCCCTGCACCGAGATCTTCTATGATCACGGCGAACATATCTGGGGCGGCCCTCCGGGCAGCCCGGAAGAGGACGGCGATCGCTATATCGAGATCTGGAACAACGTCTTCATGCAGTTCAACCGCACCGCCGATGGTGTGCTGCATCCCCTGCCTGCGCCGAGCGTGGATACCGGCATGGGTCTGGAGCGCATCAGCGCAGTGATGCAGCATGTGAACTCGAACTACGAGATCGACCTGTTCCAGAATCTGCTCAAGGGCGCCGCCGAGGCCATCGGCTGCGCTCAGGAGAACCAAGCCTCGCTGAAGGTGGTGGCCGATCATATCCGCTCCTGCAGCTTCCTGATTGCCGACGGCGTGCTGCCATCGAACGAAGGCCGTGGCTACGTGCTGCGCCGCATCATCCGCCGGGCCTGCCGTCACGGTAACAAACTGGGTGCGACCGAGACCTTCTTCCACCGCATAGTGCCGACGCTGGTCGCGGAGATGGGCGAGGCCTTCCCCGAGCTGAAGGCGCAGCAGGCGCATATCGAGCGGGTGCTCAAGACCGAGGAAGAGCAGTTCGCCCGTACCCTGGAGCAGGGCCTGCGCATCCTCGAGCAGGATCTGGCCGAGCTCAAGGGCAGCGAGATTCCCGGGGACATCGTCTTCAAGCTGTACGACACCTACGGCTTCCCGATGGACCTGACCGGGGACATCGCCCGCGAGCGCGGGCTGACCATCGACGAAGCCGGGTTCGAAGTCGCCATGGAGGCCCAGCGCGAGCGTGCCCGGGCTGCGAGCCAGTTCGGGCTGGATTACAACCAGCTGGTCAAGGTCGATGCCGACACCCGGTTCGAGGGTTACACCAGCACCAGCGGCGCCGCGCAGATCGTCGCGCTGTTCCGCGATGGTCAGGCGGTAGACAGCCTGGCTGAGGGCGAAAAGGGTGTGGTGGTACTGGACCAGACCCCCTTCTACGCCGAATCCGGCGGGCAGGTCGGCGACAGCGGCTATCTGAGCAGCGCCGGGGTGCGCTTCGATGTACGCGACACCACCAAGGCCGGCGGCGCCCACCTGCACCATGGTGTGGTAACCAGCGGCAGTCTGGCGGTAGGTACCAGCGTCAAGGCGGTGGTGGATGACAGCATCCGCGATGCAACCAAGGCCAACCACTCGGCGACCCACCTGCTGCACGCTGCCCTGCGCCAGATACTCGGCGAACACGTTCAGCAGAAGGGCTCGCTGGTTGACAGCCAGCGCCTGCGCTTCGACTTCAGTCATTTCGAGGCCATCCGTCCCGAGCAGCTGCGCGAGCTGGAGCAGCTGGTCAACGAACAGATCCGCGCCAACTCGGCGGTGGAGATCGAGGTGACCGATATCGAGACCGCCAAGGCCAAGGGCGCCATGGCCCTGTTCGGTGAGAAATATGGTGACCAGGTGCGCGTGCTGACCATGGGAGGCGGCTTCTCGGTCGAGCTCTGCGGTGGCACCCACGTCAGCCGCACCGGGGACATCGGTCTGTTCAAGATCATCAGCGAAGGCGGTATTGCTTCCGGGGTGCGCCGGATCGAGGCGGTCACCGGTGCGGCAGCCATGGCCTGGGTGAATGAGGCCGAGGATCAGCTGCGTCAGGCCGCGCAACTGCTGCGTGGCAACCGGGAGAACCTGCTCGGCAAGCTGTCGGCGGCGCTGGAGCGTACCCAGCAGCTGGAGAAGGAAGTGCAGCAGCTCAAGGCCAGGGCCGCCAGCGCCGCCGGCAGCGACATGGCCGGCGAAGCCCGCGAGATCAACGGCATGCGGGTGCTGATCAAGCGCGTCGACGGTGTCGACGGCAAGGGTCTGCTGGCACTGATCGATCAGCTGAAGAACAAGTTGGGTTCGGCGGTCATCCTGCTCGGTGGCGAGCTGGATGGCAAGGTGGTGCTGGTAGCCGGTGTCACCGGTGACCTGACCGGTCGGGTCAAGGCCGGCGATCTGATTCGCCAGACTGCCCAGGCCGTCGGCGGCAAGGGCGGCGGTCGCCCGGACATGGCGCAGGGTGGTGGCACCGACGTTGCCGCCTTGGACGCAGCGCTGAACAGCGCGGCCGAGTGGGTGGCACAGCAGTAGGAATTTGAGGGGTCGGCCCTGAGGGCGGACGCAACAAATCGGGCAACCGATTACGGCATGGGGGTTGGTGCAACAAATGGCACTTATTGTCCAGAAGTTTGGTGGTACCTCGGTGGGCAGTGTGGAACGCATTACCCAGGTAGCCGAGAAAATCAGGAAGTTCAGAGCCGAAGGGCACGGGCTGGTGGTCGTGGTCTCCGCCATGAGTGGCGAAACCAACCGGCTGATCGCGCTGGCCAAGGATATCAGCGAGGATCCGGATCCCCGGGAGCTCGATGTGATCCTGTCTACCGGTGAGCAGGTGACCATAGGTCTGCTGGCCATGGCGCTGAAGGCCATTGGGGTGCCGGCCGTGTCCTTTACCGGACCCCAGGTGCGCATCGGTACCGACAACGCCTTCGGCAAGGCGCGTATCCAGCATATTGATGATGGCAAGCTGCGCGATGCGCTGGACAGCGGCAAGGTAGCCATTGTCGCCGGTTTCCAGGGTATGGATGACAACGGCAATATCACCACTCTGGGCCGGGGCGGCTCCGATACTACCGCGGTGGCGCTGGCCGCTGCGCTGAAAGCAGATGAATGTCAGATCTATACTGATGTGGATGGCGTCTACACCACCGACCCCCGGGTGGTAGACAGCGCCCGCCGGCTGGACAAGATCACCTTCGAGGAAATGCTCGAGATGGCCAGTCTCGGCTCCAAGGTATTGCAGATCCGGGCGGTGGAGTTCGCCGGCAAATACAACGTGCCACTGCGTGTGCTGCACAGTTTCAAAGAGGGTCCCGGGACCCTGATTACCCTTGAGGAAGAGCTTTCAATGGAACAGCCCGTCATCTCCGGCATTGCATTCAACCGTGATGAAGCCAAACTGACCATTCGTGGTGTGCCGGACACTCCCGGCGTGGCATACAAGATTCTGGGGCCGGTCAGTGCGGCGAACATCGAGATCGACATGATCGTGCAGAACGTGGCACAGGATCACACCACCGATTTCACCTTCACCGTCAACCGCAGTGACCAGCGTCGTACCGAAGAGATACTGCACAGGGTAGCGGCGGAGATCGGTGCTCGCGAGGTCGCAGGCGACAGCGGCATTGCCAAGGTCTCCATTGTCGGGGTCGGGATGCGCTCCCATGCCGGTGTGGCGAGCAAGATGTTCGAGGCGCTGGCCAAGCATGGCATCAACATCCTGATGATCTCTACCTCGGAGATCAAGATCTCCGTGGTGATCGATGAGAAGTACCTGGAGCTGGCAGTCCGCAGTCTGCATTCGGCCTTCGAGCTGGATGCGCCCTCGGAGCAGGTTACCGAGTAAGGGACGTCGTTTCGGGCGAAAATGGGGCGGGCGCAGCAGCGTCTGCCTCTGGCCAGGGCATTAAAAGGTTCATCCAATCGAACGCCCGGGCAAGGTTGTGGTCACACTTAGGCGAACGTGACGGCCAATACAAGGGCCCGGGTTTTTCGGACTGTGTCCTGATTAAATGAGCAAGGAGAAATGGAATGCTTATTCTGACTCGCAGGGTGGGTGAAACCCTGATGGTAGGTGATGAAGTAACGGTAACTGTGCTGGGTGTGAAGGGCAATCAGGTCCGAATCGGCGTCAACGCTCCGAAAGAAGTGGCGGTTCACCGCGAGGAAATCTACCAGCGCATCCAGAAAGAAAAGGATGAGTCATCAAATACCTAATTTTCTTAAATTTTTCATTGCATTAGCGCAGCGGCACGGTTAATATTCTGCGCGTGTTACGGAGAGGTGGCCGAGAGGCCGAAGGCGCTCCCCTGCTAAGGGAGTACACCTCAAAAGGGTGTCGAGGGTTCGAATCCCTCCCTCTCCGCCACTTTTGTATTGTAGAGTTGTCAACAGGTAATTTCTTGAATTAAAAAGAAAAAACAGGTTGACAGGCGAAGAGAACACTCTATAATACGCACCCACAACGCACTCGTAGCTCAGCTGGATA
>LSQX01296613.1_pt1 | contig 11848 bp, 12 predicted proteins | sample 654561 | NCBI WGS metagenome assembly LSQX01 (sample SAMN04489861, study PRJNA283612) | anaerobic digester metagenome | isolation source: 4 biogas reactors fed with cattle manure at either 37C or 55C with and... | place: Denmark: Kongens Lyngby | collected 2014 | reverse complement strand
GTAATATTAACCATCAACATTATAACGCCAGTACCAAATTACAAGGTACTGGCGTTATTCTTAGGGATCACAGGAATAGTAGATATAATAATCACCCACAGGATTATGCCAGTAGCAATTGCCATAATATGTGCCTTAAGCACAGTATTAATAGCAGGAATCCCAAACATTAACTACACCGCAGATCCTCAATTACAAAACATGATGGCATCAACCATGCAAGGTTTAACCAAAATACTTATTTTGATTACCGTTATATTAATTGGGGGAGCAATAATTTTAAGTAAAAAATACGGTGAACAAATGCAGAACAACCTTGATAAAACAATACCAAAGATAAAGCTGAATAAATCCCAAGTACAAAGTGGAGAAGTACTCCATCCAGATGTGTATTTATGCAAAAACAAAAGGGGTCAAAAGGTAGAACTGCAGGGAAAAGACAGATATTTGCATACCCTATTAATTGGATCCACCGGAACCGGGAAAACATCAGCGGTCTTAGCTCCGATGGTGTGGCAGGATTTACAAAACTATCATAAAGGTAATCCATTAGGCGTAATCGTAGTCGCACCCGACCATGAATTTATAGATCAAGTCCGAGAGTGGAGCAATCAATTAGGATTACCCTGCGAAGTTGTTGATTTAGACGATCCATACTCATCTAAGTTTAACCCCCTTGAGGGAGAGACAACCATCGTAGCAGAGATAATGAGAACCGTACTCCGATCAACCTTTGGAGAGCAAGACGCCTTTTTTGGACAAGCCCAGGAGCTACATGCAAAAAACACCATGTTATTGTTAAAACAATTAAGAGGCGACCATATTACCTTATTGGATGTTTACCAAGCCCTGATGGACATAGAGGGGATGCAAAATCTAGTAGACCAGTATGAAGAGCGTTATGGAGAAGACGTAATAACAGAATACTTTAAAAAAGAAGCATTCGGCAGGAATAAAGACAAACTCCACCAGTTTGCAATGGGACTACGATTACAGATATCCGACCTATTAACGAACGAAATAATATACAACATATTAGTAGCCAGGTCCGATATAAACCTAGACAAACAAATGCGAGAAGGAGGGGTATTATTATTTAATACCGCATTAGGGAAAATGGGGCACATGAGCCGGGTATTTGGACAATTCTTAATTATGCATATCCAAAATGCCGTTTTTAGGCGGCCAGGAAACGAGTTTACCAGAATACCACAGTATTTATATATCGATGAGTTGCCAGTATATTTCAATCCGGAACTACAGAATCTCTTAAACATGGGCCGTAAATACCGGTGTGCCTGTACATTTACGATACAGGGGCCGGCACAGCTAGAGCAGGGAAGGAATGGGGTATCAACCCGTAGAATCATCACTAACGGATGCAGAAATAAAATTGTGATCGGAATAGAAGATGCCGATGATGCGTCATTAATAGCAAAAATGTTTGGGCAAAAAGAGATGATTGAAACCAGAGAACACCGTAAACGCTTCGCATTATTTCCGGATTCCTATGCAGACACACATAAAATGATGGAACGATTTGACTACACCCATGTATTAGAGCTTGACCCGTGGCATGGCCTAGTAAAAATATGTGAGAACGGCAGGAACCTGGAACCGATAGAAGGAGTATTTGAAGAACCATGGTTGTTCCAGGATAGAATAAATAGAACCTTACAAAAGGTCCCCAAGCACCATATACTGTGGGATGCTTGAATATATATCTTTATAAAGCCCACCGCAGGGTGGGCTTTTTGTTGCAATTTTACTCCAGAAATAATTGTAAATACAATATTGATTCCACTGCAAAAACCCCAAAAATATTGTAAAACAGCAGGATAAACCACTGTGAATATCGAAGTAATAGTTAGATATTTAAAGCAAATAAAAGATAAACTAACTTTAGGGTGGTTTTGCAGTATGTTCCGTAAAAACGATAGTCACTATCAAGATGAACTTTTTAGCCATTACCAGTCCATGAGACCAAGTGTAGCCAAACTACTAAACAAAACCTGGGCACCAGTTTTCTATGAACATGTTTTTTGTAAAATCAACGAAGATCTGTTTGCCCCCATGTATTGTCTTGATACCGGCAGACCCAATGTTCCAGTTAATATACTGATGTCATTAGAGATTATCAAAAACATGTTTGGTTATACTGATCAAGAATTAATCGAGCAGTTCTACTTTAACTTCCAGGTCAATTATGCCCTAGGTATAAGAAACCTGGGTGAGGTTTACCTGGCTGAACGTACCCTTTACGAATTCAGAGAAAGAGTTTATAGGCACATATTAGAGTATCCCGAGCAAGATGAAGTGATTTTCCAACAGTTTGAAATCCTAACCAAGAATTTTATCGAACAAGCCGGGATAAAAACCGATGACCAGCGTATGGATTCTACCTTGATTTCTCCCAATATCAAGAAAGCCGGTAGACTCTCGTTAGCCCTGGATGTATTGGTTCAAGCGGTAAGAGGCATTGCTTCTAACATGCTTTCCGATAATCTCAAACAAGTGTTAAGAGATAGCTTCAGAACTGATTTACTATACAGAACTAGAAATCAGGAACTGGAAAGCAGGTTCCAGAAAGTCCTTAACCTCATGCAAGAGGTAGATAACTTGGCAAATAAGGATCGTAACCTTGCTTCAAAACGAGAAATGGTTCTGCTTAAGCGTTTTCTAGGCGAACAGGCTGCCTTCGATGAATCTAAGGGAATATGGCTCGCCAAGCCCAGTAGTGAAATTGAAAGCGGTTCCCTGCAATCAGCTTATGATAGTGACGCTACCTTCCGTAACAAAGCGGGTAAGAACCATAGCGGCTACGTTTTAAACGTGAGCGAAACCAGTAGCAAAGAAAACCCGATTCAGGTGATTACCGACTTTTCAGTACAACCCAATAACATCAGCGATGTAGAGATGGCTAAGGAGCGCATACCCATCATCAAACAAAGGACGGATGTAAAGGACATCTACTTAGATGGAGGTTACTACGGCCAAGAGGTCATAGAAATGGCAGATGAGCTAGAGGTTAACCTACACTATACAGATATGACCGGACGTAAGGCTCCATCAGATAAACTTTCCACAACCAGTTTTAAGTTTGATGATGATATGAAAATAATCAGTTGTCCCCAGGGCAAGATCCCATTTAGAAGCGATTTCAATCCCGGTTCCAAGACTAGCAGTTGCCACTTCAAACACGAGGATTGCCAAGGATGCCCGAATTTTGATATATGTCCAGTAAAGACCCAGAAGAAAGACCGGATATTACGGGTTAGTTTAAAAACCATCCAGGCTGACCGGGTTAGAGATCAAATACACAATATTGCGGTCAGACGTGAAAACACCAGTTATCGTGCTGGAATCGAAGCAACCAACTCCGCTCTAAAAAGAGGGGAAGATCTGAATAACCTTTACACACGTGGCGTGCTAAAAACTTACTTGGTCACTGCTTACAAAATTATAGCCCGAAATATTAAGCAGTTTTCCCGGATGGCTCTGGGCAAGCTAAGGAAGCCGAAAAGGCCAAAAGCAGGGATATTATGCCCAAATTTAGGTTAACGAACACAAAACCATAGTAATGGAGGTCTAAATTAGCGATCTTCAGTTGAAAAAGAACTTTTTGAGCTATCTGCTCAAGACAATTTTTACTATTGAAAACCCCCATAGGGGTTAAACAACCTGTTTTTGCAGTGGAATCAATTTTAGATTACAACTCATTTGCTAAATGAGTCTGACGGTTCCGGGTTGAATATTTCACACTAAAGAAAGATGTTTAATATAATACCAACTAAAGCTACCCAGTACTTGAAAGGGAAAACATGAAAAAAACTATTATCATAATTGCTGTCCTTTTTTTTATTCTTTCTGGATGCTCAGCAAACATAGGGCAGAAAGAATTAAAATCCTACGGTATAATCTCGCTGGATAGACTAACAGAATCAAAAAGCCCTGATATTCCTATAATCAAGGAAGCCTTTGATAAACAATATCAACAGTTTTATCTCAGGGAATTCGAATCCGATAACTGCTATTTAGGCTGTCCCTTGGAGATATATGAGCTAGGCGAGAAGGAAATAAACAATTTCTCCATTAAGCAGTATATCCAAGATCAGATGGCTACTTCAAGAGAATACCTATTTCCTGTTATAGACGAAAATATGATAATCGCTGATTTTCAAGCGTCCGTCAATAAGAAAGGGCAAGTTGATGTCGCTCTGGGAGGGGAATGTTTTCCCTTGATTTATGAGGCCCTGAAGCAGAATCATTTATCACTTGATCAATGCTATTTAGTTGCTCCCATTCATGGGCCGGTCTTCCTTTTTTCTAAGCAGGAAGACCAAGAAATATGCGTTAATGTCCATCCGAATTTTGCTAAAACATTAATAATGAACGAGAGCAATACGCGAATATTCAAAGAGAAAATAATGTTATTAAAAGAGATACTAAAGGCCAATGACCATTATAATGATAGCGATCCGAATGCACCTTTATATTCACCGGCAGAATTGTATGATATTTGGTATGAATAAATCTGCGTTGGATTAATAAAAGAGGTCTTCATGTAAATGGAAGCATCAATTGAATAGTTATCGAATTATTAGATCGGTATTTTTATTTTCCTGTCGATCTATACAGGAACATAAAGGCCTATTACAGGAGGAGAATGAGATAAAAGAACCGAACAGCTCCAACAAGGGGAAAAATGGTTCTAGAGAATTATTTCCTTGGATCAATAGAGGGGTTTAAAATGTGGGAGATTAAAGATCTTAAAGCGAATGCCAGAGCGGTTCTTAAGCAGAATTACTGGCAAGCATTTTTGGTCAGCCTAATCCTGGCGATGATCGGCGGCGGAGGCTTCTCGGTTAATTGGAATTTGAGCAGTTCTGATTTTTCTTCAGGAGTTTTGCCGGACGCGGGATTAGATCTTTCCCCGTACCTCATTGCTTTGGTTACTGCCACGATATTCATGGGGGTTCTGTTTGTTCTGGCTTTCCATATCCTGCTTAAATCCCCTCTGAATGTTGGGGGGTGGAAATACTTTAAAGAAGGACAGCAGTATGTTTTTGATTTGAATCACCTGGGCTATGCTTTTAATAAAACAAGATACCTGGATATCGTAAAAACTATGTTGTGGCGGTCCTTCTTAACCTTTGTATGGTTTTTGCTGTTAATCATCCCCGGTATTGTTGCGGTATATGCCTACAGAATGGTTCCCTTTATCCTGGCGGATAATTCCAATATAGGCTACCAGCGGGCGGTTAAATTAAGTGCCTCGATGACCCAGGGACATAAGTTTCATATCTTTTTATTGGATCTATCATTTTTAGGCTGGCTCTTGTTGGGATTCCTGGCGCTGTTTGTGGGTGTTTTGTTTGTGTTGCCTTATATCAATGCCACAAATGCTGAGTTGTACGCTGTTCTCAGGCAATCTGCAATCGAAAAGGGATTATGCACAAGTGAAGAACTCTTGGGGTAATTCTGCCTGAGTCCGTGCTGAAGGAGGAATGGGCAGCTTACAGAATGAGCAGAATTATATTCAGTTATAAAGGAGATTGCAAATGAAGAAAACGCTTATTGGCTGCAGCCTGGCGATCGTTGGGGTTCTAGGATATTTAGCAGTTATGATATTTGTGGGCAATAATCTAGTTTCAGGCTGGGGTACACCTCCGGGCAGATTTTTAACTACTGTGGCTAAAACCGAGATGGTTATTCCGTTTATTGTATCGCTCTGCATTTTAGCAGTTGGCCTGTTAATAATAGTAGTTGAGTTTTTTAGACAAGAGGACTAACGGCGAAGGTGAATCTCTGAAAGGAATACCAAATAGGTGGATCGACTGCGCTCCTTGACGCAATCGGCAGGACAATTCACAAAATCGATAGGGAAATGGTAAGGTTGCTTGGAGAAATACTCACCAGTCTCGGTGCAAAAGGTTCTCGAAGAATAAGTGCAAAGACATGATTGGAACTTGACAGAGCGATTTAGATGTCAGTGTTTGACGAATGGTCAGTTTAGAGATATATTGACGTAAGTTAATAGTTTTGATACCATCAAAGGCAAATATATATATTGGAGGTATAAATACACCTGTGTGTGCTTCAATGAGGATTCGTAAATAAGGTGCACTAAAAAAAGGTAGTAAGATTGCTATCTTGTATTTAGTGCGCCTTTTTTAATCCGAATCGAATTGAAAGAGGTGTATTTTTTATGTCCAAAAATCGAAAACAAGGGCAAAAACAGCCTATTGGGTTTTCTCAAAATTATTTGACCAGCTATAAAACAATCAAAAGACTGCTTCATAAAACCAGCATAGCTGCAAGGGACCATGTAATTGAAATTGGTCCAGGAAAGGGCCATATAACAGGACAGCTCCTTCAGAGTTGCCATAAAGTGACCGCAGTTGAACTCGATGAAAAGCTATATGGAAATCTTCTTGAAAAATTCAGAGCTGTTGAAAACCTGAATCTTTACCATCAGGACTTCATGCACTGGCAGCTTCCCATTGCTGAGAGTTATAAGGTTTTTGCAAACATTCCCTTTTGCCATACAACAGATATACTACGCAAGTTGACGGAGAGTAAAAACCAACCGTCCGAAGCGTGGCTGACTATGGAAAAAGGAGCAGCCAAACGCTTCATGGGAAAGCCTCATGAAACTATGCGCTCGCTTATGATAAAGCCGGTGTTTGATTTGAAAATCATCTATTATTTTGAGCGGGAGGATTTTCATCCAAAACCAGGCGTAGATGTGGTGCTGTTACACCTGAAGAAAAAGCCGCAATCAGATGTACTTCCAGCCCAATGGCGCGATTATGAGAATTTTGTTTCTAGGGCATTACGAAACCATGGTGCTGAGTTGCGAAGTATGTTTACTAATAAACAGTTATCGCGGGCATTTCAAGAAGCAGGGATTTCTAACTTTTCGTCCGGCGAAGTACTTTATGTGCAATGGCTCTGCCTTTTCCGATCTTATTTAAAGCATGTGCTCCATAGAATTTCTGTCTAAGATTTCGAATTAAAATAAAATGGGACCACCTTTATCATGCTATTGGAAAATTCTAACACAAACTCGTTTTAAAGCCCATAGAAGGAATACCCTTGATGAAGGCGAATATGTAAAAGTTAGGAAGAAAAAAACATTTGAATGTTATTCCATCGATAAATCACGCAGTTTTCCATATGAATAAAAAAGAGGTTATGCAATTATGTTAGCAATCCACCACCATTATTTATCTTAGGCCCATAAAAGAAAAAATGAGGCAGATCCATTATGATCCTAATTAGTTGGAGGGCTTGTCAATGCCTTTTAATATCATCCGAAACGATATAACAAAAATGAGGGTTGATGCGATCGTCAACGCAGCGAATACCGCCCTCCAGATGGGCGGTGGGGTTTGCGGAGCTATCTTCAAAGCGGCGGGAGCCCATGAACTCCAAGCGGCCTGCAATATACTCGCTCCGATTCAAACCGGCGATGCCGTTATCACGCCAGGATTCAGGCTTCCCGTGAAGTACGTTATTCATACGGCGGGACCCGTATATATTGACGGTAAGCATGGCGAGGAAGAATTGCTTAGATCTTGCTATGCCAATTCGTTGAAACGTGCCCTGGAAAATGCTTGTAAAAGCGTAGCTTTTCCGTTGATATCAAGCGGAATTTATGGTTATCCGAAGACAGAAGCTTTACGTGTAGCAACAGCTGTAATTCAGGATTTTCTCCACAATCACGACATTAATGTAACACTGGTAGTTTTTGATAAAGCTGCATTTGATGTAAGCGAAAAGCTGCTCAATGAAGTCGACAGTTTCATTAACCAGCATTATGTCGAGGAGCGTAAGGACCTACGACGTGAGTTGCTCGATGTTGAACATACAGCCCTCGACGAAGCGGAACTGATTCAATATATTGCTCCGATGCCGAAAATGGAGAAGAGCATAGTCGAAGCACCAAGCGCAGGGATTGATAGTTTAATCGGCAATCTTGACGAGCCCTTTGCGGTAATGCTCTTACGCCTTATTGATGCCAAGGGCAAAACGGACGTTGAAGTTTACAAGCGTGCCAATCTCGACAGAAAACTGTTCTCCAAAATCAGGACCAGAAAGGGCTATATGCCGAGCAAGCGCACGGCGGTTGCGCTAGCAGTGGCTTTGGAACTGAACCTTGACGAAACTGATGACCTCTTGGAGCGAGCGGGTTATGCGCTTTCCCACAGCCAGAAGTTTGATGTGATTGTGGAGTATTTCATTGTAAACGGCAAGTACGATATCTTCGAGATTAATGAAGTGCTGTTTAAATACGATCAGCCGCTCTTAGGAGGGTGAGGGCGATGGAATTACTCCCAATTATCGAATTGCTCTGCCAGAAACGGTATATGTTACTCACAGGCTGATTTGCCATTGCTTAGGAGATATAGCTTTCTTACCCGATAGCAGAGATTCGGCTTGAATATCCTCCTGCAAACTATCCCCACCAGTATATGGACATCCTCATTCACAATAAAGGTTTTGCAATTCCGATTGAGTTGAAGTACCGGACCAAGTAGCTGTCAGCTCTTGATTTTAGGAGCTGAGCTTTTGGATCAAACGCCACTTGAATTTGTCGCTTCCCAAGTGACCCTATTCCATGCTGGAAATGATATCCTCAAGTCACCATAAAACTTGAGGAGGACACGGCAATGAAAAAAGGATTGACAGAACTGGTATTTATCCTTGACAAGAGCGGCTCGATGAGCGGCTTGGAAACCGACACCATTGGTGGTTATAACTCAATGTTGGCGAAACAGCAAGCAGTGTTAGGCGAGTGCATCGTAACAACAGTGCTTTTTGACAACAACTACGAAATACTCCATGACCGCATCGATATCCGGGCGGTTAGCCCAATAAGCGAAAAGGAATACCAAGTAGGTGGATCAACAGCGCTCCTTGATGCAATCGGCAGGACAATTCACAAAACTGGCAACGCCCAGAAACATACGGCCAACGAGTATCGAGCCGAAAAGGTGATGTTCGTGATTATTACTGACGGCGAGGAAAACTCCAGTCGTGAATATTCTGCACAGAGGATCAAGCAGATGATTGAGCGGCAGAAAATCCGTTATGGGTGGGAGTTCATATTCCTTGGCGCAAATATCGATGCGGTGGAAACCGCCGGACGTTTTGGAATCTCTGCAGACCGTGCTCAGAACTATCACTCCGACAGTGAGGGCGTTAAACTTAATTTCCTTGTGATGAGTGAAGCGGTAACAACCTTCCGTAAATGTGCTGCCATGCCGGACGGTTGGAATGACGAAATTCAGAAGGATTACAAGCGTCGTGGCGGTAAGAAGTAAGAACCATGGAAATTTGCTGGTGTTTGTGATGTTCAGTATTGACTAACTGATTGGCGAGCCGGAATATTAGCAGAAAGGTTGTGGCAGGGAGATGGTACGGTTGCTTGGAGAAATACTCCCCGATCTCGGTGTAAAAGGTTTTCGAAGAATAAGTGAAAAGACATGATTTTGAACGTGACAGAGCGATTTAGATGTCACTGTTTGAGGGGTGCATGGACAAGCGCGTCCCTATAGAGGACAGGCCTATCGTAATTCCTCATCAAATGTATTTTGGTAATGTTCTGGTTCAAGGGGAGGAAAGGGGGTGGCCTTTATAGATCTACAAAAAACCCCTGAATTCAGCACTCTGGGACGGATGTATCTAATAAGCGAAGAGCAGTTTAAGGAGATACAAGAGCAGGAAGGCCCAATTCCAAATTGGTATGGGCAGTTAATTGATTTAGGGACTGCAGATGGTTATCAGATACAAACATTTACCAGTAGGGGAATCAGAGCTACCAACAGGCCGAGCGAAGTATATCTGCAAGCAATAAGTGATGGCATTAAAGAGACCTTTCCTTATATGGAAGAACTCACTATACATAAATATCTCGGCCAATGCTTGAGGGGTTAACAATAGATCTCGCCATCATTTGCCGATTGTTGAAGAATACAGGATAATAAGAATAAATATTCATCAAAATTGACGGGAAAAGCATTGATTTAGCTTCATTTGACACAAGGGTTTTTAAGGTGCGGAACGAATTACAAGAGATAAAGCATACACGAAAGAAGGGTTAAGTGCTTAAAACCTTGTAATGAGTATGAGTTTGAGTATTCGTAGTAATCGGTCATGAACAGTGAGGTGCTAAAACATGAGTATGACCTTGAATGATCTAAGAAAACAGCGTGAGCATATAAAGATAATTGCTCAGAAACATGGTGCCGGAAATATACGAGTATTCGGTTCTATTTCTCGCGGAGAAGAAGGACCGGATAGTGACATTGATTTTCTCGTTGATTTTGAAGAGGATCGAAGTCTCTTTGATCTGGTAGGGCTTAAGCTGGAACTTGAAGAATTACTGGGCCATAAAGTTGATCTGCTGACCGAAAGAGCTATGCATCGTTTGATTTCTGCCAAGGTAAAGGAGGAGGCAGTTCCGCTATGAGGGATGATAGCGTGTATCTTATCCATGTTCTCGAGTGCATTAAGCAGATTGAAGAGTATACCATTAATGGCCGTGAAGAATTTATGAACTCTCGGTTAATTCAGGATGCAGTTATTCGAAACATAGAAATCATAGGCGAGGCAATTAAACATGTCTCCCCTGGATTGCGCAGGCAACATCCTGAAATCCCATGGAAGGAAATGGCTGGTATGCGGGATGTGCTGATTCACGATTATATGGGGGTTGACCTGCAAATAGTATGGAATGTGGTAGCTCGGAATTTAGCGGAGATTAAGGAGCATTTAAGGGGAGTGCTGTCTAACGAAACATTGGAATCTTGATTTCTTACTATGAATAACTTTCAGGAGATTTACATAACCTCTCGTTTAAATCTAAATCGGCTGTTTCAGTCTATAAAACTGACCCTCTTTTTGACCCGCGGCAGGATTTCTATATAAAGACTGTTGACGTTCGGAAACAAATTAAAACCCATTTACAGGCAGAAGACGTCCGTGCCAGTTCACTAAATTAGTGTTTTGTACAACACTTAATATTTTCAATAGGGGTTTGAGATTTATCCTCAACTGAGAGACTTGGACTTTAGAAAAGTCAACACCAAATTCCAACCATTTTTTCCCCGGACATTGTTTCTTTATGGTAAACGGAAAGAGGACGAAACACCCAATTTCGGGTTGTTTTGTTGGTTCATTTTTGACTGGTTTATCTTCAGATAATTTAAGCTGAACCCTAAAGCATGTATTTATTTTAGCAATTAGGGCAACACATCACGGCATTATCTTAATCGGTATTATGGGAATCAGCACCGATACATACTACAGAGTGCTTTTTATGGATAGAAATATTACCCCGGTTCGTCCGAAACATTCGACATTAAGGAGTTGTTGTGATTATGAGAGCAGATGTACCTGAATTATTATTTACTTTGCGCGATGATTTACGCACGTGGCTGCGTGAAAACGCGGAGAAAAGCGACGGTGTATGGCTCGTGTTCGGCAAGACAAAAGCGATAATTACTTTATCTGAAAATGACGCATTGGAAGAAGCTCTTTGTTTTGGGTGGATAGACGGACAGATGAAAAGCATCGACAACACAAAATATATAAAATACTTTGCCCAACGCCGCCCTAAAAGTCACTGGTCTGAAAAGAATAAGAAAACGGTGGAAAAGCTGCGGGAAAAAGGGTTAATGACCGAACCGAGGAAGCCCGGCAGCGGGATTTTGAAAAAATTGTAGACAGACTTAACAAAAATCTAAAACCACTTTAATTAAACCCAAAACACGGACTGCGCTCGGAGACACCTGGCTGGTCATTCTTTCGGACGGGGGTTCGACTCCCCTAGCCTCCACCA
>LSQX01052830.1_pt1 | contig 11848 bp, 10 predicted proteins | sample 654561 | NCBI WGS metagenome assembly LSQX01 (sample SAMN04489861, study PRJNA283612) | anaerobic digester metagenome | isolation source: 4 biogas reactors fed with cattle manure at either 37C or 55C with and... | place: Denmark: Kongens Lyngby | collected 2014 | reverse complement strand
GTACTACATCAGCTTGAGATTCACGCAGAGCATCCACGGATGCACCCTGCTCGTTGAGGGGGACGAAAGCGACATCGACATCATTAGCTTGGTAGATCTTTGCTAATCGCGGATAACCTGGCGTCTCGATGGCATAGGTATTCTGTCTGCCAATGAGCTGCACGAGCAACCCGTAAAGATACTGCGCACCTGCACCGATAACGACCTGCTGTGGTTCAATGGTCATTCCCCGTAAGCCATGCAGGTAGGAAGCGAGTGCCTTGCGTAGTTGGAACACGCCTGCCGGCCGCATATCAGCCAGTAGCGTTCGCTCGGACTCATGAGCAAGAACGCTGCGGATGGTCCTGGTCCAGAGCTTGAAGGGGAAAAGCTCCGACGAGGCGTTTCCGGTTCTCAGGTCGATGATGGAGGATACATCATGAGTGGCTGGCGGAGTAGTGATTTCGCGGCTGGTGGAGACAATCTTCTTGCTGGTCTCACGATCCACCTTCTGCGCTGCGTTCCTGTTGCATATGGGATTGCAGCGAATCGATTCAACTATTGGGGGAAGCACAGGGAGATTGGCGAAATAGCCCCGGCGTTGTTCTGCTCGTAGGTAGCCTTCGGCTATCAGTTGCGAGTAGGCACCCTCAATGGTGATCAGACTGATGCCAAGGTGTTTGGCTAAACTACGCTTGGACGGCAGCTTTTCGCCTGCTGGGATGGTGCCCGCCTCGATATCGCTTCGGATGCAGCGGTAGAGGTGCTCGTAAAGACTGGCTCCAGCTCGGTCTGCCATGTTGTAGGTGAGCACGCTCGTCTCCATTTCTCAAACTGGTCATAAATGAAATACAGAATATGATAATACAGATAGGTTCAGATAACAGCTAGTCTGTTTGAGCGAGTCAGAGTTAGTGGAAGTCGCCGTAAGTTGAGTCAGAGAGCGAATTCGTTGTAAGGCGAGTCAGAGTGATTGGGCGTCGCTGTAAGGCGGAAGAGATTGAGAATCGCGGGAAGCGGATAAGACTGAAAGTCGCCAGATGGCGACGATATCCAGGATGTGAGGAACAAGGATGATGGATCACGAGAAGGTCAAGGAGAGGCAGCTGCTCAATCGACAGCTTGCCCAGATGCTCAAAGGGGGCGTCATCATGGACGTCACCACGTCGGAGCAGGCGCGGATTGCACAGGAATCGGGAGCTTGCGCTGTCATGGCTCTTGAGCGCATTCCTGCTGATATCCGTGTAGCTGGTGGTGTTTCGCGGATGAGTGACCCCAAGATGATCAAGGAGATACAGGCAGCGGTAAGCATCCCTGTGATGGCTAAATGCCGCATTGGGCATTTTGTTGAGGCTCAGGTCCTTGAAGCCATCGATATCGACTATGTGGATGAGAGTGAAGTGCTTTCTCCGGCTGACGACACCTATCATATCGACAAGACGCGTTTCAATGCACCATTCGTCTGCGGTGCACGCGACCTTGGTGAAGCCCTCAGACGCATTGACGAAGGTGCCTCGATGATTCGCACCAAAGGTGAACCCGGGACAGGTGATGTCATTCAGGCCGTTCGCCATCTGCGCAAAATTAATGCTCAGATCGCCCGCATTGTATCCCTGCGCGAAGATGAGCTATTTGAAGAAGCGAAGCAGCTTCAAGTCTCCTACGAGCTTGTCCGTTACGTGCACGATAACGCCCGGTTGCCCGTAGTGAACTTCGCAGCTGGTGGGATCGCAACGCCAGCTGATGCCGCATTGATGATGCAGCTTGGAGCCGAAGGCGTGTTTGTTGGCTCAGGCATTTTCAAGTCCGGCAATCCGGCTCAGCGCGCTCAGGCAATAGTCAAGGCTGTGACGAATTTCGATGATGCCAGTCTCATCGCGCAGCTTTCCGAGGATCTTGGCGCAGCAATGGTTGGCATCAATGAGGCCGAGATTGAGATCCTGATGGCTGAGCGGGGGAAATAGGAATTTGGTGACAAACGGGAAGCGGCAATCTGTAATCGCTGTGATTGCGGTCCAGGGTGCATTCATCGAGCATGAGCAGCGTCTTGAATGCTTGGGATGCACATGTGTCGAGTTACGCAAGGCCAGCGATCTCGATCGGCGTTTCGATGGATTGGTGCTGCCTGGTGGTGAGAGCACGGTTCAGGGTAAGCTGATCGATGAGCTGGGTATGCTCGAACCATTGCGGGGTTTGATCACTGAGGGTCTGCCAGTGCTCGCTACTTGCGCCGGCTTGATCCTACTGGCTAAGGATATCAGCGATGACAGCACCCCCCATCCCCAGCAATCCCCAAGGCTGGCAACCATGCCCATAACTGTACAGCGTAATGCCTATGGACGCCAGTTGGGTAGCTTGCATACGTGGGCGGATTTTGCCGGATTAGGTGAAGTGCCCATGACTTTCATCCGCGCTCCCTTTGTCGAGCGTGTCGAGAAAGGTGTGGAAGCACTTGCTCAAGTTGATGGGCGCATCGTCGCTGTCCGCTTTGGCGCACAGATCGCGGTATCGTTTCATCCCGAACTCGATACCAGCGATGCGATCCATACTCTGTTCCTCAATGAGGTCAGAAAGCAGCGCACCTTAGTGCGCACCTGAGCGCATACACAAGCACGCCTAAGCGCGCACCTAAGCGCACACCTTAGAATGCCGACTCAGCTGGCGCTATCACAAACGATGTCTCGGGCGCTGGCAGGACCTACCCCTTACCTAAGAAGCACCGCCATCAACCTGAAGTGTACAGAAAGTGCGGTAGAATAGGGCAGTTAAGCAAATTCGCGAAATGGTGGAAAAATGGTATTCGATCCGCATGGTTATGTTAGAGAAGTACAACGCTCGCAAGCCAAGATATTGCTGATGCGCCATCCTCAAACTGTCGCCAATCAAACCAGACGTTTCCTTGGTGCTCAGAACATGCCGCTGTCCGAGCTTGGACAACAGCAGCTTAAACAGGCTATCGAGGGATTGGTCGCCTGGCAGCCTACAGAGATCGTTTCCTCGCCACTGGAGCGCTGTCTGGCCATTGCTGAGCCGGTCGCTCAGCAGTTGGGTCTGGACATCGAGATCGACGGGAGAGTAGCGGAGATCAATTTTGGTGCTGCAGAAGGTCTTACCCATCAGGAAGCGATGGATAAGGGATTGAGTCTTCCCTGGGGAGAGACGGCTGTTAATTGGCCGGTAGAAGGTGCGGAATCCATTGAGCAATTCGCTGAGCGTCTGCGCGCAGCGGCTGAGGATCTGGAGTTGCATCAGGGCAAGACTGCAGTCATAGCACATGGCGGGGTGATCAGAGGACTCAGCTCGTATTGGCTGCATATCCCCATCTCGCGTCTATGGAACATGACGGTACGAAATGTCGAATCAACGCTGTTCGTCAACGACAGTAACGACGGCATACTTTTGGAGCGCTTTGGGATCAAGCCGGAATGGCTGGCTGGTATCATGTAGCTACTAGAGCCTCTCAAGGCTCAGAGTGATTGAAATACTTGGTAATCTCAGCAAGGAACAGATTGAAACAGTGAAGACAGAGTATCAATGTGAGGAGACAGTGAGCAGATGGAATGGAACAACTTCTTCAACCCCTATAACCTGCCGGTTATACCGTATTCGCCGGGTTTGCGCGAGGAGCAGATCCGCGAGATCTGCGAAGTAGATACCATCTATAAGCTGTCGTCAAACGAGAGTCCGTTCCCACCTTTTCCCTCTGCGCTGAAGGCCATGGCCGAGTGTCTCCCGCTTCTCAATGAATATAGCGACGGGTCTTCTCATGCACTGACCATGCGACTTGCCGAGCACTATAGTGTGAAGCCGGAGCAGATCATGGTGGGTAATGGCTCAAATGAGCTATTATGCCTGATCGCCCAAAGTTGTTTGATGCCTGGGGACGAGGTTGTCTATTGTTGGCCGTCCTTTGTCGTCTATCGCTCCAGCACTCAATTAGCCGGTGCCACAGCGGTTGAAGTGCCGTTGACTGAGGAAGGTGCGTTCGACCTCGATGCGATGGCTGCTGCAATCACCGATAAGACCAAGCTGGTGTTCATCTGCTCACCAAATAATCCGTCGGGCGGCATAGTTTCCAGTGCAGATTTCGAGGCATTCATCAACAAGCTACCTGATCATGTGCTGTTGGTCTTAGACATTGCCTATATTGAGTTCGTCGAGGATGACGATACTATCGATTTCATGCGCTATTTTGACGGCGAGCGGCCACTGGTGATCCTCAAGACTTTTTCCAAGATGTATTCAATGGCAGGAGTACGCTGTGGTTATGGCATCGCTCCCAAAGAAGTTGTGGAAGCATTCAATCGGGTTCGCGAGCCATTCAACGTCAACTCGGTAGCCCAGGCTGGAGCTTTAGCCTGCTTCAACGAGACAGAGGAGGTTGCCCGTCGCCGAGCCATCAATACGGCCGGCAAGCAGCAGCTCTATGAGTGTTTCGATGAGCTTGGCCTCTCGTATTATCGTTCGGGAGCCAACTTCATCTGGGTGCACATTCCCAATGCTGCCGAGAAGTTCAATCAACTTCTGAAGAGGGGAATCATCGTTCGAGGGGTTCCCGGAGCCGATGGTTTGCGCGTAGGTGTTGGCGACGAAGAGGGAGTTCAGGCGACAATCGACGTATTCAAGAAACTCTTTGGGAAGACACAATGAATGATAAAGAAGAAGTGAACGAGACAGAGACATTTGACAGCTCAGCGCTCCAACCTTTCGCATCGATACTGGTGATAGGAATCGGTTTGATTGGCGGTTCGATCGCTGCAGCACTTAAGGCACTACCTGAGCCACCGCGAGTCTATGGTGTCGATGTTGACAGGCAGACTGTGGCCGCAGCACTGGATAAGTCCTTTGTAGACGAGGGAGCATTACCCAATGACGAACGGGTAGATACTTGGCTCAGCAGTGGCGAGATCGAGCTGATCATACTCGCGATTCCCGTATCTGGAGCCAAGGACTGGTTGGAACGCATCCGACGCAGTGGTTTTGACGGGATAATCACCGATGTCGCCTCTACTAAGGGTGTGCTCTGCTCTCAGGCCGATGGCATCCTAAAAGACCCGCATCTGTTCATCCCCGGCCATCCAATGGCTGGCAGCGAGGTCAATGGCTTGGAAGGTGCGCGTGCCAATCTGTTTCAGGGGGCGCATTGGATCCTCTGTCCCGATAACGATACCGATCCCGATGCCTACTTGCAGCTGCACGAATTCGTCACCTCGTTGGGCGCTCGTACGATTTCGGTGCCGCGCAGTGAGCACGATAGCGTTGTTGCAGTTGTCAGCCACGTACCGCACATGGTCGCAAGTGCTTTAGTACAGTTGGCGGGAGACCATGCTGATAAGAGTCAGGGACTGTTTCGCCTAGCCGCCGGTGGCTTCAAGGATACGACCCGGATAGCAGCTGGTTCAGCTGAGTTGTGGTGTGGAATCGCGCTTGACAATAAACAGGCGTTGGCGGCTGGTTTGGAGGAGCTGCAAAGTATCCTTAATGGACTCGAGCAGTCCATTCGGGCAGAGGACAGACGTGGATTGACCAAGATGTTGGAAAACGCTGCTGAGCTGCGCCGAGCCATACCCGCGAGCTGGGTGCCCAGTTCGGAGCGATTGGTGGAGGTGCGCATCCCGATGTCCAATCATTCTGGTGCGATTGCCCAGGTAACGGGCCTCGCTGGTAAAGTGGGTTGCAACATCCAGTCGATCGACATCGACCATATCACCGAAGACACCGCGATATTGGAGTTGATCCTCACCGACGAAGGCGACTTTGGTAGTCTCACTAGCCTACTGCTGGATAATGGTTTCGATGTTAGCATTCGTCCATTGGTTCCCAAGGAGTGAAGACGTGACGTCGTCGCTGGTCAGGGGTTCACAATTCAACAGGTGTCCGCTAACGGGCACTATAAACGTGCCAGGCGACAAGTCACTGTCACATCGGGTCATCTTATTCGCTGCACTCGCCAACGGTTGTTCACGGGTGAGGGGATTGTTGGATTCGTTCGATGTGCGCTCTACGCTGGCAGCTGTTGAGTCGCTGGGTGCCCACGTTGAGCTTGTCAGTGATTCGAGAGGATTATCGGGGACCATTACTGGTCCAATAGCCAATAGTATCGAAAAACCGTTTGTGACGCGGGAAGCACTTGGAACCCAGGAACCAGGCGGAACCCGGGAACCACTCGACCCACAGGAACCCCTCATGACAAAAGAGCTACTGCAGATAGATTGCGGTAATTCCGGGACTACAACGCGTCTGTTGCTAGGCTTGCTATCGGGTCGACAGCTCAATGTCACACTAACCGGAGATGAATCACTGAACAGACGACCGATGCGCAGGGTAACTGAACCTCTGTCTCGGATGGGCGCGGCTTTCTCACCGATGGACTATCTGCCCATCACTATCCAGGACAGTACCTCTTTGCAGGCAATCGATTATCATTCGCCGATAGCCTCCGCACAGGTGAAAAGCGCCATCCTGCTCGCGGGACTCTCTGCTCAGGGAACCACAAGCATCAGTGAGCCGCATAAGAGTCGTGACCATACCGAGCTGCTGTTGCCAGCCTTTGGTGTCGCTGTTTGCGTGGATGGCCTAAAAGTGAGTATCGAAGGTGGCCAGGAACTGAAACCCTGTGACTGCGATGTCCCCGGTGATCCCTCCTCAGCAGCGTTTTTACTGATTGCTGCTGCATTGCTGCCGCAGAGTCAGGTGACGATAACGAACATGTCGCTTAATCCAACGCGCATCGGCTTCTTGGCTGTGATGCACCGTATGGGTGCTCGTATAGAGATAGAGATCAATGAGCAAGGCACGTTGGGCCAGGAGCTGACAGGTGACGTGACCGTAAGTTGGGGAGACAGTCTAAAGGCAACCACTGTCACAGCAGAAGAGATCCCGACGCTTATTGATGAAGTACCTATTCTGGCACTGTTGGCCACAGCAGCGAGCGGCACCACGAGGTTTGAAGGCGTTGGCGAGTTGCGCGTCAAGGAGTCCGATCGACTGTCGGCAATCGTCGAGGGGCTTGCTGAGTTGGGCTGCTGCGCTGTTGCTGACGGAGACGATCTAATCGTCGATCAGGGACCACCCACGCACAGCGAGATCGTTCTTGCTGCCCACGGCGACCATCGCTTGGCTATGACTTGGATCGTAGCGGCGCATGCTTTCGCCCTTGACATCGAAGTGCCGGATATCGACTGCTGTGGAGTGAGTTATCCAGGCTTCATAACCGATCTGCTATCGTTGTCCAAGCAGTGATGGAGTATCCTTTAGCCGATCAGCACCTTTGAAAGATTGGGTTGCAAGACAGATGATAATTGCTATAGACGGTCCAGCAGGATCGGGTAAATCGACAGTAGCCAAACGAGTCGCGCGCTCGTTGGGTTTCAATTACTTGGATACCGGAGCCATGTATCGAGCAGTCACCTATAGTGCGCTCGCCAACGGACTGGATATCACCGATGCCCGGGCAGTCGCAGACATAGCCAGGGCGCAGGCTATCGAGTTCGGTTATAAACCGGGTGAATCATTGCCGGCGAGTGTCTTTATCGATGGTGAGGATGTTACTGACATGATACGCACACCTCTGATAGACGCTCATGTCTCCGCAGTCTCCTCGTATCCGGAAGTGCGTGCGGCGCTTGTGTCCCAACAACGGCTGTTCGGTGTGGCACACGATACGGTGATGGAGGGGCGCGATATCGGTACTGCGGTGTTTCCTCAGGCAGAGTTGAAGATATTCCTGACAGCTCAGCCTGAAGTCCGTGCCCGTAGACGTGTGAGGCAGAATATTTCCCGTAAAACCCAGACGGCGGTGGAATACGCGATCATTGACAATACCGATGAGCAACAAGTATTGGAAGAGATACTGCGACGGGATCTTGAGGACGAGTCCCGGGAAGTGTCACCACTGGTCGCAGCCGAGGACAGTATCGAGATCGATTCGACGGCTGTCAGCATCGGTAAGGTTGTCGCTCGCATCGTCGAGCTGGCGAAGGCCAGGGGAGCGCGAGATGCCGGTACGCAAGCAGGCAAGGAAGAAGATACCAACATTGACGCCAGTACCGCTGTCGAGTCCAATCATGCGGAGCAATGTGAAGGGCCGATGAGATGAGATCGCTGGAATCGTACTACGATGGTTCCCTTGAGGAAGCTGGTCGTTGTTCGCGTTGGTTCAATACCTTATTCTGCGCAGTGGCTCGAGTAGTGCTAAAGCCGCTGTTCCGTTATCGTTTCTACGATGTCGAGCATCTACGTCAGCTGTCTCCAGAGACATCCTATATCATCGCCGCTAACCATTTCTCCAACCTTGATCCGGTTTTTGTGATGTTGTCATTGCGGCCACGTCGTATCCGTTTCATCGGCAAGGAGGAATTGTTTCGCATCCCGCTGGTCGCTCGAATGGGAGCTCTGGTTGGCGGCTTTCCGGTAAAGCGCGGTTCAGCAGATCGTACGGCGATCAGACGCGCAGTAACGATACTCAAACGAGGCGAGTACCTCGGCATCTTTCCCGAAGGCACCAGGGTGAATCCTTCCGGGCAGGACTCAGACAGCCGAGAAGGTATCGCATTGATAGCGCAGATGAGCAAAGTGCCGGTGATCCCAGTGAGGATCTGGGGCACCGACAAGATCAAACCACCGGGAACGCGCGGCTTGCGTTTCCCAAGAATCGTGTTGCGTTATGGCAAGCCGATAGATATCGAACAGTTTGCACAGCTCCCCAAATCAGAGCGCCTAACAGCCTTCACTGAGGAAGTGATGAGGAGCATTTACAGTATGGAGCATCCTGAGCGAGGAGATGATGCATGATGGAGGTCATCCGTGCGACCTGCGCCGGCGCCTGCTACGGCGTTGAGAGAGCGCTGAAGCTGGTATGGCAGGCCATAGCTGATGAGCAACAGTCCGATGTTGCGGCTAGACCTGTCTTCACTCTGGGCCCTTTGATACACAATCCCCAGGTGGTGGCGGAATTGGAGAATTCCGGTGTCCATGCTGTCTCCTCAATCGACGAGATTGACCATGGCATCTTAGTGATCCGCTCGCATGGAGTGCCACCAATGTTGATAGAGCAGGCGATAAGCAAGGGAATTATCGTTATAGATGCTACTTGCCCATACGTATCCAAGGTGCAAAAGGCAGCTGAGGATCTGCACGCACAAGGTTATACCGTCTTGATAGTAGGTGAGGGGGGGCATCCTGAGGTTGAGGGGATTTTTGCCTACGCCGGTGAAGATGCCTTGGCGGTGCGAACGGTTGATGAATTGCCGGACAAGTTACCAAGCGAGCAGATAGGCGTTGTTGTGCAAACCACGAAATCGCAGACGACGTTAGCTGCGGTGGTGGAAGAACTGCGACGCAGGGGACTTGACCCTTTGGTCAAGAACACTATCTGCCTGTCAACCAAGCAGCGTCAGAGAGCAGCTGAGGAACTCGCAAAAAGAGTTGACGCTATGGTGGTGATAGGAGGGAAGAATTCCTCTAATACCACCCGTCTCTATGAGATATGTCGGGAATCCTGCCCACAGACATTTCATGTCGAATCGGCGGCTGAACTCGACCCACTCTGGTTTATCGGTGCAAGGAACGTTGGCGTCACAGCAGGCGCGTCCACACCAGAAGAGCAGATAACCGCAGTGATCTCAAAGCTGGAGAGTTATAACTGATGGGAGCTTTGCAGTGACGGGGAGAAGCGAGATTGCAGATTATGCTCCCACAAAGCCTGTTGGCAGTGACAGTGGCGCTGTGATCTCCGCAGTGGAGCTTGGTTCGCCCGCGCATCGAGCAGGGATTGTGCCGGGAGCAATACTGCTGATGGTGGAAGGCCAACCTTTAATCGACATAGTGGACTGGCTTTGGCTGTCCGACGGCTTTGCTGTGGACTTGGTATATAAATATGAAGGAACCACTTTCACACAGAGCCTGACCAGGGAACAGGGAGAGTTCTGGGGTATCAGCTTCAAGGATCCGCTTTTTGACGGTGTGCGGATATGTCGCAACAATTGCTTGTTCTGCTTCATGTCGATGTTACCAAAGGGAATGCGCTCAGCGTTGTATGTTCGGGATGATGACTATCGCCTCTCGTTTCTGCAGGGCAATTTCGTGACCTTGACTAATATGGACCAGGCGGATGTCGACAGAGTGAAGCTGATGCGATTATCACCACTGCACGTTTCACTGCATGCGGTTTCACCGCACGTACGCGAGTGTCTGATGGGCAGAAACCAAGCCCGCGGGCTTGCGGTACTTGAGGAGTTGTTGGCAGCCGATATCAAGGTGCATGCCCAGATCGTCCTGGTTCCCGGCTATAACGATGGCGAGGAGCTGGACAGGACCCTGAGCTGGATCGAACAGCAGCCGGGTATCCTCTCTGTTGGCATTGTACCCTATGGCTATACGCGTTTCGCTAAGCTGCAGACTTCGTATGAGGACCATGAAGCCGCGAGAGCAGTGCTATCACAGATTGAACCCTATCAGCTACGTTCGCGTGAATTACTCGGCGTGACTCGCTTCCAGCCCAGCGATGAGTTCTACTGCAACGCCTTTCCTGCGGATATTGAGCGACATCTGCCGCCAGCGGAGCTGTATGATGGCTTTCCGCAATATGAGGATGGTATTGGCATGCTGCGTGTCTTTGCCGATGACTGGCGCTCAGCTATGGAGGAGATAGAGCTGCTGGCTGGCGATACAGCTGCTGTTTCGGGCAGTTATATCATGGCTTGTGGTACGGCCTTCGAACGCTTCTTCACACCTTTACTCGCATCATCGCCTCTGGCTGGCAAACTTGTGCCCCTGGCTGTGGAGAATCGGTATTTCGGTGGGGTGATAGATGTGTCAGGACTGCTGGCAGCCGCAGACGTCTGCGAACAACTGGCAGGAGCGGTTAAGGACTGCGAAGCCGTGCTACTACCGCAGTCGATGTTCAATGCCGATGGGATGACTCTTGATGGTTGTTCGGTGGCAGAGATCGCTGAATCCCTGAGTGCGCGCGTGTCTGTGGTACCCTGTAACGTGGAGTCTTTGTTAGCAGAAATAGCAGGAATTTGATTGGCACCGTAGCTCGAGTCGTATCAGATGTACACGCGTATTTGATCTGTGTCGGCCGCTGCTACTTGAGCGCGATATAAGGAGCAGTAGTGAGCTTACCGATAGTAGCCGTGGTCGGGCGTCCCAACGTAGGGAAATCGACCTTTGTCAACCGCATAGCCCTGACCAAAGAGGCTATTGTCCATGAGCAACGCGGAGTGACTCGCGATCGTTCATATCACCAGGCAGACTGGAATGGCGTGGACTTCACACTCATCGATACCGGGGGTATAGAGATGGGCGACGAGGACAGTTTTCAGACCCCCATCCGCAAGCAGGCGCTGATGGCAACCGAGGAAGCCGATGTCATCATCTTCATGGTCGACTCACAGTCGGGCGCGACTGCGGACGATATTGAGGTTGCCAAGTTGCTCAAGCGCAGTTTTCGTCCTGTACTGCTCGTTGTCAACAAGATGGACAATCCCGCAAACGAACAAGCTCTCTGGGAGTTCTATTCTCTGGGATTGGGTACTCCTTGGCCGGTGTCATCAGCGCATGGACACGGTACAGGCGATCTGCTCGATGAATTGGTTGGTTTGCTACCTGGTCGCGATGACACCATAGACGAGAAGGTTGACGCGATCAATGTCGCTATTATCGGTAGACCAAATGCGGGCAAATCATCGTTGACCAACAGGCTTACCGGATACGAACGATCGATCGTCAGTGACATAGCTGGCACTACTCGTGATGCCGTTGACGCGCTGGTGGTAAAAGATGAGAAGTTCTATCGCATTGTCGACACCGCAGGCATCAGACGCAAAGCGCAGATCGACGCCGACGTCGAGTATTACGGTGTGGT
>LSQX01256467.1_pt1 | contig 11849 bp, 10 predicted proteins | sample 654561 | NCBI WGS metagenome assembly LSQX01 (sample SAMN04489861, study PRJNA283612) | anaerobic digester metagenome | isolation source: 4 biogas reactors fed with cattle manure at either 37C or 55C with and... | place: Denmark: Kongens Lyngby | collected 2014 | reverse complement strand
CCATTGGAGGAACGATAGTGGAAGAGTTTGATAAAAATAAGAAAATAAATAATTTTATAAAAAACTCCTTATGTGTGTTTTCACAAACGGAATCAATGCATAAGGATTTTTTAAAGAGAAATATAAAGAGTTTTTATTTTCCTAATTTTAAAAAAATAGATAATGAACCAATGAATTTAACAGATCGTTTTGCAAAGCCTTATAAATTAGTTTTTCTATCTTCTCTGCGCACTAAAAAAGGTGTAGAATTATTAATTGAAACCGTAAAGAAAATTCCTTCTAATTTAGTTTTACTTGATTTATATGGACCTATTAGAAAGGATTTTAATAAAAACATATTAAATGTTCTTCCTAATAATATTGCTTATAAGGGTTTCGTCAGGAAAGAAAATGTAACACGAGTTTTAGCTAAATACGATCTATTTATCTTTCCTACATTTTACGAAAAAGAAGGATTTCCTTCCGTTATTTTAGATGCTTTTGCTGCTGGCTTACCTGTTGTTGCAAGTAATATCAACTTTAATTCCGAAATAGTAAAACATCTTCGCAACGGTTTTATTTTTGATTATATGAGCAAGAACGCATTGTATTCAACCATTATACAAGCTTTAGAAAATGTAGAGAAATTAAAACAAATTTCTCTTAATAATATTGAGGATGTTAAACAATACGAATTAAAAAAAGTTTTAAACCTGGTTTTCCATGATTTAGAAACTATTTGTAGGAGGTAAAATGAAATATTTATTAATTTTTGGTTATTCAACTAAAAACGCTGGTGACTTTGCCATTACACTGGGCACAATTGATTATTTTTTATCTAGAAATCATGATATTGATATTATCTCAAAAGACCATTCGACTAGTGAGGAATTCAAAAAAACCCTCGAGATAATTAAAAACAAGTATCCTCAAATTACCGTTTATCCTCATAAATTTAAGTTAAGAAGAAATAAAAAAATATTGCTATTTTTGGATTATTTTGTGGGATTTTTAAAATCTGTATTTCGAATTCATGGCAACTACTACAAAAATATAATAAAAAATTACGATGGTCTTTTATTTGGCGGCGGAAATGTTTTAAGGGGAGAAAGTCTTACTGATTTAATTCGTTTGAAAGGGCTGTTTTACCCTTTTATTTTCAATAAAAAGAAAATACCAGTATATGTTCTCCCTTCTTCTACTGGCAAAATGAATACATCCTCTAAGCGACTTGTTTATCGATTTCTTAAAACAACCGAGATGTGTTTTGTAAGAGAACCAGATTCCTTAACGATATTTCAAAAACTTTTTCCTAGAATTAGTCATAAATTTTTGTTAAGTGCTGATATGGCGTTCCATATTAAACACAAATTTTCCAAGGAGGTTGTCGAAAACAGGAAAAAGTTGAGCAACGTAGGTATAACTTTGCGCATATATACGATTGGTGATATAAAGCCTTTTGATGAGGGGAAAAAACAAGTTGTGTTTAATCAAATAAAAGAACTTATTTTTGGAAATAAAGATAAAAAATTTCATTTTATTGTACAAACAACTAAAGATATGTTTTTTACTAAAAGTGTGTTTGAATATTTCCGAGATTTAGGATTTAATGTCTTTTATTTTGAATCACATGATCCTATTTCATTAATCAAATATTACAATAAATTAAATTGTTTAATTGCTATGAGGCTTCATTCAGCGATATTATCATTGTCGACCGAAACTCCAGTTCTAGGATTTTTTGACGAGAATTGGGGTTACAAAAATAAAGGCCTCATGGACTATTTTAACTTGCCAGTTTTCTTTTTGAACGAGAAAATAAAACTCAAAGTCCCCTCAATGGGCATTTTCCGTAAGAACATATTTATACTTAAAAATAACTTGAATATTTATTTTTAACATAATAAAGCATATTGCGTTGTAATGATTCATAAAATATGGTCTATATGTTTTTTTAGTGTTTTTGCAATAATTTTGTAATTTTTATGTTGGAAAATAAAATTTTGGGCCGCCTTACCCTTCTCTATTAATTTTTCACTAGGTATTGAAAGAATCGCCTTTATAGAATTGGATATGTCGCTGATAATATCTCCATTGTCTTCGATATAAAATAAGAAGTCATCGTAATCATTTGGTATCCCATCATATTTATACAATAAAACTGGCGTACCGGATGACATGTATTCAAATATTTTTGAGTGGAAGCTGTATTTGTTGCTTTTATTATAAGGCGGTTCAGGAACAACTAATATAGTTGCTTCCTTTTGAACTTTGATACTTTCTTTTTTACTAATGAACCCCTTAAAAATAATATTATTATAATTAGATGCAATTTTAGCAATTGTTTCTTCTAATTCACCTCTGCCAGCAATGATTAATGTATAATCAGAAATATCCGCTAAAATGAACCCTTTAATTAATTCCATTACCCCGTATTTTTTTGTTAGAGACCCTAAATAGGCAATAGTTTTTATTTTAGAAACGGTACTATTTTTTTGATATTTTCCTCCATGAAATACACTTTCTACTGTTAAAGCATTTTGTTCCTTAAAGCCTAAATAGTCTATCATGTGTTTTGAAATAGGTAATAATAAGTCAACTTTAGACAAGTTTTTATCAAATAAATGTATATTAAATTCTACATATTTTCGATATAAAAAAGACATTTTATTTTCTAGGCGGAGGTGAGGCAAATCAGGAAGTAGTAAAATAATTTTACATTGAGGATTCAAACGCTTAATATATTTGATCATATAAGCATCATGGTAGGTAGAAATAATTGCAAGATCGATTAGCCCATTGGTTTTTACTTGTTTGCGGATTTCTTTTTTAATTGATTTGAAACGAAAAAGCAAATGAAATTTCCCTAAATTGCAATAACCGATTGATGTACAGGAAAGTTTGTTAAATGTGAAGGAAAATTTCTTGACAAAAAAAGACCTAGATAATTTTGGATATTCTTGCACAAAAGGATGGTTTATTATTTTTATTTTTGGATACAGTTCAGAAAAAAGATAAATAAAACCTTCTTCATAATTACTAACCGCCATTCCTGCTAAAGAATTATTTGTTATTTTTGAAAAATATTCTAATTGTTCTTCAGGGTAAATATGGGAAAAAAAGATAACATTCACGGTCTTCATATTTCACATTATACTAAATTATCCATTTACTCGAAAATGATTTGTAATTATGAATTAACTTGAGCTTGTAACATGTTTCCATCTTTTGCAGTTGAAAANNATTATTTCTTTAGGTGTAGTAACGGAAATTTATGCTTTACTTTGATTAATTAATTCTCTCATTTCTATAGGCGAGTAATATTGATACTGACTTTCAATGAAAAATAGTTCATCGAGTTCATCTGTTAAGTCTGTACGTTTAAAACTAGCAACGTAGCCATTTCCTAATGATGTATATTTATGAGCTCTTATTGTTTCAAGTAATTCACTCATCGTATGAGTTTGTTTCACTTTAGCGTCGATTATCTTAGCAATTAATAAAGCAAGAAAGCATGTTAAGAAATGACCTTTTATATGTTCTTTAAGTGAACAATATATTGGACGAGCAGACATATCCGTTTTCATAATACGGATGCATTCTTCAATTTTCCATCGATTGTGGTTAATCCGAACGATTTCCTTTGCATCACCAGTAAGATTTGTCGTCACGGCGTAAAAGCCATCATATTTTTCTTCTTCTTTAACAACTTCTTCATTAAATATTAGTTTCTTCTTCGTCGCGATTTCTCCTTCGTTTGTAAAGGAAAGATTAGAAATAAATCGTTTACAGTCTTGAGCACTTACTTTATTAAATCCTGAAGGATTATTAATGATTGCTTTCGCGCGTTTAATTTGATTTTCTCTGAGGCTTTTTTGGTATATGGCGTACTTCTTTGAATAAGTGACAATTAGTCTCCATTCTCTGTTAACATTCACCCTCCCGAGCGGTGTATCGACGGTTATGTCTTCTTTCATATAACGTGATTTATAAATAACTTGATATTTATCAACTAGTTCAGTAAATGAAAAGCCGGTTTCTTCATCTAACTTTTTAAAGTTATTGTTTTCTAAAGCCCACGATTTTAAATGAGCAGGTAACTTCTTAATTGATTGAGTGACGATAAAAGCTCGATCTTGGACATTATTAAATTCTCGGTTTGAATAACTAGCAAGACCGGCATCTGTACAAACGATAATTTTTGATAAATTAAAATCTTTTAATACTTTTGATTCTAGTGGCCTTAAAGTTATTTGCTCATTCGTATTCCCAGGATGAAGATCAAAGGCGAGTGGAAAGCCACTTCCGTCCATAAATAAACCCATTTGCACGATCGGGTTTGGTCGATGTTCTTTTGAAAATCCATATTTTCTAAATTCATCTGCTTGTTCTATTTCAAAATAGAAATTAGTGCAGTCAAAATAAAGGACTGTCTTGTTTCTTTTAATAATTTTGTTTGAGTTTTTATATACTTCAGCTTGGATATAATCAAAGTATTCATTTAAAACACTTAAAGCGCGATAAATATCGTGAAGTTCATAATTTGGTGATTCGATAAATCCTTTTGCATCTTCGTATCCAGATAGCTTACTTCCAGGACAAATAATTCTTGTAAAGATTAAGTCTTCCAAAATCTTATCTAAATCATATTGGAACTTGTGTTCTTTGCTAATCTTTTTACATATCTTATCTAGTTTTAAATCCCGATAGATTTTTCTTAAGAAAAGAACTCCTCCGTTTAAGAGCTTTTCTTCCCCTTTATTTAGCATGCCGTTTATCCTAATATTTTTAACATCATCATGTTTATGCAGTTTTTCCTCATTAGTCATCTCAATAGCAACTTGTTTAAAATAAGCAATTGGATCATCATATTGTTCTTTAAGTTCGGATAGTCTTCCACACGTTTTCATAATCCGAGAAGTTGACTTACCGTTTAATCTATAAGATTTAACGATATACAAAGAAGCGTCATTTTTAGTTTTTCTTACAAATAATTTCATGGTTAATAAGTTCTATGAACTTATTATAACATAAATATTGTCTTGGTTACTACAAAAAGAAATAACTCGATTTGACAACGAAAATAAAAGAATCCCTTTAAGGGATAAAATCTAAAATAAGATAAAACTAGTTAGTTAACTGCAAAAGACCCGTGCAATAACCGATTGATGTACAGGAAAGTTTGTTAAATGTGAAGGAAAATTTCTTGACAAAAAAAGACCTAGATAATTTTGGATATTCTTGCACAAAAGGATGGTTTATTATTTTTATTTTTGGATACAGTTCAGAAAAAAGATAAATAAAACCTTCTTCATAATTACTAACCGCCATTCCTGCTAAAGAATTATTTGTTATTTTTGAAAAATATTCTAATTGTTCTTCAGGGTAAATATGGGAAAAAAAGATAACATTCACGGTCTTCATATTTCACATTATACTAAATTATCCATTTACTCGAAAATGATTTGTAATTATGAATTAACTTGAGCTTGTAACATGTTATAATATATTTGATTATTATAGAGGAAAATATATGGATTTAAGAGAAAAGATTTTATTAATTACGGGGGGTACTGGTTCTTTCGGACACGCAGTTACTGATTATTTATTAAGAATTAATGTCAAAGAAATTCGAATTCTTTCTCGGGATGAAAAGAAACAAGATGACATGAGGAAATTTTATAATAACGACAAGTTAAAGTTTTATATTGGTGATGTTCGTGACTATGATTCCATCAAAGGAGCTTTTAAAGGTGTTGATTATGTTTTTAATGCAGCGGCCCTTAAACAAGTTCCTTCTTGTGAATTTTATCCGATGGAAGCATTAAAAACGAATGTTATTGGTGGTGATAATGTAATAACTGCATGCTTAGAAAACAAAGTTAAAAAGGCCGTTTTTCTTTCAACTGATAAAGCGGCCTATCCAATTAACGCAATGGGCATGACTAAAGCTCTAATGGAAAAAAACGTCATTGCTCGTTCAAGACAATTAATGGAGGGTGATACTATTTTATGTTTGACACGATACGGAAACGTTATGGCGAGCCGCGGTAGTGTTATTCCTTTGTTTTTAGAACAAATTCAAAATAACAAACCACTAACAATAACTAATCCCGACATGACTCGTTTTATGATGACTTTAGAAGATGCAGTGGATTTAGTTTTATATGCCTTTGAACATGGTGAACAAGGTGATTTATTTGTTCAAAAAGCGCCTGCCGCAACTGTTGAAACATTAGCAGATGCCATTTTAGACTTAACTAAATCGTCTGTTGGGAAGACGCACATTGGCACAAGACACGGTGAAAAACTTTATGAAGTGTTAGTTACATCTGAAGAAATGATAAGAGCAGAAGATTTGCCAGGCTTTTATTGTATTAAAGCTGATAATCGTGATTTAAATTATAATAAGTATATTTCTAATGGCAAAAAGACATTAGACTTTGCTGAACAATATACTTCCCACAACACAAAACGTTTAGATATTAATGGTATGAAAAAAGAGCTACTTCGTTTAAATCTATTTAAAGATTGCAAATAATTATGAAAATACTTGTTACCGGCGCGAATGGCTTCATTGGAAAAAATTTAACTTTAGAATTAAAAAACGAAGGTTTTGAAATTTTGTCATATGATTTAGACAAAAGTGAAGAGCAACTTAATGAATATCTTAAATTGGCAGACTTCATTATTCATTTAGCAGGTGTTAATCGCCCTTTAAACAAAGAAGAGTTTTACGACGGAAATACTAATTTCACACTAAAATTAATTAACCTAATTAAACAAACAAATAGAAAAATCCCGATTATTTTTTCTTCTAGTATTCAAGCAAGTTTAGAAAATGATTATGGTGTTTCAAAAAAGAAAGCTGAAGAATTATTGTTAGCCTTTGCAAAAGAAAATAATAATCCAGTGTATATTTATCAATTAAGTAATGTCTTTGGAAAATGGTCGCGTCCTAATTATAATTCTGTTGTTGCAACATTTTGTTACAACATTACCCATAATTTGCCAATTCAAATACATAATCAAAATGCAACTGTAAGTTTAGTTTATATTGATGACATTGTTAAAGAATTTATTAGCATAATAAAATTAAGTGAATATAAAGTTAACAACGATATTTTAGAAGTACTGCCTGTTTATCATTTGCCACTTACAAAATTAGCCGATACTTTATATGATTTTAAAAAAACAAGAGAAAACTTTCTAACTCCACATTTTGAAAGTGATTTTGAACATAAATTATATGCAACGTTTTTAAGTTATTACGAAGTTGAAGACTTTGTTTATAATTTAAAAATGAATGTGGATCAAAGGGGTTCTTTTACAGAAGTTTTAAAAACATTAAAGGATGGTCAGTTTTCAGTTAATGTTTCTAAACCAGACATTGTTAAAGGTAATCATTATCATCATACAAAAACAGAAAAATTTATTGTTGTTAGTGGTATATGCGAAATAAAATTTCGTAAAATAAACGAAACCACTATCAAGACATTTGTTGTAAACGGAGATAAGTTACAAGTTATTGACATACCACCAGGCTATACGCATTCAATCAAAAATATTGGTAAAATTGACAGTGTTACTCTTATTTGGGCTAGTGAAATATTTGATAAAAATAACCCTGATACATATTATGAAGAGGTAGAGATAAATGAAAAATAAATTAAAAGTCATGACTATTTTAGGAACAAGGCCTGAAATTATTCGTCTAAGTGAAGTAATTAAGGCTTGTGACAAATATTTTGATCATATTTTAGTTCATACAGGACAAAATTACGATTATGAATTAAATCAAATTTTCTTCGAAGATTTATCACTTAGAGCGCCCGATTATTATTTAGATAGCGTAGGCAAACACCTTGGCGAAACAATTGGTAATGTTATTGCTAAAAGTTATGAACTAATGGAAAAAGTTAAGCCAGAAGCAGTTTTAATTTTAGGTGACACCAATTCATCTCTTGCTGCAATTAGTGCAAAAAGATTAAAAATACCCCTATTCCATATGGAAGCAGGTAATCGTTGTTGGGATTGGAATGTTCCAGAAATGGTTAATCGAACAATAGTGGATCGTATATCAGATATTAATCTTCCGTATACAGAAAACTCAAGAAGATATTTATTATCTGAAGGAATGGATGGTAAAACTATTTTTGTAACTGGATCACCAATGAACGAAGTGATTACAAGCAATATTGAAAAAATAAAAAAAAGCAACATTTTGCAAACGCTTAATTTAGAAGCAAATAAATATATTGTTATTTCTGCCCATCGTGAAGAAAATATTGATTTAAAAGAAAATTTATCTGAGCTAGTTAAAACAATTAATTTAGTCGCAGAAAAATATAAAGTTCCAGTTATTTTTTCAACACATCCAAGAACAAGAAAAAGAATTGAACAAGAAAAAATCACTTTTAACCCTTTGATTCAAAATATTAAACCACTTAATTTCAGTGATTACGTTAAATTACAAAGTAACTCTTTGATTGTTCTGAGCGACAGCGGAACTCTTACCGAAGAATCTGCTTTACTTAATTTTCCTGCTGTTTTAATTAGAACATCAACCGAAAGACCAGAAGGCTTAGATGCTGGCACAATCGTTATCGGCGGGATCAAAAGTAAAGATGTTTTAGAATCTTGTGAATTAGCTATTGAAAGCGTTAAAAGAAAATCAATAGATAGATTACCAAGCGATTATGAAACAATTGACGTTTCTTTTAAAGTCACAAAAATTATTCAAAGCCACACCCACATAGTTAACAAAATTACCTGGCTAAAGTAAAAAAACATCTTTTGGCTTGATTAAATTATATTTTAAATATAAAGTATTACAAGTATGGGACAACATAGTTTTACAAAGCGACAAAAACACTACTTACGTTTTAAACGTTCGATGGATATAATTCTTTCTGGATTTGCAATATTGTTTTTTTTGCCTCTTTTTATTATTGTTGCTATTTTGATTAAACTAACTTCTAAAGGTCCTATATTCTTCATTCAAGAAAGAGTAGGAAAAAATAAAAAGATTTTTAAAATAATAAAATTCAGAACAATGAAAGTTGACGCTCCAGAAATTCCTCCGAATAAATTGACCAAAGGAGAACAAAGAGCAATGTTAACTAGCATAGGTTATTTTTTGCGTAAAACAAGTATAGATGAATTACCGCAAATCTTTAATATATTTGTTGGCCATATGAGCATCATTGGGCCTAGGCCTCCAGCAGCAAAAAACGAAAATGACATAATTCTTGAACGCGATAAATATGATCCTAGTCCAAATAATTTGAGACCAGGTTTGACTGGACACGCACAAGTTTCAGGAAGAATGCACGAGGTTAAACAAAAAGCTGAACTAGATGGTTTTTATGCCAAAAATTTTTCATTTAAGTTGGATTTTAAAATTTTCTTTTCAACGGTAAAAAAAATCTTTAAGTTTGAAGGCTCTTAAAAAAAGTAACACTTTAGCCTCTTGGATGATAGAATAGTTTTGTTAATTTAGAATTAAAATAAATGTCAATTGCAAAAAGAAACTTAACATGTCATATAACATTTTGGATTATTTTAATCCTTGTGGCATATTTTGCTGAAAACGTTGTTTTGTTTGATAAATTTAATTTTCAAAGACCCTTTACCACATTAGAATATCTTCTTTTGTTTGTGGGTATTTTATTATTAGTGGGCTATTATTTTTATAACGAATATAAATACAACGAATATAAGCCGAGTATTTGGCTAATTATTATTTTATTAATTTTTGGTATTGGTGGTGTTGTGGGTTTAATTTTAACTCCCAGCGTCCAATTTTTCACTACTGTAGAAATCGTGGAAGGCGTTGATACATTAGTTACAAAACGACTGATTGTTTCTTCATAAGAAAAACTACATAGATTTTTATTTTTATTTGTGGGTTTAATTAATGTTTATCTTTTAATTGCGATTCTTCCAAGAATAGTCAATTTTAAGAAATATTTATTATCTATGCTATATGCAACTGTGTCGGTTTCGTTGGTGTCTATTTTCGTAAGCTATTTTCTTGATAAGGATTCCTATATTCATTTATATAATAACGGATTAAATGGATACGAATTCCCAGTGTCGTTTTTATTCAATAGAAATATGTATGCATTAATGCTTATGTTGGGGGCGTTTGCGCTATATTATATAATCTCCTTATCTCCAAAATGGTACAACCATGTAGTTTTACTTTTTATTATTGTTAATATGTTTTTCACTTTTTCAAAAGCGGCTATCGGTATTACAATAATCTCATATATTATTAGTTTTATTTATAGAATGATTGTTACTTTTAGGGAACATAAAGTGAGAAACTTTATTTATCTTTTTTTGATTATTGGCATTATCACATATCTTTTTCTTTTAATATCGTTTCCAAGTTTTGGAAATTTATCATTTTTGAGTGAATCTAGAAGATTCGTGAATGATTATTTTATAAAATAGGGACCAAGAACCTTCGACACTAGGACACAAATTTGGGAAAAAGTCTTAGAAATAACCACTAACAATTTTTATTATTTTGGGCGAGGCTTAACATCATTTAATAAAACTTTATTTTTTTATGCTAGCGAAGTAGCAAAACCGGCAAATGATACATATTTTTCTCACAATGGATTCATTGAAATATTTGGTCAATTTGGAGCGGTCGGACTACTAATTTACTTAATAGGATTAGTGGCTTTAATTGTTGTTATCATTTATGTCGCAATTAAAAATATAAAAATTGGTTTTCCTTCGTTACTTGTTTTATTAGGTTTTTTAATTTATACAATGGTGGAAACTTCAACATTATTTGATCCAACGATAGAAGGAATTGTCACAACATCTTTAGTCGCCCTTCCTTCCCTCTCTTGTTTATATCACAAAAAAAGACCTGAAGTTAATGACAAAATAGTTAAAAGCGCAGAACACACGGAAGTTAAATGTAAAAAAGAAAATATTTTTATTTTTGTTAGAAAAGTCACATTATTTTCAAATTTGATTTTGGTGGCCGCTCTTATTTTTGTTTTTGCACTTTTAAAAGCAAATAATTCCAAATTAATTAACTATTTATTCTATGGCGGGCTAATTTTAGTGTCATTAATTAGCATTCCCATAATTACTCACCAAATTTATAAGATAAGACTAAAAAGAAAAGAGATGTTTTTTTGGTTTATATTTATTTCAACCATTATTATTCATTTCGGTTTCTTGCTCACTTGTATATTGTTACAAGAACTATTTATTTTCATTATTGGCCTAAGCCTAATTATTGCAATTTTGATTATTTCTCTGTTGGCAGGAATTAAAAATAGGCAAGTTAATAAAAATTATTTAATTAAGACTTTTCTACTTAGTTTGGTTATTATTTTATCAATAACCTTGGTTGCAACTCCAATTGTATTTAGCGGGAAAGCAACGCTTGTCATATTAGGTGAAGTGATTGTATTATTAGCGTTTTTGGCTGTACCCTTTATTAACAATGTTAGTAAGTTTAAGATGGCCTTAAATGATAAAATGCTATTAAGTTTTGCAAGAAACATTAAACATTAATTAGATTGAATCATAAATAAGCGTGTTTATAGGAAAATGATATAATATTTTTATGTTATTTTTGTTAAGAAAAATTTTCATAAATGATTATAAAAATATAGGCAACGATGGAGTCCGTGTCAAACACGCTCATCTTGCTTCTATATTCGGAGTCATTACTAATGTCTTTCTATTTATTGTTAAATTAGTTTTTGGAATAATATCAAGCTCAATTTCTTTGATAGCAGACGCTATTAACAATTTATCAGATACAAGTAACTCAATTGTTTCTCTTGTTGGTTTTAAATTATCTTCTAAACCAGCAGATAAAGAACATCCTT
>LSQX01091631.1_pt2 | contig 11849 bp, 9 predicted proteins | sample 654561 | NCBI WGS metagenome assembly LSQX01 (sample SAMN04489861, study PRJNA283612) | anaerobic digester metagenome | isolation source: 4 biogas reactors fed with cattle manure at either 37C or 55C with and... | place: Denmark: Kongens Lyngby | collected 2014 | reverse complement strand
TTAAAGATAATTGCAGTGACGCTTTCGGCGTCACTGCTACTTTTAGGATGTAGTGTGGATGAACCCGAAAGGCCGGAGGCTGATAAAGTGCTGGAAGAGACGAGTAGTACGGCTTCTTCGACCGATACTGAGAAAGATGCTACAGAGGATGCTGCAAAAGATACAACAAAAGACACTACAAAAGATACTCCAAAGGAGGGTGTGGTAATCGATTTGGATACGGTTCAGGTGGATGTCGCTTCCCTGTCTTTAAATGAAAATATACATATCAATCAAATCGGTTATCGGACATCGGCAACTAAGCAAGTCCTTGTTAACGGCCAGGCAGATTATTTTGCTGTAATTGATAAGGATAGCGGTGAACAGATTTTTGCCGCGGCCTTAGAAAAGGGAGCCAGGGACGCCGGCAGTGAGGATAACCTTTATGTTGGTGACTTTACTAAAGTCCGGGACTCAGGCGCCTATTATATAGCCGTACCTGGGATAGGTATGACGGACAGCTTTAGAATCGGAGAGGATGTGTACGAGGATTTGAAGAGGGGTCTTCTGAAGTCCTTTTACTTTCAACGCTGTGGAATGGACCTCGATCGGAAGTTTGCCGGTGATTGGGAGCACAAAGCCTGTCATACTTCTAAGGGCAAGATATATGGAAATGAGGAGGTCGAGATGGACGGGAACGGCGGCTGGCACGATGCCGGAGACTACGGCAAATATGTGGTCCCTGGGGCAGTGGCTGTTGCAGACCTTCTAATGACATGGGAGCTTTTCCCCAATAGCTGCAAGGATGATATCAATATACCTGAGAGTGGAAATGGCCTGCCCGATATTCTTGATGAGGCCAGATACAAGCTGGAATGGCTTCTCAAGATGCAGGATGATGATACAGGCGGAGTCTATCACAAGCTTACATCCAAATCCTTTCCATCCCTAGCATTGATGCCCCAGGACGATACGAGCGAATTGTTTTATTCACCCATATCGGCGGCGGCTACCGCCGACTTTGCAGCCGTGACAGCGATGGCATCGAGGATATTTGAAAACTATGACAGGCAATTTGGACAGCTTTGCCTGAAGGCTTCTGAAAAGGCCTGGATATGGCTGGAGAACAATAAGGCTGCCCATGGCTTCAAAAATCCCGGTGAAATATCTACCGGAGAATACGGGGATTCAAATTATTACGATGAGCGTCTTTGGGCTGCAGCGGAGCTTTATAGGGCAACCGGCGACAGTAAATACGGAGAGTTTTTTAAGTCTGCTTACAGCACTTCCGGGCTCCGCAGCTTTGAGTTTGGCTGGCAAAGCGTTGGTGGATATGCTGGGCTAGCCTATTTGTTCACAGATGAGAGCAAACAGGACAAGGCTGTATATGATTATGTAAAGATGAGTCTTATTAATGTGGCTAAGGATAGGCTGAGGAATAGTCAGATGTCGGGGTACAATATAACTCTCGGCTTTGGCGATTATTATTGGGGAAGCAATATGAAGGTCTTGAATGATGCCAGGCTCCTTATTCTTGCAGACATGCTGGAGCCGTCGAAGGATTACATAGATGCGGCTGCCAGCAATTTCAATTACATTCTCGGCTGTAACACGCTGGATCAGTGCTATGTGACAGGCTTTGGGCATAAACCGGTTCTGGATCCTCACCACAGGCCTTCAAAGGGCGACAGCGTTGAGCTGCCCGTACCGGGACTGGTTGCCGGCGGTCCAAATTCAGGACTGCAGGATGAGTTTGCTCGAATCAATCTAAAGGGTCTGCCTCCTGCCAAATGCTATATTGATTATAGTGGCTCATATTCAACCAATGAGGTGACTATATACTGGAACTCGCCCGCAGTGTTTGTGGCGGCTGCTTTTAGCGAACCCGAAAGGAGCTTCTATGCTTTACCGTGAGATGGGTAAAACCGGTGACAGGTTGTCGATTCTGGGCTACGGATGCATGCGTTTTCCCAAGAAGAAGGGCAAGATTGATGTTGAGCGGACCGAGCGACAGATTATTCAGGCCATAGATCAGGGTGTGAACTATTTTGACACGGCCTGGATTTATCATGGCGGCAGGAGCGAGAGCATTCTGGGTGATGTCCTGGCGAAGGGCTATCGGGACAAGGTCTTTATTGCCACCAAGCTGCCCCTTTATAAGCTCCATTCCATTGATGATATGAACAGCATATTGGACAGCCAGTTAAAAAAGCTGAGGACCGGCTGTATCGACTATTATCTTCTTCATGCCCTCAGTGATATGGGGGGATGGGAAAGACTCAAAGGACTTGGCGTACAGGAGTTTGCAGAAAATGCCAGGAAGGAAGGGAAAATACGTTGGTTTGGCTTCTCCTTCCATGGAGATAAAGAGGATTTTAAGTCAATTTTAGACGATTATCCCTGGGATTTTTGCCAAATACAATATAATTATATTGATGAAAGCTTCCAAGCTGGGAGAGAAGGCTTGGAGTATGCCGCCTCCAAAGGCATTGGGGTAGTTATAATGGAGCCTCTACGTGGAGGCTCGCTGGTAGGCAGGATGCCCAGAGAAATTCAAAAAATATGGGACTCGTCGGAAGTGAAAAGAACGCCTGCAGACTGGGCGCTGCGGTGGCTTTGGAATCAGCCTGCCGTTACCTGTGTGCTATCCGGTATGAATGAAGAGGTGCATATTGATGAGAATATAAGGCTGGCCGGTGAAGTTATGCCTAATTCTCTTGATGAAGATGAGCTTGGTCTTTACGAGAAGGTCAGGGAAAAGTATTTCAGCCTTATGAGGGTTGGATGCACTGGATGCGGCTATTGTATGCCGTGCCCGGCAGGTGTAGATATACCCTTTTGCTTTAGCTACTACAATGCCCGCCACTTTTTCGGAGCCAGAAACGCCCGCTGGCAGTATATTGCATTTGCCGGAGGCTTGATGGGCGGCAAACCCTCCTATGCTTCACTATGCATGGAATGTGGAAAGTGCGAAAAAGTATGCCCCCAGCACCTGCCTATCAGGGAGAGGCTCAAGGAGCTTGCCTCCGATATGGAGCCCGCTATAATAAAGCCGGCGCTGTGGCTTACAAGAAAATACTTCTCAGCGCGAGGTAAGAATAAATAGACCTCTATAGTAATCCGGCTGCCCAAAGGCCACTTCTATTTATCAGCTTTCTGAACTCTGGATCCAGATAGGTTTCTATATTGTGCCCGGGCGACAGATATGCAACTCTACCTAAGCCGTAGCCATGAGCCCAGGCCGCAGGCCATACTTTTTCCTCGTCCTCATATTCCATCAGCATCGTGGTTTCAATCATATTATCCAGTTCAAATCTATAGGGCTCTTCTTTTACGGCAAAGCCCTCGACTCCCTCCATGATAACATGCTTCGTTGAGCAAGGCCTGTAAGTTAGAACCTTTTGATCAGGATGACTGAGAAATTTTCCGCCTGCGAGCTGTGCCAGCTCATATCGTGCCTGGATAGCAATGCCGTTATGTATAATTAACAGCCCGCCGCCGTGACAAACATAGGATAATAGTCCGCAGGTCCGGTCATCTGTCATTCTATTTTCCCATTGGTCAACAAAGGAAATACACAGGTCATATTGCTTCAGGCTTTCTTCCCTGAATTGATCGTAGTCTTCGGATTGCACAAATTCAAATTCGGACAAAGCCTCCGTAATCTCCTTGTCGGGGCCTTTTAGAGGATGCCAGTCTGCATGCGCATTATCGCCTATCAGAATTGCCCTTTTGCTCTTTTGCATCAATTTATCCTCCTTAAAAATTTTTGTTGTTAGCACTGTCTCAGAAATCCCACTTGTTGCCCTCGTAATCGATAAATGTTGGTCTTTCGCCCTTGTACTGCTCAGGGTCTCTTATCATCTCAACTAGCTTCTTTGCAGGAATGTCCGGGGTCAGCGGTGCTTCATCATGGTATGTGCCTGTAAGCCAGGATTTCATCCATCCCGGATGGATTAGAAGAACCTGTCCTCCCACTTCTTTTAGGCTGTTATGCACGATTGCAGACAGCATATTTAGAGCCGCCTTCGATGTGCAATATGCGAACCAGCCTTTCCTGTAGCAGGTATTGATACTGCCGGCTTCTGAAGAAATATTCATGATGAGCTTCTTGTCGCCGGCTATAATAAGGTCGAACAGCGCATTTGTGACTCTTGTTGCGCCAAGGGCATTGACATTGATCACTTTGAGGATTTCATCAAAATCGAGAGAATCGTAAATGGTTTTGTCATTGTGATCGCCGCCTATTGCACTATTGTTTACCAGCACCTCCAGTTTATCTGCCTTAGACTTGATAAACTGAGAAGCAGCCTTAACACTTGCATCACTGGAAACGTCAATATCAACAATATACATACTATCCGGGTAGGATGATTCCAGTTCGTCTAGCAGCCTCCATTCCTTGTTGTACCTTCCCGCAAAAACGGTGTAACCATCTTCTAAAAGACCCTTTACCATCTCAAATCCCAGTCCTCTGTCTGCTCCTGTGACACATGCAAATAAACTCATGTTAATCCCTCTTTTCTGCTTAGTATATTATAAATGCTGTAAATCTATTATAATATAAGAAGTGGGGAAAGGCACCCATGCTAAATAACCTTTGATGCACAAGGAGAGCACGTTGATGGAGCAAAAGCAAAGAGTGATACTGGTAGGAGTGAATATCGGGGGCTATTCTGACTTTAGAGATTCCATGGAGGAGCTGGAAAATCTCGCACTTGCCTGTGAGATGGAAATAGTGGCACAGGTGGAGCAGAATCTTAAGGCAATAAACAAAACCTTCTATATTGGTTCGGGCAAGGTCAGGGAAATCAAAAGCTTTTTAGACAATACCGAGGCGGATGTTCTGGTTTTTGATAACGAACTTTCGCCATCTCAACTGAGAAACCTCGAAAGAGCACTTGAACATAAAATTATGGATAGAACATCGCTGATTCTCGAAATATTTGCCCGGCGGGCCCAGACGAGGGAAGCACGGCTGCAGGTGGAGTTAGCGGAGCTGAAGTATATGCTGCCGAGGCTGGTAGGATTAAATGAGGCAATGGACCGTCAGTACGGCGGCGTTGGCGTTACCAGCAGAGGTGGCGGTGAAAAGAAAATTGTCTTGGATCGTAGAAGGATAGAAGAGAAAATCTCCGAGCTTGAAAAAGAGCTCAAGTTGGTTGAGCTTGACAGACAAACACAACGCAAAAGACGTGCCAGATCCGGACTACCCACTGTTGCGCTGGTGGGATACACAAATGCAGGCAAGTCTACTGTAATGAATGCAATGATGGATATGTCGCAAAGGCCTGACAGCAAAAAGGTTTTTGAAAAGGACATGCTGTTCGCAACCCTTGACACCTCGGTTAGGAAGGTTTCCCTGCCGGATAATAAGGAGTTCTTGTTATCCGATACGGTTGGCTTTGTCAGCAAGCTGCCACATGATCTGGTCAAGGCATTCAGGTCTACACTGGAGGAAGTGAGGGACGCGGATTTGCTGCTGCATGTAGCCGATGCCTCAAATCCCAATTGCGCTCAACAGATAAAGGTGACGGAGGAGACTTTGAAGCAGATAGGAGCCGGAGAGATTCCGACTATCTATGTTTACAATAAGGCTGAACTGACCGATATGAAGATACCTTATTTGAGAGGCAATGATATCTATATTTCTGCCTTAGAAAGAGTTGGACTGGAAGAGTTAATTCAGCTTATCGGCGAAAGAATATTCACTCAATATGTGGACTGCAAGATGCTCATCCCCTATGATCAGGCAAAAGCAGCAGCCTATTTTAATGAGAATGCATTTATCAAGGCCGTGAGCTATGAGAGCAGCGGAACACTTCTGACAATGGAGTGCAGACAGAGCGATTACAATCGATACAGCGATTTTTTGGTATAGCTTATTGTCTAGCTTGACAGTGTTATTTGTGGAGATTGTGCGGATCTATGATATAAAGTCTGGTTATCGGCAACGACTGATGATATAATTTATTCATGTGCCTTCTGAGAATGACAAAGAAAGGAAGAATTATGGGTTCAGATGTGGAGCCGGGAGCTCTATATAGAAATGAATACTTAATCGAATATAGCGATGTTGATTTTACAAAGGAGTTAAAGCTGAGCACGCTCTTTATGCATTTTCAGGACACTGCAGGCCAGGCGGCTGAGAGATTGGGTGGCGGTGTGGATATATTGACGCAAAGGTATTCTGTTGCCTGGGTATTGCTGAAGATTAGAGTTGAGATTGACAGAAGCCCTTTAATTAACGAAGCTGTTACGATTGAGACCTGGCCTCATCCGCAGGGCAGGCTTGAATTCAACAGGGACTACAGAGTCAGGGATGCTAAGGGCAACATTATTATCAGAGGGACCTCTGTTTGGGCTCTTATCGACACGAAAACCAGAGAATTAAGGAGAAGCAGCCTGATTGATTTGAATTACCCGCCTTTTATTGAGGAGCATGCCCTGGACTATAAGTTTGTGAAGCTAAAGCCCTTCGGTCAGCCGGAGGTGGTATACAGAAAAGTAATTGGATACAGTGATGTCGATTTCAACGGGCATATTAATAATACCAGGTATATTGATTACATAATGGACTGTTTTCCTGTGGACGGCCACAAGCAATATCGTATTAGGGCTGTCGAGGTAAACTATATAAAAGAGACATTTCCCGGAGATACTTTGGTAATGTACAAGGATATTTCCGAACTGGATTCAAACAGGATCTACATAGAGGGAGTGAATGAGGCAGACGGAAAGCATGCTTTTAAAGCGTACATAGAGATCGCTCCAAGGGAAAGCCAATAACCTAGCAGGTGTTAAAATTTACTTTATAAATGGGAGGAAAATATGAACAAAATTGAAAACTTAACCATCAACACAATCCGCGCTCTATCGGCGGAGGGTGTACAAAAAGCAAATTCGGGTCATCCAGGCTTGCCGCTGGGGGCAGCTCCTATGGCATACACACTGTGGGCAAGGAACTTGAAGCACAATCCTACCGATCCAAACTGGGATGATAGGGACAGGTTCATATTATCAGCGGGACACGGTTCAATGCTGATTTACTCATTGCTCCATATCTTTGGTTATGGACTGACGATTGATGACCTCAAGCAGTTCAGACAGTTAGACAGCCTTACGCCGGGACATCCTGAGTACGGGCATACTAAGGGCGTGGAAGTAACCACGGGCCCTCTTGGACAGGGCTTTGCCAATGGAGTCGGAATGGCTATGGCAGAAGCATATCTGGCCAATAAGTTTAATCGTCCGGGCTATAAGGTTGTTGACCATTACACCTATGTGCTTTCCGGAGACGGATGCATGATGGAAGGCGTAGCATCGGAAGCGGCATCTCTGGCCGGAACCCTCGGCCTTGGCAAGCTTATTGTTCTGTATGATTCTAATAAGATTACCATTGAGGGTTCTACGGATATAGCCTTCCGTGAGAATGTTGCCAAGCGTTTTGAGGCTTATGGCTGGCAGACTCTAAATGTGGAGGACGGAAACAGCGTTGAGGATATAGATGCTGCCATAAAGGCCGCAAAGGCTGAAAGTGCTAAGCCTTCACTGATCGTGATTAAGACCTCGATTGGGTATGGGTGTCCGGAAAAGCAGGGCAAGGCGTCAGCTCACGGAGAGCCACTCGGAGTCGACAATATCAAGGCCATGAAGGAGAACCTGTGTTGGGGATACGAGGAAGATTTTTATGTGCCCGGCGAAGTCAGCGAGCATATTGGCAAGATTATGCAAGCAGGCAAAAAGCAGCAAGATGACTGGAATGAATTGATAAAGGCCTATGCAAAGGAATACCCGGAATTGGCGGCTGAATGGGAAGCATGGAAAAAGGCAGATTTTGCTTCCGGACTGCTGGACAATAAGGAATACTGGGACTTTGACAGCAAGGCGAATGCAACCAGATCCTCTTCCGGCGACGTGCTGAACAGGCTGGCGGCTATTGTACCGAATCTTATTGGTGGCTCGGCGGACCTGGCTCCATCCAACAAGTCAAATATGAAAGGCAGAGGAGACTTCCTGCCTGGGGATTATAGCGGATCAAACCTGCACTTTGGTGTGCGTGAGCACGCAATGGCGGCAATTGGCAATGGAATGGCGGCACACGGCAGACTGCAGCCCTATGTTTCTACCTTCTTTGTCTTCTGTGACTATATGAAGCCTTCCATGAGATTATCGGCATTAATGAAGCTGCCGGTCACATATGTGCTGACCCATGACAGTATCGGTGTCGGAGAGGACGGGCCTACTCACCAGCCGATTGAACAGCTGGCTTCTCTCCGGAGCATTCCGGGCTTTGTAGTTTTCCGCCCCTGTGATTCGAAGGAGACCGCCGCAGGCTGGTATGCGGCAATGTCGAGGAAGGAATCTCCAATTGCTCTGGTACTTACAAGACAGAATCTTCCTCAGCTTGATATGACAGGCGTTAACGCCTTGAAGGGTGCCTATACCATATTGGATTCAGGCAGGCAGCCCGAAATCATATTAATGGCATCAGGTTCAGAGGTGCAGCTGGTTTATGAGGCAGGAAAGCAGCTCTTGGAGCGTGGTGTGGCTGTACGCGTTGTCAGCATGCCCTCATGGGAGCTTTTCGAGGAGCAGGATGAAGCATATAAGGAAAGTGTATTGCCATCAGGCGTTGAGAAGCGTCTTGCAGTAGAGGCGGCATCATCCTTTGGATGGCACAAATATATAGGCTTTAAGGGCGATATCATTTCCATCGATCACTTTGGCGAATCAGCCCCGGCTAATTTGCTGTTTGATAAGTATGGATTTACTGTTGAAAATGTGCTAAACAAAGCATTGAAGCTGTTGAAATAACTACACACTTATATCAATGCTGCCGCCCTTGTGCGGAGTGACGGTCCTTTCCATAATCCTTGCATTGGTATCCCGGAAACCTTGAAGAAGGGCGTTCATTGATTGGACATCCTGATTCAAGGTTTTCTTTAGTGTCGCGATGCTGAGAGCATGTCGTATGCTACTTATATTTTGTTGCATGTAGTTATTAATTTCCATCGTAACACCTCCTTGTCTATTTTTATAATACCATGGAGCAAGCCTTTGATAAATGGGGCATAGGACCTATTTTTCCCGCACATATTAACTTGTGCATACAAGTATGCTATAATAATTATCAAAATCGCCACAATAATTTGAGGGAGGGTATAAGAATGGTAGACTTGAAAAAATACGAGTTTTGGTTTGTTACGGGAAGCCAGCATCTTTATGGACCTGAGGCGCTGGAACAGGTTGCCGGACATTCGAATATTATGGCTGAAGCGTTGGATAAGGATCCTGCCATTGCGGGTAGGGTTGTTTTCAAGCCTGTGGTTACAACTTTGGAAGAGATTCGCAGGGTATGTGAGGATGCAAATCACGATGCAAACTGCGCCGGAATCATCACCTGGATGCATACCTTTTCGCCATCGAAGATGTGGATATCAGGACTGTCCATTCTGAACAAGCCCTTGTTGCACCTGCATACACAGTTTAACCGGGATATTCCCTGGGATGGCATTGATATGGATTTTATGAATCTGAACCAGTCAGCTCACGGAGATCGCGAGCATGGCTATATCGGAGCCAGGATGCGCCTTCAGAGAAAAATAGTTGTAGGCCATTGGGAAGACAATGATGTAAGAGGCCATATTGGCGCCTGGATGCGCGCAGCAATAGGCTGTGCTGAGTCCAGATCCTTGAGGGTAGCCCGTTTCGGCGATAATATGCGTGAGGTAGCCGTAACTGAAGGTGATAAGGTTGATGCGCAGATCAAGCTGGGCTGGTCCGTTAATGGTTATGGCATTGGGGAGCTTGTTAAGCTGGTCAACCAGGTAAGTGAACAGGAGGCCAATAAGCTTTTAGAGGAGTATAAGGAGCTGTATATTATTGATGAGGATATTCTCAAGGACAGCGGCAAAATGGATTCTATTCGTGAGCAGGCAAAAATTGAGCTGGCCTTGAAGGCTTTCTTACAGGAGGGCGGATTCGGAGCATTTACAACTACCTTCGAGGATCTTCATGGGCTCAAACAGCTGCCGGGGCTTGCTGTGCAGAGAATGATGGAAGCAGGTTATGGCTTTGGTGGCGAGGGTGACTGGAAGACCTCTGCTTTACTAAGAATCATGAAGGTAATGGCTGCCGGCTTGGAAAAGGGCACTTCCTTCATGGAGGACTACACATACCACCTGGAGAATGGCAGGGAAATGATATTGGGTGCCCATATGCTGGAGGTATGTCCGTCTATTGCCGCAAACAGGCCAAAAATTGAGGTACATCCACTGGGCATAGGAAATAGAGAGGATCCTGCCCGCATGGTTTTCGATGGAAATGTTGGAGCAGCTGTTGCGGCCTCACTCATTGATATGGGGGATCGATTCCGTTTGATTGTTAACGAAGTCGAAGCAGTTAAACAGCCTCATGCAATGCCAAAGCTACCGGTAGCAAGAACACTGTGGAAGCCATTGCCATCATTAAAAGAGGCTGCACAGGCCTGGATACTTGCAGGCGGCGCACACCATACATCCTTCTCCTTTGATCTGACAATGGAGCACATGGAGGATTGGGCGGAAATGATGAACATCGAATACCTTCCAATCGACGCGAATACTAATATTCATTCATTTAAGAACGAGCTTCGCTGGAACGATTTAGTCTGGCGCCTGAGATAAGATATTTCCCGCTTGGCATTTTGCGATGCTGCATGCTTTAAGTCCCGCGGCACAGTATATTGCTGGTATGTATGATAGTTGTCGCCATATATTGTGTCTTAAATTAAATTAAGGTTACATCGCATAGGCCTTCATTTATTGTTTGCTATGATAAGGTCTACTATGGTAGAGTATACCCATAGCAAACAATAGATTTGGGAGGAATGGGATGAACAAAAGGATACTACGCTCAGTAGTTGTGAGCTTTATTTTGCTTACTGTTTTCACCGGTACGTTTTTGCTGTCAGCATGCAGTCGCGCAAGGGGCACGAAGGACAATGGCGTTTTAGAGGCGGGCGGTCGGCCCACGCTTAATGTGGTGACGTCATTTTACCCTGTGTATATTGCTACTATTAATGTAACAAGGAATGTCCCTTCAGTTTCTGTAAAAAACATGACTGAGCCCCAGACAGGGTGCTTGCATGACTATGCGCTGAAACCGGACGACCTGAAAACGCTTGAGAAAGCTGATATCTTTATCATCAATGGCGCAGGTATGGAATCCTTTTTGGATGATGTAGTCAAACAGCAGGATGATTTGAAGATAATTGAGGCCAGTGAGAACATCCCACTTCTAAGCGATGACAGCGGGGAAGAAAACCCCCATGTATGGGTTAGTGTTACAAATTGTATAGCATATGTGAATAATATTGCGGAGCAATTGGCCGCGGTTGATAAAGGCAATGAAAGTCTCTATAGGGCAAATGCCCAGGCTTATGTAAAGAAGCTTGTGGCTCTTAAAGATGAGATGCACGATGCAATAGATCCTCTGGTAAGCAGAGACATTATTACATTTCATGAGGCATTCCCCTATTTTGCACAGGAATTTAGCCTGAATATTGCTTCAGTTATTGAGCGGGAGCCCGGATCGGAGCCGACGCCCAGGGATCTGGAGGAAATTATTGAGACCGTCAGGGATACTAACATCAATGCATTGTTTGCAGAACCACAATACTCTTCCAAGGCTGCCGAAATGATTGCCAGAGAGACCGGCGCGAAAATATATACCTTGGATCCTATTGTAACAGGTGAATCCGGTACAGACGCATATGATGCATATATTGAAGCAATGCGGAGAAATAAGGAAGCTTTATCAAATGCTCTTAAGGCCTCCGCCTCTATAAGTGGGGATAAATAAATTCTCACTTCAGTGGTGGGTTCAAT